>ENA-ORRH01000081-ORRH01000081.1-human-gut-metagenome-genome-assembly--contig:-NODE-81-length-104381-cov-4.74373_pt1 | contig 104381 bp, 109 predicted proteins | sample MGYA00242173_ERZ509130 | MGnify/ENA primary metagenome ERZ509130 (study PRJEB26280, sample SAMEA2338633) | human gut metagenome | biome: human gut; feature: human-associated habitat; material: faeces... | reverse complement strand
ATAATCAGATCATGAAATCCTATTTTGATTTGAATTGATGGTCCAATTGAATTTACATTAATATTAAGTAGAAGGAGTAGAGAGTAAAATCTCTACTCCTTTTATTTTTTTTTTATAATCCTCTTGGGTTTTAATTTTTATTATAATCAGATATTATAATATTGAAGAAGTTAAGATTTATTATTTCTTCAATATACTTATAAAGAAAGGAATGGTGATGAATAGTGTATAAAATCGCTACTAAAGAAGAATTTTTTAATGATGAGACTATCTGTATTTTTACAGATGCCTCATCACAGAATCCAGATTTCTCTAAAGGCATTAATGCTCCATATACAGCTCCAGCATATTGTGTTTATCATAACAATATGTGCATTGAGCAAGGTGCAACAATTCTTTTAAACTCTACTTCACAGCAAGGAGAATTGTATGCACTTCTATTAGGAGTGCAGGCAGCTGTTAAGTATAAAGGATATAGGATTAAGATCTTTGGAGATAATCAGAATGCTATCATTGGTATTAGAGAATGGCTTTACAGATGGGTAATTGATACAAACAACTATGGAAATGTTTTAGGGCCTAAAGGTAGAATCAAAAATCAGGAATACTATATGGACACTATTTATACTATTTTAGCTAATCAGATTCCACTTGAGTTTTATCATGTAAAAGGTCATGTAAATATTAAAGATATTCCGGCTCTAGAGCATGCTAAAGAAATGTTTGTTAGAAGTAATCCATTTATTGGAGAAGACATCACTAATGAGCTAGCCTATTTTATTGCTATGGGAAATAATACAGTAGATAATTATTCTACTACATTTATTAAATCCTATATTGAAAATAGGGATTGCACTACTAGTGGTGAACTTGCAGTACGTTTTGATTATTCTAGATTCAATATGAATGAGTATTTAAGTTTGGTGAACAGGAATGGAAAATATCGGGAGTTTAATAGACCAAGTAATCAATAAAATTGGAGAATGGACCTTTGATCACAAAGTCTATCTTTCATCTAAGATTTCGGATTATGACTATGATCCTGAGCATCCTGAAAGAAGATTTATTTCTACTTATGTCCATATGATTACTATATTGGATTTACTTGGAGGAGAAGTAGTAACTATAAAAATGGAATCTGAATCCATGTATAAGTTAATTACTTCTCTTATATTTAAATCTAAATATAATCAAGATGGAAACATTGTAAGTGTAGGATGTTATGAGAATACTTACAACTATCCATGTCAATTAAGTGTAGAAGGAAAAGATAATAAAACAAATATTATTATTAAACCTTTTACATTATTAGATTTTAATGTTGGCACAACAATATCTATACAGAATAAATTCTTAGATGCCCTAATTGGGATGCTTAAGATGGATGGAGGTAAAAATTTAGATGACTATGTATAATTACATCTGCTTTTGGGGAGCATTTGGATGCATCGCTATTCTTTTAGCACTTATTGTTATTAGATTAGGTGATATCAAAGACATCCTTACGCTTATCGATTTTACTCAGGATAAGATTCATAAATATGTTTTTATGATCTATATGGCTGAGAGAATTAAACTCAAGCAGCAAGGTATTGATCTTAATCAATTTTGTGAAGACTATTGCAAAAAGATGACAGAAGAAATTGATAATGGATTTGATCCTTCTGAAGAAGATTTTGATGCAATGTCTGAAATGATGAATGAATCATATGTGGATCATGATTCCGCAGATGATTTCGATAAATAAGCTCTTAAAAAGAAAGGAAAATTATTATGATGAACAACGCTAAGAAAATCATTCCCAATAAGATCTATAATGGCAACAATCCTGAAGATGTTAGAAAGTTCATTGAATCTATGGGTATTAAAATCCCTGAAGGGATGAACATTACTACTATTGCTTCTCCTCTTGAAGAAGCTAAGCCTGAAGAAGTTGATACGCCTAAGTATGTTCCCAATAAGCCTGCAGTGACTTTTGATAATGTCACTCTGTATTGCTATGATGATAATGCAAGTGGCTCTAATACTGTTAGAGCTTGCTTCTGTGATATTGCAGACAGATATAACTTTGAGCTTTCTAAGGTTCCTGCAGATACTGCATTCCTGTGCAGAAAAGATACTGTTCGTACAGCATCTGATAATGCTGATACTATTTCTAGAACTATTGTTAGCTCTTTTGTTCAGGCTTCTAACAATCTGTTCTGGTCTCTTGCTAAGAGCGTAAATGATCTGGCTGGAAATTATGGTATCAAACCTTTTAATTTCGATGAATATAGTGCTAATGATTATATTAAGTACGATATTGCTGGAATCGTTGACGATGTTTTCCGTAAAGCTCCTAAGGAGATTGAGGATATTGTGAACTCTGGACTTTTCCATCTTTATATTGCATCTGCAGTTAATAATTATGGTGCATCTGTTCACAATACCTTTGCTTGTGGAGTAATTCCTCGTATGATTCCTTATATGACTGCAAAGGATGCTGAGAATTTCTATAAAGGATTCAATCTTCTGTTCAGAATGTTTATGGGCGATCTGAATTATGAAGCTTGTATTCTGGAAACTGCTCTCCTTTCTGGTGAGAATCCTAATGTGTTGATTGACAACTTTAGCGATGCAAATACTATCTATAGCAATAGTATCAATCTTAAGGAAACTTCTGATAACGAATTTGAATAATAAAAAGATATTATAACTATGAACGATTCCGGAGAAGAGTTCAATTAAAACAGAAAAGGAGATCATAAAAGCTAATGATGGATACAAATATGTATTCAGGTAATTTTATGACTCCTCCTAATACTGGTTATGGTATTGGAGGGTATCCAGGATATGGATACCCTCCTTCTTATCCTAACTATGGTAATGGGATGGGTCAGATTATTCCTGGAGTAAATACTCCTATTGAAGCAACCTTTAGTAATGGTACTACTGTTACTATTCCTCCTCAGCAGCCTATGATGGGAGTATATAATCCTCCTATGTATCAACAGCAAGCAGCTTATCCTAATATCACTGGATCTGGATATAATCCTGTAAATCCAAATACAGTGAATACTGGATATATTCAGGGTGGAGCAACTGTAAATCAAGGTGGATATGATCCTGTCACAAAGACATTCACTCCTCCTTCTGTAGCTCAGGGTTATAATCCTTTTATGTCTGCAGTTCAGAATCCTACTAACACCAATCAGCTTGGATTTGAACCTTATGATCCTTCTAAGCGGACTAATAATATTTATTATTCTGCACAAAATTCTGGTCTTAATCAGTATAACTTCTATAATTATTATAATAGAACTCTTTATAGTCAGAATCCTTATAACCTCGATCTTCAGGAAATTCTTTATGAAGATTCGTCTAGCGTAGATCCTGCTTCTATCATGGAGAAAGTTCTTGGTAAAGATGCCATACAGGAACCTCAGGGTTATGTTGTTGGATATGATTATTATGGAGCTCCTATTTATAGTAATCCTCAGTATGGAGCTATGATGAGCCAGAAACGTCAGGAGGAATTCGAGAAAGCCAGAAACAATCAAATCAATGTCTTCACAGATCTTGCAAGAGCAGCAGCAACTTACTTGCATCAGGACTTTGATGAAGACAAAACAAGAAAGTATTTTGATCCTGTTAAAGAACAGCCTCAGGCAAAGCCCTTTAATTATACTTGTGCATCTCCTGAAGAAAAGCAGAAGTATGATAAGTATATGGAAACTAGATCTGCATATGATGCTTGTCATTATTTGGACAATCTTGAAATGCAGATGCCTCAGAGAATTGCATATGCAGAGCAGATGCATCAGAAGATCAAAGATTCTCATGACCGTGCATTGGGATTTGAGCCTGGTACTAACTATACTTTGTCTCAGTTCCTTGATAATGCATATTCTCTTCGTATCCAGTCTGCGATGAGAGATGCAAAGAAGAGATCCAAAGTAGGATATGATAAGTATTCTACTAATAACTTCAGAGCAAGTCTTGCTCGAGAATCGAATAGTCAAATTCCTATTTCGTCTAAAGACGATGAATACGTATCCATTGAGGAGCTTCTTAAAAAGGTGTATGAAAGGAATAAGAAAGAAGCTATGACAATGAATACACCTAGGCCTACACCAAGCTATGGAAGTACAAATATGGTGTCCCGGGTGCCGGAGAACGCACCACCAGTAGTTACAACGGAAGGAGTTGTTCCACAAACACCTGAAGTAGATGCCCATAATCGTTTTATGATTGCAATGCAATGTGCAAAACAGAAAAATGATGTAAGACTCTATGGGAGGTGATAATATTGAGATCTGAAGAAGAAAAAGAATTAATTAATGTTATGTATGGAGGCACTACTACACTTGAGCAATTCAATTGGGATAAGATGCGTACTGTTCCAATTTTGAGCCTCATGTCTATGCAGGACATTGATTATATTCGTAAACTTATTTTATCTCCGAGATACTCCGGAAATAATAAGTATAAGATGGATAAGATTGATGAAGTAATGCATTTCAGAGGATTTACTAGATTTGCTGGCGGCACCAATCGACTGGTTTATATCCATCCTGCTGCACCCAATGCAGTATTCAAAGTGGCAATTGATTCTGTAGGCATTACTGATAATCCTGCAGAATATCATAACCAAGAGCTTCTTAAGCCTTATTGCTGCAAGGTATTTGAGTGCTCTCCGTGTGGAACAATTGCATCCTTTGAAAGAGTATATCGTATTACTACATTTGATGAATTTTATCAGATTGCTGATGACTATTTCTATATTTTGTCAAGAAAGATTATTGGAAAATATGTAATGGAAGATATCGGCATTAATTTCTTCATGAATGTAGGAATTAGAGTAGGTTGTCATCCAGTAATCTTGGATTTTCCATATTTATATGAGCTTGATGGCAGAAAGCTCAAATGTGGAAATGAATTAGATGATGGAACAATCTGTGGTGGAGAGATTGACTACGATGATGGCTTTAATAAATTAATCTGCAAGAAATGTGGAAGAATTTATAGAGCTAGAGACTTAGCAAAACCTCCTGAAGTAAGTAGAATTTTCACTATCAATACAAATGAAGAGGAGAATAAGAATATGACTACCAGACTTTATCGTGGAAAGCGCATCGTTCGTCTTATGGAAAATGATACTATTATCTTTGATGAAAAGATGATGGGAATCACCTATGATCAGTGGAAGGAAGAGCAGAGAAAGAAGGAAGAAGAAGCTATGCTTCAGAAGTATCATGCTGAGGAAATCAGCCATGCTGAACCTGCTCCCACTGTATCTGTACCTGAAGTTGAGCCTGAGACAGTTGAAGTAGTTCCTGAAGTTGTAGAGGAACCGAAATCGGTTGAACCTGAACAGCCTGAAGAGATTAATTTCGATCAGATGAAACAGATCATCAATGAAAATACCACTGAAGAGACCATTCCTGAGGAATCTTATGATGAACCTAAGGAACTTGAGAATCCTGCAGACGATTCTTCTGAATCTGATGAAGATGAAGAAGATAATATCGAATATGAGATTGTTGCAAAGCTTCCTCCTAAAGAAGAGATGGAAGAAGATGTATTGTATTTCGTTGTGAACGATAACTCTGACATCGATGCCGTAAAGAATGCATATGAAGGAGCAAAGGATCCGTCTATTATCAATACCATTGTATGCACTCCTTATACTGTGCATGAAGGAAAGGTATGCAAGGCATTCTATAACCGTGAAAGTGATGAATGGGTTATCGATGCTATGAATCCCATTGAGGATAAGGAGGAAGAAAAGAAGGATCCTGAACCTCCTAAGTATGATACAAAATTTTATTCTAACCCTATGATTGAAATGCTCAAGTCTAAGTCTAATGTAAAGATTAATCTTGAGGATTTTGAAAATTAATTAAGAGGAAGTGATAATATGCTTCTTACAGGTACCATGTATATCATCGATGAGCCTCACATCGATGTATTGAAAAACAATCTCATGAGAATGCCCCCTCCTGGGGCAGCTCTCAATCCTAATACAGTAATCTGTATGGATATGGATGAGACAGATAATATGCTTGAGGTTTGGTTTCCTGAGCATTGTCAGAAGGCTACGATTCTTTGTCCTCCTCCTAGTGCAATGTATAAGGAAATAGATGGAGATTCTGAAGGATTCATTAATGAATACAATGATTATCTTGATTACGATTCTACTGTTCAAGAATTCATTGGAAGCATGCTAATGTATCTCAGCTATGGTGGTAATATCATTCTGTATACTCCTAGTCATCTGGAAGATGATGCATTATGGACCAATACTCTACTATTGTATTTCTTTACCAGATTTGGTATTACAATTGGTACTGGTATTGATACTCCATATGCACATGATATCAGATATGATGGCCACATCGCAGATATTTTGTATGTAAACAATTATATGAATCTTTCTAAGTATCTAGCATTCTCTGATCCATTGTCTAGATCTCCAGAAGCAGATAGAAAGCTTCGTATGGAATTGGCTCCTATGGCTGGTCCTGGAGTTGATCCTATGACAATCTACTATGATGCAAAGAATCTGATGATGGCTACTGGAGGAGTATCTTTGCTCAAAGCAGCAGTTACGTTTGGATAAGTGGTGGTAATATAATGCTTGTCTTTGGACCTTTTAGAGCAATTCCGAGAAATTCTGACTTTACTGTATTTAATCTCTCTTCTCCGACACAGTATATTGAAAAACTTCCTGGATTGTTTGTAAACCCTCCTGATAAGTCATTATATCCATCTGTGGAAATGGGAGAACAAGTTGAAAGATCTTTTGACGCATGGTACTATAATTATGTATTAAATGATCCTACAGCTTGTTCATCTCTTATGGCTATTCTTACTGCATTATATGATGGACAGCATGTATATGTCTGTATTGCAGACTATATCAATGCTGATTATGTATCTATTTTAAATGAATCTTTTATGAAATTGATTCAGACAAGATATGATATTAAATATTCTATTGTAAACAATGCAGAAGACATAAACTATATTCCACAAGATGGATGCGACTTTATGTCAGTAATGGGAATTCAAAATTTCGATAACGATCGTAAGAGATATTTGACATTATCTGTTGAGAACCAGATTGTGACAAATACTCTTCCTATGAATGATGATTATTAAAGGAGGTGAGTTTATTGAAAATCATCAAGCATGGAACACTTAAAGAAATAAGTTTTAAGTGCACATATTGTCAATGTGAATGGACAGCTACAATTTCTGAAACTATTCATACAGTAGCTAAAAATAATAGCTTACTATTTGATCAGTACAGAATGAAATGTCCAGAGTGTGGAAGAGATACTACAGAAACTATTAGTAGATCTGATCTCTCTTCTGACTATCCTTAATATGCCAATAAAAGGGGTTATGTAAGATGCCTACAGAACTATGGAGATCTTTGAATTATAAAACTCAATATAAATACTTTATAAATACTTTTATTCGTGAGTATGATTTATCTAAGGCTAATATTAATGCTCTATTATACACTAAGCGCATAAGTGTGGAAGATCATAAAACTTATCTAGCAATGGATAAAAATGAACGAGAGACTAAAATTGGCCTTTGGATAAAGAAAGACAAATCGGTATATAAAGATATTCAAAAGGGAATTATTGAAGCAAAGAGACGATTGGTATTTGCAAATAATATTGAAGATTCTGAAGTAGTTTCTGTAAAAAACGATGCAATGTTTATTGCTGGTAGGAATCTTGCATCTACAATATTTCCACCATTTGAATTTAAAGTCAAAAATGTTTACACCGTGTACTTGCAAGCTGCTGATCTTGAAATTTATTATGGAGATATTGTAGACCCTGTAAGTGGAATTGTCAATACCAATATTGATGTAAAAGGTATCGGAGACGATATGCTAATTTTACATCAAGATGGAATGCTAGATTTAATATGTAATCTCTGTTACAAACTTCAACGGGAAGATATTAAAGATACTATGAAATGGATGGCTAATATGTATGAGGCATTCATTACTAGATCTCTTCCTAAACAGTATTATAGAAACTTTGATTCATTCTCTGGATATACGATTAATACGTTTTACAGAGCTGCTTCATTGGGTGAGATCGATGATAGCATGATCAAGGTAATAGATATCAATCGTAATCTACTAATTCTAAGAGATCTGATGAGTATTGTATCTGACTTATATAGAAGATCTGTTCATTGACAAATAAATAGAGGTAGGGAATCAAATCCCTACCTCTATTATTTTTTTTTTGAAATGAGAAAGGAGTTGAAGATGAAGAGAATGATAGAAGAAATGGAGCTGGAGACAGGATTCGAACCTGCGAGATCCATATCGGCCCGATACTTACAAAATATCAGCTCTGACCACTGAGCTACTCCAGCATAAATTGCGCCAGCAGGAGTCGAACCTACGATGGGGGAGTCAAAGTCCCCTGCCTTACCGCTTGGCGATGGCGCATCATAAAAACTCTCGACTAGCCGGAGTACTAGCCGAGAGAAAAACAGAAAGGAACAAATGCGGATGGATGTGAAAAAATACGAACGTTGATGAAAAGATGGAATTTTTAGAATTTAGGAAAAGCCAAAACCTAAATTCCAATGGAGCAGCTAACGAGACTCGAACTCGCAACAACCTGCTTGGAGGGCAGGTGCTCTACCAATTGAACTACAGCTGCATATAATATCTGATTAAGACTCTATATATTTTGTTGATGGAGGAACAAAATGAAAAATCAAGTTGTGAGGTTGACGTTGAATCTTAATCAGATATATCAGAAAGACACACTTTGCTCAATACATCTTTCCGAGTAATAAATTGTTATATGATTAAAAATTAAAATGTATTAATATTCTTTAATGATTCTCCTTGCTCTTTAGGAGTATTTTGATCAATAGAATAATTTAATACAACAAACTTTGCTTTATTTTTTATACTCTCAATCTGTTCAGCTTCTGTTTCCATAGGATAGCCTACAGAAAGAATCATCTTTTGAGCAGGAGTCATCTCATTGATGATTCCTTTAATAATATAGACAATACAATTATCCATACTATTCTGAGACATATAATTTTCTGTCTCAGGATTTAGATTATAGATTTGCCACTCTGCAAGCTTTTGATTTATAAGATATTCTAGTAGGTCTCTAGATTCTTTAACCGTATATTTCGTTTGCAGTGAGAATTTGTCCGACTCCTGCCGAATTTCTGAGATCCGGAGAAGAGTTTTCAACAGGCGTGTTAAACTCAAACTTAGAGTTACTATTATTGCCGTAACCATAATTAACAATGTTGCCACAATAATTGTTATAATAGTTGTATTCATTATATTCTCCCCAATTCTTAATATCATCAGACAGTTTGAAAAATTCTACAGAATTTAATTCATTATTTCTCTGACAATTTTGGATATATTTTACTACTTTGTAAGCAATATCAAGAGTTATTCCATATCTATATTTTATTAGCAGATCCCACCATTTACCAAATGTCATAGAAATAGGAATATAAAAATCTGGATTATCATGATATAATTGATGAACGGTTTCCGAAAGCATTACTATAGGAATATTATTATTTCTATGCTCTTGCATCAATAAAGCTACGATATCAAATGTAGTGCATCTACCAACAGTATTTAAAATATGCTGAGATATTAATATAGTAATATCATAAATAGTGAGAAAATTATGATGCATTTCTATATTAGCCATTCCATCTTGAATATTTCCAATAACTTGGCATCTATCAAGACCCATACTCATAAGATATGATTTATAAGATTTATATGTTCTAGATTTTCTAAATCTATGAGTACAATTATCTATAAATGCTTTATATCTATCCATATCTGCTAAAGTATCTCTAGTCTGATAGAAAGTTAATGGATATTCGCATCTAGGAAAATATATAGCTGGAATTGGATCTTGAGTATTGATATATTCTTGCGCAAGATATATGTTTATATCTTTAGAGTCGGCAATTTTGGTATCATTATTATATTGAACAACACTGGTTTCCATAATAAATTTACCTCCTTAGATTAATGAAATGTGGAGGATGAGAGAGTTGACATATATGTAATTATTAAGAGATGGGAGGATAAGATGTAAATGGAAAAAGTATCCTTGTCCAACAAGGTATTTACAGATAACCCTCTGCTGGACGAAATAGTATATAATGCTCGACAAATTGCCACTGGAATAGTCGTAAAAGACTATGATTTGGCAAATAAAAACGAGACAAAAGAATCTATGCTTAATGGAGATACACTAGTTGCAATAGGTAATAATACTATATCATTTAGTAATTTCTATTATGATGAAGAGATTCTTGAGCACCTATATTCTAAAGAAACAGCTGCGGCATTTGCTAGAGACAATAATTTGATTCCAAAAGCTGATAGGCAAAAATTATTAAATCTAGCAATTCAGATTTTTAAGGATAACTATGAAGAGCAAAATAACTATTATCGTATGCTTCATGGCCAGCCTAATTACGATGAAACTGGTGCTTGGAAAGGTTTGTGGATTGATACTAAATATATTAATTCTGTAACTCCAACAAGTATTGATCATGTATCTGCTTTTTATAAAGAAGAATATGATTACGATGACGATGGAAATCGTATCGTAGTTTCTGATTATCAACCAATTGATCAGCTTTCTGTATCACAAAAGAATTTGATTTATGAAAATGGAACATGTGAAAATATCTACAATGATACTAATACTTTAGCATCTTGGGATCTTACTCAATCTGATGTAAGATATATAATGCATATTGGAGATAGGGAAGTAGATTATTATAATGCACGAGTTGCAGATAGATTTGCTCTTCTATACTGCCCAGAATCAGATGCTCAAGAAGTACAACGTAGATTTAAAGATCTCTTTGAAGCAAATAGACTATATCTATTGTATACAGGATATTCAGAAGCTTATAAGTATAGATCTGATTATTATGATAATTTTATGATGATCTTTCTTACTATTCAAACAATCATTGATTTAATTGTTGAACTTCCTGAATATATTATTAGACGAGATATATTTGATACACGTACTTGCAAATATATCTTTGAATCTAATGGAGTAAAGTATTTTAAAGATATTCCTCTAAAGTATCAAGTTGCTTTGGTAAAGAATCTTAATAAACTTATTAAGTTTAAATCTACAGATAAATGCATCGTTGATATAGTTTCTATTTTCGGAGCAGAGAATATTGAAGTTTTTAGATATTATATCATGAAAGATAGATATGTAAATTCTAAAGACATTCTAGATTATTATGATGAAAAGAAAGTTACTATAGATTCAATGGGTAATACAACAGTATCTGAAGACAACGATAAAGATTATGATTTGAAATTTATTAAGGTTCCATTGCTTGATAAATATGATAATTATATTCGTAAAGACTCTAGTGTATTGAAATATGATACTGTAGTAGAATCTGATGCATATTGGACTGGAGATAAGCAATATAAAGACGTAAAACAGGATATAAAAGATCTAGATTTTACTGTCCTGAGATCGAAGTATTATTCTATAGAAGCAGTTATTGATCTTGCAAAACGCAATTTTACTTTAGGATATTTTATGAATATTCTTATGTATAATAACGTAGATAAATCTGCTCTTATGATTGATCTTCCTAATGTATCTACAACAAAGAAATTTGAATTAGTAGATACTATTATTGCTCTATTCTCTTTAAGCTATATCTATTATGGAGTAGAAGATACTATAGTAGATACTAGATCTAAATGTGCACAAATTCTAGGATTCAATATGGAAGCAGATTTGGCAAAGATTTCTGCTTGGCTAGAAGAAAATCATAAAGGATTAACACTTAAGGATCTGCATGTAGAGACATATGCAGTTCCAGATAATAACTCTATTATTTCTTTCAATCAACTTCAAGATATTTTCTTTACAAATAAAGATTGCTATGATCATATCATTAAAGTTATGAGGAATCCTCCATCTAAAGAAATTTATGATGCATATCGTTATCTTTATAAGACTCTACTTACTATGAATTATAACATGGAATATTTCATTGTTGGTAATAATACTATTGTAGATCAATATAAAGCAAATGGATATAAATCTAAATTTATTGTATTGCCTAAAGAAGAAGATTATCATAATCCTGATGATTTTACTCGTGATTGGAAATGGCTTGTAAAATCTGTCGACGATAATAATCTATGCTTCGTAGTACCTGATACATTTTCTGAAGATCATAATCTTGATTTGTATATTAAAGAAAATAATGATCTTAAGAAAATTGGTACTGCTAAAATGGCATATACATATAGAGAATTTTTAAGATATAAAGATGGATCTCTATTCTCTTTTATTACTAGAATTCTCAATATGAATAGTAAAGATACAAGGCAGGAAGCTTGTGTAAATGCTATTCAAGCAATAGTATCTTATATGAAAGATTATATAGATCAAGATAAAATTAATCTTGATACTGTATTTGCAGGATTACCTTCTATTTCTATTGATTTCATTAAGCAGTATGTAACAGAAGTTATTGATTTCTTTAAGTCTTTTAAGATCTTTACTCATGACTCTTCTATTATTTATTCTATAGATGATAAGTTTGAGAATTATGTTCAATTAATTGATCATATCCTTCTTAAATATCTATTCGATAAGAGCGAAATTATTAAAATAGAAGATGCTATCCAAGGTATGACTACAGGTCTTACTGCTAAAGAGAAATGTAGAATGATTGATAAAGTCTGGTTTGATATTACTACTTGGCTTACTAAAAATTATTCTGAGTATTATAACTCTGATAATTATAAGCAGGTAGAAAAAATCATTCGAGATTATAAAGAGCATTATACAACTCTTACAATGAATTCCGAAGAGTTTAATGCAGAGAATCATTACATTAAAGAAATTGATGATTATGCTGTTGATGCTATTGTTCATATGCTTATTGATCTAGTATATGAAGAGCATGTGAATATTTTGGAATCTATTCATACAGAATATAATAATACTTATGATGATTATTATAGAGATGATTGGCTCGTAGATATTGGTATTCTTCTTATTAGTAGATACTTAGAAGATAGAATGAGATATCAAGATGATATTACAAGATCTGATTTCTATGATTTCTATTCTGTATTACTTATGAATGATGCTAGGCAGTCTATGAATCATAGTCAGTCTAAATCTGAAAGATATAATCTCATAGATGATTATTATTCTATTAATACTCAAGAATTCCCTGCACATCAATTTGATACTTAAAGGAGATTACTTACTATGGCTATATTTACTGAATCATATTGCCAGAATATCCTTGAAGGATTTATGGATAAATATAAAGAAAATAAAAAGAAAAAGGAAGAAGAAAAGAGAAAGAAAGATGAAGAATATCAAGCACGCAAGAAAAAGATAGAAGCAAATAATAAAAAGAAGTTTAACTTCCAAGGCATCTCTCTTCCATGCTATGATACTGAAGATCCTGAACGACTGATTAATCTTGCAAATAAGAATATATCAGATATTAAGAATAATGCTGCTGAAGTTATGTGGAATGATATAGACAATGACTATGATTGCGGTGAATCTTCAGAATCTGTCAAGAAGCTTGATCAATTCTTTAAGCAATATCCTAAATATACAAATCTTAGTTCTCAAATGGTTGTAACAGATGGGCAGATTTGTGATGATGGACTTGATCTTACATTTAAAATGAAGTGTAAAGATCCGATTTACCCTAAAGGAAGAAAAGTATATCTAACAGTATCTTTTGATTCTAACGATAAAATAGAATATAGTGGTATCGATATATCTCGCTGATTGCTATATATTTATATACCGGAACATTCAAATAATTAACTAAAATGGAGGTTTTAGATATGTCTGATAAGCATTTGACATTCTTTGACTCTCAAAAGAGTCGTGAAGATGTAAATATTCATAAGCCTTTCCTGCGTGGTGAAGTTATCTTTAAGGATATCGATACTGGAGAAGTTCTGCTGACTACTCATAATAGAGTTGTTATTGCTGGTTCTCAGTTTGTTGCTGAGAAGTGTTTCAATCTTCCTGAGCTTGTTCATTTGCCTACCTATAATGAATCTCTATCTCTAGAAAATTCTGTTGCACATGGTACTTCTCCGGCAAATCTGCCTAAGATTTGCCTGTTCTGCTGTGGAACTCAAGGCTGTGGTACTGAAAACTCTGCAGTATATCCTGTAAGATATACTAAGAGAATTGCACCTAATGGAGATCTAGTTCCTTTCCGCTATCAGCTGAAACAGAATGATCTGACTGATGAACTTCGTCAGAAGTATTATGGCCGTAAGTCTCTAACTGATCGTTATGCATATTACTTCAAGGTTTTTGAGTCTGATCCTAAGATGTATATGCGTTTCACCGATGGTACAATCATCGATGCTAATCTGTATGATTCTCAGAATGAAACTGATGCTGAGACTTTTGTTGAGATGAACCTGAGAATCACTAAGGATGATTTCCGTGATTATTTCAGAGCTACTACTTCTATCAATGATGCAAAGATCAATTCTATTTCTTTGCTAACCGCATGGTATAATGAGTCTTCTGGATATCGTTGGTATCAGGATATTACTCCTATGACTCAGCTCAATATTCCTAATGAGCCTCTGATTGACCTTACTAAGGGTATTGATATTACTTATCATATTTACTTCTAATGGAGGTAAATTATGGCCGTTAAGAAGAGAGTATCTACAGAAGTTACAGATCCTACTCTTAAAGCAGAGCTCCTTAACATTACAGAGGATAAAATCACATCTTCTTTTATTTTTGGACTATTTGGTGAATATGATGGTAAATGCAGATGCCATCCATATGATATTCTAAAAGTTCCTCCTGGATATTATGGTCCAGAAAATCACAAAAATAAAAATACTTTTACCACCACTGTAGGTATTTGGATTTTCAACAAATGGTTCATCGAGCAGGATCTCTTTGAATTGTTTGGATATATAAATAAAACTATCAATGGTGGTCAGCTAGAAGATATGAACCAAGATCTTTCATATGCTTTAATGGAAGATCGAATCTCTGTTCAAACCCTTAAGAATTATCTGATGAAGACTCAGTTTGCAATGCAATTTGTTACTGTGTTAGCTCCAAATTATTCTGAAGATCTTTTGACATGCAGTGTTCAAATTGATAAACTGAAGGATAAGCTAATTAAGGAGCATCAAAAGGAGCTTGAAGCTGGAGATACTGTTGTAGCTAAGCAAATTGAGGATGAACTCATTACTTATGCTAAGGAGCTTTTGAAAGATGATCCAGCAATGGATTCTTTTATTTCTGGAGCAAGATCTAATATTAATAATAACTTCAAAAATATGTTTATCTGGAAAGGCGCTACTAGAGATCCCAACCCTGATTCTAAACAAGAATTTCGTATTGCTACTTCTAACTATATGGAAGGAATTAAGAGAGAAGAATATTCTCTATATTCTAATTCTGGCATAGAAGGTGCATATTCTCGTGGTAAGAAAACTGAGGGCGGTGGTTATCTAGAGAACCTTACTACTATGGCATATCAAGACTTGATTCTTGATGAAGATGGTACAGATTGCCATACCGATAGGCATATCACAATAGAGCTAACACCTAAAAATGTAAACCAGTATATGTATAACAATATTATAGGAAGTAATGGTAAGCTAATTGAACTTAATTCTCAAAACCGAGATCAATTCATTGGTAAGAAAGTTAAGATGAGAATGGCTTATCTTTGCCCTCATGAAAAACCCTGTAATGCATGTGCTGGTAATTTCTATAAGAAACTTGGAATTAAAAATGTTGGACTTACTCTTATGCAAGTTTTCTCTATTTATAAGAATAAGTCTATGAAAGCATTCCATGATTCTACCGTTCAGCTTACAGAAATTGATACAATGAAAGCTTTTGGATATAAGTAATACCCATAAGAATAGGAGAACCTGCTATGGACTCTTCTAAAGATGGATACTATGATCTGATGCAAAACATGATTACTGTTAGAGGATTCAGTAGTCATGATAGCATGGAAGAAGCTAAGATTCTCTCATATCCTGGTCTTCTTCCTAATTTATATTGTATTACTAAGACTGGACAAGTATATTCTGTAATTAATGATTCTTATATTTCTTGGGCTTTTAAGAATAATATTCCATATGTAAATCTTTCATGTATAAAAGATGGAAAATGGAGATTAGAGCCATTCTATATTAAAGATTTGGTAGCTTGTAGCTATATTGCTGATGCAAATAGTTATTTAGAGAGGGGTTATCATGCTTCTAATATAGATGGTGATCCTAAGAATTGTAGATACACTAATATGGTTTATATAAAATCTTAGCTAGTAATACAAAAAAAAATAAATCCGGGTAGGAGTGATCCTACCCGGACTTTTTATTTATTCATCATAGTCTTTTTCAACACTATGATCACTGATCCACTTACATGCATCAGTTCCACATACATCGTCTTCGTATGCATATTTAAAATTATTTCTGTTGATACGCATGAACTTATCAGCAGGATTACCAGTTGCTTTATTTTCATTAAGATTGAAAGTATGGTCAGTGATAATAGTACCAAAGAAATTCACTACAACACTAGGTTCAAGGGTTTTAGGACGACTAGGATTATCTCCATGCCTAAGATCATACATTTTGATGAACCCAGGGAGTGAAGATCTATAAAGACGGCTCTCTGTGAATAAGCACTTAATACCATCAATCTCTACAACCTGGTAATTGACAATAGCATCATCATAATTGAAGCAATAACTCATGATAAAACTTCCTTTCTTTTTTAGAGAATCAATTTTGTTTGTGCACCACGACTGTAGGCAAACATTCTAATTATACTTTCAATGGCATATCCTGCAGAAGTCTCCTTTCTTAATAAACTTTGATATTGAGCAATACCATTTTCAATGAAAGACGTATCTGCCAAAAATCATATAGATTCTCCTTAAATAATAATACTATTTTCAATTCCATGGATTCTTAGGATTTCCTTTTCAATTTCAGGAATAATAGACATAAATGGAATATCTTCTCCTTTCAGATATTTACTATACATGCTTACAATACGATCATGAATATTATTGAAATCTGCTTCATAATCATGACGATCATATTCAATTTTAAATGGAGAAACTTTTCCATCATCCATCCAATCCAATATACCTGTAGATCCATTATATCTTTCAATATTGAATCCACATTCACAGTCTTGTCCTTTTTCACCATATTGAAGATTAATATGTTTATCCTCCACGATGAAATATACAGATTCAGGTTCCATATAATCCATCTGCAGTAAATAATTAGTATTAATTTTTACTACATCACCGGATTTAAATGGAGAAGGAATGGGAAAATATCGTTCTTCAATTGGATCCTCTGGATACAAATTAGTATCACTTCTATCATCACACCATGCATTGATTATTCCATATTTCTTTGGATCAATAACAGCTGTGAATTCATCAATGGGATATGGATCATCATTACTGTCTGTACTAAGTTTCACTTTACTAATTCTGATATGATCACATTTTATTTCACTATTCTTAATATAACTTAATGCATTATTAAATGATGAAAATGAATATTTTTCATCCTTTCCTTTATCATAAAAATATTGTAGCTCAAATATTTCATCATTATTCTTAGTAAGCATTTCTCCTAAGATAGTGTGAATTCTATTAATCATCGAATCAATTTGATTTAATACTTCTCCTTTTGAAGTATCATCATCTTGATAAGAACAGCATTCAATAAGTCTTGCAAGAACTGTAAACCCATATATTTTTTCCGATAAAGTCTTATCTGAATTATAGATCATGAAGAATATAAGATCATATTTAATATCGATTTTATTTTCGATATAATATTTCTTTACATCTTCAGAATCAATAAAATTAATAAGAGGACTATTTGCTAAAATCATAATATCTTCTCCTTCTTAGTCAGTAAATCCATTAGCAACTTTTAATCTACGAATAAATTCTTCTTCAGGAATTTTCATTGCAGGATCTGTAATTCCATATTGAGGAGCTCTTTCATAGATATATGCCCACATCGCATCATATGCAGTTAGATTAGAAAATCTTTTAATGGAGCATTTCTCTTTTAGAGTAAGATCAAGTTTCTTAATAAATTGCTTCGTAACATTAAAAGGAGCTAATCCTTTATGATAAGTAGCATTACCACTAAGGAAATATAATCTAATAATATTAGAAGCTTTTGAATATCCAGAATCATACACTTTGAAATATGGATCTTTAAACATTGCTTTTACTATTGCATCATTGCAATCAAAGGCAACTGCAAATCTCTTATCTTTTCCATGAGTATCTCCATTGTAGAACATTTCCTCATTGATAGCAATAAGATTAGAACTATTAGAATTTACATTAACAAGCATTTTAATAACTCCTTTAAATTTTGAAATTATAGATAGTACTCCTATCTATTCATATTTATTATATCTAATTGAAAAATAAAATAGAGGTAGAGATTTAATCTCTACCTCTAAAATTTAATTTATTCTATTAAATAGATCACTTAAGTTTCCTGCTAAAGTTGGATTAGCAGGATTCTTAGAATTATCACCATACCAAATTTTATTCAGATCTGCACCAATATCTGTATATCCATTATTTTCTTGTTTCTCCAAATAATCTTCAGGGATATGATAGGCATCAGAGATAGCTTTTCTTCCTATTGCAGTTTTTCTGATTCTTTCCAGAGATTTCTCATCTTCATTTAATTGAGCAAGATGGAAATCTTCCATACTCATACGCTTAGATTTATTCAAATAATCGAGCTGATCATTTATCATATGAGTAGTAGCATCTGCATCATCAGCAAATACACTAGGATCTAGTTTTTCTCCTTCTTCACCGTATTCTTCTTCTAGACTATAAGAAGTTTCATCATAATGATCATCGGTATAGATCTCGGTCTTCATAATATGGAATCTTGTAGCAAGATCTTCTCCATAATAGAAAACATACAAGGCCCAAAGATAAGAGAATACCAAGTCATCATGTGCATCATCTGCATGTTCTACTTTACCATTAGGCTTAACAACCATTGTGCAAAGTTCATCATAAATATCTTTACTATTAAATTTATCTCTATGATGCTGAACTCTTTGATGCAGTAATTCAATAAGCTGATTACGCTTATTCTTTCCAGAAGTAGAGCCATAGACTTTACATTTCTTAGGTCTACGCTTGACTGTCATTCCATCAAATTGTTCTTCATCTATACGATCTTTAATTTCATAATAGAGATTCTTTTTAATAGAAGTTTTGATAAGCATTTGTAGAACAGAGCTACCGAAGCCATTTAGTTTAGATATAATCGTCTGCATTATATCTCTTGGTCAATTCCAAGTCACGTCCATTACAGACAGTGATCAGATCATGTGTCCACCCTATGTATCTCATAGGGGTGTATTTTTCTTCCTTCCATTATAGACTTGAAGGTTCTACTTCTCCCGTCAGGAGATGATCGTTGAGTGTTATCCCATACGGATATTTCACGGCTATACAAGGGCTTGTTAATTCTGACTTAGGATTTGACCATATCAGAATCCTTATAATTTCTTTCTACTTTCGTAACTATCACGCACATCTTTTCAGATCACGTTGTAGTATATAAGGTTCTTGACCCTCTTCATAGCAATTAACACAATGAAACTTGCAAATTACTCTACAAGCTGTGACAATCGCACCATTGTTTTCGATATTTATAATAGCATTCTTTGCATATGTAGTTGTGAACTGATATATCATATCAGCCAATTCTGGCATCGTAATAAAGTTACATTTAAATGTAGCAATGACTTTAGTAGTTTGAGAATCGATAACTGTAATAGCAGACGAGTCTTTATGTATACCAGAAGAAACGTCAACACCGATAATGAATGGATACATACTATTCATAGGTATAGTATCCCAAATCTTCATTACGAATTGCCCAGCTTTACCAAATCTCAAAATACTTCTAGGTTCCTGCTTTACTTGAGCTCCGATAATATCCAAATCTTCTCTATTAAAAGGACTATTATCAGCAGTCTTAGCCCATTCTAGTAGAACTTCACGACGAATCTTAACCCAGTCTTTCTGTAGATCCTTAACCATGCGATCAAAATACTCAGTGCCATTACCAAGCATTTGATAAGTGTATCTAATATGCATGAAGTTAGAATCTGTATTAGCATCAATAACTTTCTTAAGATCATCATAGCTTAGATCATAGAAACTTTCATTCCATTCAGTGCCATTCAGTCTAACGTGGTTAGCAAATTGGCCTTCTCTAGTAGTCAAGTCTCCAGGAGTAGTAGTAATCAATACTCCATAAGGAGATCCATTAGACTTAGCATTCTCAGATGCTTTAGAGAATGCAGGCATAGCAGCAGTATAAACGATATCATTATAAGGTAAGAAAGCAAACTCATCGTAATATTGTACGGCAACCGTAGCACCACGTCCTGCACCTTCTGCTAGAGCCGGAGTTCTAGCACCAGGCAGAGTGGTAATCAAGTTTCTATTTATAGGATTCTGTAATGTTTCTGCTGTATTTGGAGCTCTAATTTGCTTACCATCTCTATCTAGCTGAGCTTCCATTCTTAGATATTCAGGTAAAGCAGCTCTCAAGTTTTTCATTGTTCTTAAGTTTGCTTTAGAGTCATCATGTTTCTTATTAGCAAACATGATTCTAGTATTAGTAGCTCCAAAGTTAAAAACCCAGAGATACCAACATAAAGCAGAAACAGTTTTACCATGCTGTCGAGGAAATTCTACAAATTGGTTAATATTATATACAAACATGTAGTTCATAGCAAGATTGCCACGACTTAGTTCATATCTTTTACCAGATCCAACAGCGCCACCTTCATTGGGGATGCGGACTATCTCCCTTATAAAATTACGTATCTACGTTATTTTTTATATATTAACGTGCGTTAACTCAAGTGTTATTTGAGGTCAGACTATATCTTCATCTCTTTTGAGATGTGCTATTACTTCGAGCCTCTTTTAAGGTTCTACTTCCATTTCAGGAATAGTCGTTGATCCTATACTATATTTTAGTATTGCTGTGTATAGGAAGCTGATTAGACATTGATTTTAGGTTTTAGGACTTATTATAATAGGGATAGAAATATAATAAGCTTTTATTTCACCATGACCCATCTCTCTACTTGTTTCTGCCTTTCGACACCTGATTGTAGGTAAGAGAGCTTTAGCCTTTCCCAGCAGTTCAATAGCATTCAACACTATGTCACCATAATGAGGGGCATTTCTTAGTTTACCAATAGTTAACCATACATTCTCGAAGAACGCGCATCTTCATTGGTTTAGGTAGATTTGGGTCTCTTGGATCTACGCCCATCAATCCACCATCATACAACAACAAAAAGAATTTATTATTTTTAATACCACGAGCTTTAAGAAAATAATACATATTCATAAAACTCTGATTAGTGGTACTATCTTGATAATAAACAGTAATTGGAGTTGATGGATTTTGAATAACCATTTATATCTTTCTCCTTTCTTTAGTTATTAATATTAAGGTTTCAAAAATACAAAAACATTTATTTAATTTTTATAATAAAAAGAAAAGGAGAGTCGTCAATTATGCTTATTAGCCCGAATAAACAAGGTAAGATTATACTATTAATTATATCAATTATATTGATTATAGTTTTTATTGCATATAGATATAGAAGGAAGATTAGTAATAATTATAAGAAAATAGTATTTGATAAAAATGGTGAGCTATATAAATTTATTCTAAGTGAATGCAATAACGATGAAACTATTAGAAATTGTATTCTAATATCCATGTCTGACTTTCATGTATTTAAAGACAATGTAGAAGAATATATTATAAATGAAGCAAAATCTAAAATTAAAAAAGATGGATATGGATGGCTTAATTTAAATTCTAATCATAGTGGTATTTATGATTCTTCTTGTCCTATTGACATTGCTATTATGACAGCTTTTAATTCAGACGAAATATTTGATTTGTTATATAATAAATACATTGCTATCATTTATGATGGATTTCATTATGGAATGCAAGCAGAACAAGAAGCTATTGAATATTATCAAAAACATGGAGCAGATGCGGAAGGAGACGATCTTCATCCTGCAGAGATTAAAAAAGAAGAATCTTATGATGATGAAGAAAATTACAATAATATTGTGATGGAAGATGAATAAATAAAAAAAAAATAAAACCGAGTGGATATTTAGTCCACTCGGTCTTTTGTTTAGATCATAGGATCGTACTGAGTGGTGCTGTACTCAGTCTCCTTGATCAGCTCATAATAGATCTCAACCAGAGATCCATTATGGATGAAGCTCACCTTGAAGTCAGATCCAGAAAGATCCTCGATGGATGCATTCAATGCACCCAACTCTCCAAGGTTGATGAACTCCTGCTTGAGTCGAAGGAGCTCAAGCTTCGGAGGCATCTCTGCAAAGCTCTTGCAGATCACATCAACCTGCTGTGAGCCCTTCATCTTTTTGATCAGCTTGAAGCAAGCTTTGTTCTGCGGATTCGGCATATGATGACTCAGATCAACACCAGCGGAAACTGATGCATGACCGGTATTGTCATTGATGAACGGGTTAATACCAACATTGTAATTAGCCATGATTTTGTACCTCCAGTACATTTTGCATTATGGTGAATTAGACGGCTGAAATAGAGTATCTTCGTATCTCTATTTCATTATTATGATATCTAAGTATTTATTATTAAAATAAAAAAAAATAAAGTCGGTAGAGATTTCTCCCTACCGACCTCTTTATATCAAAAGCAATGTATTATTTATAGCAGAAATATGTTTTATTGATTTTACAATAAACACCATTACCTTGCTTAAATAATGCCTGGAATACGACATTCTCAGGCAATACAGAGCCATTATTAAGTAATTCAAGAGCTACCTCTTTATTAGTTTCAGTGGGAGTCTTATATGCATTACCATCCCACATGCATGCATATTGACCTTTAGCAGTAGCTACCTGCTTAATAGTATTCTGCTTGGGGAACCAAGAAGAATGCAATCTATTTAAAACGACAGAACCAACATACATTTGTTCCTGTCGTGAACAGTTCTGAGCTTCTCCAACAATAATCATCAACAGATACTGATAATCTTCTTCAGTCCACCATTGGCCATGGTTTTCTTCTTCGATATTTTCAGTAACAGGAATTGCCTCTTCAATAGGCTGAGTAGTAGTTTCTTCAACAACTGGTTGCTGCTGAATTTCCTCAATCTGCTGAGCTTCTTCAGAACTAGCAATCAATTCTGCTGCAAGTTCTGCTTCATATTCTAATTCTGCTTCTTCAGACATTGGCAGAATCATCTTTTCCTCTTCAATAGAATTAGTAGTTGTAATAGTATTGATTGGAGTTGCCGTAAAAGAAGTAGTTGCAACATGAGTGGCAACTACAGCTGTATGACGATATTTAGATCCGATCTTTAAAGGATCGATAATATCTTTAGGGACTAATGTGGTATTCATAAGCCCAATGATAGAAGCAGCCATCATAAGCCAGATTGCCATTACTGTAACAGTGAAATTGCTAATAGTAATAGCAATGGAATTGACTTTCTTTCTTCTTTTAACGGCATACTTAGATTGCTTGCTGTGACGGTCTTTATAATAGTACATATTAATCTCCATTTCTTTCAACGAGTTTCCTACTGCGGACACGTTGTCTTATACGCATTCCTTCTTTCTTTTATTACTCAAAAATATATAAATGCTTAACCTTCATGGTTAATAGCAAATATATCATCTAGCAAAACAATGCTGAATCTCTTGACATCTTTATATGTGTCCCATTTAAGACAACTGATAATGATATTGATATCAGGATAGCTGACATTCATATCATCGCAGAATTTATAAATGGTCTTTCTATCAGATAGCAATCTTATTAATTGCTTCTTTGAGAAATGCTTTTTTGATTTCTTGACAGTAATAATATGATCACTGCAAAGATATGTAAGGCTATTCCAATCAGTATCATCATAGATTGTTTGCTGAATTGTGGAAGCCTTATACAGTTGTGAGTAATGCTTTTTAGCAGTCTTCTTTTTCATATTAATAATCCTTTCTCTTTTTAGATATCATATTTCTTTTCTTTGCATCTTCGTAGCTATATACCTCGAAACTACCAAGTCCTGCTTTACTTACATAGACGATATATTTTTTATTAGGATCAAGGCGTCTCAAAAAATCATCATTGATGTATTCAGTAATACTATTCCTGATATTGAATCTCTTATTAGAGATTCTAAGAGTATTCAAAGCTCTAAGAATCATCTTAGGTTTATAAGCTTTATATGCCACTCTACCAATTTCACAATGATAATAATCACAGCATACGCACTGATTCATAATAACAACATTCTTCTTAAGATACTTACCTCTGCAAAAACTTTTAGACATAAATTTCATTCCTTTCTATTTTTAAATATATCTATTGGCAAAAGAATTTATATTCTAATGTCATATTTATATTATCTTTTTAATTTATAATTTATTTAAATTAAAATATAAATAATTTATTAACCAGATAGTAATCAAAATAAAGCGCTCTACGTGCTTTATTATTTTAAAATGGAGGAGTAAAGTATATGGCCGTTGAATTTAATGGTACACCTTTCCAGTATAATCCTGCAGTAACAAATGTCAATATTGATAATCAGCTAGCAGGTATTCTTGGTCAATTTGGAGACGATTATATTCTCGATGCTCTTGATAATGCATTGAATAATAGATTTAATCCATATCAAGCTTCTAATCCTAATCTAGTATATGCTTATGAATTGACGTTTAAAAATCTGTCTGATGGATTTGGTGCAAATAATCCTGATATTATCAATACTAGAAATAAGACTTATCTGAATATCATCAATAAGATCTGTAATTTCTATGGATTGAATTTTAATCCTCATGAAGATACTGAATTGTATTCTGCTGCATTTTGGCTGTATGATTTCTTTGTATCTTCTTTTTCTGAGCATCTAAAAATGTTTTATGCTATGTATCTAATTCAAGAGAAAGATGCTCTTAATTCAGCATTTAATTTCTCTCAACTTAGAAAAGAGAACGATGCTACCTATAGCTATTCTAAGAAGCTATTTAAAGATCCTGTACTTGCAGCTATTCATTGTAATATCGATTATGTAATTAATCAGATCGATTCTTTTAATATTTCTCTAGATAATATTTTAAGTATTGTTTATAGCAATCAAGCACCTACACTAGCACCATATATTGCTAGTATTGTTTCTGATCCTACTGGTGGATTTTTCAGAAATTTCTATCAGACTTTTGTATTGAATTCTCCTGATTCTGCTGATATTATGACGTATATTAAGCTTGCACTTCAGCAGATTGGTGGAGATATTGAGCCTATTAAGTAATTTATATAAAAGGAGAATATTAATGTCTACTAATATTGATAAGGAATATGAAAATCTTCTAAATGCTACACCTGAATCTGCACCTAAGATTCTTGAGAATGTAGATAAAATCGAAGAACCTGTAAATGCAATGAATACTATTTCTGAAGATGAAAAGAAAGAAGAATCTAAACCTCAAAAGGTTCTCGGTTCTTATAATCCTGCTACTGGAAGTTATAATGTAATTGATACTGAAGCTTCTATTGAAGAAATTCAGCAGAAGAATCTTGAGAATTTTGATGCTATGATCAATGATGAGACTCCCGATCTAAATGCTGATCTAAATAATTTCCTTGATTCTTGTAAAGATAAAATTCCTGAAGCAGATGCAGTTTCTAAGATTGCATATCTAATGGCTAATAGAATTGCTGGTAATAATATTGACTATTATTCCAACATGCCTAAGTTTATGCAGAACACTGTAAGCCATATTATGGCTAATGCAAATACTGTTGGTGTTCCTAGCAATAGAATTCTCCATAAGAATCAAGTTGCTAAGATGCTAATTGATGAATATGTAGAAGAATATAAGAAGTCTTCTCAGAAGACTGTTGATCTTGATACTCTATTTTCTGGATTTACCAAAGATGCTGCTAATATTGCAGATGATATGGCAACTCAGATTGGTGATTTGATGCTTAGCTTTGATGACGAACGTAAGGAACAGATTAACAATGCTATCGTAGTTGCTAAGAATAATGGCAATGATGTAATGGTAAAGAATCTGGAAGCTATTAGAGATAATATTGATAAAGCTTTTAATCTTGATGAATTTAAAGAATTCTGCAAGCATTGCAAGATTAAGTCCATTGAGATGAAGAAGCCTAATAGAGTTTATGATTCTTTCATCCATAAGTATGAAACTAATGATGCTATCATTAATGATATTCGTACTTGCCCTGATGTTATTATTCGTCATCTAACTGAGTTTACTAAAGATCAGGCTATGATGATTTGCCTTGCATATTGTAAGTATTGTTGCAATATGAATCCTGATAACATGGCAGAGCATACTTTTATGTATTATTTCATTCGTAATATTATTGCAATTGATCGTATTAATCCCAGAGGTAGGGCTTACCATTCTATCAATGCTAAGGACAAGATTTTCTATGATACTTTTGTTGCAAATCTTCGTGAATGCATGAACAATCTGCTAGAAAGAAATGTAACATTTAAGTAATAGCTGGATGAAAATAAAGCAAATTTCTTCTGCCATGAGATTTGTGCCTCCAAATTATTGTTTTCCCTAGCTGTTAATGTGTTGGTCACGGTGGTTTTCGGTTGCGTTGATTTTTGTTTTCCTTTGTTTGTTTACTCATTTCAAAAACTTATGCATTGCCGGTAGGATGAGTAGATCCTACCGGCATTTGCTCGTAAACTTTATAATAATTATCATAAAGAAAGGATTGGTTGATGGCCATGTTGCTTGACAATAAATATACCATTCTCCATAATCTGAGGTTTTCACTAACCTTTGATAGTGGAGTTTCTAAAATTGTCACTGTAAAAACCGGTGACAAAGTCGAATGTTTCTATAAGCTAAATGGTGAAAAGAATGTCATTACTGGCATTGTATCTAAGATTGGTGTTAATTATAATTCCTCTCTTGGAGCAATGGGAACTAGTGCCTATCTTCAGATTGACGGATCTGAGGAATATTCTGGTAAGGTTATCTATGTTCAACCCAGTGATGTTCTGGATATAACTATTCTTGCTACATCTGATACTATTAGTAATCCTGTGTGTAGCGTTGAAAATGATGGTCAGAAGATTACTCTTGTTAGAGAAAATGAAGCTGGTGTATTTCAGTATAGCCTTGATGGTATTACTTGGAAAGCTGCTACTGGATCCCAAGGTCCTTCTGCATATGAATGTGCAGTAGCTATGGGATATGAAGGAACAGAAGATGAATGGCTAGCATCTCTTAAGGGCGAAAAGGGAGAAGCTGCTAATTTCGAAGTCTATTGTGTCTTTGAATCTATTGAAGAAGCAGAAGCTAAGAAGAATACTATTCCTCGTGGCAAGTTTGTGGCTGTTTTGAATGATCCTGTTTCTGATCTATATATTAGAACTGGTGATTCTACTGTAAGTAAGTGTACTTGCAAGTGCTGCCAGAATAATTCTAATATTGAGGAGACCATTACTGGTTATCAGTATCTAGGAAAAATTGCTGCTGGCACTAAGGGAGACAAGGGCGATCCTGGAAAGCAGGGTAATCCTGGTAACGATGGTAAGTCTGCTTATGAATATGCAGTAGAAAATGGATTTACTGGTGATGAAGAAGAGTTTGGTGCAATGCTTGCAAGAGGTAACTCTGTAGCGGTTACCAATTTCTTTATGGGTCAGAATCCTGAACTGTTGAATACTGTCATCGGCCCTATTGACCTTCGTATTTTTGGATATACCGATATTAAGAGATTTAAGAGTGTTAATCTAAAGAGGATTGATATTACTTCTCCTTCTGAACCTGAAGATCAGACTCTGATCTTTAAAGAACCAGTTGTTTTGAGAGCTGTTCCTACTAAGACTGAAGCTGCTAAGCCTAATCTCACTGTTAAGGGAGATAAGCTAGTTGCTGACTGTATTATGGTCAAGGATGGAGAAGTTGGTGTTTTCCGTAGAGTTGAATATATTGACTCTTATGATGGAGAAACTATTCTGGGCGACTGGATTTCTTCTACTGGTGAACTTGACATGGGCGCTAAAGTTCAATTTACCACTCTAGGTAAGTTTGAACCTTTTGATTCTAAAGTTCAGAGTCAGTATAAGAAACTTCATGCTTATGATAGAGAAACTGATATTACTCTAGATGATAAGTATGCTTGGTTGTCTGTAAGCTATCCTATTGATCTAGCTACTTACATTAACATCATGGCTGGAGATCAGGTTACTGATTACTTGAATGAACATCTGGAAGATGTTGTTTCTCCGCTGGTTAATAAGTATCTAAATGATCAACTGAAGACTAAGCAAGATAAGCTGACTCCTGGTAAGAATATTACTATTGATGAGAATAATGTCATTAGCTCTATTGCTGAAGCATCTATCAATGAAGATATTACTGTTATCGTTCCTATTGGTGCTTTGAAGCAAGGTCAAGTAATTCCTAAGGGAACTACATTTGACGAGTTTATGAATATGATCATTGCTCCTGATGCTCCGGATCCTGTTAAGTGCGTTTATTTCGGTGTCTCTGATTCTATTCCTACCAATATCGATAACTTGGAGAAGGAAGAAATTGAAGATAAGATTCTGATCACTGAAGGTACTTCTCATAAATATACCGCAAATGATCAGCATCTGGTATTTGCTTATAGAAAAGATCTAGGAGATATTCAATCTATCAAAGATCCGAATGGATTTGAACAAATCAATGGTTGGGAGAAGAAGGTTTATTGGGATCCGGGTACTGAAACTGATTTCAATGTCTGGTATACTAGTGAATCTCTTACTATCAATAAATTTAAATTTTCTTTTGCTTTTACTGATTAATTTAGTAGAAAGGAGGAGATAGGATGATTGATGTCATCCAAGGATTTAGACTATCTACACGTGATCCTGTTGATGCTCGTCTATTAATGACGAAGCAAGAAATGAGATCCGTAAATGATAATCTAATGCCTGAGAAGTATTTTACAATTTGTAAAGAGAATGGACTTCTTTATATCTATGATAAGTCCAGAACTCAAGAACAAATTGGAGCTACCGATACAGGTAAATTTACTATAGTCAATTCTGCTAAGATTGATGCTATCACTATTAATGGTGAAAGGCTTCCCATTAATGATGCAATCATTGATATTCCTGCAGCTGCTGCTGATAAGTACGGAGCTATTAAACTCGGTACCGGAATGGAAACTCAAGAAGATGGAACTGTAACTATTAACTTTGAATCTTTTGCTGACGAATCTATTCCTCTGAGTAAAGTAAAATTCTCTAATGGCGGATTAATTTGTCATGGATATCTTCATGAAGGTAGATTTTATACAAATAATACTTATACTGAATCTCTTGTTGGTTATGACTATAAACTATACATCGATATTCCTAGTACATTTGTATATGAATATAAACCTGACACAAAGAAATTCGAACAAATTAATAAAGCACCTCTAGCAACTTCTATTGTGCCTGGCGTAATGAAACTATATGGTGCTCTCGGTGATCAGACTGATGGTACAATGAATCAAAAGTCTATCACTGATGAAATTAATAAAAAATTTACTGTTACAAAAGGCCCTGATGAATCTTTGATTTTCAAAGATGGATTCTCTGTCGGATAAGTAATAGTATTTTTTTTTATATCTCGTTTAAATTATTCATCACAAAAATATTAATTAAAGGAGAATAATTTCAATGGCTGCTATTAATCCTACTTATGATAATGCCAATACCCTTAAGAAGATTACAGTCGGTTCTGAAGTCTATTTCGTTAAGGATGCTGACCTTCGTAAGGTTGTTGAAGGTTTCCATGACGCCGTCTATAAGGACGTGTCTGTTGAGCTGACTGAGGAAGGCGTTAACCTGCCTACTGAAGGCGCAGTTGCAGCATACATTAAGAAGAAGGTTGCATCTCTGGAAGGTGCAATGCACTTCCGTGGTGTCATTAATCGTACTGAGGGTCAGACTGATCTGGAGGCAATTGCTGCTGCTGTTGCTGAGCCTGTTTCCGGTGACGTTGTTGTCATGAAGGATAACTCCAAGGAGCATATCTATAATGGCACCGCTTGGGAAGAGCTGGGTGACCAGTCTACCCACCTGACTGTTGCTACTGCTGCTAAGACTTATGTTGCAAAGACCACTACCATTGCTGGTATTGATCTGCAGGATAATATCACTGCTGAGGAGATGGAAGGCCCCACTGCTCTGAACCTGAAGGCTCTGTCTCATAAGGATACTGCAGCTGGTACTGTTGAGGTCTTCGACAAGATCGCTGATCTGACCACTGCTAAGCCTGGCGAGTATACTCTGGATGGTACTACTGTTGCAGTTCCTAAGACTTACTCTGCTCTGGATGTTACTCCTGCTGGTGCTGTTGCTCTGACTCAAGACACCAATGCAGCTGCAACTTATGAAAAGACTACTAGTGTTACTATTGCTGCTGCTGCTGCTGATGAGACTCACACTGCAAACTATACCCCTGCTGGTAAGGTTGCTCTGCCTGCTCTGAATGCATCTGTTACCCTGAACACCGCTGAAGTTGCAACTGTTACCGATGCTGGTACTGGTTACACCATGACTGATGGTAAGGTTGAGAAGGCTGCTGATGCTACTGCATCTTTCGTTCAGAAGGGTGTTAAGTTTAGTGTTGATAAGGCAGATGAGTCTCTGAGCCTGAGCTACACTTCTGCTGCTGATGATGCTGCATTCTATGCTGCTGCTGTCACTGCTGCTGGTGCAGTTACCTACACTGCTCCGAAGCTGTCTGGTGCACTGCCCACCTTTGGTACCTCTACTGTTGCAGTTGCAACTGGTGCTACTGCTAAGGCAGAGTACAATGGTGAGGCTACCTTTACTGGTACTGGTGCTGTTCTGGGTACTACCATTGCTACAGAGACTACTGCAGCTACTGTTACTCAGCCTACCTTTACTGCTGCCTTTACTGGCACCAAGAAGTCTGTCACCCCGACTGTTGCTACTACCGAGGATGCACAGGCTCCCAATGGTACTATTACTGTTGCTACGGAGACCATCACTCCCGTTGTCACCAAGAAGACCTCTACTGTTACTGTCAAGTAATTTTAGTTGCAGTTTTGGTGTATATGAAGCTTTGTCTGCTGCGTAAATTATAAGTGAATTAAGATCCAGTAGAGAATATTCTCTACTGGATCATTAATTTTTTAGAAAAACATTCTAATAATCCATTACAGATTGGTGGATATTTGCTGTTAATATTTTCAGTTAAGCGAGGTTAAACATTATGGCTGATAACATTAAACAGATTAAGGTCGAAGGCGTATCTTATGACCTTAATGCTAAGTACATCCAGGACGGATCTGGCAATCCGAAAACTTGGCAAAATATTGCTGATATGATTAATGCAGGCGTTAAGCTTGTAACTGATAATGCTCGTAAAGAGGCTGCTGGAGATGGTGCTATTGGTGCTCCTGCTACCACTGCTGCAGCTAGTACTATGGGTAATATTTACCTCGTCGCTAATGATGGCGGTATTTCTGGTACTTACGTTGAATTCATTACTATTGATAAGGGACCTGATAGTACTGGTGCATCTGGTTATGTTCGGTACGTTTGGGAAAAGATTGGTACCACTGCAGCTGACCTGACTGATTACGTTAAGAAGGGCCAGATTACTCTAAGTGGTACTGCATCTACTGCAGGTGCTACAGCAACTGGTTCTGCAGGTGCAGGTGCAGCTTCTAATACTGGTACTGCTGGTGCTATTGATACTACTGTTAGCATCACTGATACTGCAGGTGCTCCCACTATTACTGCAGATGGTGGCGGTGCTACTGTTACTTCTGCAGCAGCTGGTGCAGCTACTGTCACCTCTACTTCTGCAGGTGCACATACTCACAGTGTTACCATTGCTGCTCATAGCCATACCGTCAATGTTGCTACCGAAACTCTTGCTCCTATTACTGCTGTTGATACTGCAACCGGTTCTGCAGGTGGCCATACGCATAGCATCACTCCTACTTCTGCAACCCTAACTTATGTTACTGGTGCAACTCTGAGTGCTGGTGGTGGTGCTACTGTTAATTCTAGCTCTGCTGGTAGTCACTCTCATAGTATCACTCCTAGCACTGGTACTGCAGCATCTCCTGCAAGCTATGCTGATGGCATTCTGAGCCTTGGTTCTATGACTGTTGTTACTGGTGTCTCTGCAACTGGTGCTGCTGGTGCACATACTCATAGTGTTACCATTGCTGCTCATAGCCATACTGTCAATGTTGCTACTGGCTCCAAGTCTGTTGTTACTGGTGTCTCTGCAACTGGTGCTGCTGGTGCACATACTCATAGTGTCTCTGCAACTGTTGGTGATACTATTACTTATGTCACCGGTGCAACTCTGAGTGCTGCAGGTGCTGGTACTGTTGCTACTACTTCTGCAGGTGGTCACTCTCATAGTGTTACCATTGCTGCTCATAGCCACAGTGTTACTGTTGGAGCTCATAGCCATACTATTACTCCGACCACTAACACCTTCACCTATGATCTTAAGGTTCCTGATCATAGCCACAGCTACACTAAGCCGACTGCTCATACTCATAGCATCGCACAGCATACCCATAGTGTTACTGTCAAGGGCAATAATAATTGATAATCTTTTATCAATTCGACTTCTAAGTAAAAAGTGGGGAAGGAGCTCTCTGCTCCTTCCCTTTATTTTATTTAGGAGGATTAAATATTATGCGAAATGTAGTATCTTTTTACTGCTCTGATTGTAATGAAAACTTTGAAGTTCCTGTAACTCAATTTGGAGAAGACTATATTAATACTTTTGGAAAATGTAGATGCGTTTGCCCACATTGTGGAAATAATGTAGAAAGTGATAGAATCATTGAAGTATCTAGTAAGGAGTAATCTTTATGAAGGTAGTAGCTTTTAAATGTGATAATTGTTGTGCAGTCACAGAAATTCCTGTTAATAAAGCTATTAAATTAATTCTGGATACTAGAGGATATGTTCAATGCCTTTGCATTTACTGTGGAAAAGAATTGACTAGTAATCTAGTTACAGAAGAAGGAGAGATTAAGGATGACTAATAAAAAAATTTGTGTTTATGCTATCTGTAAGAATGAATCTGAATGGATTAATAGATGGATAGATAATATGTCAGAAGCTGACTATATTGTAGTATTGGATACAGGTTCTACTGATGGTTCTTTTGAATTACTCAAAGAAGATCCTAGAGTAACTAGAGCGGAACAGAGAGTTATTAATCCTTGGAGATTTGATGTTGCACGTAATGAATCTATGAAATTAATCCCTGATGATGCTGAAATTTGTGTATGCACAGATTTCGACGAAATCTTTGAAAAGGGATGGTGTAACGTCCTTAGAGAAAACTGGGAAGATAACGATACTAGATGCCATTATATGTATGTATGGTCTCATAATAGCAATGGCGAACCTACAAATGTATTTACTTATGATAAGATTCATACAAAGAATTATCATTGGAAATACCCTGTTCATGAGATTCTAGAGAAAAATGATCCTAATATGGAGGAGAATGTTCTAGATGCTGGAGATAATATTTATCTTCATCATTTTATGGACACTACTAAAGCCAGATCTTCGTATCTTCCTCTATTGAAAATTGCAGTTAAAGAAAATCCTAAAGATAGTCATGTAAGTTCTCTTCTTGCTAGAGAGTATTATATCACTGGAGATTATGATAATTCTATTAAGCAGTATCTAAAGACTCTTGAGTATGATGAGATCAATAATGAGGATAAAGTTGGAATCAAGCTTGATTGTATTGGTCATCTAGGAGATAATTATTTCGTTAAGGGTGAATATGATAATGCTATTAGATGGTATACTGAATGGATTAAATTGAATTATACATATAGAGAACCTTATTTTTGCATTGCTGATATATATATGGCTCAAGGATTATATTCTATTGCTGTAGGATATATTGATATGGGACGTAAATTTAGTACTAGAAAATACGATTGGCTTGAAAGATACGATAATTGGATTGCAAAAGATAGCGATCTACTGTCTATTTGTAATTATTATCTCGGTAATATTGATGAAGCATATTATCATATTGCTATTGCTTATGAGCATAATCCTGATGACGAGAGAATTATCAATAATTATAAGACTATTCTATTTGCTAAAGAAACAGGAGTATGTACTAATACTGTATACTAAAAATAATAGTAATAATCCAGAGATGGGAAATCCTCATCTCTGGCTTTTAACTTGTTTATAATACCTTTTTAGGAGGATAAATCAATGGCACTAACATTTAAATTTACTGAAATTCCTCCTTTCGCACGAAGGGAAGAAGATGCATTACTATTTAATCAAGATGGTTCTTTGGAATATTATATTCCTGAGGATTATTTTGGTTCTGGTAAATCTACTTCAGCAACAGTTGAAGGAGCATATGTAAGACTAATGGGGTCTTTTAACTATCGAGTTATTTCAGCTAATGGATCTCCTGGTAAACTACGAGCATTTAATTTTCCTACTATTTTTCTTTGCCGTCCTGGAAAGATTGAAAAGCGTAAGGATATTCAACTTGATGATGGTCTAGATCCTTCTGATTATATGGTATTAATTTTCTATAAAGACGATCAACTAATTACTCGTTGCCATGTTGAGCAAGATATGGATAATCTAGCAGAATTGTTTAGACTTCATATTCAGACTGGTAGAATTCCTAATACTATTCCTTATAATGAGCTATATCAATATCCATTTGAATGTATGGCATTGAATTCTGGTACATACAAAATTCATGCTCAAGCAATGGGACTATTGTATTCTAAGATCTGTAGAGATCCTGAAGATATATCTACTCCTTTTAGATTGTCTAAAACTGCTAATTCTAAAATGACTGGATATACTTCTATTTCAATCAAAGAAGCTTCTAAATATATTTCTCCGTTTGTTTCTTTGACATCTGAGAATCTTGATGAAGCTATTATGAGTGCTGTCTTGTTGTCCGATGAAGAAAAGTCTGGTAAGAGAACTCATAAAGAGAGTCCTCTAGAAAGAGTCATCACTATGTAAGATGCCACATTATATAGTATCCCAGATCGAGTACTTAAAAGCAACATTACAATAATTATATACTTGATTTAAAGAATCAGTTATAATCTTTAATCTTTTTGATTCAAATTAATTTACCTAACAAGGAGGAAGACAGCTTATGTATGCTGGAATGACAGTTAACTGGCATGAAGTACTAATGCCGAAGGGTACTGCTTCTTCGACTGATGACTCTCTGCCGTTGTTTCTGTGTGCCTTTTCCTCCGACAAAGGCACAGAGAAAATTACTGATTACGTATATGATGACTTTGTAAAGGAGTATGGTGAGACTCCCAACTTCTTCAAGTATGGTCAGCCACTGCTTGAAGCACATAGAATCCTGAAGGCCGGTGGTCGTGTTCTGGGCAAGCGTATTGTCGCAGAAGATGCTACTCTGGCTAACCTGGTCATCACCGCTGAGATTACTGCTGGTAGTGAGAATAAGATGTCTGCTGACGGTAAGCCTCTGTATCTTGATGAGCATGGTAAGGAGACTACTGAGGTTACTGGTACTCCTGCTACAACTAACTTTGCAAAGATTAAGTATTCTACAATGACTGTTGAGAATGCTAAGACCTATGCAGAAGTTAAGAAGAAGGCAGATGCTATGAAGACTGATACCGTCTTCCCTCTGTTTGTTGTCTGTGATAATGGCCGTGGTAAGTCTGTTAAGAAGCTACGCATTGTTCCCGATTATACTTCTTCTAGACGTCTGACTTATATGCTGTATAAGATCATGAGTGTCGAGGATGAGGATATCGTTGAGACTCAGCGTTTCTCTATCTATCCTGAGGCAGTCAATACTGTCAACGGTGAGCGTCGTAACATGCTTCTGACTAACCGTACCATGGATCAGCTGATTGTTGGTCAAGATGATATTGGTGTTGAAGCATTCCTGGCAAAGGTTGCTGAAGTTACTGGCTATACTGTTGATGAGCTTTATGAGATTGATCCCATGTTCGGTTGCTCTCTAAAGGGTAAGGCTCTATCTACCATTCGTGTTGATGATACTGGCATGGATCTTACCAGTGTTTATGGTATGTCTCTGATGTCTGGTACCAACGGCAAGTTTGGTGATGCTCCGTTCCCTGGTGAGGCAGCTACTGATGAGTGGGCTGCTGAGGCAGTTAAGTTCTTCTCTGGTGAGTTCTCCGATGAGATCTTTGATCTTGATCAGCACAAGATTGACTTTTGTGTTGACGCCAACTATCCTCTCAGTGTTAAGGGGCAAATCGTATCTCTTGCGGATTTCCGGGAAGACTTCTTCTATTTCCGTGATCTAGGTCTGAATATTGAGACTCTAGAAGATGTGCAGCTGCTCTTTGATGCTGGCTCTGGTTGGAATCAGAGCTGCTTTGTGGGTGACTATATGTCTGTCTATGATGTTCTGGATGAGTATTCTCATAAGGAAATTCGTGTTACTATGGGATATGATCTGGCTCCTCTGCTGGTCAATCACTATAGCACCAATATTGCTGCACCTATTGCTGGTGAATTCAACAACTTCATCATCACTGATGCAATTGAGGGCACTCTGAACATCATTCCTCGTGTTACTCCTGACTATGATCAGAAGCAGGTTCTGGATGATCTGAAAGTTAACTTTGTTAATCTAACTGCTGATCGCCAGCTGGCAATTCAGTCCACTTATACTTCTCAGGATCATAATGGTCCTCTGTCTTACATCAACAATGTTCTGGTTACCCAGCGTGTTGTTAAGGCAATTCGTCGTTATGTTCCTACCATTCACTTTATGCTGATGGAGCCCGATGCGACTGACTTCGGCAAGTATAAGGATCTGATTCAGGACAACGTCGTTTCTAAGTATGAGCAGTTCTTCAAGTCTATCACACTGGTTTATACTAAGGATGATGTGCAGACTGCTAATAAGATTTTCAATGCATCTCTGTATTGCTATTATAGAGATTTCCCGCAGGCTGAAGTCTTTGATGTCTTTGCTGTTGAGGGATCTCCGTCCTCTAATCCGATCCCTGGTGTTACTGATACTACCAGTGACAATTCTTAAGAAAGGAGGAACTAAACTATGTCTGTTGGTTTGAACTATATTAAGATGCCTCGTAATGTGTCTGAGTATACTCTGATGAAGGGTGTTACTGACTACTCCAATCTGAAGCAGTTTGATCTTTACGAGACTGGCTATTCTTTCCTGACTGTTGTTTCTGTTCCTAGATATATGCAGCTGCTGGCTGCACAAGATGCAAAGGTTAAGAACCTGCAGGATGGATTTGTCCATATTCTGGAAGGTGAGTTCCGTGGCCTTGATGGTATTCCTGATATCACTGCTGATGCTGGTACTGTTACCAATGGTGTCAATGAACTTCAGGTTATCAACAATGTCAGCATGGATACTTCTATCCAGGTTAGCATGTCCTTCTTCGAGCGTTCTGGCTCTCTATTGACCAACTACCTGTCTTATTATCTGACTGGTATTAAGGATCCTTATTCTAAGGCTAAGACTTATCATGGCCTGATTGGTAGCTCTATTACTGATCCTGGTCCTGATTATGAGGTCTTTACTTTCCTGTACTATGTCACTGATAATACCATGCGTTCTATTGAGAAGGCATATCTGTTGTGCAATGCTCAGCCTACTGCTGCTCCCACTAGCCAGATGTATAACTCTACACATGGTGATATTCAGTTCCAGGAAGTTAGCATGAGCTTTAACTGCTATCCTATTATGGGCGATCAGGTTAATAAGTATGCTAACATGATGCTCCAGAATGACCTTACCACTAAGAATAAAAATCGTATGCTTATCCTTGACTCTAATAACTATCAGTACGATGTTTATAAGTCTAAGGTTGAGAATACTGGATTCGGTCTGGTTGGTGACATTCTGTCTAGCAAGTCTCTAGGTAACACTGTTGCTTCCAAGACTTCTAGAGGCACTCAGCTTGGCTAATAAGTATTAAATTATTGTGCTAATAAAAATCCTCCTTGGCACTGTAAATTAATATAATAATCCCAGAGGGTCTTAATGATCCTCTGGGAATTTTTGTTGATTATTAGTCTGCTAGATCTTCTGCACTCAATCCATTTTCACTACTAGTAATATTATTATCAATCTTGATAATATTCTTAATTTCTTCAATGTCTTTATCAGACAGATAAGAAGGAATTAATTTACGAATAACTAGTTTTTTGAATGCATTTTTAGCTTCATCTTGTTCGCCATTCATTTCAATATCAGTAATAGATTCAGCATACTGAGTAGCACTCTGCAATAGCTGAGATCCCTGAGTCATACTCAAGAAAGCAGGAATAGGAAGATTGACTGTAAGCTCTACATCTTCATTATACTCGAACTTATAAATCTTAGTAAATATATCAGATAGGAATGCTTCCATCTTTGCTTGTCTCTTCAATACATTACGGAGAAGCTTTGCATTAGTCATTGTATATCTAACTGCAAAGTCCATGCTAGTAGAACTATTAACAATTTCTAGAGGAACATCAGTTGCATTAACAGCAGATTCTTCTAGATTTGCCATTAAGTCTTGAGGAAAATCAAATTGCTGACCAGATTGAGTATCAAACTGAATTGGAGGATCTCCATTAGGCCCAATAGGAATAACAAAGTCATTGAATCTGCCAACCATATTAAGAATATTATTAACAGATTCCATCTGACGGATACCGAAATTGCCCTTTTTAATAGTACTAATAACATTCAGAAGAGATTGTGCAACATTAGTGTCTAGAGACTGCTTCACATAGTAAATTCTACGGTCAAAGCCTCTAGTAGTCCATCCCAATACAGAAGTAGTATTAAGCATAATCCACTGCTTAGCAGATACTAGAGAATTCCAAAGATCACTAATTCCTCTATGAGTAATAGGATCGTCATTGAATTTCAAATGATGAATATCATCAGCAGGAATAAATACAATATCCAAATCAGGAGTATGAGTAAGCTGATTATATTTATCATTAAACTTTAGAAGCAAATACAACTCTTTCTTGAGATCTGCATTTGCATTAATGAATGCAGCATCAATTTTATCAGAAATATTTGCTGCTAGAGATCTTAGAAGCATATCCTTATTATTTACTTCATCTTCATCATAATTAGAGGATTGAGCACCAATAGGACCATTATCAAACATTCCAGTTACAGAATTATATCCAGTGATATTACCAATAGAATTGATATCAATATCCTGATCTTCGCTATATCTAATATAATAGCAACCGAATATCGTATCATCAATATAAATAGGAATAATCCTATCATGCTTAATATCGGTAAGGACTGCACCATTCAAACTAATTTTAGCAGTAGAATTTGTTCCATTAGGATCTACTAGGCCATTTGCAGCTGTCCTATCATCTTCCCAATCAATTGTATCTCCAATTGTATTATCAAAATTGACTTCTGTGGATTTACCATTCTTTTTCAGATGATCTTCAAATTTATCGTTAGACTCCGTAATGATAAAAGATTCAGATAATCCTCTAAATTTAGGATTTACAGTAGCTCTATTTTTGCGTACATATTGTTCTTTCTCTACAGCTTCTATAATAACCTTAGAAGTATCAAAGTTAACCTTAATAGAAATCTCACCGGCTTCATTTACTACAGCATTTGCAGTTACATTTGGCTTACTATTTTTATTAGAAGAAATAGTAGATTCATGCTGGATTGTTGCAGCGTATCCAGTATTATTCTTTCTCTTTAAAAGCTCCTGGAATGCTGAAGAATAAGGTACACAGTAAACAAATTGCTCACCATATTTAGAAGTATTTTCATACCACTTTTCTGCTCTATTGGAAAGATCATACTTCTTAATCATCTCTTCGATATTGCTAGAAATAGCAGCATTTGCAGAAGGTGTAGGGTTCTCATATCTAGGCCTTACATTAAGAAATTCTTTAGTATAGGAATCAGAACAAAGAACTGCATCTCTCTTAATATCTAGAGCCGCTTGCAACTTAGGCATATATTTGCAAATTAGATCAAATTCATTATCAAGCTCAGTAATCCATTTAGTTTTTGCATAAGTATCCATCAGAGATGCCTGGACACCAGCATTATTAAATAGAACAGAGATATCATCTCCTACACCTTTACCGAAAGATTTATTAAGCTTATTAGAAGCTCCATTATTTTCAGGCTTCATAAGCTTCATAATAATCTTAGAAGTATTAGAAAGATTCTGGATATCTCCATCCTCTTGTGTAGACTTCTTGATAGCATCATCTAGTTTATCAGATAGCTGAGACTTAAGTTCTTCAGATGTATTAGTTGTGGAATATGTAGTTCTGTATAGGTCATTGACCTGACGATCTAGCAAATTTAGAGAATTATTAATCTTTCTCTGATTGGCATTTTTATCATTTGCCATTTATATTGACCTCCTTAGTGTGGTAAATTATATGGATGTTTTGGAAGTAAGTAATTTTCAAAAAAAAAATAAAAGGAATAGAGATTTTACTCTCTACTCCTTCTACTTAATTATAATGCAGATTTGATTAGATCTTTGCAAAGAATGCATCCATTGTTTGGTAGAAAGATCCATGCTTGATTATATAATCTCGCTGTTTCCTTCTTTCCATATCCGCTTTGCATTTAGCATAAGCATTCTCTGTATTCTTACGACGATAATTTGTAGAAATAGTATTTGCAGTATTCCCACGGTTATGAGACGTTGTTGCAAATGCTACAGTGGTATTGACAAAATTCATTTTAATGTTATTCATGGTTGAAACCTCTTTCTAATTTTGTAATAATTTAATGGGTTGATATTCGGACATTTATCATAAAAAGAATTATTTCATAAATTAGATTGAATTTTTCATCATCTCTTTTCTACATAGACTATAAATATGAAACTCTGGTAGTGTCAGTACCTTTGTTTCATATTTATAATATCTAATTGAATCTGCATTTTTATTAAAAAAATAATAGGGTAGAGGATTAGCCTCTACCCTGTTTTTATTTAGATTGTAAGAATGTTAGAATATACATCTACTGCTAGTTTGAATTTCTTTTTAAACATAGAATATCTGATAGTCTTTACTCCTGGATCTAAAGGATTTACTACACAATCATATATTCTAAGAGATGCAGTATCTCCTTTAGATAATGGAGTAATTGCTTTACTAGCAGGTATTCTATATCTATCAGAAGCTGTAAATACATTTACGCTTCCAATACTTGATACTGCAGATACAGTTGTGAAACCATTAATATTATAACAGTCAGGCTCATAATATATACATTTAACTTTGTTATCAATATTATCAAATAATTCAAAAGCTCTTAATAGTGTATTTCCTTTGATATTATTTCCACTAAAATAGAGATTTTCAAATATCTGATTTTCTGGTTTCTTCATTGCCATGATATCACTAATAATACAAGTAAAATATAGATTATAAATTACTGGTATATGAATGATTCCATAGAATGTCTGATCTGCATCCATAGTTACAATAACTCCAGGAAAATGAGTCATATAACCATCAGTTTTAATAAACCCTGAACAGCTATTCAATATTGGTTGAATATATGAACAGAATTCTTTAAAATCACTACTCACAGAAACGCTCCTTTTTTAATTTCTTCAGAAAGATCTTTCTTTATATCGTTGTCAAGATTGCCATAGAAAATTAATCCTGTAGCATCAAGATTATAATCTTTTTCTACAAAATTAACTGCATCTATCATATTATCTCTTGTAAAGAATATAGCTTGCTGATTAGATCCTTCATCATCAATTCCTCTACCATAAGAGGGATTATATTTGAAGTATTCTCTAATATCATCCATACACTGATTGATATCTCCAAGTTGCATCCATCTTCTACAAAATTCCATTACATTACCAGATATCATATTCTCAAGGAATTCACCACCTCGAGAATATTTTGCAACTTCATCTCCAGAAGAATACATATCAGGATGCTCATTAAGAGAAAAAGGTTTCATAGGATCATCAGGATCTTCAATAATAATTCTACCAACCTGTGTATTAGGAGCAAGATTATTCTCAAGAATAATAGAGGGGTAAAGGCTCGAATAATCGAAATCAACAGCATTATCTGACAACTGAGTTGGCCTACCATTAATATGAAGCATTACACTATCTGCATTATGAGTTGGATCACCAACCATAGCTCCAGGAAATTTTGTGGTAGGCTTTTCATTCCAGAGATTTTTATTATTACCGATTACATATCCATATTCATAAAAGTCTTTACAGAATCGATTTGCAAGATATACAGACTGTCTATGGCATTTCGCATAGTTAGTATTATTGACTAGACATTTAGTAAACACATATTCAAGGTCATTAGTACTAGCTTCAATACATTTCTGAACAATAACATCCATTACGTTATAGAACGAGAATGTTTTAAAATCAATATATGGAAGCTTACCTAAGTCAGTAGTAATATGAGAATAATCTAGTTTTCTAACACCAGCTACAACTTCACCAATTGCATCCAGTTTAAAACTTTGATATCTGCCTCTACCTTTTCTTCTAGATGCAAATTCGATCATCTGATCGAGCCAAACAGTATACATAGAAGCGGCAACATAGTCACCACGCTCTTCATAGTTATTCTTGTTTCTCTCATCTACATAGAATTTCAAGAATGAATATGGATATCTTCCATCACATATAGTTTCAGTTTCATCATGACCAAGAACTTTAATTCTCTCTATAATATAATTCAAGTCGAATGCCATATTCCAGACTTCAATAAAATCTGGAACTGTAGCTTTGATGATTTTAAATGCTGTTTTAATAAGTTCATATTCATCATCAAAGAAGATAAGTTTATATTCCATCTTATCTACTCCGAATTTAACAGCTTTCTTATATCCACCTACAGCATTTACAACGAAATTATACAATTCTTTCTGAAATCCAGGTCTATCAGTATAATGCATATACTCTTCAACCAAAGGATTGTTTCTATCATTCAATATAAACTGGTACACTGTATTGTGAGCTTCATCACAATAAGCTATTGCATTAATAGGAACTTCACCAGGTTCAGGAAACTGATTTAGGCAATATGCAATATCAGTTTCAATATCTAGAAATCCCTTAGTAAGTTTGAAAACTTCATTCTTGTAAGATAGATTAAACAGAAATCTATAATAATTTTCAATCTGAATATCAGACATGAATATACTAGGATCTGTATGAAGTTTTCTATTCTCACTATACTGACCATTGTTTACATTTTCAAGAAACTCATCAATTCTTCCAGTAACTTCAGCAATCGCTTTTAGAATATTTGCATATTTACAAGTATAAGGAACTACCTTTTCTTTCTCAATGAAGAACATTGTATAATTAGGAATTTGACTTTCATCTTTGATTCTATAAAAAGTATACAAAGGTTCTTGGATCACATGAACTTTTTTACCACCAGTTATATTGTCCCTAAATAGAATTACAATATAATCCTTCTGATACGTTCCATCATCATTCTTTTTTCTAGGAATATAAGAAGTATTAATAACTGTAATATCAGAACCTTTTGGATATCCTGGAATTAATAACTCGAATTGTTCATTATTTACTATAAAAGATTTCTTTTTACTTTTTTCATTGTCTTGCATATTTAGATACCTCCAATTAATATTAAGTCAAATCATATATACTTTTTGAAATTTTACACTTTCTATTAATAGATTTCTCTATTGATCATTTTTATAATATATAACCAAAGGAGAGTTTACTATGGCAATCGAATTCCCTAAAGTACCTACCATGGTAGATGAGCATCAAAGCTATACTACCGATGGAAAGCCCAATGATGTCCAAGCCATTAGTCTAGGAACTGTTACGCAAACTAGCAATCAGACAATGCCCAATTTTTCTAGTCTAATTGGAACCAATGTTTCTGTGCCTATTTCAGTAGATGGAAATACAATGACAGCTGATATTATCTCTACAAAACCTAAGAAAGCTAGAAAGAAAAAGAATACAGATGATTCTGCTCAAGAAGATAATAAAGTATCTCCTAGAGAGACAGTAGAAAATACAGTATATGCTGATGAATATAGTGATACAAATGCTATGACTAATACTATTATTGCGCAAGCAGATGGTATTATTATGGACTGTGCTCAAGATATTGCCTATATGAAATCTCAGAGATCTATGAAGGGCAAGTATCATTATATTAATGAAACTCGTGCTGCTATGAACTCTGCGCTTTCCACAAAGCTTGCGGCTATTAAAGAACGTAATGCTACTACTAAGGCTATCATTGATAACGAGTATCGTCGTTATAAGGATATGAGAGCACTTGATCAAACTGATGACAATAAGGCAATCATGGATGCATATTCTGCATTTATTTCTGCTCCTGTTGGTGCTCCTTCTTATACGCTACCTAATACTATTAATCTAACTGGTGGTACTGGTGTTATTAGGCAAGATTATCCTCCTCAGATTCAAGCTGGAGTTGACGCAGGAATGAATAACTTTATGAGTCATCTAACTCCTGAGCAAAATCTAATGCTTAATGATAATAATCCTGATATTGAAGAAGTCATCGTTTACGACCAAGCAACTGGAGCTAAGTATTTCCAGTGGATGAATACTAGAACTGGAGAAGTAATTCCAAATATGCCTATTACTTCTAATCTAGTTATTGAGGATTATACTATTGATCCTCGTACTCATCTTGCTAAGAATACTAACTTGAATTCTATTAAGAAAGTCGTTGTTATTAATAACGGAGAATTTAATAATTTCTAAAAAAAAATAAATGGGGAGAGGTATTTAGCCTCTCCCCACTTTTTATATTAGAGTGTCAATGTTTGATGAACAATATCTTTTACTTTATCTTCTGGAACATTGTTCTTTCTCAACATTCTAATCATTTCTTCGACATTGATCTGAGTGGTTATATCAAAGATTGTATCACCAATGGTCATAATAACTTTCTCACAACCAATGTCTTCATAAGATTCACATGCCCAGACAAACAGTGTATGAATGCACTGAGCAATGACTGTCTGAGTTGCATCCCAGTACATAATATCTCCATCCTGTACATAATCATGCATGATCATGTAATCAGTCAAAGACATTAAATATTTAGGAAACAACTCTTTGATCCTAAGAATCTTAAGATCAGTATGATCAGGATCATGGATAGAAAATAGCTCCTGTTTAAAATCGATGATCTTATCTTCAGGAGTACCTTTCCACATGATAGCCACGACCATAATATCTTCATCATATTCATGGCTAGTCTGATTAATCAGACTATTGATAGGAAAGTCTACTGCTCCTCTACCATCTTCTGGAGCGTATTTAAACAAATGTGGATTTCCATCCACATATGCAAAATACTTCTTCACTTAGTTTCACCTCCTTCATTGGTAATAATCTCAATAGGCTTCTTAAAGAACCTATTAGGATATGCAGGATCATGACGTACAAAACTGATCTTGTAGTCATCTTCTCCTTTCCTTCCGATATATTCGATATCAAAAACATCGCCCGGATGGACATCATTTGGATAGCAGAAATAGCTATTCAAGATGCTTCTCCTATAGACAGAAAAGTTTACACAGTAATTGATAGAGAAGTCTCCAAATGTTTCACTGCCATACCGATTAAACTTCACACGAATTTTCATTTTCTATATCCTCCAAAATTTTAGATATTGAGAATAATTTATCCATTACTCTCAGTATTATAATATCTAATTGAAATTTTAATAAAAAATAATAAGAGTAGAGATTTATTCTCTACTCTTATTACTTACTTATAATGCAGATTCAATTAAGACCCACAGAATTGCAGATTGATTGCCTTGAGCTGTTTATCATAGTCTTTACATATATCATTAATTTTATCAATGATTGTTTTAGGTTTGATATCTGGAATAGTGTGAACTCGTGTAGGAGCCATCTTCCTGATAATCTCAGGTACTCCATCAGCGATCTGCTCGCAGGTGATAATGGTAGTATGATCACCATTATGATTCTTAATAGAAGAAATCTTATAAAGATCATGGATATTAAATTGATTAATTTCAAACATAATTGTTTCCTTTCAAGCGTTACACGCTTCTTTTATTGTTTTTGATTTTTCATTTTTTATCTTTAAGAATTATTTTAAAAAAATTATACTTCTTTTATCACTTACTTTCTATAAATATTGAAACTTTGGTATTCCCGTTACCTTTATTTCATATTTATAATATCTAATTGAATCTGCATTTTTTATTAAAAAATAATAGGGTAGAGGAATAAATCCTCTACCCTGTTTTTATTGCTCGATTCTAATACCTGTATGAGAACAGATAATTCTTGTAGTAGACTGAGTATCAAATTCCATATTATGAGAGCAAATAATACATTGCTCACTTCCCATGAAGTTTAATATAGAATTTAGTACATTGATAAACATTACTCTATTCTGCTGATCTAGACCACCATCTATTTCATCAAATCTAGGAATATTATAGGTTGTACTACTCTTCATCATCGCAACACAAGAGAATACTAGACCAATCATACATTTTTGTGCAGTAGATCCATTAGAAATATCAGGTACTACAATTCCATTAGGACCAATAAAAGGAATAGAGAATTGTTTCTCATTAATTACTGGAACTTCAAGTCTTATAGATCCATTAAACATATATCCTAGCATCTGGTTGCAGTCAATAATCACATCATTCATATATCTCTTGATATATTCAGATTGAATACCTAAACCATTTCCAGGATTACATGCATTTCTAATAAATGATATCTTATCATATCTATCTGCACTATCTGCATATTCTCGTTGATAATCAACGATACTACTTAAAGAATAATTCAATCCATTAATAGTATCATTAATAGGACCAAGATTATCTTCGATTATTGTAATACTATTTTTAATAGCATTTAAAGAATCTACTTTCTCTTTTACTGTTTTAATTCTATCTTTTACAGAATCAAATTCTTGCTTAAGAGAATTTTTATCTTGATCCATTTGATTTTTAGATTGTAATAATTCTATCATAGAATTAGCAATAGCAATTTGTGATTCTAGAGTATCAATAAGACCAGATATAAAAGTACAATTTTTATTTAATTCTTTTAATTCACCTTCTCTTTCTTTATATAGTTTTTCATTTTCTTCAATAGAAGCATTAAGCTTATCCATCATAGATTTATTATTCTGATAGATCTTATAATCAGCTTCCATTGATTTTCTCTGATCAAGTAAGCCTTTAAGAACCACATATATATTAGCTTTTTCAATTAGATCTCCAACAATATTAAACTCTGTAAAAGCATAATGATTTTTAATCAAATTATAAATTTTATTACCAGAGAAAATATCATCGAGAGATTTAATCTTTCTAATAGTACCCATACAGCTCTTAATCTGAATCATTGCTTCATCTAATAGCTGAAGAATGTTTCCTTGCTTCTCCAAAGAGATTATCTGAATATTATCAAGATTATTCTGAGATTCTAGAATTGATATCTTACCAATTAGATCATCAATTTGTTCCTGAGATACTTTATCCTTATTAGCAATATATTTTGCAATATAAGGACAAGTATCAATAGTGCATTCAGAAGGTCTAGTTTGAGCCATCTCATTAATCTCTTTGAGATCATCTCTCATCTTCCTACATTGATCAGAAAGATTGTTGACATCCATAGAGCGCACAGTAATTTCATCTCGTTTTTCTTGAATCCATTTTTGTACTCTATTAATAGACCTATGATCATATTGACTATAGAGATCAATACTAGCACAAATCTCACTTTCTCCTCCAGCATCTTGAATCACTCCTAAGATATTAAGGAAATTATCTAATGCCTTCTTAAGTTCATTTAAATCTATCATAGATACACTATCCAAGATTCCCATATCATCATCTGAAATATATCCACTATATGATTCAATACGATTAGTGATATCTTCAATAGATGATGCAAGATTATTCTGAATCATATTAGATTCAATACCTGCATAGGTATTCTTATCTTGATTAATAGTATTTGTAGTAGATTCATTAAGAGCCATCAATACAGAAATTCTAGTTTTCTTTTCATCAAGAGACTTCTTATGAAAATCAAGTTGCCTTTCTGTATCTGCTTTGAAACTAGTAATATATCCAATATTCCGATTTTCAGGAGATATTTTAAGTTTCGTGTATTCTTGCATTAGATTATCATCAATTTGCTTTAAACTAGAAACAATGGTTACTAATCTATCCGAAATAGATTGATATAGATCCTGCATTTTATTATCAGGATCAATTAATCTTACTGTAGTCTCCGCTTCAGAAAGATCTTTGATCAATTTATCTCTATCAGAATTAAGCTTCTTTTTCTGATCATTTAATTGAGCAAGTTTAAGTCTTAATTCATTCTCATTGCCAAATTCACTAAGTTTAGCATTGATAGTATTCATATAAGACTTAAGAGAATTTGCCTTTTTAGAAATCTGTTTAAAGATTTCATTATAAGTGTCAAGAGATCCAATATATGCAGCCATATATTTTCTTCTATCAGAAGGTATCATATCTACTATTCCTCTATGCTCAGAAGAAATAGAAGATAAATCCAAATATATAGGATCTATACCCATCATAGAATCTCTAATCTCTTTAAAAGAAGATATATTTCCATTTGGGTTGAGTTCTTGACCATTCTTAGAAATATATGCTTTAGTAACTAATCTCTTAGTTCTAGAACCATCAACTCCGGACACTATAAGAATCTTATAATAGTCCTGAGATCCATTTTGACCATTGAATATATAATGAATCTCTTTTTCTGCAGGATACTCTATAATCTGTCTATTACCATTTTCATCAATGAAAACATCTGTTCTATAAGAATCGCTAGTATCTACATTAGGACTCATAGCATCAATAATAGTAGATTTAGCACATCCATTCTCACCTTGAATAAGAACAATGCGATTCTTAAAATCTGACATATTAATTGAAATTTCATCGAGTCCCATACCATTTAAGACTTTGATATATCCTTTTAATCTAAAATAAACTATTCTCATTCTTTCTTATTCTCCTTTTCTATATTTGAGAGATCAAGATCTTCAAATTCTACAGTTTCTGAGCTATAGTCATCATACTGACTAAAGATCTGAGGATTTTTACATACCTTTCTATTTGTTTCCCTTATATCTTTAATCATTTCATTCAATTCTTCTGGAGATATATTATAAACATCAATACTCATAAATCTACACTCCTTTTATAAATGGGTTTCAAAATTATTAAAAATAAAAAGTGGGAGGGTATTATTTAACCCTCCCACCTTATTTATTAGAAGTGATTAACTTCAAATACTCTTGTAGGTTCACCCTCATCAGAGATCTGATCAACAGTATAGTTGGTATCTCCGATAGGAGTCTTAAATTTTGCTTTAACCTTTTTACCTACAGTTTCAATAGCTCTATCAGCACTGAAAGCATCTACTTCATAAGTAGTCTTAGGAATCTTGTGCTCAATAGAGTGCACAACGACAATGAAATGCTTCTTACCCATTTTTAGTTCTCCTTTTTATTTTCCTCATTGTTATTAATAATCCAATCATGAAGATTAAATACAATATGAGGTTCATTACCAGTGATGATAATTTTACCAGGATGAAGATCATTGATCGTCATATCAAAGTTGTCTTCCATATAAGGATAATCATAATAACAATCCTTAATGCTCTTAACGATACGAGCTTTATCTTGATCATCGATTCCTTCAATAGTAATACGTTCAATTCCATTCCAATCAATGACAATATTGGGAATATTATCACTATGAAGGAATTCATCAATAATAATAAAGATAAAAGTCTTATCATCATGATCCATGTTGAGAATGATATTGTCATTGATATAATTAGGATTGCCCCTCAGCTGCTGATGAATGAATGTTGCAACATAGGTATTGGCATCACGCTCATCGGTATAAAGAGTAATCTTAATTTCTTTTGCTTCAGCCATTGTTTCATTTTCCTTTCTTTTTATACATTTTTAGAAATAATCCAATCATGAAGATTAAATACAATATGAGGCTCATTACCAACAATGATGAGTTGATTAGGATGAAGATCATTGATCAACATATCAAAGTTGCCAATATTAGGATATTGATAACAATATTCTTCGATGCTTTTTGCAATTCTGTTTTTAGTAGCTTCATCAAGATTACTGATCTTGATCCTTTCAATGCCATTCCAATCAATAGCAATATTAGGAATATGCTTTTTATCCATATGATCAAGATCAAGATAGATAATAGTCTTATCATCCTGATCCATATTAAGGACAATATTGCTATCAATATAATTGGGATTACCTCTCAACTGCTGATGGATATAGGTTGCCACATAAGTGTTCACATCACGTCCATTGGTATAAATGGTAATTTCGATTCCATTAACTTTCAACATAATAAATTTCCTTTCTTTTTAGACAAATATTTATAGATAGTATCTCTATCTATTCAATATTATAATATCTAATTGAAAAATAAAATAGATGGGTAGAGATACCGCCTCTACCCATCTATTAATGCATTAGAAGAATTACTTATCCTTATCGTGTATAAAAATCATGAATAAGAAAACTGCGAGAAAAAGATCAAAAGACCGCATAGCGGATAAGATTTAAGAGAGGTTGAAACGAAAGAAAGGTCCAAATCCTTAGGAATAAGAAATAAGCTGAACTGATTATTTTTATTCATAAAAGGAGGTCTATATTATGAGAAGTATGAAACCGTAACCACAAACTCAACGAAATGCAGAACAAACAAAGAAACCCTATGTTTTGCTTTTTAGATTTTTATTGAAACCCTCCCAATGCATTTATAATAAAGTGATATTGTTAAATTTCAATTCCTCCCACTATAATATCTTTAATTCTATCCTGGATCGTAGATCCAAAATTATTAATAAAATTATTTATAGTAGAATCATATACTGGTTTTGCATCTTTAAGATTAGGATATCCTACAGGGCAAATGAATCCACAGCTTTTACAGATATATCTAATCTTAATATGGTTTCCATAGAATGGTTGATCTTCATATCTTAAAATTCTTTGTCCGCAATATGGACATGTGTTATCATTATATGAAACACACATCTTATATCCATTAAAGAATGCAGATATACCAGAGGTAGATTTTAAATTATTTTTCATAATAAAAAAAAATAAAACGTATAGTAGACATAAAATCTACTATACGTTTATATTAGTTACAAGAAGTCACGGACAATACTACCAGAAACTAGAGAGTCTCTGATATCATTAACACCAGAAGCATGTCTGTTGATAGTATTAATCAAACCTTTGATCTTATCATCAGACAACTTAGTGTCCAATGCATCAATCATATCTTTAGGAGGAACTCTAAAATCAGGTTCATCAGAGTTACCAAACCAAGATTTGATATTGATATACATACAACAGACAGTTGCTAGCATCATAGAAAGATCGTAAGTCGGAACCCTTACCTTAGTAGATCCACTGCTAAAATTAATTAATGCAAAATTTGCATTAAAGGACATGTTACGATCCATATCGACAATTTGGAAATACATATCTTTAATAATCTTGCAAACATCATTAAAGCTAGTATTTTCATCAAAGATCATATATGGAACACCAATAACAGTGCCAACTACTAAGTTATTATCATTTGTTCTTGCAGTGGTTGTGATTGTGTCTATAAAAGGTTTCTTAATATTCTTAATAGAGAGAACGTATACAGGATGAAACTTATCTCCATTATTAGCAAAGATACCCTTATCTACATAAGCATCTTTTTCTTTATCAATGATAATATCATCGATAGCAGAAATAGATCTTCCTACAGAGATGCATAGAGAATCCATAATCTTGGACATAGTTCTAGCTTTACAGTTTCCCATATACTCTTTGGATAAGCTATTAAGCTGACTACAGACAGACGATATAACTTCAAAAGTATGAGCCATGAATGAACCTCCTTTTAGAATTATCTTGCACTAGGCATCGTATAAACAAGCTGAGACTTATATCCAGATGCAACTACTTTACAATCAGGATACCTATTAGATGACTTCTTAGAAATCTCTGAAAAGATTTTCTTTCTGCCATTGATAATTACAGTACCAGGAGAAAATACTCTTGACATTGTTTTCTCGATAGCAGATCTTTCAGAAATCTGCTGTTCAGAATACAGAAAGTAAACAAAAGTATCTTTGGTTTTTTCGATATTAGCACCCATAATAAAAGACCTCCTTCCTTAGTCTAAATTTTATTTATTAGTCTGCAGAAGGAGGAATTTCTACATCTGTGGTAATATCTCCGACTTCATCGTCATCTCCTTTAGATACTGTGATTTCAGACAATTTGACTCCTAGAGTATAATCCTTTTTACCATCGATATCGATGATAGCAGGAATTAGTCTCTGATAAGATTCAATGGTTTCTCTAACCATATCTTCTTTTACATAATCATATTCCAGGCCACATCTTTTCTTAAGATCGATAGCCTGTTGCATATTATGCATAGTCTTGAGTTCCGACAATGTTTCGATATAGAATTTCTTCCATCCATTAGGCTCATTATAATCAGTAAACGATCCATTATTGATCTTAGCCATAGGACAAATCAATCCAGACAGGCCAGGATCAGAAGAGGAGGAAGCATCAAGATCAACTCTACCGAGCTGGCTAGGATGCACGAAACGATAAACAATGGGAACTGCAGTACCAGAACCTTGATCACCAAGACCAGATACACCCTTATAGGTATAAGAGATTGCAAGTTCAGCATCGTTATCATTAACCAGATCTACATAATCAACAAGATTAGCAGCATTAATATTTTTCAAGATATAGTTAGGAGGTGTATCAAGCACTCTTACTACATCTTTAAAAGTAACATTTTTGCCTTTATCAGAAATTCTATAAAGGCCACGAGAAATCTTCATTGCATAAATAGCAGGAAGATACTCATCTGCCATTCTAGGATGTTTTGTAGAAATATCCATATTGTCTCTAGCTTTCAGAAAAGAGAATTCTCTCATCATCCATCTAAGAATACAATAAGAATCTTCTTTATCTTCTTTAGGAAGTCTGATAGATTGTTTAGTACGTAGATCATAAATAGATTCCAAAGAATCAAGAACAGGAATACCTTTGTCCAAAGTAGCAGATTGGAAATCTGCACCTAAGATTCTATTCCAATATCTCGGATCATACAAATCATCATACTTTTCGAGTTTCTTCACAGACTTGAGTACTGTATACACAAAAGATTGAGTGACATTATCTTTATCAAACAATCCTTTTACTACAGATACTACAATCTTTTTATGAGGATCTTCGAAATTATAGAAGATCTCAGGATCCATAGGAGGACAAGATGCAGGAGACACATAGATTCCTTCAAGTTCCAGCATTTCCATAGCACCAAGCAATCCATATCTTCCTAAAATGAATTTAATTGTATCTGTTTTCTTATTGAAGACATAAGAGGTGAACAAGACACAACGATGATAGCTACAATCCACAATATCAGGAATATCATATAATTCCTTATATACTTTAATAGGCATGAATTGAGTCTTCAGAGTGATACTCTGTACACGACTATTAGAAGTAGAGTTATTGTAAGTACTACCATCAACAATTTGGAAAATAGGATTGTAATAGTTGCCAAGAATTCTGAAATAATACTTATTGACATAGATCGGTAATGCAATGAGTACTTCCAGTTCTCCTTCAGACTTTTCCAGTTCACCAGTCTTAGGATCCAATCTAATTTTACTTTCAGGAATATTCAACTTGATATAGTATCTTACCTTGAGTAGCATTACATCAGAATCTCTAAGATTGATATAATCATATTCATTACTGACTTTCTTACCATTCTTAGTCTTCATAGAATAGTAGTGATAAAGGATCTTCTGAATTTCTTCATAATCCTTAATCACTTCAAAGCCAATAACTTTAATGATGAAATATTTATCTCGCTCACATGACAGAATAACCTGTTTCATGCCTTCTATAATATCGTCATCATTTCTGGTAAACCAAAAATCATTAAATCTCTCTCTATGACTATCATTAAAATCATGAAGAAATTTATCAATATTTGGATTTTCTGTAGGAGCATGCATCATTGAATCCATACCATTTGCTGTATATGGATTAATGTTTTGCGGAGTTTGAAGACTTCCATATTGGGTTGAATATTGTGAAAAATCCATTTAACTATACTCCTCCTTAATCAGAATCAGTGTTTCCAGTAAGAATTACAGTGATAGGTTTATCCATAGGATTAGGAACATTGTCACTAGCATTACGAAGTGTAAGCTCAACTTCAATATCAAGTCTTTCACTCATAGCTACTAGTTTATTCATTGTAATAGAGCTAGTTTTGAGAATACGCTTATCGTTCAGATAATTGTCTCCAAATCTAGGAGCATATTTGTTTATATCCATATGCTTAGATGCAATAGCCTGCTTAAAAGCTCTCATCTCAGGACTATCATCTTGATTCATAGGAGGAGTAAAGACAGAATCACTATCTGTAAGAATAGTTGTTTCCATATCTCTGATCTGTTTATTTCTATCTAGAAAGTCAGTGATATTATTAACATCACTAAAATCTACAGAATTTACACTATCAGATCTATATTTAGATTCTTCTTCATGAGTAGGAAACTTAGTAAAATATATGCATCCATCTTGATAAATTCCAGGCTGCTCATCAGTCTTTCCTCTAAATGGAAGAATATATCCTACACCGTTTTCATCTTTTACTTCAACAGCTGTTGAAGCGGCTAAACTGGGATTAGTATAAGTCAAATATTCGCTTCTAAATTTATCTTCTTGTATAACATCCATGATTTTTCCATCAATCGTAGCCGTCTTCAGTTCCATATTTTGGTATCTCCGATCAAAATAATATAAGATAGCAGGCTGGGGAATCTCTTCCCCAGCCCACTGTCTTATTTTAAATTATACTACCAATGCTTAGGAATAATGGATTATGCTGCGTCCTGAATTGCAGAATCGTCCTTAATCAGGACCTTCATAGCACCATCAGGAATAATACCAATATCGATAGAACCATCAGGATCAACTTCTGCTACGCCCTTAAAGACACCTTTAAGAACCAGAGTAGCAGGCTCAGTATCAGTAACATTCTCCTTCAGCCAGTTGATGATGAACTCAACCATAGTATTCATCATAGTGATGCAGGTATCGCTATCTGCAAACTTCATGTTGTACAGAGAAATACCAGCAGCTGTGAAGTAAGGAGCGATCATTGCATTGTTTGCAACATCGACAGTATCGCAATCCTTCAGATCCTCTTCATATGCGGTCCAGGTATAATCCCAACGACCCGCAGCAGGATTGTTAGGATCATCGACATTTGCAATATACTGTACCTTAGCACCTGCCAGGAATCTACCATCAACAGCACGGAAGATAAGAGCCTTGCCAACGGAAGTATTCTTCATTGCAGACAGGCACATACTTGCACCATGGAATAGGACAGTTGCAATCTTATAGATATGAGTAGGTCCAATCAGAAGATGCTGGTTTGCCAGAGCCTTAGAGTATTCTTCGCTGATACTGGTTTCCTTAAATTTCTTTTCCATAATAGTTTATCTCCTTTTTTGATTGAAAATTGTACTCCAGTATGTTTCCATGCTGTAATTTATAGTTCCGATATGCATAAAAATTTACATAATCTATGGACCATAAACATCATATTTTTTCATTTTATACCTCCAGAATATAATATATCCACTAGTGGATCATTATTATAATATCTTGCTGTTTCTGATTTTAGGTTTTAAATAAAAAGGTCTAGAGATTTCTCTCTAGACCAGTTTTTAGTTATTCAGAAACGACTTCTTCTTCTACGTGTTCAGGCTCAGCATCATTAGCACCAAGTTCTACAGTATTGTAGTATCTTGCCATCAGCTTATTCTTGTCTTCATCATTGAAAGAATCAATGATCATTACAGGAGAAGACTTAGGAACTTCACCACTAAAACAAGTGCCAGTAATATGCAGTACAGGTTTTTCAATAACACTGTCTACAAACATATCGAACTCGATGAAGTAATCACTATTCTTGCTGTTATTATCATCAGCAAACATAAAATAGTGATGGGTAAGACTATTATATCTATGCTCAATAATATCTCTAGCATATTCATTATGAATATACTCAAAGAGGTCATTAATGAAAATGCATACCTCTTTATAGATAATTACGATATTAGATATGATAGTTTCTACATTGAAAGGCTCATCACCACAATGCTGAGCCAGATCAATATAATACTCAGTGAGCCGATGAAGAAGATTAGTCTGCTCTTCAGTATTGTCTTCCTCAATCATCTCAAAAGGACTTACAATGCTGATATATCCAAGAGTGCAATTCAGATATTTTGGCTGACCATCTTCACTAAATGCAAGGCCAGAATCACAAAGTACTGCTTCAATAACTCTAACCAGTTCGCTTACTCTTAGATCTACTCCTTCAGACTTAAGGCATTCCTTAAGTTCATTGATATTGTAGCTAAGTTCAGCAAACTTACGCATTTCACTGAATTTAATAGAACCAGGCTCGATAAACTTATAAGACTTTTCTTCCATACTATTTACTCCTTTTCCATATACTTATTAAGATTATTTACAAAGTCATCCTTTGTAACAATCATAACACCAAAATGTTCTGCTTTTCTAGTCTTAGAAGTATTGGTATTCTCACTAGGGACTAGTAGAGCATAACAATCTTTATTAACTGCAGCATCCTGGTCTGCATCGAATCCAAGAGAATTCAGATATACTTCCAGTTCTTTATCTCTAAATCCTGTAAATCTAATTTTTCTTCCTTCTCTTCTCTGATATTTCTGAATATTGCCATTAGTAAACATATATTCAAGATCATTTTTGAAATAGTCCCATTCTCTTCCAATAGTATCAGCAGTAGTAGGACCAATTCCTTTAATGCTTGCCATATGCTCGATGACTCTCTTATAATAATACTTAGAAGGATCTAGCATACCAAACATATCTCTGATCTTAAAATAATTCAACTCAGGAAGTATCAACTCCCAAGTCTTAGTAGAAATACCAGTAAATCCAATTGCTCCAAGAAGTACAGAATCCAACAAAGGTTGAGTAAGAAGATTCATACACTGTCCATGAATATTAGTACATTCAATAGGACCAAATCCTCTCTTCTGCAGTTCTTCATTCCAATTAGGACCAGTAACTAATTCCATCATCTCTTTAAGATGGTAGCACCCGATTTGATTGATAGTTGCTTCACCAAATCCAATAAGACCAAGTTTAGCACACATATTAACCATTCGTGCAAGCTGTCTTCCACCACAATCAGGATTTAAACATCTTGCAGATCTACCGGAATCAGAAATCTGTACAGGAGAACCACATACAGGACAAGTAGAAGGAAATACTTCAAGAGGAGAAACTTTCTCATTATCCATATTCCAATCATTCAATGGTTTAGACACATAAGGCATTACATCATTGACGTATTCAACATCAAGCATATCACCTTTATGAAGTTTAAGCTCATTAAATCTAGCAAGAGATTGTCCAGAAGATTTAGGATGAATAGTTCCATAGAACTCCACAGGATCGTAATGGATCATAGGAGTAATACTTCCATCCTGACCAACAGTATAAGAGTATCCTCTAAAAATAGTTTGTTTCTTGAGAGGATTAAACTTAACAGCAATGCTATATTTATTGATATAATTTTCCCTTCCAAGTTTTTGACGAATATTTTCATCTCTATAAGAGACTACAATACCATCATACATGAAGGGAATTTGATTTCTCAACATTTCAGCATTCTTTGTAAAGATATTAATCCAAACAAGATTCTCAATATAATTACCAGATCCCATAGAGAATCTAAGTGGGCATCCTTTAGACACAAAGTTGTGATTTAAGAAATAGATCTCCTCAAGTCTATCAGAATGGCATACATCATGATAGACTTTTTGCTCTACTGCTAGAGGAACTAGAGTAATGAAATCTCTATACTTCCAAGCATCTCCAGAAGCAAACAATCCAACAATAGCAGATCTACAATTCTTATATTCATATCCTTTAGCTGCATTGAAATAAGGCAGATCGTATTGAGTAATGATTGCTTCAAATTTAACTCCAATCATAGGTGCATCTTTTTCTCTATGAGGGAATTTATACCCCTTAAGAATAGGAGTCAAATCAGATGCTCGTCCAACACCAGTATCACCACGAGATCTTGCAGAAACAACTTCATCTGTACAATCAGCTTCTACAGAAATTCCATCATACTTTAATTCAAGTACAACATCAAATTTCTCATTAGGCTGAATAATTCCTCTCTTCAGATGATCCTGAAAGAAATCTCTTTCCACAGTCTTTACATTAGAATCATCAAGAACTCCTCTTTCAGCAGCATCTTTATCTAATACAAATTTGCATTTATCAAGAGTGCCAACAAGTTCAGGATGATTATGCTGAGTATCATGATATCTTTTAGATATCATTTCTGCGGTTACTGGGTTGGATACGTTTTCAAAATCTCTATGATCAATATACTGATTATATGGAATCAGAAGATCATCTTTAAAGAAGCAATCATTTTCATCAACTGGATCTATAAAAGATATTGCTTGAGTCATTTGCTGCTCTACAAATACTTTATTAGTTCCAGTAGATGCTTTAAAATTAATTACTTCTGCACCAACTTGAAAGTTTGGATCATATGTTTTATACTTCTCAAGAAGCAAATCATAAAATCCATCTTCAATAGGAAGTAACTCTTTATCAGTATCATTATAGGTAATATTACAAATAGTAATAATACCTTTAAGATCATCAATATCTTCTGCACTGAGTTGAGTCTTATTATAAAGAGTCATAGCTACGTCATTTAAATACTCTTTATACTCATATGCAATAGACATATTTCCATTTCTTAATCCGTTAAGAACATTTTGGATTGCTGCATTCATTTATGTTTCTCCTTTCTCTTGTCTATATTTCGAAGTTGAACCAATAATTATAAACCATTTTCTCCTTTCTATCACTATTATAATATCTTAATAATTTCATTTTTAAAAATAAAAGGTCTAGAGATTTCTCTCTAGACCAGTTTTTAGTTATTCTTCAGTAATATCATCTTTAGGATAAACAGGTTGCACATCTTCCATATCATCAGAGAAAGATACAGCATCAATAGTAAATCCTAGCATACTACTGATCTTCTTAATTTCATCGACTGTCTTATACCAGTGATCAAAATCATATCCTTCATCCATGAATTCAACAGCAGGAGTCATTCCATTCGGGTTACCAAGGAATTCTACTGCATTTTGCATCATAGGATATCTCTTAATCTTTCTCTTTTTAGAGAAAGTAATCTTATATCCCATAATCTTCAATCTTGCATTAAGGATTTCTGCAGATCTATTCTTAGATGTGGTATCAATTTGAACATTGACATTGTAAGGATCATTAATAGCAATTTGCTCAACCAAACGTCTTGCATTAGGAGACAGAGAATGAAGCAAAAGGTTTATAACAACATATTCTGTTCCCATATGATCCAGGTCACCAGATTCCATCTGACCCAGCTTAATAGGAGTATTAGAATTGGGCTCTCTATAATTCTTAGAAGCCTTACTCTTTGCATTCTCATTCTTAAGGTTAGTAGAAGACAAACTAGCGGCAGAGAATTTCTCTTCAGCAAACTGTTTCAGACGAATAACATACTGAGGAGCAGCAATCATAGGTCTTCTAGTAGGAATGAATCTATAATTACCACGAGAATCTACAATAGGAACCAAGATTCTCTTTTCATCAATCCAAGGAAAAGCTTTATAGAGAGTAATCAATTTATCGATATTCATAGTTTCAGAAATAGGATTATTCGATACATTGATGCAAGTCTTGCTCAGGATACTCTCTAGAAAAGCATTCTGTTGTCTGTAATCCAAGGAATTAATATATGTGCTCATATCTTGACATTGCTGTGGAGACTGAAGACTCAAGAATTTCAAAATGTCATCAAATGCATCTTGAAGACTCATATTGCCTTCTCTAATTCTGTCCAAGATATTCATAGAAATATAATTGATCTCATGCTCAAAGATCTGACCAGCATTTTCTCTGTTATACATCGTAGAAGAATTCTTGATCATATCAATAGGCTGACCATTATACATTTTAGGCATTAATTCAGTATCAACAATCTTAGAAACAACACCCTTTCCACCATATCTATCAGATACTTTATCTCCAACTCCAAGCTTACGATTTTCCATCACTACAAATTCAATAGTGATATTACTAAACTGCTTTTTATCAATGAACTTTTTACCTTCAAGTTCAGCTTTAGCAGTATAGAACATTTTATTCAAGTCATAGCTGAGACTATATCCTTGAGTTGCAAATGTGCCAACTACATTTACAATCTCCTGATTCATTCTCTGCCTATCTTCATAATATGCAAGGAACTGCTGATTGTATGCATTGGTCTTAATATACTCAGGATTATTGCAATAGATATTAATATCAATGACTTTACCTTTAATGGTAATCTTATCATCAGACATCATAATCTCTTGTAATCTCTTAACAGACTGAGTATAAATTGCTTCTTCCTTTTTATCTCTTCTATATGCCATAAGGATACCATCTTTAACATCTTCACCAATGTCAGGATATACCTTATACATATCATCATTACCGTAAATATTCAGAGGAATATCATTTTCATTGATAATAATCTTTACAGTACGAAGCAAAGGAGCAGACAGAAGATCACTACATCTGCTAGAAATAACAACAGAGTCTTCCATATTGTTATCTAGTGCCATATATGCAACATTGATATTGCGTCCACTAGTCTTATTACCATACTGATCAAAACCAGTGGATCTTCTAATAATATCGCCTTTATGAATAATAGTACCAGGATTACTATAATTATCCATAATAGCATTATTATGAAGATAGCCATAAACTTCTGTTACATATTTATAGGAAATACGTTCTACTACAGTTAATTCATTCTTAGAAAGATTTCTAAGAATGAGATAATAATGATGGTTAGGAGCATATGAAAATTTAGAAATCTTAGCGATTACTTCATAATCATCATCCATTTGAATGATAGAAGAAGATCTTTCACCAAATCTATTTTCATAGCCAGTTGCTACATATGGAATCTCTCCACGAGTAAGAACTAGAGAATGAGACTGATGGGTGTTACCCATAATCTTTCGTCCACCACTATTAGTAGCATTATTAGGAATATTTAGACCTTTTCCTAGCATCTGTTCTGGCGAACTTAAATAGCTGGCTGCCTCTCTAACCTGATCTACAAAGTTACTTGCCATTTGTTTATCTCCTTTTATAAAATTTATAGCCAATAACAGTTCTTGGGACCATAATTTTCAGTAGGATATTTCTTAGCGAGCCTACTTCCGGGTTTATAAGAGATGTGCATATCATTATAGAAATTTACCATTCCATTAGGATTATCCTTTGCCCATCTTTCACATAGTTCATCTGGATGCCTACTGGTAAGATGATAATAAACTACTGCCTCTTTAGTTTTAGATAATCCATGAGTTCTAGTCATATCTCCAACATGACTTTGAACTTTTTTCAATAGACATCCACAAGATTTTGTATGTCCATTTCTAAGATATTCTCCAATGACTACTATTCTATTTCTTTCAGGACAGTCACACTCACAGAGAAAAGTTGGTTTCTTTTCTCCATTAGGAAATTTTCTATCTTCTACTCTCTCAAGTACTGTTAGATGATTATACTTATCTCCAGGCTGAATTACAGAACCAATAGACACATTTTACAACTCCTTATTTTTTAATGGAAGATCTACAATATAGTTTCTTGAATCCCAGAAACAATTTTCCTTACTATAAGGTAGAAGTGGATCTTTTCTATGAATTCTTGCTCTCTTAAAATGAGTATCCTTCATATCATCTATGAAATTATATACACCATTTTCTTCATCTTTCCATCTATCACATAGTAAATCTTTTTTAAATTTCATCAACCTTTCCCAATATTTAAGAAGCTCAGGATATTCCTTACTAAGTCCTTTCTTATATACTTTTTTATGAGTAACTAGTCTATGATTATTTTCTCTTTGGTAACATCCACAAGATGTAGTATGGCCAGATCTAAGAGCAGTACCACAAACAGAAATTTTTGTATGCTCTGGGCAACTGCATTGACACCACCAGAATGCCTCTCTTCTATAAGGATGCCCAAAATGATTTTCATCTCTACCCAATACATAGAGTCTACCAAATCTTTGTCCAGTTAAATCAATTAGTCTACTCATATATTTCACTCCTTTAATAATAAATTAGAAATAATATCAATCTCTAATCATATTTATAATATCTATCTCTTATTATTTTTAGAATATCATATATTTAGCATATTCATTATTTACTGGCCTTCCATATTTGTCCATAAAAAAATATAGCATTTACATAATCAAAATCTCTATCATCATAAGTTCCAGATATAGCATCTTCATAGGAATATCCATCTATAATTCTATCTCTTATAGTATTCTTTTCATATCCCATTGCTCTATTCCATTCGGATACCATATATGAAGAATCTTCATATCTAATTACCATATCATTTATTCTATCAAATTGTTTTATACTCTTTTCTACCCAAATACAATTATCAGGTCTATATCCAAGAGAATCATTAATTCTACCAATTTTACATCCTAATTCATATGTAGGAGACATATCATCATAAAATGCTTTTATTCCAGTTTTAGAATTAATCCATTCTCCATATACAGGAATATTAAAATGCTTAGTTTCTGGAGCTCTTGTAGCTTCATAAATCATATAATGATATGCATAGATTACTTCATTTACATAATATCCACAAGGAGGATAATTTTCTATAGGTTTATTATTAAATTTAGCAGCAGTAGTTTCTCGTCTTAAGCATCCACAGGATCTAGTAATGTTTCCTACAAGATTCTTAGCTTTTACGATTACAGTATTTCTTTCAGGGCAACTACATTGGCATAGATACTGTGTCATATGCTTTTTACTTTTTGGATCTATGAAATCTGCTGCTTTTCCAATAACAACTAGTCTTCCAAAGATATCTCCACTTTGGATATTATACATTCTGCCCATATAAAATATCCTCCATAAATTAAAAATAAAAGGTCTAGAGATTTCTCTCTAGACCAGTTTTTGCTTTAAATATTAGTATGCTCTTCAGGTACAGAGTTAACAGTTTCTACGGATGCTTCTTCATGCGGTTCAATCTCATCATTCTTATCTGATTCATAAGTCTGATCTTCATTAGGAGCAGTTTTAGAAATATCATCGATTTTAATAAGCCAGTAAATTGTTGTTGCTACACCAATTACAATAGCTCCGACAATTGTCCAAAGCATATCACTACGAATCATTTTGGTAAGAATCTTAGTAATGATGAAAGAAGAGAATAAATAAATACATCTGCAGACAACAGTCAATACACCGATTGAAAATACTCCAAGTGATACAATCATTGCAATCTGAGGATTTAAACCTTTTTTATCATTTACAATATTATCTCTAATGATACACAATATTGCTCCGATAAATAATACACAGTATAGAAAGATCATTACACTAAGTGTATTATTATTAAGAATTTCTTTCATTTATCTATTCTCCTATTACAATCCAAGAATACTATTAATGATATTCTGATTAGGTTGAGTAATGTTTTTTTGTTCCTCAACCTCAGGATTCCCCAATAGAGTTTCCAATTCTGCTCTAGCAACTTCATTAAATGCTTTAGCAAATTCAGGATCATTAAACAGTTTATTCTTAAAATCTCTTTGTCTAAACTTCATATCTTCATGCCCACGAAGATAGCAAGTAGCACCAGTAATGATAGCGCCAGTGGACTTCAAGAACATAAACAGTGAAAGAATATCGTCAAAACCATTGGTAAAATCAAATACCATAGGAACAGATCTACCAGCAGCATTGGTACGAGACTTAATGATCTCAAAATCAACAATCTTACCATTAATTCCGAGACCATCAGTTTCTTTCAACTTAGCACCATCATCTACACGAATTAAGTTATTTGCCAGATACAATGCTGCTTTACCACCAGGCAAAGTTTCACCAGGTTTCAAGAAACTAACCTGAGATTTAGTGTGAGTAAAAGCATTTACTTCAATCTTATCGTTGATATGATTGATAGTAAATAGAATAATATTAGCAGCTTTCAACTTAGGAACGATTCTCTTAAATACTGCAGTATTAGTTTTAGCTGTAGCAGTAGTAGACATCTGTCCGCTAAGTTCTTCTTCTTCAGTCAACTTCTCAGGAGTAAGCATAGCCAAAGAATCAAGAATATATACAGTAGGAATAAGCTTATAAATCTTATTTCCTCTAGAATCTAGCTTACCTGTATCATATTCAAAGTCTGCTCTATTATTCATTTTAATCTCATAAATAGAAGCAATTCTCTTATAGAAGTTTTCTGCAGATACTGCAGTATTTCTATAAATAATTCTCTGTTCAGCTTCCTCAGGAGTAAAGTGAGTCAGAAGCTCTCGTCTTGTAGCATTTGATCCGCCTTCAATATCATCAAAGAAGATAGTAGCCTCAGGAAAAGGTCTAACAATATTAGCAGCCATTTGAATAGCCGCCGTGGTTTTCCCAGATCCACTTCTTCCCGCAAGGCTAACGGAAGAACCGTCGACGATTCCGACGGCATTATACCAAAAATCTTCGGTATCAGATTTTACATGAACCCTATACCCATTTAGAAAATCAAAAGGTAGAAATCCTGTAGGATAGAGAACATCTGCATTAGCTTCTTCCATTCTAGGATCTTTTGTCTTTGCCATTTGTGCTCTAAAACGATCTGCTAAAAGTCCCATTATTGATACCTCTCATTCTTTATTATCATTTTCATGATCATAAGGATTATAATCTTGCGGCCTATAGGGAAGTCCATATTCGTTTAGAAAATAAATTCCATTGATTCCATGACTCATCATACGATTTCCAATGATTTCATCAATAGTATGGCCTCTATTTACACCATCCCTAATATTACTAGATGGCATTCCAAGTGCATATCCCCAGCATGAAGCAGTAAATGTAGTTCCATCATATGTATAATATACATTATTTGATCTATTGTTAGACTGTACATACAAAGGAACCCATCTACAGTTTTCAGGAGAATAAGGACCATTATTATCAATACGATCAATTGTTAAATCGTCTCGATATCCATGGCTCATAGCCCATTCTGCAAAATTCTTTAATCCGTTTTCTGGATCTTTCCATTCAGGACAAATTTGAACATGTTTTTCTTTATAAGTGTAATGGGTATCACTAGATGTATTATAGCATCTTTTCTTCATACCATCTAATACACTTTGAAGCTTAGTATTGTTCAATCCATGCTTATAACCAGATACCATTGCAAGGCATCCACAAGATCTAGTTCCTCTTCTTTTATCAAGTAGCTGATCTTTTCTTACACTTACAATGGTATGGTTTTCACAGCTACATTCACAGGCATACATAGGAATATGTGCTTGATCATGAGGTCTAATATAATCAAACATATCTCTGCCCAAGACAGTCAGCATTCCAAACTGATCTCCAGGCATAATTTCTCTAGCCACTGTTCATTCTCTTCTTTCTCTCTTTCAGATTTTTACATCAGCCAGTTAATAAGTCTTTTAAGAGTATCATCATCTTTGACCAACTGTTTCAATTCAGGAATATTGTCCAGAGTGATCTTGTGAACCTTGCCTTCATTATCTACTACAATTGCATTGCAGTATGCATTGTATTTATTCTTTGTTGATGTAGAATATGAAGTAGACTTAGTCTCATCCTTAGTATCTTTATCATTATTAATATCAGGTTTCTTCTTTTGCTCTTCGTGTTTATTTACTTTAGCATCACTACGAATATTCTTCGGATCAATCTTAGATGCTGTAATAGCAGATTCTCCAGGCATCATAGATACAACTCTATCATCACATACACCCCAGTCGTCACAAAGCATATTAGAAATGGTATACATCATGTCAGGAGATTCACGAAGATTAACAGCTTTACCATCTTTGGTAACCATAATAATCTCGCCATTCAGAATACACCAATAACCTTTCCAAGTGGTACGAGTTACTTTATGACCCTGCTGCATAGAAACAAAAGCACTAGTGAAATCCATAATATTTACCTCCAAATTTATTTTATATGGTATATAGATGTATCTTCAGTAATAGATTTTTAAAGGCTAGGATTATATTCTCTATCAATAATCGGTACCAAAATGATTTGATTAGACTCGATAGATTTCTTTACATCAATAATTCTCTGATTAGAAGATCCTCTAAACTTAAGTGCAGGAGAACGTAACTCTTCTTCATAAGGACCATCTACAAGAACATCAATAAGATTCATATATTCCTCAGAACAACTAGTATGAGGATATGCAGTAGGATCAAGAATATCTTCAAATCTAAATCCTGTATAAGCCCAGATATCTTTATCAGGAACTTCTTTCTTTACTCTAAGAAGAAACTGATATAATGGATATTGATTCTTAGGCTCAAATGGATCTCCTCCTAATAAGGTAAGTCCATTTACATAATTCTGTTTAAGAGATCTAATTACAGTATCTTCAGTGCTCTTATCAAATTCCCAACCATAATTGAAATCCCATGTTTCAGGTTGAAAACATCCTTTGCAGTGATTAGTACAGCCAGAAACAAATAAAGATACTCTAACTCCCAATCCATCAGCAATATCACATTGCTTAATCTTACAATAATTCATACAAATACCTCTAAATAAATAAAAGAGGAGTGGATTAAATTTCCACTCCTCTTAAATTAAAACTTTTGAAAATTACAGATGAAGAACTCTGTCCTTAATCTCTTCAGTACGACCCTGATTCCAGAATTGAGTTCCAATATCCTTTCTACCCTCGGTTTCCCGATATTTAAGTACGGGAGTAGACTATACCTTATCATTTAGTAAAATACTAAACTTATTGCTATTATAGTCGTTGAACGTCTCCCCTATATTTCTATAGAAGATTTCGCTGCGTCTGAGTGACTTGCACACTCGGTTGATCCTACTCCAACTAGTTCTTATGGTCTCTACTATATTTCAAGCTGTTGAGTTCAAAACTCATGCCACTATCACGCTTATCATTTCTGATTACGTTGTAGTCAGTTGGGATTATGGGATTGTTCCCGCAATTTTAGCAATTTAACGTGAGCCATATTTATCAGTAATTTAACCCACAAGTACGTCTTGCGACATTCATCTTATTTTGATCAGTGTTACCACAATTAGGGCATTTCCAAATAAGTTCTCCCTTATCATCCTTTACAATTTCAATTTCTCCATCGTATCCACAGCACTGGCAATAATCACTTTTAGTGTTCAACTCTGCATAAATGATAGTATTATAAATATGCTTCAGCAACTGGAGCACAGCTTCAATATTATCCTTCATGTCAGGTACTTCAACATAACTGATTGCCGAAATTAAGTTGTATTTTAGAAATGGTGTAATTTTCCAGTTCTCTTTTTCTTTCTTCTGGAATATTAGCACTCATTGCTTCTTTACGTGCGATTTGTTCTTGATTTGCATATTCTTTGAATAAGTATTTCTCAGCAATTAATCTTACATAAGCAGCTTCTTCAATAGTTCGATATCTTCCAAGATGCAATCTTTGATATCCAAATCTAATTTCCGGAGCATATCTATTACGAGCGCTATCATACACAACGCCAATAAGTCCTTGCCCTGTAAGATTATTTGACATATGATATTTATTACACATATTCTGTGCTTGAGTACAGACTCTTAGATTACATCTTCTATTATCTCCACCGGTTCCATTGATATGATCTACAATGATCATAGAATCTTGTTCTTTAGGAATTCCTAAGATAATATGAGAAAGTTCTCTAATTCCGCCGACTCCAGATCCAGTCACAATATGGTTATGACTATATCTCCACTTATGATACTTTACTAATTCAATATCTGCAAGATCAATAATAAAATTTCCAACCCACATACAGTTCTGATCATAAAGATTAAAATATACAATATCACCACAAATATCATAATCATTTAGATCATTAACTGTTCTAGGATTGTTATCTAATGGATGTCCATATTTAAGAATTTGATGCATGTGCTTACTACAAAGAGTATAGCCTTTCATTCTAATCTTTTTAAATATTTCACGTCCACAAATGTCGCACTTATACATTTTATTTAACCTCCGACTATATCTTAGCGAAGGAGCGAAACACTCCTTTACACCTTGTGCACTTCAGATGGTACAATATCCACCTTAAGTAATAGTCTGTACACCTTCCTATAGATATTTAAATTCTATAGGCTTGGCACGGTATTATACTTCTTTTTCTAGAAGTGTTTCCACCGTTAGCACTTGCAAGCAAGTACACCAGTTTTGTAATACTGTTCACACAATTTAGGGTGGCTACAAGAGGTCATGTTAAAGTTGTTGAAACCACCCGGAGACATTTCCTGGAACTTACTCTCAAAGGTAAGTTTCTGGAAAGCATTAATATGTTCTCTGACTACGCAGTGATAGCTGTTACTAATATAGCCGTGATCGTTCACTTCAGGAGTATACTCAAACTTCTTAAGAGCTTTTGCAAATGTTTGTGTGGTACTCTCCATAGGAGTTCCGTAAAGCGAGTAATCAATATTCTCAGCAGCTTTCCACTCAGCAGTCTTATCATTCATATGCTGCATAACCTGAATAGCAAAAGGTTCGCCTTCAGGATCTGTATGGGATTTACCAGTCATATAAACAGTACATTCGTAAAGGCCTGCATATCCAAGAGAAAGAGTAGAGTATCCATCATAAAGAAGTTTATCAATAGTTTCACCTTTCTTAAGACGTGCTAGTGCTCCATGTTGCCAAAGAATAGGAGCAACATCAGAAGGAGTCCCAAGAAGTCTTTCATGACGACAACGAAGTCCAGTATGACAGATATCCAAATACTTATCAAAGATTTCCCAGAACTTATCCATATTTCTATGAGAAAGCATAGCAATATAAGGAAGATTGATAGTTACAACGCCCTGATTGAATCTACCATAATATTTATGCTTACCAGGTTCATAATTACCAGCATTTGCAATATTGCCAAGTTTATCGCTAAATCTATCAGGAGTGAGGAAAGATCTGCATCCCATAGGAGTAAATACATCACCTTTTAGTTCGAGCATCTTCTTTTCGGACAGATAATCAGGAACCATTCTCTTAGCTGTACATTTAGCAGCAAGCTCAGTTAGATACCAGTAAGGAGAATCCTCTGTAATATTATTTTCTTCTAGAACATAAACCAGTTTAGGAAATGCAGGAGTAACCCAAACGCCACATTCATTCTTGACACCTTGATAACGCTGCTTCAGAGTCTCTTCAATGATCATTGCAAGATCTTTTTTCTCTTGCTCATTTCTAGCTTCATTCAGATACATGAAAACAGTAATGAAAGGAGCTTGACCATTGGTTGTAAGAAGAGTGACAACTTGATACTGAATAGTCTGAACGCCACGTTGAACTTCTTTTTTCAGACGCATCTCAGTAATTCTATTAACTTCATCATCAGAAATAGAAACTCCAATTTCTTCATGCTCGGCAATAACTTCTTTACGAATCTTTTTTCTACTAATATCAACAAAAGGAGCAAGATGAGTCAAAGAAATACTTTGCCCACCATATTGATTAGATGCTACTTGAGCAATAATCTGAGTAGCAATGTTACATGCTGTGGAGAAACTATGAGGAGGTTCAATAAGAGTTCCTGTGATGACAGTGCCATTTTTTAACATATCATCGAGATTTATTAAATCGCAGTTATGCATATGCTGACTATAATAGTCACTGTCATGGAAGTGAATAGCACCTTCATTCCATGCATCAAGAACAATCTGAGGAAGTAAATATCTACGAGTAAGATCTCTAGAAACTTCACCTGCCATATAATCTCTCTGAGTAGAATTAATGACAGGATTTTTATTAGAATTCTCACTCTTGGCCTCTTTATTGTTCAGACCAACCAACGAAAGAATTTTATCATCAGTAGTGTTTTTTTGACGAATCTGGCTGTGCTGAAATCTATATGTAATATAATGCTTAGCTACAGCAAATGCACCAGATTCCATGATACCGGTCTCAACCATATCCTGGATATTTTCTACGCCAATATTTTCAGTGCTCTTAGCACATTCATTTACAACAGTGCTAGTAATTTCAGAAATCTTATCGGCAGATAGTCTTTCTGATTCAGGAACGGAGTTATTTGCTTTTGTAATGGCATTTAGGATCTTCGTCTGATCAAACTTGACGATTTGACCATTCCTCTTTACAACATTTTTAATTTCAGCCATTGTTAATATTTCCTCCTAAAATAAAAATTCTTTTCGACATTCAGAGTCGGATTAATATTAAGTTCATCTAGAGAGCAAAATCAAAAATAGAGAAAAAATAAAGCCAGAGATTTTGCTCTCTGACTTTATTATTAAATGTTATTATTTTTTCTCGTCTTCAAATGTTTCTACTAGCATCTTCATAAGAATACTGATGTCAGTAATAATAGTAGCAAGTTTATAATAAAGATCTGTATTATTACTAAAATTAATTAATCCGAGTCTAACATCGTCTGTCATATGAAGTTTAAGAACATATCTATCATACTGGACATGTGGATTTCCATATGCATCGATTACTACATGAAATTTAGAATTTTCATCTGCAGTATCTTCTAACTCCCAAACTTTATTAGAAGTAGTATACTTTCCTTTCAGATACTGTTCCATCTGATCAAAGATATCAGTATTGGTAGAACTTTTAAGCATATTTTCCATTTTGGAAACAAACTCAGGATTTTCTCCATAATTAGTATCAAGAATCAGATAAGGAATATAAATCCATCCATCATGATTATAGATTTCTTGCTTTTCCACATATTGACCAAAGCTAAGATCACCAACAACTTTACATTTAACTCCAAGTTTTTCAAAGAATGGAACAAATAATCCCATTATAGGATCATCTACAGGAACTGATGCATCGTTATTATGAATATGCTCATATTCTTCTTGAGTAATCATACGCCCATTATCATTATACACTAAAGGTCTCATTTTCTCCACTCCAATCCACAAGTCCATTTATAAAGATCTTCTGCACATTCAATAGCTCTTCTATGAAAAGTAAAGAATTCATAATGATCTCCAATATTATTATCGATCTTTGCTTCAATAGTAATGCATCCATGTGTCTTACCTTTTCTAATTTGCCAACTAGAAGGAAGATTATAAAGATCATGCCTAGTAACAGATTTTTCAAACATGATATAAGGAGCATACATATTAGAAGTAGAGAATACTTCAAAATTTTCTACAATAGGAATATCAGTTCCGTGTACTGTAGAAATATCATTTACCAAATCAGGAGCTATATGTCCTTGGCAGCAATACTTAGTCTGATATCCTCTCTTAAGAAGCTCAGCAACTGCAGGAGCAATTAAATCGTCACATGGAAAATTATCCATAGGATAAGTAATCTCAATATTCCCAGGAAGATCCATTGAATTTGTGATGCTTCTATCCTTGATGATATATCTTCCATCATTTGCTACGTAAACCATATTAATATGCCCCCATATCTACACAATCATTAAGATTATTAATATCTTTAGTTTTACTATCACCTGGATCTTTGCAAAGATCATTAGAGAATTTTGTAACGTATTTAAAATCTTCTTCATATAAATTTTCAATATGGATTTCAAATTTTTCATCTATATATTTATCTGGCAATTGATCGGCCCAAATCTTTACATCAATATCACTGAAGTATCTATTCTTGATCCAATCTACAATTGATACTAATTCACGGCCAATAATGCGCCAATCATTAATAGTGAAAATCTCAAAATCATATGTATCGTTATTGCCAAAATTTTCAAAATAGGCAATCCTCATATAATTTGTATCATTAGATCCTTTTAATTCACGATTAACAAAATCTTCAATATCTTTTTTTACTAAAACGAACATTAAATGCGTAATTGATAGTCATAACTTTCTTTCCTTTCTTTTTGTTAAAATATAGAGTAAGAGTTTTCTCTTACTCTCATTATTATAATATCTATTCAATCTTAAATTTTGATTAGAAGAAATTATCCATACAATGATCAAGCAAATATCGAGTATAGCACTCTATAATTTTCGATAAGTTGATTAGAGCATGATGTAAGACTCCAAACACAGATTCTTTCTTTTCTTTCTTCTTTTCAGATTTTGGATTTTTGATTACTACAGTTTGGGATTGCTCACAATCATCTCCTCCTGTCTGATTCATAGAAATTCCAACTGTATAATTATAATAATTTCCAGTAATATTAATATTCTGAGACGTGATTGTGCCATACTTCTTTTGTTTCATTTCTATATATTTTAACATCTCAGAAATAGAGCTAGAACAATTTACAGTAGATGTGGAAGAATTTGTAAGAATCTTATCGATATCTTCTTTATCATGACCAATATTTTCAGTAGATGCATTATTGAAAATGCTATTATTAATTTCAGCCTCTTTATTATTTAATCCAGCAGAATATCTCATCCAATCATATTTATTATCTTGATAGGTAGATTTTTCTTCTTGCTGATCCCTCTGAAATTCAAGGATCATTTCTCTCTTTTTCTCTATCTCTATATGCTTCTCTATTTCACACTCTATATATGGTTTACAATCATTTACATTACAGATAAATTCCCAATAATAATCATTATGGATATTTTTAAATGTGCAAAAAACTTGGTAAAGATGTTCTTTAGTATCTTTATATTCTGTAATATAAAGATAATCAGTAGTATCCATAGATGCCTTAAGCAAAGGTTTATCATATTTATTCTTACTCTTTCCAGCAAATTTTAAATGATGATACCAATCAAAATATTGGAAAATATCAACCTTATTTGAATATCCAGAAGAAGATCTAATTTTAGATCTAAATTCATTTATATCAAGATCTGCAGAAAGAACAGTATTTTCTCTAAGTTTATCACTATCTATACCATTATTTTTAACTTTCTGTCTGAACTCTGATACTGGATCATCATATTCTTTGCCCAAATCCAAATCTAAAAGATCTAGATTATTATCCCATGTGCCAATATATTCCCATTTATAACAGCCATCTGAACATTTCTCACATATATATTCACAGAGAATAGATGGATTATCTTTAGGAATGGTTAAAACTATTTTATTTTCAAATGTTTCTCCTGGTGGAAGTAAAGGACGCCCATCATCATACGATCCAGTCATAACAGCATCTGGTGATAAAATCCAATATTTCGGTGTGCTATTCATCATTCTCATTAATTTAAGAATTTGTGAATTATCTCCCATAATATTTGCCTCCAATAGTATTAATAAGCTTTCCTTCCAACTCTGATTCCATTAGCATAATCCTGCTGATTAATAGGTCGTTCATTCTCATCTACAAAATAAATTGCATTAATGCATCCTTTCTGTGTATGTTTTAAAATTTTAGCAGGATCTGTAGCTCCTCTCTCCATTCTGGAAGAAACTGTATTTGGAGTAAGCCCTAATACATAACACCAATCAGCAACAGAATAATTATTTCCATTATAATCAATATAGTTTACCTTCTTTTCTACAGGTGTAGAAAGAGCTTTCTCGATAGTCCATCCACTAATTAGTCTATTCTCAAGTGTTGTAAAAGGAATATTTAATTTATTAGCCCATTCAGATATAGTATGTGTCTCTCCATTATATGTAATAAATTTAGATTGAGGAGTAATAACTTGAGATCTATATACCCATTTACAATTATTAGGAGAATATGGGTTATTATTATCATTTCTTGTTAATACCTTATTATCATTAGGATCATAACCATTTTCATATGCCCATTTACGATAGTTTACATATCCATTTTCACCAGACCATTCATCACATACTTTATCTCTATTATGCATAGTAATAAATTGAGAATATAATTTTTCTTTAGACCCACCATGCTTATATCCATAATTGTTACCAGAATGAATATCCTTTAACTTTTCTGCTTTATAGCATCCACATGATTTAGTATATCCTCTAAGAAGATTTATGGATTTTACAATAGCTATATTACCACAATCGCATTTACATTTTATAATTAATTCATTGTATCCTTTTGCATTTTTAATATGCCCAGCAAAGTCAATTACTGTGAGTTTTCCAAATCTATCTCCAATATTAATTTTAGTAGATGCCATAATAAAACCTCCATTAAGATGCGTTGAACTTTATTGGTTAGTGATTCTATAACCCATTAATGAGTAATACTTACTCATTAATTTTAATGTTTAAACTGCAGTAAATATTTACATCATCGATTACATACATATACTCGCATAAAATAATGGAGGTAATTAACTATGAGAGTATACTATACAGAAGATTTAACTGGAAGAAAGTTTGGAATGCTTACTGTGATAAAAAGAGATGTAGGAAATGATTATATCTATTGTAATGGAACACGCAGAAAATCACGATGGATTTGCAAATGTCAATGTGGATCAGTGATAAGTGCAATAGGAGATGATCTTAAGAGAGGAAAAACATGGTGTTGTGGATGTAAATATACTGGAAAAATTTAAAGATCTTACTGGACAAAGATTTGGAAAACTTACAGTAATTAAAATGTCAGATAAATACAGAATATCTCCGAAGTATCAAAAGCGCCAACACTTGTGGATATGCAAATGCGATTGTGGCAATATAACCACTGTAACTTCTCACAGTTTAAGATCAGGATACACTAAATCATGTGGGTGCGCACAAATTGAAGCTTCAATAAAACATGGTATGTATGGAACTAGAATTTATAATATTTATCTAAAAATGCGTGCAAGATGTAGAAATTCAAATACACATGAATATGAAAACTATGGAGGAAAAGGAATTAAAGTATGTGATGAATGGTCTGGTGAAAATGGATTTATAAACTTCTATAATTGGGCAATTGCTAATGGATATAATGATAAATTAACAATAGATAGAATTGATCCTAATAAAGATTATTGCCCTAAAAATTGTAGATAGACCGATTATACTGCTCAAGCAAATAATAGAAAATCTAATATTTATATGGAATATAATGGAGAAACTCATACATTAGCAGAGTGGGCTATAATTACTGGAATTCCATATTTAATTCTTCATAATAGGCATGTGGATAAGCATTTAGATTCATATAAAATAATATATCCTGGTAATAAATTTATTGAAGTATCTAACTCTTCAGGTGAATCACATAGTCTTGAAGATTGGTCTTATATTACAGGCATTAGTCATGATACATTATATAATAGGATTATTTTAAATGGATGGAATATAGATAGAGCATTATCAACTCCAGAAATTGATCCCAATAGACTTATATCATATGATGGAACAGCAATGAATTGTAGTAATTGGGATATTGCTAGAGGATTTGCTCCAGGAACCACATTGCAAAGATTAAATAGTGGATTAAGTATTGAAGCTTCACTTAGTATTCCTACTATAGATAATAATGGAAATAAGAATCCAATAAATGCTATTTATTTTGTAGATGATAATGGTAATCCTATTAAAGAATAAATAAAAAAATAGGGATAGGCCATAAAAGACCTATCCCTATTATACTACTTATAATTTAATGCAGTTATAGGTTAACCTTGTGCTGCTCTAAATCCACTTCTATTTTTCACGACAATGTGACCCTGTACGGGCTGATATTCGTCTACCAGGAAGCGCTCAAACGCAGTGACTGCAGGCAGAGTCGGATTAGCAGCGTTGCGGATCTCATTGGAGACATACATCTGATAATCAAAGATTCTATAAGTCATACGGTTAGTGTTATGGGGGCAAAGAATCACAACGAGTGTATCATTCCACCGCATTTTATCACTACCGATGAACTGATAGATGCGCTTATCAGAGGTAACAACAGTACGCTTGTAATCCAGATCAACTGCGCCAATACTGTTGGGAGTAGTATAGGAATACTCAACAGGAGTAATCTTACGAATCAGATCAGGATCTCCGAAGACAGTGATAACCATGTTAGGATCATTCAGAACCTGCAGCATACGAGTGACCTCGGTATCGAATGCATCGAAGAACATGGAATGACGCCAGGTCAGCGGATCCAGAGCATAACCCGTGGGAGGAGCATAATCGAACTCCATGTACGACTTGGAGCGTGCCTCAAGTCTTTCGTAGGAGTCATCCAGGAACTGCTTGATCTTGTCATCCTTGTAGTTAGCCAGAGTGGTCTTCAGCAGGGACATGATCTTGGTCAGCTGGTTAACCTGGTACAGAGCAGCAAGATCCTTAACTTCCTCAGGGCTGATGGTAACAGACAGAGGAATAGCATTCGGGATCTCAATCAGCTTAGTGAAGGTATCCCACTTCACAGTGCAGGTATCCAGCATGTGATTAGCAGTATCCAGCTCAGCAGCCAGCATAACCTTCTTGATCTTGCCAGCAGCAGAGAAGATATTGAAGACATTCTTGTCCATGGTGCCAGTCAGAGAATCAGTAATCTTCTCAGTCGTAGCAGCATCCTTACGGACAATCAGCTCAATGGGAGCAACAAAGGTACGCTCATACTGGTTGTAGCCAGGGGCAAAGCGAATGTTAGTGGGGAACCAGACATTGCTGACTTCACCAACATCAGCAGCGGTAGCGATCTTACCATTGGAACGAATGAAACCATCTGCATCGGGCATAATGTCACCCTCAGCAATGTACAGCTTCTCGATCTGGATAGCAGAGATATGAGTCTTAATAGACAGATCATCCTGCTTGGTGCCACCACACTGCTTCAGAACGTCAGTGCCACCCATCTCAGGCAGGGTCAGCTCGATCTCGTAGACAGGATTAGACTCATCGATGGCAGCAGTCATCTTGTTCTGATCCAGGAACATATCGATCTCGTTGCCCTTGGTATCAACCAGCAGACGACGCTCCATAGTCATGGTGAACTTGGGACCCTCTGCAACAACCTTCTGAATTGCACCCTTATCGAAGACCATGTTCATCAGAATGTTCTTATGAACAGGGAAGGTCATACCGATGACGGGGTTGTAATCAGCCATGGAAGCATGCTCCAGAATGGCATCTGCATCGTTCTCGAACTGCTGCTCCATCATAGCATGCTGATCCTCGATGTAACCAGGATCTTTGACAAAGGGATCACGAATATCTTCATCCATGAAGTTCTCGCAGAAGAATTCCTTCAGAGCTTCCTTCTCTGCGGGACGACGAAGAATCTTCTTAGTATCCTCAAAAATATCCAGATTAGACTCTTCAAGGATATTCTTTGCAACATCAATAAAACTCTGAGTGTAGTTACTCATGGGGTCGTTCATAAAGCTACCACCCACAAAGCCCGTCTTAGAGTTAACAGCACCGATAGGCATTTGGTTATCCTCCTTGATAATTTATGACTTACTATTTGAAGGACGTGACAAATAGTAAATCGAAAATATTTTAGTTATTTTTTTGTATAAAGGGTTTTTAAAGATATAAGCAAGAATTAGAGAGGTTTCTTGCAAATATTTTATTTATTAGTTACGATAAATTAATAATAAATGATTATTTATCAGAATTTATGTAGCTAATGACATCAGAAACGGTTCTTAGAGCAGCAATAAATTTGATATAATTAGTGTAATTATCAATATAGGCTCTATTATCAAAATTATAAGTGATGTAGTCTACAATAATTTCCTTTAGCTTATTCAATGCAATTTGGGTCTTCTGGATCTTCTCCAAATTATTAGCTCTTTTAGGAATATTATTGACAGCATTGATAATAGTATTGATAGTATCATATAGATCTCTAAAACTTTCTTTTAGCTTAATGATACGCTTGAGTTTATCATCATCAGAAAGTGTATTATATATAGCTTCTTCTGCAGCACGTTCTTCATCATCTGGAATCTTTGCTGCAGGGTCTCCTCCACCAGAAGAATTGGAAGTATCACCACCAGAGGTATCTCCAGAATCAGATGATCCATCATCTGCAGATTCTTCTCCATCTCCAGTGTCTCCACCAGAATCACCATCTACTGTAAAATCATCTGCTCCATCATCACCTGGATCTCCAGTATCAGTGTCTCCTCCATCATCTGTTGGAGTATCTTCATTAGAATCATTAGTCGTAGCATCAGTATCAGAAGTATCGTCATCTACAGTAAAATCATCAGATTGCTCTTCAGTATTTTCTGTATTATCTCCTTCATCCATTGATCCATCGTCATCATCTTCTAGAGTAAAATTATCTTCATTGTCTTCATCAGTATCATCAGATCCTTGATCTTCTGTACCTGTAGTATCAGTATCATCTCCAGCTTCTGCATCATCTGCAGTAGCATCTGAAGGGGTACCTTCTTCATTTTCTTGATTATCAGTATTTTCATCTGTATCATTATCACTAGGATCATCTACATTGAAGTCATCATTGTCATCGACATTATTGCCATTGATAGATAATTCATACAGATATTCATTTCTATAATAATCAAAGAGGCTCATTAAATCACTCCCTCTCTCTTAAACCTGCAGTAGAACTAATAGGAATTCTCTTTCCACTTTTTGCAATTCCGAAATGAATTTGTTGACGCTTACGTTGTAGATTTTTCTGGATCATAAGAAGTTGTCTATACTTCTTAGCAGATCCAGAAGATTCTGCACGGCTAATCTCACGATCTAGCACTTGAAGCTCAACATCAATCTGATCAAGAACTGCTTGTTTTTCTTTTTTAGAAGCATGCTTAGAAAGAGCAAAGAGTGTAACTGCGCCAATAGCAGGAACAGCAATTGTACCAGATGCAACTCCAGCTCCTGCTAAAGCAATAGCAATCTTAAGAATTTTAGAAATACTTACATTTACTTCACCAGTAATAATTTCTTCTCTATGATCAGTAGTATATATACTCTTAATGCACTTGAGAAGATGATTAAATTCTAGATCAAGATCTCTAGAAGCTTCTTGCTCTTTAGCAGATAGATCTTTACCTTTTGCTTTAAGTCCTCTAAGAGCAAGCTTAGCATCATTTAGAGATTTAACAGATTTACCATAGCTTCCATCTTCAGAATCATCATCTCTCTTAGATTCCTTAGTATCTTTATCATCTAGATCATCAGATTCATCATTAATGGCTTTGCTCTGTTTAAACTTATCGTCATCTATATTCTTAGTCACAGAAGAAGGTTTCTTATCACCACTATCATCAGTATCTTTATCTTTAGACTTGATACCAACTGCTTTCTTTACATTAGAAGCAGCTTTCTTAACGATAGGAGTAATATTAGCATCTTCATTCATAGACATTACTCTAGCACAAAGATTGATTCTACTATTATGATCTACATCAATATTGAATTCAGTATTAGATTCATTAATAGCATTAGCAATTGCCTCAGCTTTAGTATTGCCTTCATGACGACAATTATAAATAAACTCTTCAAGAACACTTTCATCTATATAAGGCTTAATAATATCTGCCACAAGTCTAGCTTCTTCTACAGAAACATTAGCGGCATAATTCATATTATCCTTAAGATTATCAATAATTTCATAGATGCAAGATTCATCAATCTCTTGAGCAACTTCTGCGCATTTATTGATATAAAGAATATTCTTTTTATCAAAATTAGTAAATCCTCTCTTATTTTCTTGGGATTCACTTAGTACAACTTTGTACTTCGATCTTAGAGAATAAGAGAAATGACAACCTTCAATAGTATAATAAATTCTAGAATTTCTATTTGCTAGAATATTATTAGCACACTTTGCAGTAGATTCAATAATCTTATATGCAATATCAGGATTACTATTTTCACTATAAGAAAAATGTCTTAGAGGAATATTGATATATCCCTCTTCATCAATATAATCAATAATATTAGATTCAGATACTTTACTAATGTCTCCTACTCCTCCATCAGTAATCTTTACAGGAGATTCTTTAGAGGAAGTAGATATTGCATGATCAATAAATTCTCCAGTATCTTGAGCATCTGTAATCAGATTATGCATCTTGAATTTATCAATATCATCAGATGTAAATGTCTGAGGAACAGTATTACCATCTGCATAATAAGAATCATCATTAACTTCTGCTTCCCAAATAGATCTTAGGCTAAACACTAGATCATCAGAAGTTTTTACATTATTCTCTTTAATAACTTGAAGAATATTCTTTGCTTGATCCCTACTAATAGGACTATTAAACTCAGAAAATACAGTTCCAATATTAAATTCCATTTCATTAATTCTAGCAAAATCTTTTGCGGTATTAATGATTTCTCCAAAAGCTCCAATATCAGAATAATTTTCTCTGGCAAGTTCAATAATTGACTTCATAGATTTATTAGGATCCATTTTCCATTCAGTGAGTTTATCCCACCAAGATCCATTTTTCTTAGCTCCATCCATTAGATAAGGAACTAGACAGCTAGCATTGTTGCTAAGAATTTTAGATTCAATAATAGCCTTACGATAACTCTGAATATCTTTATCTGTATTATTATCAAACTCTAGGAAATAATCAGCAATATATTTTACTAGAGCATCTTCATTCATAGGACCAGTTCTAAAGTCATTGATACTTTCAATGTATGCACATTCTTCAAGTGCAATATTAAAATTAATATACTTAGGTCTACCATAAGTGCATACCATTTCACATACAGTATGTACTCTATCTTTCTCAGACTTTCCTTTTAGAGAATCTACTCTAAATCTCTTAGTAATGGTTTTGTGATTCTTAATAATACGATCAATAGATTTAAAGTTTGCAGCTGCTTCAGTAAGTCTGTCTTTATTAATATCACCAATAGTAGATTCACCAATTCTAACAATACATACAGGAAGTTCAGAGGATTCTACTGTAGGAATAATATTATTAATGGTATAATTTACAGTACTCTCAAGGATATCAAATTGATTATCATCATACATAGTCTCCATTAGAGACAATGCATCTTTATAATCAATACAATCTCTTAGAAAAGATTCAACACGATACTTGTAAATATCTTTACTTTTTACATTAGAAAGATCTGGATATGCTACACAATTTTCATGAATAGACTTTCTTCTTTCCAATGAACGCCCACGCTTATACACATATCTTGCAATGTTTAGCGGTGTAGAAACCATGTTCAAAACCTCCCATTTTTAATTGTTATTAAACTGTTCAGTTTTCATGGTTTAACAACGGTAAATAGAAAAAAATAAAAAGGAGTGAGCATAAAGCCCACTCCCCTTATTCTTTTAGACAATCATACCTTTATAGGTATGCTCAACTCCATTGATATTGACACTGACACTCTTGACTTTGCCAAGTAAGTTTGCATTATCATTCATGGCATTGCATCCAATGTCTTCATATCCGAAATATGAGTAACTTACAATAGGAGGGTTCTTGATAAGTTCATCAAGATTGCCCTCCTTCATGTAACGATCCCTGATGGAACAAACCATATTGCTGAGTTGTTCCATAGCATGAAAGAATTCTCCAAAATCAGTATAAGATGCAATAGCATCTGTATAGCTCTGATTATTCTTATTTTTATCAAAAACAAGGTGATAGATAACATATTCAGACATTTTTATCAGCCTCCTTAGCTTAGAGAATGAACAGAATACGGAACCGCTTAGTATCAGCAGGTTCTGCAATCTTCAAAATCTTCTTACTGGTGATTTCACCGGTAGTGGGATTGAAGACAAACTGGCGATGGTCACCATATTTCCAGTCATGCAGACCAGTGTCATATCCATAATGATACCAATCAATAGCTTCCATCTGATCGGAACCAATGTACTTGCGAATGATCGACATTGCACGATCACTAGCCGCAAGACTATAAGCAGGATCCTGCTTAGAGCACTCGAGAATTGCCAGCTGATAGCCTAAGCTATTCAACTCTGTACAATCATCAAACCAGCTATTCTGTTCAGTTTTAACTTCCATAATATTTTACCTCCTATTATGGCTTATGAAAAATATACTACTTTAAATAAAGAATCTTCATATCTTTATTTCATTATTATAATATATATCCATAAATCATAATTTATAAAAAAATAAACCCATAAGGACTTTCATCCTTATGGGTCAATTAGGAGATAAAAATGGGAAATGAAATCTGGTTGTAATATAAAATTTGGAGGCTTATATTACAGGACTAAGAAAATGGAAAAGAAAATGGTTTCTCCAAGAGTATATTGGGCTACTCTTGAATATATGTAAAGATAGAAGAGTACGAGTTCTTCTATCTTACAACTAAAGAACCTGATGAGAGTTAATTCACACTCACCAGGTAATAGAACAGTTACACCATGACTTGAAAATGAACACATCCAAACTTAAAAAGGAGATCATATATCACGTCCCAAGCAATACATGATAAACTATAAATCTCTCCCGCGCCATAAAGATCTATAGTATAAAAGAAGTTTGAATTGTTTTAGAAATCTGTAAAAGCAACCAGCTGTGATACAAACGTACCTAGGAGGATCATAATATTCCTGCTCTACTAATTAGTAGTTACTTGTAGTGTAAATTAATAATTAGAAGAATTGAGATTTATGAGTAATTATTGCTTCATTGATTCTAGACAATGGAACACCAAAATCTTTCTCACCAGGATATAGATTTCTGTGCTCATATAGAGTAGCATTAAATGGATCAACTATATTAATCAATTCATTAATCATATCCTTACTGCCCATATCATCGTTGTCTGGATATACATGAAGATCAAAATAGAATATTTGAAAAGTATTAATAATATGCATTATTAATCCTTTATACCCAGACCCAGTAATTGCTGCATAGATACTGTTAGGTTCATTTAATCTTAGATTATGCTTAATGCTAAGAATATCAAATGGTCCTTCAGCAATATGAATCTGAATTCTCTTAGGACTTGTAAGATCTACATTAGAATGCAAGATATACATCTTTTCTGTATTATCTTTCTTACCATGAATATTATAGTTTATATATCTTTTATCAATACCATTATAAACTATACCTTCATTACACATTCTTCTAAGATTTACAAAGTTATTATCTAGACTAAGGAATCCGACAAAATATTGATTTAATTGATTCACTATATTTGGATGTCTAGTATATTGAAGATTCATAACCTTTAGACAATCAGATAAGTTTAATACTATTTTATCTTGAATACAGTCATTAATAGATAAAGATGTTCCAAGTCTATTATTGATATAATCTACTTTATTCTGCGCTAGCTGAGTATTAGATATACAATTATAAAAATTATACCAGTCTTTCGTATATCCAATAAACTTATTAGACTTAGCAGCTTTCTTATTAATCTTATCAATAGTAACTGCAATACTAGGATCATAGATTCCCCAATCTAATAGAGTTCTGGAGTCAAGAGCTCCAGATGTTTGACATTTAAAACAATGAAACAATATTGGATCATCAGATTCTTGCGGTACTTTAATATACATATGGCCATGATTCTGATCTCTAGAATCTGGGCAATATCTACACCTACAGACTATTTCTGTACCACCAGATACTTCATGAGCTCCAGGAATCATTGTCTTTATATAGTCTATAAACTGTTGCCCAAAAATAAAATTTTTGTTCACTTATATTTCACTCCTTTATATTAGAGTATTTCCATGAATTAAAAATAAAAGAGGAGAACTCACAACGAGTTCTCCTCAGTTTTTATTTACTGTTGAATCTCAATAGGAACATCATTCGTCTTGCAATTAATAGTAATCATATCTCCATACCGAAGAATGGTAATAAAATGATTATCATTGCTAGTAGACGTAAAATTAACTGCCATAGAAGTAAGTTCCTTAATAGATCCACTAAGTTTAAGATCTACCAAACGAACCCACAGAGCTTCAGCATAATCATGAAGGCGAACTGCTTCTCCTACAAGAAGCAGATTCTTAAAGATAGAATACTTAATAGTGCAAGCAAAATTACCAGGATCATCAAAATTGCATCCAGTACAACTATTCTGATATGCCTTCATATGACGATAGACATTATCAGACACAAGACGAATCCAAAGATCATCAATCTGGGTCATAAACATAAAATAATCAGGATTCATTTTATCTGCAGCGAGGATAAACTCCATACGTTTATCCCCACCAAGATTAAAGCTATCACTCTGATAGGTCTTGTTGCCCATAATAGCCATAATATTTATCTCCTTTTTATTAGCAAAGTAAAACAAACATTTCTACTTCTTCAATGATTACATTAACAGCAACAGTATTCAACGGTTTTCCATCAATGTTAGGATCAATATCCACAATAGAAAAGTCAGAAGAGATAATAGTTGCTACAATACTAAGGATTTCATTAACAACTTTATCACTCTTATACTTTTCAAGAATCAAAGGATAAGAAGGAGAAGATTCTACAATTGCTTTTTCTTTTTTGTTTACATTCTTTCTCTGCACCAATTTATCAATCTTACCAGCAATGATATACGGCAATACAACCATATTCTTAGAGATAAGAAGTTTCTTAGCAGCAATTACTAGCTTTACAAAATCTACACGATTGATAGAATAAATAGACTGAGTATCACCAAACCAATGAGAGAATAGATTAAATATCAATTGCTTTTGGAAAGAATTAATGGTATAATTTCCATTTTCATCAATCATAATTCTCTGAGTATAGTGCTCAATTTCTACAGGATCAAAAGGACCAAACATGCCTTCGATTTTTCTCATACATGTTTCACCATTAATCTTATTCTGAAGATAAAGTCCTTCATTAGATCTGATAAGATTAGATTCGAACTTATCAAAATCGGAGATAGAATCATTATCTCTCTTAGAAGAGCTAATAGGAACATAAGAGAACTCAAAAGAAATATCGGTAATCTTATAGCTAGTATTTCTACGAATAGATGCATAGTTGAAAGATATGATATTCTTATCAAATGTGTACTTGGGCATAATATTAAGAATAATATTATGAACAGAATCTGTGCTATGAGTAGTAGTATCAATAGAACGAATATCTTGTTTAACCCAAATACCTTGATTGTTCTTCTGGTTTGCGACTACGTTTGTAAATGCAGTATCATAGAGCTTAGCATAAATATTAATACTAGGATCCATATGCAGAATGCGATCATAGAATGCAAGCAAAAAATCATCAATGACATCCACCTTATGCATATAAGCATAATTAGTAAGAAGAGGAATACAAAGATCGATTAGGATAGACATCTTATGAAGAAGCTTTGCATGCTCATTAGTATACTGCAAAGTAGGATTCTTGATATTAGAATAATTAAGTTCTTGATAATAATTATCCTGAACCATCTTTTCTACTTTATTTGCAATATTGCTTCTTACAATATAACGCTCCATATCATAGAAAAGATGCTCAATAGAATATGCAGATGCATCATATCTATCAATACACAATTTCATTTTAAGGAGCACAGACATATATTCCCAATCAGGATCATAATAATTGCAAAAGTAATTTACATACTTAAACAAATGATTTCTCATGTCAGCAGAATTATAGCATTTCTTAGTAGAAAGCATAAAATAATTAAGCTTATCATTAGGATCAATGTTCAAGTTGAAAATTACACTAAGAGGAGCGATAAAGAAACCAGGCTTACAATTGATAATAACCTCTTCAGGGCAAGAAGGCTGCCAAAGATCAACAGGAACAAACTGAGTCCTATTATCCCTCCGAGGCTTAGTGTATTCATCCATAAAATATATTGCGTTGATTTTTCCTTCCATTGTTGCGCCCATTTTTAATTCTCCCTTGAAAACTATATTTGAACAGAAGTCTTATGTATCTATTCAAATTTATAATATCTTTTCGTTCCATTATTTAGAAGGCTTCTTAATAGACTCAACAAACTTAAGAGGCCCATTTTTAATCTTGTTGAATCCTTTATTATAATCAGTCTTCTTAAAATGACCGAAATTTTTCTTGTTTGGACTAGAAAAAGCTCTTACAATAGGATTAGTTACTCTGGTTTTATTTTGAGATTGTCTAATGTGTTCTCTCTTGTGCTCTTCTTTTGCAATAGCATTACCTTTTTCTTGACGCTCTCTAATTTTATCTTCAGCATGTTCTACAGATTTCCATACGTCCTTAGAATAAGGATGTGCCTTGATATCATATTGAGATTTCTGAAAAAGATTAAATTGCTTAATTGCAAAATACATAAATACTAAAGATTTTACATATCCAATTTCATCTCTAGGGTTCTTTTCTACAGCCTTCTTTTCAATAGCTGCTTTTACCATTTTAGATTCTAGATCTTTAATAAACATTTTATTCTTGACAAATGCATGAGTAAATGTATATACGAAACTAGGATCATTAGAGTAAAATTGAACTTCATATGTATTAAGGTTAGCAGGCAAAGTTCCAGCTGTTTTATGCTTATCGATGTAGAATCGAGCTATTGTATCGTAATAAAATTTTGGTACAACTTCAGAAGGAATCTTTAGATGAACATAAAAATCATCAGCACCTTTATAAATGCTATAATTAATTTGTCCATTTTCTCTAACTAGAATATTATTCCATTTTTGACGATACATATCCATGAGTACTTGTCTATTCGTAACAACAGATCCACCCATAGGATTCTTTATGTATTGGTCATATGTCACATTATCACCTCCACATAATAACACTCATGGGGAAAGAGTTTTATCTCTTCCCCCATGATTTAATTATCAATAATGCATTGCCAGAGAAGGAGTCTGAAGAATTGCCTGATTTGCAGTAAACATGATAGTGATAATCTTGGCAATAGTGTCAAGAATCATAGGTTCAGACTCAATAGACGTAAGAACCTTATTATCATATTTATTAGTATTCATATTGTAAGGAATACCATTTTCACACATATTTGCAAGGATGCTAATAACAGTACTGCTATCATACTTAGTCTGGTATAAGTGCTTAATAGTTTCATTATAAGCATCATACAGAATATTGATAATTGCATTTGCACACTCTTTAGTTTCGATATCAGAATTGTTATAGGAACTATCGATAACAGCATCGTTAAGAGCATTATAGCCCATAGCATTGGCACCGAATCCAACACCATTTTTAGCAGCAGATCTGCAGTTCAGAACCGCGTCTTCAACAAGGTCACGGAGAGAATCTCTATCAGAGATGGAAATACCACCGACAAAGATTTCAATCATATTACAGCGAATAGCATTAAGCTGTCTCTTAAGAGAGCCAAGAGTACCAGCATTACCGCCCTGAGAAGCTGCACTATTATACTGAGCCTGAATGAAATTCACGATGCTATTATAAGTATCACTCAGAATAGGCTTTTCATTTTCATCAAGTACAATATTGCCATCAGAATCCTTCTTGTACATAAGAGCAGGATCAATGACTCTAGTACGAGATTCATCTGCTTCTACTTCAGTTGCACTTCCAAAGAAATTATCGCAGACATTATCCAGAGTAGGAGCAAGTCCATTCTCCTGATCCTGTTTATGAATCTTTTCATCGATATATTTCTTAATAGGAGTACAACCACAAAGCTGAGAAATATAATCAATATAATTCTCATTAAGGCCAATATAATTAGTAACGATCAAAAGCTGAGGCTTCTGAGAATATGCAGACTCAGGGAATTGAAGAAGCATCTGAGTGATTCTACGCATATAAGCCTGAGCATCACGACTAATCTGAGGAACAAAAATAACAGTAGGAATAGCCTGCATTCTACGAGAATACTTATCAACTATATTGGTCTCAATAATCTTCTGGAACATAGCAAGCTGTTCAGGAGTATCAATAGCCTCTGCAAAATGATAAATGCGAATAGGAGAATCCTTAAGAGAATGAATGATACAAGAATGTCTATCCAGATTATTAATCATTGCAGGATCTGAGTAACCAGACTCAATAGTTACACCATCATAGCTCTTGATATAAGTATTTTCATTAGTAGATGCAGAAACATCAATGAAAACATTCATTCCATACTGAGCATAGATGTCTTTAAGAGTATCTGCAATATATTCATTACCATTGGTAGAAATATATGCAATATTGTAGATATCTTCTAGAGTGCACTCATGACCCTTTTTGCGAATCTTCTCAGACAGCTTTGCTACAACATCCTTAAAGACTCTAATAGTCTCATAAGGATTAGAAGGAAGTTTACCTTCTTCATCAGCAGTGCAAAGGCCATCAAAAATATTATGAGCCATCACGACAACAGAAGAGGTACCATCTCCAACTACCTTTTCAATATGTCGAGTAGCATTTTCAATTTCAGACTTAATAGCCATTTCAATAGGCTCTTGATACTTTACACTCTTAATGATCTTATTACCATCCTTAGTATACTCTGCAACAATATCTGCTTCAGAGCTGCCCTTGATAACAAGAGAGTTAGAACCTGCAGGGCCCATAGAAGGAATAATAGCTTCTGCAAGATCAGAAAGAACCTTCTTCTGAACTTCACGAAGTCTTTCACCCTTAACAACATTATTCACGCTATCAAATGTAACACGGTTAAGATTACTCGGTGCCATTATTGTTTTCTCCTTTTGATTTAAAATCTTCTCCAAAGAAAATAAATTGATTTTGAGTAACAAATTTAGATTTATCCTGTTCAAGGAAATCTAAATTATATTGCATAGGAGTTATGTAAATCTTTTTATGAAGAATCTTTTCTCTGTTCTTATTAAAAAATAAATAATCATTTATGTAAAATGCTTCTCTTCTTATAATTAAAGATTTATCGGAATCTTTATTAAGAAAATTAGCAATACTAAAATGCTTATCTAATTCTTTTTCTTCTAGATCATCTCTAATTGCAATAGCTGTATTAATGCCAAGATTAATACCATTTGCAGTAGCCATACTTACAAATTTGTAAATATTGCTAAAAATAATAGAGTGGTCGAGAATTTCTTGCTTATAAGAATCAAAGAAAGATTTATATAGAGAATCAATTTCTCCAATAAATTCTTCATTAACAAATTCTGACAAAGGATTTGGATTCTTACGAGAATATAGGAGTGACAGAATCTCTCTATCACTCCTATTTATATCCTCTAATTTAAAAACCCTATTATCTTGATAACTATCCTGAATGAATTTAATCAATCCAATGTCAGTATTGACAATCATATTGAAATCTATTACAGAATTTACAACATGTCCGTTTAGATTGTTATTTCCTTCAGGCATAATTAATTACTCCAGTGCATCCTCGAGATCATCGATGCTTTCATAACGATTAGTACGAGCATTATTCTGAGAATTATGAGAAGGTTCAGAATATTCACTGTTGGCATTATCAAAGAAATGATTATTGCCACTTCCATTATTGTTACCACCGTTACCAGCACCGACTTTATTAGCAATACTACGAACCAGACCAGTGAATCTGTTATTTTCGTAGAAGTTAATATCATGCACACTAGCAGCAATTGCACCAGAAGCTGCTCTTGCATAATCATTCAGAAGATCCATAAACTCCTGAAGTTCAACATTCTCAAGAGCTTCCTTCTGGAACTTGATATTTGCAAGATCCTTAACATCGAACAGGAAATTGCTATTGGTATTGAAATTGAAAGTCTGATTCAATTCATACTTACCATCTGCATTTACTTTGCCGATAAAGAGGAACGGATCGCCCTTAGAACGACCAATTGCAATAAAGCCCTTAATATTGCCAGTGCCAGTGTCAACACCATATACCTTATCTTCTCTAGAAGAAATGATACGTGCAACTCCTTCTGCAAGTATGCGAGCCTTAGTGGGAGACATATAAATTGATGCAAGTTCATTGGGACGACTGTTACTATTATTATCAGAAGGCTCAGTAATAATAATCTTCAAAGTTCCCTTCCAATAATTGAAAGACAGCATAGTGTGGTTTTCATAGTTCTTGATGCGCAGGCGAGAATAATAAGTGGGATTGTTGGGACCATTGTTTCCATTATTCTGAGAATTGTAATTTCCACCGAGTGCCATAATATTATCTCCTTTTTAGATGAAAAATATAAACCCAATCAGGTTCATTATTATAATATATCATCATAACATTTATTGATCGGATTTATTATTAGTAATAATAAGTTTCAGTATATATAAACTTTAATAGGTAGGATCTGTTAGTTTATCTTTGTCATCTCTAAGTACTAGAGTCATATTAAACAGAGATTGAACAGCTTCCTTTTCAGATACACGAATATTTGTACAAGCCATGTTAATGAAATTAGCTTTAGAATTACTAAAGTTAGAAAGTTCATCATTCGTTTCTTTAAAGAAAGATCCTTTGACTTGTCCCATATCACCATCATAGTCAGCGCCCATACCATTTAGATACAAATTAGAGATCTGCATTGTATCAATAAACTTCTGAGCAGAAGGTTGATTAATATCGGACAATCTAATCTTCGGATAGAATTTATACAATTCTCCATTTAGAATAATTTCTTCAGTTTCCTTAGTAGTAGCAATTTCAATGCCAGTATAAATTGTATTAAAGTAAGAGTCATAAGGATAACGAGTAAAGGAAATCTGCTTTCCTTCAGTTGCTCTTTTTGCAGAAATATAAATTACATCAACCCAAGTAAGAGGTCTCTGCAAAGCAGGTTCGGGACTCATTGCAGCATTAGTTGCACTATTCCATCTAGCACCTTTGAATTGCATATAATATTCTCCAACACTAGGATCTTTTAGAGGCAATTCAATAGGAATAAATCTGTTATTATGAGAATATACAAATTTCTTTAGATGATCTTTAAGCATATCATCATTAAAATATGCCATAGGATCTTCAGCAAGTTCTAGATGAATAGGATTTCCTTGAGCATTAATTCCCTCATAAGAAGTAACATTTTGAAATTCGTTTTCAAAGAATTTTCTTAGATGGAACATCATGAAAGGATAAAAGTCTGCAGCAACTGCTGCTAGAGGAATAGCAGATTTATCTAGGTTTACCATTAGATCATTTACACTATTTGTATTCAGATTAGGTGCAGATAGAACTAGACGAGAAGAATAGTCAGAAGTATATCCCATATTAGATCTAATAAGACCAAACTTTCCTCCTAGTCCAGATCCTTTATCTTTAATATCACTATTAGAGTTTCCACAGAACCAGTCATAAATAGCTTTTAGTGTATTTTGAATTCTATAACAAGTAGTATCTGCCATAGAAAGTCCATAGTCAGCATTTTCTTTTAATGCTCTAGATGCTGTAATAAGATTAACATAGAAAGTATTAATCTGACCAACACCTGTATGCTTACCAGTAGTATTTACGTCACGATAATAAGGAGGAATGACAATATATTTATTAATAAACATTCTTCCTTTTTCAAAGTTATGCATAATATATCTAATACGCATATCTCTAGTACGTGACTTTGTAGACTTAAATTTAATTTTCTTAAAATTAGCTTTAAGCCATTTAATACCGGTTTCTCCGGTAGGATCTTCTACTAGATCTCCGTCAGGAGAAATGATAAAATGGTTAATACCATTTACAATTCCCTTAAATTTAGAATCTAGTTTAGTAAGAGTTTTCCAGCAAGAAGGATCAATAAACCATTCTCCTAGATCAATATATGCATAAATACCAGATCTTTCTTTCTGTGTAAATCCAAAGATTTCATTAGAAAGTAGGCCATCAGATGTAGGAGCTCCAGAAGGAGAAAAGAAAGTAGGATTAGTAATTTCTTGAAGTTCGTTCTGTTTAATATATAGAGGAATATCCATGATCTCAAGTTGAAGAACAGCATTTTCTGCTCTTTGTTGATAAGATACTTCATCAAGTGCTAGCCATTCAGGACTATTATCTATACTTTCAAAGAATCTATCAAGAGGATCATATGAAGTATCAATATATCCATATTCTACAATAAGATTTATATTATCATTCATATATAATCTCTCCTTTACAAATATTCAGAATATCTACGTTTCATCTTATTGCAGTAATACATATCTTCAGAATGTATATCTGAATATGCATAATACATGAGATGATAATATTGTTCAGATAGTAATTCTAATATAGCTTCTTCATGATATTCTTCTATAGGAATACAAATATCATGTATACTCATAGCGATATCTCGAAGAGCAGATATAACAAAAAAATTATTACTTAGATGATTTTGCTCTTTGAGTTTATCATATTGATGATTTATATCATCCACTAGATTCTTTAATAAAGTTTCTGAACGATTTAATTCATCATTATCATTCTTATATCTGAATTGAAATATCTCATATATCATTGAGCATATTCCTTCATCAATGATATTAATTCCAAATACAGGAGCTTGTTTATAAGAATTAAATTCTATAGATCCATGAATGTATGGATTATCATGTACAATAGAATGAAGATATGATACACAATCATCAATAGAATTAAACCAATGATCTGATTTAATTCTATGACTAAATTCTGTATCTCTATTTGAACTATATTCAAATCTTCTAGATAGAAGATGTTTTATTGTTATATCATCCATTTTAGTTATCTCCTTATCTATTTAATCATTTATTATAGGGTTGAACTTACCAAAATATATAGGATAGAGTTATATACTCTATCCTATTTTTTAATAGTATAGCATATGATTTAATTCCTTTATCCAAGTATCAAAATACCTGCAATGATATGCATTAGAATATAGATAATATAGCATTCTAAAATAATGTTTTTCTATAATTTTATACCATGCTGATTTATTGAAATTATTATTTTCATTTTTTCTTGTCATTTTTAATAATACTTTTATGACTTTATTAAAGTATTTAGTGAATCTAGTATGTGTATTATATTTACTAAAATCCATTAAGGAAATCATGTAGTAAATTACAGTAAGCTCAGCTACATTATTTTGTTTAATTACCATAATAATAGTATTCATAATATAACAAATTCCAAAATCAATATTGTTAATATTGATAATATCTTTATCTTTAGATTTATTTTCATTATATTTAATATCACTAAAGTATTCAATAGCTTTCTTTATATCTAATAGAGCATATTTAATGTCTTCATATTCGCAATTAGAAGATTCAACTCTTAATGGAAAATTTAATGGTCTAGATTGTATATCATATAATCTATTTTTCATAATTCTCTCCTCCTTGATTATTATAAGGTTTTCATGAAAGCGAAAACCTTATAAATTCCCCCATAGTTATTTTATAATTGTATATTCAAGAATCCAAATGTTGTTTCTTTAAGACTAGTATACTTGATATAAAGTATCTTTAAGAATAGTGAATATAATTAAGATTATTTTAGATTAATTTAAACAATTTTTAAAATTAATACAATTTTAAAATATCTATCTGAAAAAAAGTTTACTTGGCCAAAAATAGGTGTAAAATAGATAAAAAGAGGTAGGGAATCACTTCCCTACCTCTAAATATACAATTTTAAACTTTTGTTAGATATTTCTTATCTACATATCCAGTCAATGCACCATCTTTATTAGTAGAAATACCTACTTTATTACCATTAATAGATCTTACATATAGTTTAGTACTATATACCCAAGATGCAAAAGACTTAGAAGTTCCATAAATAGGAGCATTCTTAGCAACTTTTACTTGGCATCCAATAGTAATAGTAGAATCAGCAGGAAGGATTTTAGCCCACTTAGCATCATATGCTATCCAATTATTAGTACCAATTTTATATCTTTCGTATCCACCAAAGTTTTCATGAGTACTATAATTATAGTAGCCTTCCTTTGCATATCCAAGTACATTTCCAGAATCATCACGAACTCTTAGATTCTTTGTAAGAACTTGGATCTGATTTACTTTAGTATTTCTAGCTATAGCGGCTACGATAGTTGTTTTATTTGTAGATTCTGTAATGGTTTCCTTTACTGCTGGATTATAGATAAATCCTCTGAAATGATATTTACCTGCAGTACCCCAGTTACCATCTGCACCTTTAGTTCTAATTCTGTTTCTAAAAGCAAAAGAATTATAACCAGATTCAGAAGTCTTAACTTGGGTAGAAGATATTACTTGTTCTACTACAGCAACATGTCCTGCACCATCTGCTTTACCGAGTGTAGCACCTTTTTGCCAAACCATAATAGCACCAGGCTTAGGAGTTAGTCCAGTAGATAGACCATACTGCTTAGCAATCTCAATAAAGTTTTCTGCATTGACACAGAAATTAGGATATTTAATTCCATCATATCCAGTAAGTAGATTATAGATATGATTGAATCTTGCACATGCCCAACCAACACAATTGCAAAGGACATTGCAAGTAGAGTCAGTAGGCTTACCAGAAATGCATCTAGATTTACCGCCTCTAGATGCATTATTGTATAGATAAATATACTTATCAGATTTACTAGGTTTGCTAGTTAGAATAGGAAAAGGATTAGCCATTGGTTATCACCTCGTGAAAAATAATTTATCCCATAGCTTCTTCGTCATAATCTGGAACATTAGATTCATCCTGCACATCAATGGCTTCATCATTGGAAGAAGTATTATCTACAATAGGCTCTTGAGTAGGTTGCTCATCAATATAATCTGGAATATCCTTAAATTCACTGCTAGGAGCATCTTTACTTTTTACTTTAATTCCATAAAGTAAAGCTAATTCGATTGTCCAAGCAGCAAACCAAGCAGTAGTCAGTTCTGCAGGAACTGTATGATCAAAGAAAGATAGAATCAATACAGTGACAGTATACCAAATTATATTGAATATAGCAAGCATTGTAAATTTAGTTCTTCTTCTTAAAGGCTTCTTATTGCTTTTCTTAGAATGTTTACTCATTGGAATCACTCTTAATTGTAGTAGTAGTGATAGTATTATTAGAAGTAGTATTTGCAGCAATACGGCTAGAATCAACTAGACCCTCGCCGATAATATATGCAATAAGAGTAGCTCCAGCCATGATGATAGAAGTAGCTTCTGCAATTTGGTTATCAGAGAAACCAAATGCAATCAAAAGTGGAGTAATAAAGCCAACAACGGCAGCCCAGAATTTACGAGAGGTTAGCTTCTGCTTCCAATCAATCTTAGTATTCATAGTATTATTCTCCTTTACAGAAAATTGGTTTAATCAGAAGAATATCTGATTTTTATTAGAATGTAGAATTAAAACAATCAAAAAAAAAATAAAAGGAGTGGGTAAATGAAACCCACTCCTTTTATATTAAAGATTACTTCATAATGTTTTAAATGCTTTGGAACTGTATTTTCCGAAATGACGATCCATGATTGCATCAGCAATACTACATCTATCATTAGGGTCCATAGAATTTCCAGGATTGGAATCAGGGCAATTCTGAAGAGTAACCTTTACATTCGGATCTACTGTTGTATTAATAGTATTAATCCGACTACATGTGGGATCAGAACTAAGCTCTCTTACTCCAGAACCATAATAAAGAGCAGGCTGAACAGGAAATTCATTTGCGGTAGCAATGATTTCCTCACTACCGTTGATAGAAACTTTAACAGAACCTTCTTTGAAACCGTAGATTCTGCCAAGCATCTTTTCAATGTCTGTAGTGCTTAATTTGATATTAATTTCCATAATTAAACCTCCTTGGTTTTATCTGCATATGCCTTAATAATTACATCATACATTGTGGAAGAAATCTTCTTTACAGAGATAGAGGTGAAATCATCGCAGGTAATAATTTCACACAGAGAATGGTCTTTTTCCATTTCAGAGATACTTTCCTCAACAACGTGGTTAAGGATAAACATAACTCCTTCATACGCGTTATTTTTCAAATCGAAGTACGTAAAGTCTTCGATTTTGGCATCCTCATAGTTGTCGTGATCGAAAAGAGCAACTTCGAACTGAGGCTCAATAACGCAACTCTGAAGAGACTTGAAAGTCTCTTCAAGTTTGTTCTTACCAGGATTAGTGATGAAAAACATCTCACGATTGCTCTTTTCAAAGTTGAAACGGTAATCATGCTCATCAGCATTGATTGCGATCATATTGATCAGAGAGAATACCAACCCATTAAAGGTTGGTACCTTACCAGTGCGATAATCAACATCAAAGCCTTCAGACAAGGCTCCAACACCGAAGATCACATCCTGAAGATCATAGTAGCGAGTAGTCTTATCGGTGCAAGTAGAAGGCATCATGAATTTGAGTTCCATTTATTATTTTCCTTTCTGTTTGTAAAGATTACAGTTTTCTATCAATTTCAGAAGAGATTGTAAAAACTCCTGAATTATAGCGATTATCGATTTCGAGTTTAAAAGAAATCTTTTCTTTACTATCGATAATTTCATAAATTGTAGTTACGAGATATTCAGCAGTTACACGCTGTTGAATACCATTCTTTAATCCTGCTCCAATATTATAAAGAATACTATAGAGCAGGAAATTAATGCATCTACTCATAGTAGATTTTGCATAGGCATATGATTTGTCTGCAATATACGGATTAAATCCTTTTGCCTTGTTCAGGAAAAATCCATACATTCTTGCGATTTTGTCAATCGGATTTTCTTCACCTCCTCTTGTTGTATTAATGAGATCGTAAAGATCAAGATAATCTTTAAAGAATCTCCTGATCTTAATAATATTACCAGTATCTGTAATATCAGGAATCTCAATTTTTAGTGTAGCAAGTCTTTTTGTATGATGATAATCAGTATCTACATTATACCAGATATTGTGATATTTAGAAGTACTACTACGATATGCATAGTTACTGCAAATCATAATAACACCATTACACAAATCAGCCAGGCTTGGATCTTTAAGATCAATGGCAGTATATCCTTCATCCTTATCCTTAGGAGTGAAGTCCATAATGTCATAATCCTTTTTGATAACCTCTCTGAATGGAGATACGAATAATTCTGCCATAAGTCATTTACTCCTTTAATTTTATTACACCTGTAGTATCCTATCTAAGTTTTGTAACAGATAATTTGAAATTATACTTATCATTTTCAAGCCGAGTAGCAGTGAATGCCATATTAGTATAATTTCCAGCTCTTATATTTATTTCTATGATTGTAGGATATTTGTCTAATAATGCACATACTCCTCTCATTAAAATATCTACTAATGTAATAGCAGGATAATAGTTATTCTCATATTTAGGCAAGATTTTGCAAAATTCATCATAGAGCTCATAATGATGCATTAATTTTATGAATTTAGAGCTACTATTCATCTCTATGAATTTTCTAAAGCTATAATCACTAGAAGCAGAATTAATTTCTGCAAATCCTAAAATATCTGAGTAATGTTCTTGATTGTCTCTAACGCATCTGATAATAGTATCAAATATTTGATTCAAATTATCATATGCACAATTAATATCATCCTCCTTATACTTTAATCGATAACATTCTTGTTTTGCCTTTTCGATAAAATAGTTCATGTTATAAGTGATATATAATACTTCCGGATCATTCATCATAATCCTCCAGGATATTATTGATCGCTCTCTTTCTCATAACAGCACTGAAGAATTGAGGAGTAGTAGCAACTTGATGCATAGGCATCTCAATCTCACAGATATAGCCATCAGCAAATTTGGATACAGAAATTTTGATGCTCTCATTTACTTGATTCCTTAATTCAATAGATTTCATTCCAGATGTTTCACATCCCTGTTGAGCTGTTTTTACACAACACTTGAGAAATGCAAACATATAAGTCCAATGAGGGTCCTTAAGGTTCTGGACATCGAAGCTATATCTATCATTCCAGTATCCAGGTAAAATATTACCAATTACATCAGGATTAGAAATGATAATCTCGAGCCCATCGAGCATTTTACTGGAGATAAAATTATCCGCATTAATATCTCCAGTAAGAAGAAGCTTAATAGAATTATCAGAATCACTTACAGGAATAGCATGGTCTACTTTAGGAAGTACTTTGTGATAAATACCCATTTCTTCTTCTTTATTGTACAGAATCATAGGCTCTGTTAGAACCCTGATTAGATTATATACCAATGGATCCTTTGGAGCAAACTCAGGAACTTCCTTATCATAGATCTTTTCATCAAAGATCTTTCTAAATTCCTCGATATCGTATATCTCAGCAATGGGCTTTATAGCAGCAATATGATCAGTATTATTTTCTCCTGCCGGAATAATAGAAGCTTTAATAGCAAAATCATCAAAACTCATTAGGATCTTCTCCTCTCAAAAATGCTTTAACTTTAGAAATGATAGTATCTCTCAGAAGCTCATCAGATACGCCATAATTCTTTTCAAAGAATCCAGGATATCTGCCAATTCTGTCTACATTATCCATATAGTCATTGAGGTTGATATTAATTGATCTATCATCATTTGCGATGATAGTATCATCGGATCTTTCGAAATCATAAAGATGACAGCTACCAATAAATTCATCGCCATTAATAACAACTGTGAAATTTACAGTAGTATCATCTTCAGACTTGGTCAGAGATTTATTGATAGTAAAATTGCTGAACTCCCAATTGGTATTGAGATCGATAAATTCGGTATAATACTGATCACCGATCTCAAATTCATCAGTAGTGAGTACACGATCATTTTTCTTAATTGCTTGAGGACCGCCTACATCAAACTTAGAATATTCAAGGATACACTCATCAAACTTTTTTCTTGCTTCACTTTCAGAAACAAATTTCGGAGTAGATAACTCCTTGATAATATGACCAAGTGCATAATAAATGCGATCATGCACTGTGTATTTAGAAAGGCTATGCTCAGGATTTGCTGCTGTAGTGGACCAATGCTCAAGTTCAATAAGATGGCCATTGATCATTCTAGTATCGAGCACTTCAACTTTGATTTCCATTTTTATACCTCCTTAGGCACCAATGGTAAGAGTAACAATATTCTTGTCAGTATATTTCTTTTCTGCAATAATATAGATCGATTCAGGATCCTTATTATTTTCAAAAGAGATATATCTGAGGCCCTTATTCTGCATAAATACATGACGCATATCAAGCAGAACACATTTTACAAGGTATTTAATCACCTCATACTGACCAGCAGCAGGATTAAATACATCATAATCTGGCTGATCACCAAAGTTGATACCAAAATTCATCTTCAGCATATATTCTTCAGACTTAGTGGTATCAGCCATATACTTTTTAAACTCATCAGAGCTGATATTTGCACAGCTGTTAATGAATTCATTCACCTTGTTGATATCCTTGACATCAGTAATATCAACATTGAAAAATACAGTCTTATAGCCACAACCATCCATTCTATAAGACTGATGACCAAACTCGAGATAGCGATGATAATCATCATCCTTCTCAGTTGGAGAATGAGTTTTGCGATATTCTGCAAGTTCGCGTGCTGCTTTAAGAGTAGCAGTGCGAAGCAGAGTAGCAAGCAACGCACTCGGAGTAGGATTGTTGCCACCAAAGACCAGAGTTTTACCAAGGTCATTATTGGTAATAAATCTCTTAGTAGCAACAGAGCTATCATAAGAGATAATGGTAGTATCAGAAGCATTTAGTACATTCATCATAGCTTTATTTCTCCTCTTTCTTTTCATCCAACAAAAGAATTCCGTCTTCCCACATCTGTCCATAGTTGATTTTAATATCTGGATAGAAATCTTCCATGAACTCAGTTATGATCTTAGCGTTATGCTCAAGATCTTTATGCTTCTCTACAAGCTTGTTTAAATTCTCGTAGATTTGGACTTTGCAGTTTGCTAGAAAGCAAGTGCCATTTTCATGAAATCTGTTCTTACACATGAAGGAAATGATTCCAGTTTTCACTTCACTAAACTTGAAATAATCTTCTTCATTTACTCCTGCTATCTTGTCGAAGAAGTTATCAAGTGTGTTCTGGAATTTGAGATATCGTTGCCTTTCTGTCTTTGCCATTTTGCATTTTCCTTTCTTTTTTTTTTTGACTATTGAGAGTAAATATATCATTCATACTCTCAATTATATAATATCTATTCAAAAGAATGAATATTATTGAAATATTGGGTTTATATTAAAAAATAAATCCCGTAGAGATTAACTCTCTACGGGACTTTTTAGTTATGCTTTTTACTCTACTTTGCTGATAATATCATTGATCTCTTGATAAACTCTATTTACAAGGAATCTACCAAGAGAAGTGAGATTGATATTAAGAGTTTCAGGAATACTGTATCTAGAACCTATTACGTCATCAATCTGCCCGATATCAGTAGCGATAATATTATTATCACTTTTAATTTTAGCTGTGGTAAAATTGATATCTTCTTTATTATAGCAAAGGTTGAATTCATCAGTTACATAAGCTGTGAATAATGCTTTATCTTTATAAATAGATATATTGATATATGGATTTTCTCCATCAGTATAATCTCCATATCTAGTATACGCCTCAGCATTGAATTCGATACCATCAATCTTAAACTTAAGATCAAATTCAATACTGAATCCTGCTTCATAATCATTAAGGCTGCACACATCAGTTCTGACAATACTAGTAATTTCAACTATCTTATCCATGATAGAATCCATATACTTCTCATTTAAATCAGATCTGATAGGAATGACAATTATATTTTTACATTCATCAGGGAACATAGCATGAGCATCGAACAAATATGCATATTTAAGCTTGCTAAACTTAGATTCTGCCTCCTCTTTATTGTCGTAAACTTTTGAGATATATGCCAGATTGAATTCAAAGTCATATCCATCATCCTTTTCTTTAGGAGTCAATACTTCATCAGTAAATACATATCTGGGCTCAGTATAAAGATGATGAGTAAGTTCATATAAATAGGCAACATGTCCACATGCAGAGAAGCAATTGATGACAGTAGCATTAGTATTAGCCATTCTTCTTATTCTCCTTATTGATGAAGTATTTGGTAAAGACATCAAGTGCCTTACGATGAATGAACCGGAATACGTATCTTTATCTACTGAAGAAGTAATTTTATAATTGCGACCAGGATCAGTTCCTCCAACCATAATTGATACATTGTCATGATCAATATGCGTAACAATGATAAAAGATCCATGACCAGTGATTATAGCAGTATTTCCAATAAATTGCTGTATTATCGATTGATCACGTAAATATATGCTTACATCATTATCATCATTAGTATTCATTATTCTACTTAATAATATATCCCGTTGACTATTTTTTAATTCACTATCGATAAAAAGTTTGTTCATTTTGCTGATGTCCATATTCTTTGGACCTCCTTATAAAAGATTTTTAGACTTTGATAAAGAAACTATTTGTCTTTATCAATATTATAATATCTAATTAAAATAAATAAAATCCGGAAGAGTATAATCTCTTCCGGAATATTTTTAATTATGCTGTCTTACAATCATTCTATCTATTTCTGTACTACAAAATACTTTAATCATATTCTTTTCATCGGATTCATTTTCTGGAAGCCTTGTATCACACATCTGTTCAGTAACTTCCGTACAGATTCTGAATAGCTTATCAGGAAGATTAATATTATTATATCCTTTGATTTTAGGTGCAATATCTTCTATCATTTTATAATATCTGTAGTATCTATTTTTCTTATCAAGATAGATAATAGTAATTTTATTATCTTCTATGCTAGAAAGATTAAGCGTAGGAGAATCTTTTTCTATTGGAAATAATACTTTCTTATTATTACTATTTTCTATTACAATATATTGATAATAAGATCCTTTGATATTATACCAAAATCTATCTCCTACAATTAAAAAATCTTTTCTCATTTATTTTTCCTCATTATATACTTTTTGATTCCATACTTCATCTTTATCAATATAATCCATAATAAAATCAAAAGTGCTCATATCACCAATGATTTCTTTAGGAAATTCTTGTATCTTTCCTATAGGCTTTATACTAGTCTCATCAGATCTAATACTGATGAATCCTAAAACATTAGAATCTTCTAATGTGAAAAGCATATACATCTTTTCATCATTAAATTTGCCTTTATGAGATATGCATCTTGAGATTTTATATTTCTTATCATTTATTGTGATATATGCAAATTGACCTTTAACACTACCATTTGATATTCTAATATTTGCTTGATATCTTAATTCTAGTTTAATTTTCATAATGACTAATCTCCATAAATTCCTTCCATGCTGGATTATAATAAATATACATTAAAAGAAATGCCATAAAATCTAGTTGACCAATATATTCATAAGGTAATTCTTTTATAATCTCATAAGATTTTTTATTATAGCATATTTCACATTTAATCTCTCCGATGATATTATCATCAGTATCTCTAAATACAAAACTATCTAATTTTTCTTTGTGCGTAGTAAATATATTAGTGTATCTTTCAATGATACATTTTCTAGTATGCTCATCTTTAATAATACACTCAGCGAATTCTTCTACATAATCTACAGTAGAGAATCTACGAAGTTCATGTTTAATAGATTTAAGTTGCACTTCCATCTTTATTCTCCTCACTCTCACGAAAAGCATCTACTTTTTCATTTAGAATATCTTCAATAATACTACCAAATGTTTCAGTATCATATCCATGCTTTTCAAATACATCACAATGATGAATATAGTTTCCATCTAGATCATAGCATTCAAATATATAATTAGCAAGTAGATCTTTTAAATCAACAGCATTTTCTGTATCATAATCATATTTAAAATTATATGTATCTCCATTGGCAAATTTCAGAGTTCCTGAATATACGTATTCATATTTATCAATACATTCATTTATAGTAATTTTAATATCATGCTCAATAGTTCCTCTTAATAGATAATATCCATTTGGAATATAGATCTTATTTTTATCAGGATCTACATATTTAGGATATTCAAGAAAGGCAATAGTATCTGAATCAATATCAATATTATTAATCTCTGTTACCCAATCTGCATAAGTATCAAGAATTTGTCTATAGTCATCGTTGAAGTTAGAATATCTATCAGCCGCAGAAATTGCAGTAGACGGATAATCTTTAAAGATTTGCTTAATTCCAGGTATATGAAGATGGACTCTATAAGTAGTATATTTTTCAGGCAAACTATATTCCTCTAGAATTACAATATATCCACGAATACTAGAAACTTTAAGCGCTTTAATTTTATATTCCATGTTTCATACTCCTTTATATTTGATTATTATGATGCTAAGTCAAAAATCAAAATTAATAGAGGATAGAGAGTAATCTCTATCCTCTATCTTATATATTAAATATAACAAAAGAACAATTTGCAATGATATATAAGCTGCAGATATATTATTGATTAGATCTCTTATAATGTTAATAATGTTTCTCTATAAAGAACATTAACCAATTATGAAAATCTGTTTCAAATTCCAAATCATATTTATTTACTAAATGCTCAAATTCTTCTTTATCAGTATCATATATATGAGTCTTATATGCAAAGACTTTTAAGTCTCTATAAGTTTTCTTAATTCCAAGATCTGATAAAAGAAATTAGTTATATGCTCAACCACCTTATATGCATAATCAAAATATTCTACATCAGATTGATTTCTTTTACTCTTAACAGAAGAACACAAACCACTCATTATTTTATATTAATAATATATTTACTTGTTAAGTCTTCATCATTCATTTATATTACTGTAATTCCACTTAGCCACACAAGATTGCTAGTTCCATTACCTAATATAAATGAACGGGCGAAGACCTTGCTTGATGGCACTGTGGCTATAACCAGAGCCACCAGAAGGGGTAATGTAATAGACACTGATGCCGGTGCCGAAGTCGTAGACGCCGTGCAGCCCTCGCAACCAGGCATTGACATCAAACCTCCATGTTTCATAATTAAATAATGGTAGTTTATAATTAGCTTCTC
>ENA-ORRH01000075-ORRH01000075.1-human-gut-metagenome-genome-assembly--contig:-NODE-75-length-107411-cov-20.1139_pt1 | contig 107411 bp, 91 predicted proteins | sample MGYA00242173_ERZ509130 | MGnify/ENA primary metagenome ERZ509130 (study PRJEB26280, sample SAMEA2338633) | human gut metagenome | biome: human gut; feature: human-associated habitat; material: faeces... | reverse complement strand
GCGAGGAATCCAGCCCTAATTTATATCGGTCGAAAACTTTTAGCGGACAGCAATAAAAAGAAAAATATTTGAAATCAAACCACTAACAACGCCAAGCTCTCCTATTCATTTTGTCATAGCGTGAATGCTGTTGACAAGGGATTACGAGGGATTACGAGTGACTGCAATGGATGACAGATTTGAAGTTGATAAGCAAAAAGCATTATATCGTGGACTGGGTTGACAAAGGTTGTCAATGGTTCACTTCCGTTTACTCCATAGGTGGAATACTCAAATGAATTTGAACAATGCAATACCAAAGAGTATGAGACCGACAAGAAAATGTGAATTGCGAGCAATGGAAGAAAGAACAGCAAATTATCCAGGCTATCGTGATGAGAGCACGATGAAAGTCATCCGCCATGAGTCGCTTGGTATCTACATCTATGCCAAACCGAAGAACCAGATGGAACAGAAGTACAACCTTAACCTTACGGCAAGAGCCGAGGCGATACGCTGCCGTCGCTTCGAGGCTATCGTCAACGAACGTTACGATTTCTTCGACAAGGAGAAGATGAAAGGAGATTTCCTTGCCTACTTCAAGAGACTGGCGGACAAGAAGAACTCCAAGTGGCAACACGTCTATATGCACTTTCGTACCTTCACGCAAGGCAAGTGTACCTTCGGGGAGATAAACGTGGACTTGTGCAACAGATTTCGTGAGTTTCTGCTTACAGCACGACAGGGACTGCATAAGAACAGAAAACTACATATCAACTCAGCAGCCAACTACTGGTCACCCGACGACAAACCGAGCGCAATCAAACATGTTTGATTTGCCGAGGTGCGAAGGAGGAAACCGAAAGGTAACTTTCCGTGCTTCAATCCATACAGCCTATCGTGACCATAAGATAAAGGAGAACCCGAATGGCTTTCTGGAACGTATCGAGACCATTCCGACTGACAAGGAGCATCTTTCACAAGACGAGGTTATCCGCTTGGCATCCACACCTTGCTCCGCCCCTGCCTTGAAACGTGCGTTTCTGTTCTCTTGCCTAACAGCTTTGAGAAAGAGCGACATCCAAAAGCTCACTTATCCCATTCTATTTCATCAATCCAACCATAGTCTTTTGCTTTTCTCCATGCCGTATAAGCCCTTTCTGAAAAAGCCTTGCGATTTCTGTACTTTTTGCCTTCCTCCAATACATGCTCTTTGACATCCCAATAGCCATTGGATTTCTTTTTCTCTTTTATCCATGGCATTTCCTTGAATATTGTTTTGTCTTCACATGCATGTTGGTATGCTGTCGGGCTATTTATTGCAAATTCTGTTCTTGATGTGTATTTCTTTGATTCTTCAATGATTGCTTCTCTTGTCCATTTTGAAATTTTCCCTAAAGGAAGAGGCTTTAACCATGTCATCAAAGGTAGCCATCCATTACTCATAGCTTTTAGGAAAGCTGTCTTGGCTTTATTCTCAAAATCCTTTTTGTTTGAATATTTGTGGCTCTCCTCAAATACCTTTTCTTTTGTCCAATAGTTATGTGGCTTATGCTTATCTTTAAGCCAAGTCATTTCTTTAAGCCAGCCGTTTTCACTTGCGGTCTGATGTGCTCCACATGCATATTTTCTAAAGTCACATTTATATTCGTATTTGTGGCTCTCTTCAATAACAGCATCGTGAGTCCATTTAATTTTTCTTTCAGGTGTTGTTAACCAAGTCATTTCTTTAAGCCATTTGTTATGCTTAGCATGATTATACGCACCTCCAGCCTCTCTTTGAAATTCACTTCTACTATGGTATTTCCTTGATTCTTCAAAAACTTTTTCTTTTGAAGTCCACTTAGCGATACCACCAATAGAACCAACGTTTTTTCCTGTTGCTGCTACATTCAAAAGAGTGTAACCATCATTTGCATATTGCTTCTTGTAATAATCCTCATAGTATTGACTTTCCAATACAGTCAGTCCATCCTTCAAACTAATTGGTTCTGGAATGTTTTTGCCAAAGTATTTTCTTACCGCACTATTAGAACCATATTTATGACTTTTCTTTCTACTATTTTTATCTATTGTCAGACCTACATATGCAACTTTATCGTTTTCATCAACATAGGCGTACACAGTTGAGTTATGCTCTTCTTTCCTTTCGTCATAATTACGCGGCTTCATCCAGTCAAATTTATCAAGGATTTTGTACTCACTTGCCCAACTATATGCTGCTGGTTCTTTTTCTTCAAAATCCGTTTTATTTGAGTAGTTTCGAGCTACTTCAAATACCTTTTTCCTAGTCCAGAATATCTTTCCTGGATTATCCTGTATTAAACCTAATTCAGGCAACCAACCATTTTTCTTTGCTTGGTTATAGGCGTATTCATTTATGCGCCTAAAATCAGCATATGTTGTACATTTATGTTCATGTATAAATGAAACAACTACATCTTTTGTATATTTGTGATTTGCACGTGGCCCACGCTTTTTGTGACGGTCTGTTTTCAACCATCTCATCTCTTTTATCAGCTTCTTTTCATTAGCCTTTTTGTATGCAGTAGGTGCATTTATCTTAAACTCTATTGGGGTTTTGTATTTCTTTGATTCTTCAATGATTCTTTCATCAGTCCAATAACCATATGGATGTTTTTGATTTGTCATGTCTTTAAGATTTTGTTGTTAGATTATATTGAGTATAACCTGCATCTTGCAGGCATCTCATTAGATTCTTTATAGGTTGATATTCTGCATTTCGATCAGCTTCTATTTTAATCTTCAAGTCTTCACTTTTTGGAATATCTTTGTAGGTAGCTATGGTGTTGCTTATCTCCGAAAGTTTAATTTCCTATATTGAGTCTTCACTTGTAACCTTTAGATTTGCCAATTGGGCAAATTTTAACCTAACCGTATCACTTGGAATGTAGACACAATATTTGCCTATCTTATTGACTTTGATTACCAAAGCATTTGAGAACGAGCCTGTTTGAATTACTTTAACAGGCTCGTTTTTTACTTTACTACAACTGCAAAAGAAGACAGAAATTATGAGCAATGAAATAACTTTGTATAAATAGAATTCTTTATTCATTGTAACTTCGTTATTGTAGGTATAAGTCAGTAAACCTTTAGCAAGTGTTTAAGGTTCTGCTACCATAGTGCTATATCCTTTGTTTCGTATTCTTTCCTCTTGAAGTTGTTTTGTGAGTGCTTTAATTTGTGCTTGTTGCGCTTTGATGATGTCGAGCATGGTTTGTTGTTGTTTAAGATGCTCAGCTTCGTTTGTGGCGTGTTGTTGCTGGAGTGCGATAAGAGAAAGCAAACTTGCGCCAGCCTCTGGTTGCGGAGTGTTACCATCGCTTGTTTCGTTTTTCGCGATTGTTCCCGCATCCGTTATTAGCGCAGCCTCTGTTTGCTCCTCCTTGCATGGAGTGAAAGCAATCACGTTGGGCAGAATAGACGGAACAATGTTTACATTCGTTGGGTCTAAAGGTTTTCGCTCGCCAGGTTGTCTGAGGGCTGGGTCGGTTGTATACCCTCCATTAGGTTCAAACCGTGCCGATGTAGGAATACACACTTTGTCTTTGAACGGATCGCCCGTGTTGCAAATAAACGCTTCGATGGGAATTTGAAATGAGTTGCAAAATCGCAGTAGTGTAACAATCGGCATGGCGCATGACATTTGCTCCCATGAATGCAGGCTATTGTTCGATTTTGTGCCAACGGCTTGAAGAATGGTGTTAACGGGGATCTGGGCATTTGCCTCCATCCATTCTGTGAGGTACGAATAATTATATCTGTATAACATAACTAATTATTGTTTTAATATTATAGAATCAGCTAAATGTCGAAAACAAAGCATCTCCAATATAAACCTTTGATATTTTAGTTTTGATTATTGACCTTGCGGCAAAAGTAAAAACTAAAAATAAAATAACCAAAGAAATTCTCCATAAAATTCTTAAAGAAGGAACATCTTTAGATATTAACGCTATTCCGGTCGAAGAAAAAAAGGCGATGCAAACCTTTTTTTATGGATTTGTTTTTTAATTTCGATATTTTACCTTCGAATTTTTCAAAATGGATTTTCGGAATGGGAAATTGTTGGTATTGAAAATTGCAAAAACAATTTTAGCTTTGCCTGACGTTGCGCAGTGTCTGCTCGATTACGTTGAAACAGACGTGCTTGGCGCAACACTTGGCGATAAAGGCTATCTCTACACGTTGGCTCAGTGCGACAAGCCCAATGTGTTCCATTCATGCCTAAAAAAGTGCAAGGTGGACTTTGCGTAAAGTTTGGCGAGTTCATGGCGCAAAAGGGCATGAGTTCGGGCACCACCATAAAGCGTTTCACCGATGAAAATTGGAAACCCTGGGAGAGTGTGGGCGTTCAGTCTTTGATAGATCAATATATAGCTTCACGTAATGATTGACATTACCTTCGATTTAGAAACTTGTGCGCTCTGCCCCACAGCTGCCGTGATGAGCATTGGGGCAGTAGTGTGGAGCCGAGATGGGGAAGATACTCCATTCCTTGACGACCCAAAAACATTTTAATACGATACATAGTTGTAGTAGGGTAGGGCTTGACTATAAGAAATTCACAGAAGAAATTCTTGAAAGCATGCCCGACTAATCACACGTTACAATCACTCAAAAAAATCACTGATATGGCACGAAAGCAAGAATGCAAATACAAATCATTCAATCTTGAAGATTCACCCGTGGTAGAGGAGAACGAACGTCTTTTAAATAATGCTACCACACCGCAGCAAACGCAAACAACCGTAGCTCCAGTAGCTGAAGCGACAGAACAAAACCGAAGCCGTGGCTCCGATTGTTCAACCGCAACCGCAAGTTCAACCACAAGTTCACCCCGAACCACAACCGCAGCCATCCCAGCCCATGGGCATGTCCATAGTTGGCAACCGTTCAAAACGAACCGAGCAAGGCATTACCGTGATTGTTCCGATGGAATATTACGAGCAAATTGCGCTCATGAAAATGCGCACAGGTATTCCCATTCGCGACATTGCGCTGCAAGCCGTTATCGAGTTTGTGGATAAGCATAAGAATGATTAAAAACCGTACGACAATGAAAAAAAACAATAGTTACTTTAATGCTGTCTTTGTTTTGCATGATTGTGCAAGGACAGACACACATGAAAATCATGGGCATCCCACTGAATGGCAATGTAGAGTTGTTTACGCAGAAGTTGAAAGCCAAAGGTCTTACTTGCGATGTAGCAAAAACAAAGGCTTCTCCTTCTGGCGTGAAAATATATAAAGGTTTATTCATGGGCGAAGACTCCGAGTTTATGATCTTCTTTAATCCCAAGGACAAAAATGTGTTTGCGGTGGAAGTTTCTCTGGATTATTCTTCTCTGGAGTTGGCTAAAACGCTATTTGTTAATATCCTGAAGCAATTCAAAGAGAAATATTCTAAAGCTGTTGTTGACGTACTGAAGGATAGCGACGGAAATGCAGAAGGCTTTCAATTCTATGTGCCTGATGCTGAAGAAAAGAAAATGTTAGGCATCATTATGCAGAAGTTTAAGACCCGACGGCATTCTTCAAAGAAAATATCTCATCAGTCTGTTCTATGGCGATGTAGAGAATTTCAAGAAAAGCGAGAATAAGAACTATGATGATCTTTAACTTGTTATAGCGTTTGTGGAAAATCACACGAACAGCGAAGGTAAACTGCTACTAAAGTAGTTTACCTTCCACCCTAACAAGTTAAGGTAAAATGACTACTAATGTTTTTTACCTTGTAGGGACTCGCATTTGAAAACCCCTAAATCTTCAGTTTAGGGTATGAAAAATGCGGGGTAGCATAGCTACCCTTGGTTTTCGATGTACTTCTTGATGGTTTCCTGACTGACATTTCCGACTGATGACACAAAGTAACCATCTGTCCAAAATGTGTTTTTTTCGAGTGGCTCTTTGAAATGTAATCTTTCTGTATCATGATCTCATTTTAAATCGTTACTTTTTGCTAAATGTTGCGTGCCTACAAATATAAAATATTTCCCCGCATTTCTTTTTGAGAAATGCGGGGAAATATTTGATGTTTACGTAGTTTGCGGAAAAATCTGTTAATCATAGAACTTTAGAAGTTCGGATAAGGAATGGATGATGTGAGTGGGAATAGATTCATTATACGTCTTATCCTCCCATTCACGGCCTTTAAACCATACTGTTTGGCATCCGATGGATGATGCAGGAACAATGTCCTTATTGAAACTGTCACCCACTGCAATACAGTCTTCGGCAGACAGACCAGAGGCTGCAACGCCTAATTGCCAAATGGCAGGGTCGGGCTTCCTGACACCAACGACAGCACTTTCTATAATCTCATTGAATAAATGGAGAATGCCATAAGAGCGAAGTACTGCATGCAGATTGCCGTAGAAGTTGGAAACGATGATTAAATGAGCGTTTTCTTTCAGTTTAGAAAGAATGAGGCTTGATGCTGCCACGTTCTTTCGAGCAAAGCTATCACAATAGTTGGCGAGATTGGCTATTATTTGTTCTTTCTGAGCATCATTGTTGAGGTTTAGTATTTCCAGAGCTTGGAGATGTTCCACTTGTATCTTAATTTTTTTGCTAAGCATGGTGGCAAAGTCATCATCATGCATGATGATACGCTCCTTTGCAAGTGTTCGTTCGCCCATTACATATGCTTCGCGAAGTAGAGGCTCTGTGATTGATAAGCCCATGTTTTCGTAAGCTTTTTGAAATACGTAAAACCAGTGAGTGGCAGAGGTGTCAAGAGTGCCACCGTAGTCAAAAAGGAATGTTCTCATTGTTCTTTTGAAAAATGCTTTCTTTCGTTTCCGACGATTTCATATAATAGAATCCATCAGAATCGCGCGATTTGTATATAGAGCAGTAGTTTAGTCGTGCATAATTTTTTTATTGCCTACTTTGACGAGGCTAACGCCGATGAAAATCCATACCAATTCGCGTACACGCGTATAAAGACTTGTGAAGATACCCACCCCCGTTGTAGAAAGGCCTAGTATCTTAACAATAAGTGATAGACCTCCTTCACGGGCACCTAGCTGCATTGGGAAGAAGAATAGCAGATTCCCTATTAGAGATGAAAAGGCTAAGACTAATATTGCATCCCAAAAGCTAAGGCTTACTCCTAAGGAAAGCAGAATGAAATAGTATTCCAAAGCGTTGATAACTCGAGCAATATACTCGAATATCAAGGATTGATAAAAGGCCTTTGGCTGGGAATGAAGATAAGCAATATTGTCGTCAACTTTTTGCATATCGGCTTCATGCTTCTCGTAGAAACGAATCGTCCATTTTTTGGCAAAGGGAATATGAAGCAAAGGTTGGAAGAGCTTTACGATGACGCCTTTCTTATAGCACAGGCGGAATACGAAGAGCACCGCAACGAGTACTATGGCAAACACCATGAAAAGCGTCCAAAGGAATGGTGTCATCTTTTCCGTGTAGACAATGGCAAATAAAACTGCAGCACTGCTCCAAAGGCAGATATGCGAGAGAATGTGCATCATAGAGTAGAGAACCACAGATGACATGGCACGAGGTACACCTATGTACGAACTTAGTTCCATGACACGATATGGTCCTCCGCCAAAGCCAAAAGGTGTGGTATAGCTAAAGGCAAAGCCTGAAACTGTGAGCTTGTAGGCGTGTAGATAAGATAGGTGCTTGCTATGTGTACCGCTATTTACAATAATCTGAAAAGCCCAAGCATTGAATGCATAGACAAAAATCCATACGCCAATAACGGCGGGAAGATAAAGGCCTGCACTCAGCAGATGGTGTTTCAGTTGTGAATAGTTTACATCAAATGTGCAAAGCATCACGATGATGGATGCAATTCCGAAAAGAAGAAACAAGTTTCTGTAAAGAGGTTTCACGTCGTTGAATGTTGTAAGAGTGAAAGTTATAAAAGTGGGGTAGGAAAACGAGTATTATTCTGTAGTGATTCTTTCGAGCTGCAAGAACCACTAGGCTCGAATTGCGAAGTGACCGACGTTTTATTGTAAAGTCAGAGCTTTTTCGCCAATACAAGTGGTAATGAATATCAATGGATTCCCTTACAACTCTGTCGTTATCCTTGTGCAAAGCGCCTCATGCTTGCTTCGCATGTAGAAGAACAGAAGGCTCATCACCACGATTTCAAACACAAAGTAGAGCCAAGGATGGCCGATGAGCAATGAAATGTATAATGCAATGGCACGTGTGTTGAATGTGAGGATGTTAGCATATTTCATTAAAGGAAGACTTCCTTTTCTAAATTCGGAAGCTAGCTCTGTGGGGACTGGATTGTCGCCATATTTTTCAAGCAAGCGAGCACGAAGTTTCTGAAATTGGGGAGTCATTTTTTCCTGTGAATGTGTATAATTCCCATAGAAATAAAGGAATACCATCCACATGCCATCATGCTTCCAACTGAGCGACTTATACTCTGTGCGTAGTTTTTGGAAATTATCCAATTCACTTCCCGATTTGCCCTTGATAAAATACAGATGGATGTTTCTATAATAATCGGCTAGTTGACATTGTTTGCCGTGGCAAATAAATCCGGAAAATGCTGCGAGTAACCATATCCAGATGCTCCATTCAATGTCAGTGCCAGGAATTCTCTCGCTCTGCAAACGGAGACAAATGGCTGCATAGATGGTAAAGAACCATACATCGCCAGCAAAACCATCAAGAATACGTCCCCAACGAGTTTTCTTTCCCGTCATACGAGCTAACTGTCCGTCGGCGCTATCATAGAGATTGGCCCATACGAGCAGCAAAATGCCGATGATGGTATGTGTCATGTCTGGGTAATAGAACATGATACCAGCAGCTGCTCCCAAGATGATACTTAGAATGGTCACTACGTTGGGATGAATGTTGAAATGATTGAAAAACTTGGCCCATAGCAATCCTAGGGGACGGGTGAAGTGTATGTCCAACCATTCTTCTGTATCTTGTGATTTAAAAGTGGCTTGGAGTTGATTCTTTTCTTCCATTATAGTGTATGTAATATTTGTTTTAGTCGAGTTGCAATAGCTTTTGCGGCTTGTTTTCGACAAGATGAGAAGCTTGGCCAATCGTTGAAATCGATAATTGCGAAACTTCCGTCTTCTCGTACAACGGCATCGCCACCATAGATGGTTAGTCCGCTTACGCGTGCTGCTTGGTCGGCAATTTGCTTTAGCTTCGATTTATCGTAAGCATAGTGCTGAGGAATACCATTTTCTTTTTCTAGGCCAAACTTAGAAAATCCATCTGTCTCAGTGGGATAGGTGGCATAGAAGAAATCTGTACCTTCTACTCCATAGAATTTCACTAGATCGCCTTCAATATGCTCTTCTGCCACAATATGCGTAATACCTTTCGTTGCAAAGTCATTGAGGGCTTGGTGAAACTTTTCCATTGAGTCTATTTTACGCACATCTCCTTTTTGCTGTGCACATGCATCGGTGCGTTTCAGCCACAAAGGAAAGTTTATGGTCAGCTCGTTCCATGCTGCAGGATTGCCTACTTGGGCTTTAGGGCATGGAATGCCCTCACGTTGGAAAGTGTCAATCATTTCTGCGCGCGACATTTTCAATAAGCAATGTGCTGAATTGACTACTCGCAAGCCTTGGGCCTCGGCTTTGGCTAACTCTTGTAACACATCACGACCTCGTGCCATGGAAAACACGAGGTCAAATTCGCTTAAATCGGCGGTAATGTAAAGGTCTTCACTGATAACAGAGATGTCGTTGTTGCCACGATTCATACGGCTGCAAACTGATGCGAAAATGGCTGCATCACGGTCGATGGAGTTGGGGCTGTATTTAGTAGCTCTGCTAATGGCTAATAGATGCTTCTTCATATAGATTCTTTCTTTAAGAAATCTTCTGCTTTAGCGATATCGGAAGCATGGTCTACATCTAGAATCTTTGAGAATGGGCAAGCCTTCAGTTTCAAGCCGTCAGCCACGAGTGCGCGTTGAAAATTACGCATTCGGCTCTGTCCTTCTTGTAAACATCTGTGGAGCGTGTGGAGTGCTTTGGGTTTCAAACAGTAGATGCCGCCCGAAATAAAACGATCGCCTTCGTTCTGATCATGAAATCCCGTGATATTTAGAGAATCATCGGTCGCTACATAAAGCGGCTTTTCATCATCAATAAAGTCAGTTACAGCCATGTATCCATCGAAAGAACTCTTTAGGAAATTTGCTATGTAAGCAGAGAATTCGTCTTCTTTAAAGATCGTGTCTACAGTGGTCAAGCAAAAAGGACCATCGCTTAGGTAAGGAGCGAGTTCCGCAAAGCTATGCATGGAGCTAGGTGTGCTTTTCACCACGAGGCGAATGTCGTTGGCCAGTCCTTTGGCTTTCAACATGCGAATATGCTGTTCGGTTTGCGGATTGAGCGTATTGACGATGATAACAATCTCTTCGGCATGATTTTGGCGAAACACGCGGATCAGTCGATCAATCATAGCTTCACCACATATGGGCACTAAAGGCTTAGGCAGAGCCACACCCTCATGTTGCAATCGAGAGCCTTCGCCTGCCGCAATAATTGCGAATTTCATATCTCTGAATATTGTTGTTTTTTGATGGATAGCCTTAATGCTCTCTTTTATCTTGGTATATTTTGGGCAGAGGATTGGCATAGCTCTCTTCATACTGCTTGCGAGCCTTATATATATCAATGGCTGCATAGACGGCTTGACGGAAAGATCCCGCTTGTGCTGTTCCTGTGCCAGCTATATCGTAGGCTGTGCCGTGATCGGGTGAAGTACGTATTATGGGCAGACCTGCGGTGAAGTTTACTCCATCGTTCATCGAAAGTGCCTTGAAAGGAGCAAGGCCTTGGTCGTGGTACATAGCCAATATCCCATCAAAGTGACGATACATACCTGCTCCGAAGAAGCCATCGGCAGCATAAGGACCATAGCAAGGAAGTCCTGCTTCGGAAAGTGCTTTGATAGTGGGCTTGATGATTTCTTCCTCTTCGGAACCTAATATTCCATTGTCGCCAGCGTGCGGGTTGAGTGCTAGTATGGCTATACGTGGAGCTGAAATGTTGAAATCGCGCCTTAGAGATTCGTAAAGTAAACGTGCTTTCGTGTCAATGTTGTCCTTAGTTACTGCAAATGGAACTTCCGATACAGGCAAATGAGTAGATACTAATGCCACACGCATGAGGTTGTTACAAAGAATCATAAGTGGCTCTGCAGTTTCGCCACCGAAACGATTGGAAAGATATTCCGTATGCCCCACAAATCGGAAATTTGTGCTTTGAATACTAGCTTTATTAATAGGAGCCGTAACGAGAACATCAATATGTCCAGACTTGCTATCGTTGACGGCTTGCTCTAGTGACATAAATGCAGCGTGTCCGGCTTCTGCGCTTTGTGTGCCAAATTCCACCTTGACTTCATCGTCAGAACAACTAACGAAGTTGAGTTTGCCAGGAACGGCTTCTTCGGCCGAGGCAACCACATTGAGCGAAATGTTGTTGAAACCTAATGTTTTCTTATGAAAGTTTGCTACTTTGATATGGCCAAACACAATGGGAGTACATATCTCGAGCATGGAAGCATCAGAGAAGGTCTTGAATATTAGTTCGTAGCCTACACCATTGGTGTCACCTTGTGTAATTCCTACGCGAATAGGTGCAGCTTTTTCTTGTGTCTCCTGCTGTGGCTCTATTAGGTCTTGAATATGGTCTGTCATTATTTAAAATGTGCTTGTATAGGAAGTAATACTGTGTATACAGGAAAACACATGTGGTGTGTTTTCCTGCATACAAGCATGTTAGATGTTTTCTTTCTTTTGATTCTTCAGTGCTTCCTGCTTGGCTGTGCTAAGTAAGCCGCAAGCCGCAAAAATATCTTGTCCGCGAGAGGCGCGAATCGTAGTGAACAATCCGTGTGATGTCAAGTAGTCACGGAACTTTATCATGCCTTCTGCTGATACTCCATGAAGCGGTGTATTGGGAATGTCGTGGAATCGAATTAAGTTGATTCTACAATCAAGCTTGTGAAGCAATTTGATAAGAGCATCTGCATGTTTGAGACTATCGTTTATACCTGCAAATACAATGTATTCAAACGATAGTCGGCGTTGGCGCGAGACCTCGCTTGATTGGCTAGGTAAGGTGTGCTTGCGGAATACGTCGTATTGTTCGAGAATGTTTACTACGTCTTGAATGCTAAATGCACGTTCAGCAGGCATTAATTTTGCACGTTCCGAAGGGATAGGATGGTGCAGACTAATGGCTAAATGGCAAGTGCTCTCTTCGATGAATCGTGTAAGTCCTTTGGCCAATCCTACGCTTGACACGGTAATGCGTTTCGGGCTCCATGCCCAACCCCATTCGGCAGTTAATGCTGTTGTGGCTTTCAAAACATTGTCAAGATTGTCGAAAGGCTCTCCTTGTCCCATAAATACGATGTTGGTGAGTGTGTCGCGTTCGGGCAGAGAATAAATCTGATTGAGAATGTCTGTGGCAGAGAGTGAAGCTACGTAGCCTTGGCGTCCAGTCATGCAGAAAGCGCATCCCATCTTGCATCCCACTTGTGAACTCACACACAGTGTAGCACGTTCGCCATCAGGAATATATACCGTCTCGATAAAGTCGCCTTTAGAAGTGGCATAAAGATATTTCACAGTGCCATCTACCGAACGCTGTTCGTCTACTGGACGTGTACAGCCAATTTCATAGCCCGCAGATTTCAATCTAGTGCGAGCATCTTTCGATAGATTCTGCATTTGGTCTATATCGGTCACATGCTTGGCATAGATCCAATTGGCCATTTGCTTTCCCACATAAGGTTTAAGCCCTAGCTGCACGGCTAGAGCTTTTAGATCTTCAAGAGACATTCCCAATAGGGGCGTTTTCGAAGTGTTATCTGTCACAGACACTTTTATATTGTATACGGCAATGAGGCGAGGTGTACAGGAAATATCATATCTCAAAGAAATGAGCTTTCATAAGCATTTGTCTTATTCCTATATTCCTCCTTATTAAAGTGGATTGTTAAGAGGGAGGTGGTATGCCTTTATCGCCAATTTGAATGTTTGGGTATGAAAAAATATGGGTTGCCTAATAAATGCTCATTCATGTCATTCTCAGAGCTTTGAACTAACTCTTTATTGAATGCTCCATCAATGAAAATCGATTAGGCAACCCATTCAGACAAAGTCTGATTATTTGCGGAAAAGCAACCATGCACCAGCGTAAGTGCCACTCAATGACTTACGTGATTGTACGGCAGAAGCTTTGTCGTCATAAGAAGAGGCAATTACGCGATACCAACCAGTTACGCCCTTAATGACTTCGTCGGTTTTGATTACACGTGCATCGAATCCCTGCTGCTGAAGACGGCTTTTCAAGCCTTCCGCGTTAGCCTGAGTTACGAAGCTACCTACAACAACACTATATGCTTTGAGCGGATTACCGCTTACTACAGACATGTTGCCGTTGATTTCGCGTACATCGCTATGGTCGGTGGTAATGGTCGTTGTGGGGGTTGTAGGAGCGGGAGTTACAGGAGTAACTACGGTCTCTGTCTCGGTTTTATCCTCCGTTGTTACCTGCTGCTCATTTTGCTGAGACTTATCCTGAGCCATGGCTTGAGCCCAAGCCTGACGATAAGCACTCTCGCGCGATTTACAACTGCTCAGAAGAGCTACAGCACACAACCCAAATACCAATACTAAATTCTTCTTCATTTTGATACGATTTTTTCTTTGAATTAGATTGAAGTCCGTGCAAATTTGTCTGCAATTCATGGCAGATAGCTTATTTTTGATACAAACTTCGCTACAAAAATACAAAACTGTAACGAAACAGGCAACAGCTTTTGCTTAAACATGATTAAAATCGCCTAAATATCATGTTTGTATGAAATATTCTTGTGATTTATAGTGTACGTCTCAACAAAAAATCGTATATTTGGCACATAAATACTCACTTTTAAATAAAAACATCATGAAAGGACTAAGTATTTTAGCAGCATTCCTCGGCGGAGCAGCCGTAGGTGCAGCATGTGGTATTCTCTTTGCTCCTGAAAAGGGCACAGACACTCGTACAAAGATTGCAGAAGCTATCCGTAAACGCGGCATCAAGCTCAACAGCAAGGAAATGGAAGGCTTGGTAGACGACATCGCAGACGAGCTTCAGCCTGCCAACGATTAATCATTTCTTATTGGCCAAGAAGCAAGGGCTTGTGTGGCGCATATTCCTTATATAATATATAGAGTATGTACGAGCACAACTTGCTTCTTGGCTTTTTTGTAACTTTCATGTGATAGATTTTGCCCATGTTTTCGTCTGATAGAAATATTGAAACCATTAGCCAACTCATTACGGAGATAAAACGATATGTGGAACTCCGTGCAGAAAGTTTTGAAATCGATATTGTGAGAAAACTTTCACAGTTGGTAGCCGCTTTAGTGCTTGGCGCCGTGCTTTTCATGTTGGCATGCCTAGCCATATTGTTTGTTTCAATGATGGCGGCTGCATCACTTGCTCCTTTGCTTGGAAGTCAAGCAGTGGCTTATGCCATAGTCGTGGCTTTTTATATAATCCTAGGTATTATTATATATTACAAACGAAAGAGTTGGATTGAATTTCCACTCACTGCTTTTTTGGCTCATCTCTTTTTAGAAGATAGCCTCAAAAGAAATAAGAATAAATCTCAAGAACAGAATTAAACACCATTCTTCTATGACGAGCCAAGAACAGAATACGATAGAGCAGTTGCTGCAGCGTAAGGAATATCTGAAAAAAGAAATTCATAAGAGCGGTAGTTGCATTGCTAATGATTGGAAAATGCTGTTTACTCCTCCTGTTGAGAACAGCAAGGTGCAGCATTGGGTCAATCAAGCGGAAAGGGCGTTTGCTGTATATGATGGTTTCATGATGATGTATAAACTTTCGAAACGTTTCGGCACATTTGCTCAATTGATAAAGAAAAAGAAGAAATAAGCATTTCTTGAGGAAATGTAGGTAGGAATATTCTTAGTCTATGATTTGTGATGACGTAAGTAGCTGACAATCGTAAGTATTTCTTCCATACTATTACAAAAAAACTCGCAAGTATTTACTTGCGAGTTTTTTTGTAATGAACAAGCCGGATTGTCTCGGATGCTTACCACCTTTAAGCGGATGTATCGCAAATTTCGCTTTGGGTATTAAAGCATTTCTTGCGAGATTTTTGAATCGGCAGCGCTTGTGATGAATAGGTGTTAGAGGACAACTTTGAAACTTTGTCCATTGGCTACTACGATGTAGGCTCCGCTAGGTAATTGCTGATCTCCTGTAACCTGCTGACCTGCAGCATTGAATATCTTATAGCTTTGTGCGTTCTCCACTACGATGTAGCCTTCGTGAGTGTATACCTTAACAGCTTCTTGGTTTTGGGCTTCATTTATGCCTGTGGTAGGGGTGAAGTTTTGACCGATGCTTGAGGGTACGTTTTTCAAATCCTTAATCTTCTGGTTGAGTTCGTAAATGTCGGCACGCACCTCATATTTTGTGATATAAGGATAGTCTAATTCGCTTTGAGCTTTGGCAATGGCTGCTTTAGCTTCTATAGCGGCATCGCCAGTAAGTGTCTTGGCTTCTTCTTCTGCGGCATTGATGGCTTCTTGGAGGCGTTCGATATCTTTCTCGGCGGGAAGAGCTACTAGGCGGAAATTGTAAGAAGATTTCAATGTCTTGGAAGAAATAGCAAAGACAGAACCAGAAAGGCTGAACATTTTGAGAGATGTGCTATTGGATGCATCTGTAGTGCTACCTGCATGAATGGCTACTCTTGTGTCGAGATTGAGTTCGTCGTTGTTAGAATAAATTACGAATTTTGCCTGTTCCTTGTGGGTGTCAGCGTCGGGATCAGATGCTCTCAGAGTAGTGCCTACTGCGTAGACATACTTTCCTGTAGAGGGGATTACAATGGTTGCAATGCCATTCTCATCGGTGGTGATTTGTAGTCGGCATTTCTCATATGTATAGTCTCCTGTGAGCGAGGGAACTCCGGTTTTTGTGAACGCGAAGAACTTGCCATCAGCTGCAGTATAGTAGCTAGGTAATGTGCTTACAACCTGAAGTGCGTAATAGCCGTTTACGTTGAGGGGAGTCTTGCTCGTATTAGCCTTAGTCAGTTTTACGCGAGTAGTTTCCGTCTTGGTCTGGAATACGAACTTGTCGCTTGTCTCGTCGTAAGCGTAGCATTTGCTCTTGTCGGAACTTTCAAAGGGAATCAAATAATAATCGCCATCGTCGGTGGCTTCGAAAGTCCACTTCTGATTGTCACCGCCAGAAGTCTGCCATATAAGTACCTGATTACCCCATTTGGAATGAGATTCTAAAGGATTATCAAGGCAGAAATTTCCTTGTGTGGTCTTGACGGTGTAGTAGTTGCCACTTTTGGTGATGGTCCAAGTCTGGTTGTCGTCGGTCGTATCGAGTAAGACCATTCTTGGCACGGCATCGTTCTTGTTTGAACCACAGGTGGAAAGGGCGCGTGTGCCATCTGTCGTACAGATGCGATAGGTCTCTCCGCTGATGATGTCATCGGCCGTAGCAGAGGTAAAACCGCTCAGGAGGAGTGCAAGACCCAAAATTATCTTTTTCATATTTGTGTATGCGATTTGAAGTGGTTATTACTGAAGGTCAATAAATTCGGAAGGCATAGAGAAGGTGATGCCGCGGCGTTGCATGTCGAGCATGATGGGACGAACGCGCTTCAAGAAGCTGTTCCAAGAGCGATTCTTCTGTGCGCTCCAACCGATTTCACTCAGTTCGATAGCACGAGGATAGGCTTGGTAGAACACGCGCTCGGGTGAATTGATACACTCACTCCACAGAGGGCATGCCACGCCGAATAGATTGTTCTTTTCGAACTCTTCGCCCATACCCCAGTTGGGATCGAACTGGTTGTAGATGTCTTCGAACTTGATGATGTTCATACCCCAGTTCTTCTCAGGCATATCACCGTTTGCCATGGGATAATCATAGTAGCAGTATTCGCCAGGACAGAGCATGATCTTTGCATTGTTGGACATCGCTGCGTCGATGGCTTTCCTGGTCAAGCCATGGCGCCAAGCGAAAGTGACGCAACCGGGCTGGATGTTCTTGAAGTCGGTCTCATACCAGAACATGGGAGTCTTGCCATACTTGGTCTGCAGGGTGTCGATTACACGATTGAACATGTATTCCTGCAATTTCCAGTTCTCCGAACGATCGGTTGTGGTGATGCCGAGTTTCTTCTTCAGCGCCTTGTCTTTCTCACAATTGGTCCAGCAGTCGAGGGCGGGATTGCCTGCTTCGTCACCGCCAAGGTGAACGTATTTGCAGGGGAAAATATCTGCGATTTCCTTGAATACATTGCCTAAGAACTCATAGGTGAACTCATTACCCGGGCAGAGCAATTCGTTGGACACACCGCAAGTGGTACGGATGGGCACTTCTTTTGCACCGCAAGTAAGTTCGGGAATAGCGTGAATGGCAGCCACTTCATGTCCTGGCATTTCGATTTCAGGCACTACCATGATGTGGTATTTCTCACAGTATTTCACGAACTCCTTCATCTGCTCTTGTGTATAATAGCCAGAGATGCTCATCTGCATATCATCCATGCCCACGCGTGAGCTACTCTTCTCTGTGAGCTGAGGATATTTCTTAATTTCGATGCGCCATGCCTGATCGTCAACGAGATGCAGGTGGATACTATTAAACTTGTAACGAGCCATCTCAGGCACGAAATCTTTCAAGCGGTCGTAAGGAAGGAATATACGGCAAGGATCGACCATAATCTCGCGCACATGGGTACGGGGAGCGTCTTCAATGTGGATGGCTGCCGTTTCGATGCAGCGAGCAGAGGCTTGGTCGTCGATCATGAGTTGTTCCATCGTCATTAATCCGTAGAATACGCCTGCTGCAGTCTTACCTGCAATGTTTACCCCTTTTTCGTTGAGTGTGAGGGTGTATGCTTCATCGTCAGAGAGTGAAGCATCGATGCTTAGCGTGATTTTGGCATTGCCATTGGTGTTGAGTGTGGTAATGCCTGCACGCTCTTTGAGAATGCGGAGAGCGTGTTCTTTTTCATTGCTAAGGCTATTAGGAGCCTCTACTTGAGAAATGTTGAGCCAAACGAGAGGATTGTCTGTCGTTTTCTGCATTTTCAAGGGGATGGGTACAATATTTTGTGCCGTGGCCGTGAGTGTGGAGAAACCTGCACTGAGGAGCAGGGCTATAGAAAATATGATTTTTTTCATAAAGATGTTTTGCTGCTATCTGTTTGCTAACTATAGATTGTATAGGTATTTCCCTATAATAGAAGTGAAAGTACTTGTAGAGGTAAGCGTGTGTTAATACTGCACCTTGAAGCTACTTCCGTTTACCTTAACAATATAAACACCGCGGTTTTGCAGTGAGAAACTTGCAGTACCTTCGGCCAATGTTGATTCGAGCAGTTGGCCTTGGATGTTGTAAAGTTTCACGGCAGAAGCTTGGGGTAATCCCTTAATCCATACATGGCCTTCTTCTACGCTGGCACTTACATTGCAGAGAGCTTCTGCATTGTCAATGGAAGTGGCAACTTGAATGTTGAAGTTTTTCCATACAGGAGCATCTTTATAGGCCTCTTCAGAACCAGCGGGAACGCTCAATATGATTTGGCTACAATCTAATCCTGCAAATGCTGTTGCGTTGGCGGGGATAGGTTCTTTTGCGTAGATGTTGATGGTTCGTAATCCTGTGCATCCAGCAAAAGTAGCAGCTTTGATTTCGGCTACATCGGCGGGGATGACAATGGACTCCAAACTGCTGCAACCCATAAAAGCACCCTTGCCTATTTGAATGGTGTTGCTAGGAAGTACGATGTCGCCAGAGAGTTTGTCGCATCCCATAAAGGCTGCATCTCCTAGTACTTGCAGACCACGCGGCATGCTAATTTGGCTAAGACTTTTACAGTCTGCAAAAGCTGAGGCTCCAATGTGAGTAATCATGCGGCCAAGATTAATTTCGCCTGAGAGTTTTTCACATTCAGCGAAAGCGTTCGCTCCGATGCGTTGTAGATTCTCTGGTAGAGAAATACCTTCCAGTTTTTTACAACCAGCGAATACTCCATCGCGAAGCACAAGGATCTTTGAAGGAATATTTACTATGCCTGATAATGATTCGCAACCTTCAAAAGCATAAGAACCAATGTTGTAAAGATTGCTGTTTTGAGGTATGGTCAGTGTAGTGATGCTCTTACATTGAGCAAAGGCACTTGCGCCAATGTTGCTTGTATTTGCAGGGATTGTGAGTGCTTCTAAGGAGTCGCAAGCAAAGAAAGCTTGTGTGCCGATGGTCGAGAGGCGATCGGGGAGAATCAACGTTTTGAGTTTATGACGCGAGTGGAGTGCATTCTTGGGAATAGTACTGCAACTTGCTGACTTGAGGTTGAGACTAGCCATGTTGCAGCAAAGGTCGCGGAGTTGACGGAAGTCTCCATTGTTGTTAGTAGTGAGTGTTCCTGTTAGGGTAACGTTGACTGCTGCAGCTTGCTTGTCGGCACTGACAGACGTAATATTAGCAGAAGTCACGTTTTGAGCCCATGACAAGCTAGGACACGTCAGCATACCGAAAGCTAAAATTAGAAGAGGTAAGTTTTTCTTCATAGTCGGAATGTTACTGTTGTATATTAAGGTGTTTATTTACAAAAAAATATGGATAACGTCAGAGGAATAAGGCAAGCGTATACTCCCATTCTTTATTTCTTGTATACGGATGCAAATGTAGCGAAAAGGAGGAAAATGAGCAAATAAATTCTAGGGTTGTTCTATTTATCCTTTATTCGGAAAACCATCATGGGCACATTATGTGTCATAGTTTTTAAATATTTTTAAGTTCTCGATACACGAAAAAGCTTTTCTTCAAGACACACAAAATCTTCTCTCTGCATAGATGGGTGGTTCTATAAATTCTGAAATTTATAGAACCACCTTAATAAAAATACAACCGATACATTTCTCTAAATGGAACATGTATCGGTTGTATACGTATACAGAACGAATATTATCTAAATATAAGGATGGCAATGCTTGTTAGCACAGAGGTGACAGAAAGCCAAGTGGCGATGTTGCGTACAGAATTGTCGTTGTTAGTAGATTGTCCCATCTTTACCTTGTTGGGCTCTACATAGACAATGTCGTTCTGCTGGAGATTGTATACGGGAGAATTGAATAAATCTTTCGAACGAAGGTCAACAAAATAAGTTTTGCTAACGTTGCCTTCTTGACGAATTACTTTGATTCGATCACGTCGTCCCGTGATGGTTAAGTCGCCAGCACGGCCAATTGCTTCAAGAATGTTGATGTTGTCACGTGTAATCTCTAATTGTCCTGGACGAGCTACTTCTCCCAAGATGGTGATATATTGGTTGTAAGCAGCAACTGTCACTACTGCATCGTTGAGTATGCCTTGGCGAAATTTCTCTTGGATGGAATTAGCTGCTTCTGCGCGTGTCATTCCGCTCACTTTCGTACGTCCAATGCCTAGCATATCAATACATCCATTCTCATCGATAGTATAGCGCATGTTGTCAGTATTGTTGCTGCTAGAATAGTTCGTTCCTGGTGTTAGGTTATAGCGTGCTGCTAAATCGGGGGTTGCTGCACTAGTCACGATAATGCCTATTTTATCACCAGGCACAAGCTTTAAAGCGTTGGCACTCTGTGTGGTTATTTCGGCATTATTTTCGACGTCTTGCAGATAGATAATTTTCTCTTTGGTCTTGCAGGAAACAATGGTGAACATTGCTAACAGCAGAATAAAAAGGTTCTTTTTCATTGGGATTCGAGAAGTATTGTGATGCCAAATAGTGCAAATCTGTGTGCAAAATAGTGTATGTCAAATTGCAGAACTATTGCCTATTTTGTGCAAAGGTAATGAAAGACTATCGCAAAACAAAGTGAAAATGGAATATTTTCTTTTTTGCCGAGTATATTGCACTATGCAATGATTGCCTAAGATGATGTTTACGATAAAACCATTACGCATGATATAATAAACCCTCGTGTCATCGTTGTTAAGAAATGTATTCTCCTGTGCAAAATTCCGGGTCAGCGGATATTTCCGGTTGTATGACGAGGAAAGTGACTTACTCAACTCTCGGATTTAGCATAGGCGGGCTTTTTAGCTCGCTTTTTTAATTTCTTACTCAACTTTCGGATTCAGCCCGTCCATTCTAAATCCAAAACTTAAGTTACAGATTTAAAAATAAATAATAGATATGAGATTAAGCTCTTCTTATACTCGCCGCTCACTGGCTATGCTCTATTTTCCTGATTGTGAACCACGAAATGCGGTAAGATAACTGACGGGAATGATTAAGCGATGCACAGATCTTTACGAACAGCTGACCCACTGCTCTTTGTTCGACATAAGGCAAAATCTTACGATTCGTGAAACTCGCCTCATCGTGGATTATTTAGGCCTTCTGGATGGTTGTTTTGACGATGAAGATTAAGCTGTTTCTACGATCTAAATCTTAGTACTCTAACGATAAAGACCGATAGGTGCTAACGATAAAGACCGATAGGTGCTAACGATAAAGACCGATAGGTGCTAACGATGAAGACCGTTAGGTGCTAATGATGAAGACCGATAGACTCTATGGATAAAGACCGATAGGATATACTGATTTTGAACGCATAACGAGGTGATTTTGCCTCGCGCGCGTGTATTTATATAGGCGTGGTGTGTTGTGCTTAAAAGGAAGGGACTTTCTCACTTAGCCACCAGAGAGAAAAAAAGGAATTAGAAGGTATTACAAACAGGGTACATAGATTTATGCTTTGTAAACAAAGATGATGCGTTTCCTTCATAAATGCTGTTCCAATTTGTATTCCACACCATATTGATCGTGTATGGTAAAGTTGGTCACTCAACTGCTTACAACAAGGAAATGGGCAAACATACGACATTAGGGTAATCCCCACCGGGAATATCCGCTGACCCAAAATTCCGAGAAGTTTTTTTGAATGCATAAAACGTGGAGCTGCAAGCGCATGAAAAAAGGCCTTTGCTCAATTCACTATAAAATGGATTTATAGTGAATTGAGCAAAGGCCTTTATTTAATAAATAGAAGTCCTATTTAGGGGCGTCTCGTTATTTAGAAGCAGTAGTTTCAGATTTGGCAGGAGTTGTTTCAGCCTCTTTCTTTTCAGCAACAGTCCTTCGAGTAGCGGTAGTCTTCTTTGCTGAGGCTTTAGCTGTAGCCTTGGTTGAGGCTTTCTTAGCAGATTTAGCCTTGGGCGCGTTTTTATCGTCTTCTCCATTATTTTTCTCGAAACGTGCCAACATATTTTGGAGTTTTGAGATCTCCTTGTCTTTTACCTCGAGTTCTTCTCCTTGATTCTTGATTGTGGTGAGTAGAGAGTTGAGTTCTTCATTGTCGATGTCGAGTGGGTAACGATCATTGACACGGGTGATGAAGTCGCCTAGAATGTTCATGTAATTCGTGAATGCATCGTAGGGCGAATCGTAGATACCTCTGTAGCCTCCATAGCTATTAGGCTTTGTACTCATGAAGCGTAGGTTGTTGGATGCTTGCAAATAGTCAAAGTCTTGCATGAGACGTCGGTCGCGGCAGATACGCACACGATCGGCAATGGAGTAAAGTTTATCAATCGCTTCGCGCTGCATGACATTGCCCAACCATGGAGAAAGATCGCGTTCTTCGTCTACCCATGAAGTGGGGTAGGTTACGGTGAGATCGCCAGCTGACTTTACACGACCACAGATTTCGGATGGTGTGCTGAAGGTGATGCCGCGCTTTTTAAATTGTGCGGGAAGTGCCTTCATGAAATCCAAAATGTTGGATGAGAGCGGTTGGAAGATACCCAATGCACAGAGTTCCATGAAGATGTTGATTACTTGTTCTTCTTCAGGAAGTTGTGCTATCCAATCAGCGTAAGTATCAGCGAAGAGCGGATACTCATTCCAGGAGGAATCGTTGAAGCGGAAGGAAATATCCTCGGACAGGGAATAGTCGCGAAGTAAAAGTTTGAGACGTGGATCGCGGCAACAATTATAGACGAAGTGCGGGCTCTTCCAGCCGAGTACGTGCTTGGCACCTTCGGCTAGCATTCCCTTGAAGCCCATAGAGGCTACAAGTTCGCCAATGTCGTCAGAGTAGATAAGGCATGAGTTGCGGAAGATCTTCGGATCTTGTCCAAAGAGTGACTTTACTTTCTTGCACAGACGATGAACTTCGTCACGAAAAGTGTCTTCGTTTTTTAGAGAAGAGAATCCATGAGAGTAAGTCTCAGCTAAGAATTCTACGCAACCTGTGTCATTCAGTTGCTGCAAAAGTTCTATACACTGAGGAGCATGATTCTCAAGCTGCTCGATGGCGCAACCCGACAAAGAAATTGCGCATTTAAACTCTCCAGGATTGGCTTCGGCCATTTCGATGAGTGCTTTGAGGGCGGGTACGTAAGAGCGCTCGGCCGTTTCGGTGATGGAACGTGCATTCTCATAGTCATCGTAGTAGTAATGGTCTGTGCCTATGTCGAAGAAACGATATCGTTTCAGGTGGATATTTTGATGTATCTCGAAATATAAGCAAACGGTCTTCATGATGATTGTTGTTTGTGGTGTAGTATTGGGGTAGCGTGAAAAAGTAATGATTAAGAGTGGATGAGTTGGTTGTAGACATCATAGATGCGTTTGCCCACTTTTTCCCATGTGATTTGTGCTACTTCGTTCTTTCCTTCTTCTTTCAAGTAAGTATGGAGTGATTCGTTGGTACAGAGAGAGTACATGGCATCGGCCATCGCATTGATGTCCCAATAGTCTGTCTTAATGCACTTGTCAAGAATTTCGGCACAACCGCTCTGTTTTGATATGATAGAGGGAACTCCGCATTCCATGGCTTCTAGTGGAGAAATGCCAAAAGGTTCGCTGACAGAAGGCATGACATATACATCGGAGTCGGCAAAGGCTTCATATACTTGATTCCCTCGCATGAATCCAGGAAAGTGGAAACGATCGGCAATACCTCTTTCGGCTACCATGTTAATCATGTCGTTCATCATGTCGCCAGAACCAGCCATGCAGAAGCGGATGTTGTGTGTACGTTGTAGTACCATTGAGGCTGCCTCTACAAAATATTCTGGTCCTTTCTGCATGGTAATACGTCCTAGAAATGTTACCACCTTTTCCTTGCGGTGCTCATTCTTTTTGCGCTTTTCCTCCACCATGTTGAGGATATCTTGCGAGAGAGGATATACTGCATTGTGCATGGTGATGCATTTGGCTGGGTCTTGATGGTAATGATTGATGACGGTTTGCCGTGTGAGTTCTGACACACACATGATGCAATCGGCATGATCCATACCATCTTTCTCTATGCTATAGACAGTGGGGTTGACATGGCCACGTGAACGATCGAAGTCGGTGGCATGAACATGAATGACAAGGGGCTTACCGCTGACGCTCTTAGCGTGGATTCCTGCAGGATAGGTAAGCCAATCGTGTGCATGAATAACATCGTATTCTTGCTGACGGGCAATGACACCTGCTACGATAGAATAGTTATTGATCTCGTCTTGTAGATTGTCGGGGTATCGACCGGAAAATTCTATACAGCCTAGGTCGTCGGTAAGACGATAGTTGAAGTCGGCATAGATATGATCACGAAGTTGATAATATAATTCGGGCGACATTTTGCTTCCCAAACGTTGTTTCACGTAATCGTAGTTGACATCACGCCACACGATAGGTGTCTCACTCAAGCCGATGATGTTCATGAAGCTTTTGTCTTCATCGCCCCATGGTTTGGGTAAGCAGAATGTGATTTCCACGTCGGGCTGTGCTGATAGGCCTTTCGTGATGCCGTAGCTGGCTGTTCCTAATCCTCCGAGAATGTGAGGGGGAAACTCCCAACCGAACATTAGAACTTTCATAAATCTTAGAATTGTTAGTGGTGGATGCGTGTTGCTCGCCTTTTAGCTATTTCAAAATGGAATGCGGCTCGCTGACGATTCGCATATATCAATGAGTGCTCGAGTTGTGCACTTTCTTAGCGTAAATAGCCAACAGATTGGTAGCAAAAACACGTCGTTCACCTATTCCATGGCATTATTGTATTTTTCAAGTAATCGCAGAGAACGAAGGATTCCGCTTACATTCATGGCGAATGAGATAGCGCCACGGCCGTGGAATGGCGGATTTCCGTCGAAGAGTTCGGGAATGGTTCCTACACAATGGTAGAATAGTTCCTCCTCGAAACCGATGAGCTTTCGTTCGATGTAGTTTACGCCACTCATGCGGTATACGCGTAAGTAGGCTTCTAGGTAGAATCCTGTGAGCCAAGGCCAAGCAGTGCCTTGATGATAGGCAAAGTCACGTTGTGTTTGCTGACCTACGTACATAGGGTTGTAGCCTCCGCTTTGAGGTGAAAGCGAACGAATTCCCTTAGGAGTTACTAACTCTTTGGTGCAGATGTCAAGCACTCCTTTTCTTTCCTTCATGTCGAGTGGAGAGAAATCGAATGCAATCGCAAAAAGTTGGTTGGGGCGTACGCTCCAGTCCATCATGTTACCATCTACATAGTCGAGAAGATAACCATATTCATTCAAGAATACTTCTTTAAACGAACGAGCCATTTTCTCAGCTTCTTTCTGTACAGTGACTTTTAAAGAGCTATATTCTTCTTGGCCATTCTCTTCAATCATTTGCTCGAAGAATTTCAATGCGTTGTACCACAATGCATTGAACTCTACGATATAGCCAGAACGGGGTACAATGGGACGACCATCTGATTGGGAATTCATCCAAGTGACAGCGCGATCGCGTCCGTTAGAGTAAAGTAGTCCATTTTCATGGAGGAATAGGTTGGGATGTTGTCCGTTCCAAATATAGTCCATGATGTCTTTGAACAATTTACCATACTTCTCGTAGCATTTCTTGCGTGAGGTATACTTGGCATATTGTTGTATTGTCCAAGTGGCCCAAAGTAAAGTGTCGGGTTGTTCCATTTCATAGATTTCTACCGACATGGGCTCTTTTCTGATTAGATTGTAGATTGCTTTTGAAGCGGTTGACATGTAGGCTTCGAATCGATCGCTTTCACCGATAGCTAATGTAAGGCCTGGCATAGAAATAAATGTGTCGCGTGCACGAGCTTTGAACCATGGATAGCCAGCTAGAATATAAGATTCTTCGTCCTTATTGACACGGAATTGGTGAGCTGCATTGACTAGACAATGATAGAAACTGTCGCGATGATCGATGCTTTTTACTTCATTTTGCAGAAACTCGTCAATGCGATTAGGGTCAATTTCTCCTACACCGGCACTGAAAGTAATGGTCTCTCCCTTTTTGATTGGCATTTCGAAATAACCAGGCACAAGCAAATCTTCTGAGGCATTGTAGCCTCTTTCGCGCTCTTTAGGATAGTCAAGTCCTCGATACCAATCGGGGCAGTAGTGCCATTCAGACTCCTTGCTAGTCTGCATATAGAGATCTGGGTATCCTTGATAGAGGCACATACGAATGCCGTTGGGTACCTCGTCGTAGCTGCGATTGGCAGTGGAATTTTCATGAGTCCACTGGCGTACACTGCGGAATGCTAAAAAAGGACGCAAACGTAATGTGGTGGCAGAGTGGGCTTCAAGTAGGGTATAACGGATGTAAAGACGGAATATTCGAGTGTCAAAAACGAGTTCTTTTTTCAGCAAGACTCCTCCTACACGATAGGTCCATGTAGGAACTTGTTCCCATTCAAAACTGACGATATACTTATGACCTTTGGGACTATAGTTCTCGCCTTGATATTTGTGGAGCCCAAGATTGAATTCTGCTCCATGTTGAATAATGGTTTCATCTAATGATGACAAAAGTACATGGTTCTCATCATCTAACTCGGGTACAGGAATCACAAGCAATCCGTCGTATTTGCGGATGTTGCATCCCACCAATGTTGTTGAGCAATAGGCTCCCGAGCGATTGGTGATGAGCATCTCTTTATAGAGAGATTCTTGTAAGTTTGTCATCTGCGCTTTATCGAATCTAAGATAGCACATGGCGATATTTGATTTTAAGGTTTGATTTGGAATGTGTAAAGAATGGTCAAGAACTCTTTTTCTAAGAATGAAAACATTGCATGAAAGGCGTGGAAATAATCCTCGCTAATGCACTCGTTCAAGGCTCACTATTCTTACCCTTTATCTAAGGACTTCCAAATGTAGAAAAAAATGAGTAGAGCAAAAAGGTTTTTTCAAAAAAAAAGAATTAAATCCTGCTTTTGGGATGTTTCCTTGTAAAAAGGTGCAAAATACTTGGTGATTTGGGAGGCTTTCGCTATATTTGCAAAAGATAGGCTTTGCTTCAGCAACTTGGAACTCGCTCGTTGTGTTCGGGATTATTCTTCTGAAAGGAAATATAAGTCTATCGTGTAATCATTAAAACTAAACTTAGCCTAATCTAGACAAAACCTAATACGCTTTTAGGTACCATGACGAAATTACAGAATTACGATAAGAATAAGGCCGCAAAAGCCTTGGCTGATATTTGGATTTTGTTGACAGAGGAACAAAGAGCTTTCCTTGCTGATAATCTTATAGTGGAACGTTATAAGAAAAACGAATCTATATATAAGGAAGGTGATCAACCTGATAACTTACTTTGTCTCCTATCTGGAAAAGTAAAGATTTTCAGAGATGGGGTTGGAGGGCGAAGTCTGATTAACCGTGTGCTACGTCCTGTGCAATATTTTGGCTATCGTGCATCGATGGCTGGTGAGCCTTATGTGACTTCGGCCTCTGCATTTGAGGAGAGTGTAATAGCAATTGTTTCTATGCGAACGATGTTTCGACTAATGGAAAATAACACGCGCTTATGTCACTTCTTTATGCATGAATTGGCAGTAGATTTAGGTAAGGCTGATCAACGCATTGTGAGTATTACGCAAAAACATGTGCGAGGTAGAATGGCAGAAACTTTGCTTGATATGCTTGATATTTATGGTTACGATACAGATAAGCAAACACTCAACTTGCACATTACACGCGAAGATATGGCAAACTTATCGAATATGACTACAAGTAATGCTATTCGTACGCTTTCGATGTTTTCAGATGAAGGACTAATTGATGTGCATGGTCGATGCATTAAACTCTTGGATGTGGATGCTTTGCAGAGAATATCTGACAATGGATGAGGAGGAAGCATAGGGTAAAGGCATTTCTTTAAATTCTTGAAAATTAAAGGATTTGCCTACAAGGTATAAATCTTTTGTGTTAAATGTAACCTTGCTCGAAGGGGGCGTGGGGATGCTTCCCTCTTCTGTATAAACATTGTGTCGACATTCTGTTTTGTGAAAAATAGAAGGAATATAGTAGAACACAATATGCCGTATTTAAGCAATTGGGCGCACTAGATTGAAAACAAAAGTAAAATTCTTTCTTATTTTCAGTGAATTCCCTCATTAAAAAAACAATAAGACTGCTGATGCGAGACACGTTGCTTACAGAGAGAATGTTTTATCATGAGAGCAGACAATTCATCCTTCTCGTGAGCAACGTGTCGCACATCAGCAGCCTAAGAAATCGTGATTATTCTTCCGTCTATTTTTCAGCAACAGCACGTACGTAGATACCATAGCTACGCAATAAAGTGCTATTGTAGAATCTGCTATCGTCATACATTTTAAGATGGTAAGCTTCTGCAGGTTTCTCTACGGAGCGAGATCTAGTCCAATAATAGCCAGCAGTGCCTTTATTGGTGATTTCATTGGAGAGTAATCTTCCTGTAGCTGGCAGATATATTGAGTTCCCGTTAGGTCCAGTTACGGTACAACCACCAGATTCCCATTTCCATATGCATTTCTCGCATAGTTCTTTCATGTCAAGCTGTGTTGGCATGTGGCATTTCTCGCCCCATTTCATGGTGGCAACGTCGTCCTCGGCGAGAAGTGTTTTCTTGTTGTCTAACGAATTGTATTTACTGACATAGAATACAGTTTCGAGTGAAAACTTGGAGCTTCCATTCTGAAACTTGTAGTTAGCCCATGTAAAGTCTGTCTTTGTCTCAATCTCCCCCCAAGCAAAAGAACTTCCAAACTCTTTGGGAGTAGAAGCGCCTATGTTGCAATCAGCCCAAAGCAGTCCGCTTGGCAGTCCGAGATCGATGAATTTGTGGCCGTTGATGATGTATTTGCCCGTGGCAGGGTTATTTTTACCATCTTGCCCATCATTGTCGTCACCACCGCAAGCACTTAGAGAGCAAAGGCCGATAAGTAATAAAAGAAAAGGAAAAAATATTTTCTTCATAATTTGTAGTTTTTAGTGTTATACAATTCTGTTATACAATTTAATCAATTGACTTACAATGAAGAACAATGATACTATTATAGATGCAAAAATAGGAAATCTATACGAGTTTACCAAGGTCTTATCTTTTAAAGAACAAGTTCAAGAGCATTTTTTAGTAGCAATGCCGAGCATTGCGTCTCGGTAAGAACGTTCTGAATCTCAAGTTTGAAAAGGTTTGGACTATACTTTGATCTTCCTCTTCATCACGATTGTTATCATACGTTTGTGGAGGAGGATAAATTCCAGTGTCACTCCCAATCATTTTAGGGGCCTTGCACTGTTTGTTATATATCTCGTAAACCAAGCCTTTCCTGAGCGATGTCTTGAAACTTCGTATTTCCGTCTTCAGATGTACATTTAGCCGTCTTCAGATGTACGTCTTGCCGTCGTTCACCGCCCAGTGGTAGCTTTACCGCTGCCGAGCGGTAGCTCTACCACTGCCGTGCGGTAGCTTTACCACAGGCCTGTGGTAGCTTTACCGCTGCCGTGCGGTAGCTCTACCACTGCCATGCGGTAGCTCTACCACAGGCCTGTGTACGACGGGAAAGTCTTCAAAAAGAAACGGAATGACCTAGGTTTTGGAGTGATAATGACGAAGTTTGGAGAGTTCTGTTCGCATCTTGCGCATTCGTCTGTTTGCAAGGGGAAAAATAGATCTACGTAGGAAGAAAAAATTAATACGTTCCATTTCAGCTAACGAAATAAAGCTACCATCGTAGAACACAAGAAACTTTCCGTATCATACTTCCATTAATAGTATAATCGTCAGCTTTTAGAGGCTCAGGCCTATGGAATGAGAAAGTCAATTTCTTCAGGCATGATTTGTACGTCTATGCTCTGAATCCTATCGTGAATCACACGTCCATCTACGCTCACTTGTGATCCTCCTAGAGATGAAAAATGTATGTGCTTTGTTCGCCATACACGGATTCCTTTATGGCTAAGGAATCTGTTAGCATAGAGCAACCAAAGTCCGTGGAATATTTGAAAAATAGCAGGCTTGGACACGAGTGTGATATCAAGCAAACCATTATAAGGTACTGCGCTGGGTGTTTGCCCATAGCCGTGAGCAGATCCAATGCAAATGCCCATAGCGCGCTGCTTGATATGTTCTCCACTGAGGCTAAATTCAAAAACAGAGCTCATCCGTTGGAATATGAGTAAGAGTGTGGAGATTAAATAGGTGAGTGATTTGAGAACGAAAAGACTGCTTGTGCGGCGTTTTAGGTTTGTTATAGCAGAAGCAATACCAAGGTTGACACAATTGAGAAAGTAAACGCTCTTATTTCCGTCGTTACTTCCCTCTTTGCTTTGATATTGCATAATACCAACATCTACTTTTCGGGTGTTGTGACATACTAGGGCATTGATGGTGGCTTTGTAATTGTCGGAAGAGAATCCCCAAAATTTTGCAAAGTCATTACCAAATCCGTTAGGTATAACTCCCAATGCAGGGTGTGCTCCAGTGGGAGATGGCGTGTTCATAATTCCACATAAGGCATGGTTGAGCGCAGAATCTCCTCCCACAACGATGATGGAGCTATAGCCAGATTTCGTCATCATGGAAGCTAAGCGTTCTACAGAACCTGGGCCTTCACTTTGTACATAGTCAAAGTTAACGCCCATTTCGTTTAGGTAAGGTCTGATTTTCTTCCATCGCTTATGTGTATGCGTGGAACCTTCTTTGGGGCAATAGATAACAGCCCATGAATGTGATGGCATGAGATCGAAAGTTTTATGTGAGGAATTGTGCTTTGCTATGTTGAAATGATTGTGTCTCTGAAATTCTAGAATTGTTAGTCTAGAGGAATATAGGCATTTATAATATCTTCAGCCTTCATCCAATGAATATCGATGCCGCGTCGTTCCATTCCTCTGAACCATGTCATTTGTCGTTTAGCAAATTGATGAATAGCTATTTCAAGTTGTCGGAACATTTCTTCATAACTAAGTTTGCCTGTAACGTAGAGCGTGAGGTATTTGTATTCAAGTCCATAGTAGATAAGATCTTCTGGTTGTATTCCCTCTTTAAGTAGGTTGCGTATTTCTTCCACCATCCCATTGTCAAGTCTTTGCTTGAGTCGAGCTGATATGCGCGAGCGTCTGGTCTCTCTGTCGATATCTACACCTATTATATAGGAAGATAGGGTAGGGAATGGCCGATCCTCAATGGGGCATTGCTTGTAATACTCTGCAATTTCAATAGCTCGGATGGCTCGTTGGGCAGAGTCTACGTCAGTCTTGTTGTGAAGTTGTTTGTAAGTACTAAGTATTTCAGTAAGCTCTTCGAGTGTTTTATCTCTAAGTTCCTCGCGTAATCTAGGATTTTGAGGAACAGGTGATAGTCTGTAGCTTCGTAAGATGCTCTCAAGGTAAAGCCCCGTGCCTCCACATACGATGACACGTTTCCCTCTTGACTTTATATCATTGTAAGCCTCAAGGAAGTCACGTTGATATTCATATACATTGTATTTCGTTCCGGGTTCGACAATGTTGATGAGGTGGTAAGGGATAGGCTGTCCATGTACTATGTATTCGTCAAGATCTTTGCCTGTACCCAAGTCCATGCGTCGATATACCTGTCGGCTGTCGGCACTGATAATTTCAGCGTTGAGTTTGTAGGCTAGGTTGACTGCTACATTTGTTTTTCCAGAGGCAGTGGGTCCTAAGATAGTGATGAAGTCCATAGTGTATGTGAAGCGTTGTATTGATAAGTCTAAAAAAACCGCTGCAATACACAGAGGCATTACAGCGGTTACATTTTACGGTTTCTGCTAAGGATTAGCCGTTAACCTTGGCCATGTGAGCGATGAGTTCGAGAACCTTGTTAGAGTAACCGATCTCATTGTCGTACCAGCTGATAACCTTAACGAAAGTGTCAGTGAGGTATACACCAGCGTTAGCATCGAAGATAGATGTGTTAGTGCAACCGAGGAAGTCGCTAGATACAACAGCGTCTTCAGTGTAGCCGAGTACACCCTTGAGTTCGCCTTCAGAAGCTTCCTTCATGGCAGCGCAGATATCTTCCTTAGTAGCGGGCTTTGCGAGGTTTGCAGTCAAGTCAACTACAGAAACATCCAAAGTCGGAACACGCATAGAGATACCAGTCAACTTACCGTTGAGTTCGGGGATAACCTTACCTACAGCCTTAGCAGCACCAGTAGTAGAAGGGATGATGTTGCCAGAAGCGGCACGGCCACCACGCCAGTCCTTCAAAGAAGGACCGTCAACGGTCTTCTGAGTAGCAGTAGTAGAGTGAACGGTAGTCATCAAACCGTTAACGATACCGAACTTGTCGTTCAGAACCTTAGCGATAGGAGCCAAGCAGTTAGTGGTGCAAGATGCGTTAGATACGAACTGAGTACCCTTAACATACTTGTCGAAGTTTACGCCGCATACAAACATAGGAGTGTCGTCCTTAGAAGGAGCTGACATTACTACGTACTTAGCACCAGCCTGGATATGAGCCTGAGCCTTTTCCTTAGTGAGGAAGAGACCTGTAGATTCAACAACGTACTCAGCGCCAACAGCGTCCCACTTAAGGTCAGCCGGGTTGCGTTCAGCAGTTACACGGATGTGGTTGCCGTTTACGATGAGCTCGCTCTTCTCAACGTCAGCCTCAATAGTGCCCTGGAAAGCACCGTGCATTGTATCATACTTGAGCATGTATGCCAAGTAATCTACGGGGCAAAGGTCATTGATACCTACAATCTGGATGTCGTTGCGAGTCTGAGCAGCGCGGAATACGAAACGGCCGATACGACCGAAACCGTTAATACCTACTTTGATCATGATTTAAAAAAGTTATGAATTAACTATTTAAGCGGTTAATATTTCAGTGAATGAACTCTTTGGATAAAAAAACGGGCTTTGCTTTCAAGACATTGCCTTTTTTCCTTTTTCCACCGCAAAAGTACAAAATCCTTTTTATTTTTGCACTAAGTTTATCAATTAAAATTTTTAAAAAGATGAAATCTTCATTTATTCAAGAGTTTAAAGAGTTCGCGGTCAAAGGAAATGCTATTGATATGGCTGTTGGTGTGATTATTGGCGGAGCTTTCGGAAAAATTGTGTCTTCTATTGTCAATGACCTTATTATGCCTCCTATTGGATGGTTGATTGGTGGTATCGACTTCAAGGATTTGAAGTATAAATTGCCTGTCAATCCGCTTAATGAGAATGGCGAACCTGTGTCTATTTCTTATGGAAAGTTTCTTCAGACTTGCCTAGACTTCTTAATTATAGCTTTCTGTGTGTTTATGCTTGTCAGATTGATTATGAAACTTTCTCGCAAGAAAAAAGCAGAACCAACGCCTCCTGTTGCTCCTGCTGAACCATCGGAAGAAGTGAAGCTTTTGCGCGAAATACGTGATGCTCTCAAAGAAAAATAATGTTTTTGTAATTAAAAAGAAGAAAGGCCCGAATTACTTGTTTCGGGCCTTTCTTCTATTATATAATCTGAGGGGGGAAGATCGTCTTCGTAGTCTGCAAGGCATGGCTTAGGGGAAGACTCCATTGAAAACTTTTGCTTATTGCATGCTTCCTCCCACGATGTCAAGCAATTCTGATGTGATGGCTTGTTGACGAGTTTTATTGTAAGTTAGGGTCAGTTCGCGGAGCAGGTCATCGGCATTGTCAGTTGCTGCTTGCATAGCAATGACGCGAGCTGCATGCTCGCTTGCAAGGCTATCAAGTAGGGCAGTGAAGAGTTTCAAGTGTAGTGATTTGGGAATCAATTCCGCAATGACGTCTTCTTTAGAAGGCTCTGCAATGAAATCAATTGCCTGCTTACTTCCTTCTTGGCTGTTGTTGGATGTTGTGTCCAATTCAATAGGAAGAAATGTTTCTTCCGTAAGGATTTGCGAACCAGCACTCTTGAAATGATGGTAGATCAATTCAGCCTTGTCAATCTGTCCTGTTGTATACAAGTCCATGATTTCAGTAGCAATGTCTGAAGCCTTTTCATAAGAGGGATGATCCAATAGAGTAGAGTAGTCTGTAGGGTTGTTAAATCCAACTTTGGCTACTGCATCGGCCGCCTTCTTTCCTAAGGCATAAACTTTGACTACCTCTATACCAGCTTTCTTGTAGTCGTCCAATTTATGATTGAACGCTTTCACTACATTGGCATTGAATGCACCGCATAGAGAAGAATTGGAGGTGTATACAACGATAGCAACACGTTTTATTTCGCGTGAACCTGCGTACGGGCTTTCAATACTTCCTTCCATGTTGGCAACAAAGGTCGACATGATGTGAGAAAGTTGGTGCTCGTAAGGTCGCATACTTTCAATGGCCTGTTGTGCGTGGTGAAGTTTGGAAGACGCAACCATCTTCATGGCGCTCGTAATTTTACGAGTGCTGTTCACCGATGCAATACGTGTTTTAACTTCTTTGAGTGAGGCCATAAATCTTATGCTTTATATTGTCCAGCTACGTCGGCAGCTACTTTTTCGATGTTCTTGCAAACTTCGTCGGTGAGTTTTCCCGCAGCCAATTCTTTTAGCACGCTATCGGCATATTGAGAACGAAGCATTTGAAGAAATGTCTCTTGGAAATCGCGTACGTTGTCAAGAGGCACGTCTTTGAGCAAACCATGCGTACCACAGTAGAGAACTGCCACCTGTTCAGCTACCGGCATAGGGCTATACTGAGCTTGGACGAGTAACTGATTGTTCTTACGTCCTCGATCGATGGTCATGGCAGTAACAGGATCCATATCGGAAGAGAATTTGGCAAAAGCTTCAAGTTCGCGATATTGAGCCTGATCGATTTTCAGCGTACCTGCTACCTTTTTCATACTCTTTATCTGTGCAGCACCACCTACACGACTTACAGAGATACCTACATCAATGGCGGGACGGAAGCCTTGGTTGAACAAGTTCGTGTCCAAATAAATCTGACCATCTGTGATTGAAATCACGTTGGTCGGAATGTAGGCTGAAACGTCACCTGCCTGTGTTTCAATGATAGGCAAGGCTGTCAATGAGCCTCCTCCCTTGACAAGTCCCTTAAGGCTTTCGGGAAGGTCGTTCATCTTTTCGGCTACTTCTTGCTGGTTGTTTATCTTTGCAGCACGTTCAAGCAAGCGAGAGTGGAGGTAGAATACGTCGCCAGGATAAGCTTCACGTCCAGAGGGACGACGAAGCACCAAAGATATTTCACGATAAGCAACTGCCTGTTTTGAAAGGTCATCGTATACCACGAGTGCGTGCATTCCTCTATCGCGGAAATACTCGCCGATAGCAGCGCCTGCAAATGCAGCATAATACTGCAAGGCTGCGGGCTCACCAGCAGTAGCGCTCACGATGATGCTATAATCCATAGCACCGGCTTGCTTTAGCGTGTTTACGATGTTAGCTACGGTAGAAGCCTTTTGGCCAATAGCCACGTAGATACAATATACAGGGTCTCCCGCGGCAAAATTGTTCTTCTGATTGATAATCGTATCGATGGCAATAGCAGTCTTACCTGTCTGACGATCACCAATAATTAGTTCACGTTGTCCTCGACCAATAGGAATCATGGAGTCAACGCTCTTGAGTCCCGTCTGAAGAGCCTGTGTTACTGGCTGACGATAGATAACGCCTGGTGCTTTGCGATCGAGCGGCATCAAATATTTTTTGCCACCAATGGCTTTGCCGCCATCTATAGGATTGCCTAGTGGATCGATTACACGGCCAAGCATGTCGTCGCTTACTTCGATGGAAGCCACTTTGCCAGTGCGTTTTACGCTTTGTCCTTCTTTAATACCTTCAGAAGAACCAAGCAATACAGCGCCCACATTGTCTTCCTCCAAGTTCATGGCAACGCCCATCACACCGTTTTCAAATTCGATGAGTTCGTTCTCAGTCACGTTAGTAAGCCCATAGATATGAGCTACACCATCGCCAATAGAGAGAACAACCCCCACTTCTTCAAACTTGACATCGGTCTTGATATCTTGAAGTTCGCGCAATAAAACTTCGCTTACTTCGCTGGGTTTTATATTGTTGGACATTTGTTCTTATTAGTTAATGAGTAGTCATAAGTTTAGATAGAGAAGTATTGCTCTTGTGCAAGCATCATTTATAGATCAGCTTTTTACTGCTTTCCTAGTTTTTATGTGGCACAATATATTTTATAATTCCCTTTAAACTCAGCAACTAGCAATTCCTGTGAATTGCTTAATGTAATTCTCTTTTAAGTTTGGCAAGCTGCGTGCGAACACTGGCATCCAAACGATATGTGCCGTATTCAAGGATGAATCCACCTTCAATTTCGGGCTTCTCTTGAACTTTAAAGTCTACTGTACATTGCGATTTGCTTTCTACCATATTTTGGAGTTTGCTGATTAGCTTAGCGTCCAATTGGGTAGGAACAACCAATTTTCCATGAATGATATGTTTGGCTTCACGATAAATGGTTCCGTAAGAGTGGGCTATGAACAGCATGATGTCGGCGCGCATCTTTTTGATGACGAGATCGACGAATCGTTTCAGCGACTGCGTAGGTGCGTTTTGTCCACATGCAGCAATAAGCAAAAGCTGAATCTTTTGTTTGTCCGGAATCACGGGGTTGGTCATGGCCATCTGTAGTTGAGGAATGGCTAAGAAACTTTCGGCCATAGTGGCTGTTTCTTGGTAAACCTTTTCCTCCTCGTGCTTTTCGGTGGCAAAAAGCATAAGTGCTTTTGCATAGCGCATTGATATGATGCCTAAATCCATAAGCGTGCTTTGTTATTCTGATAAGGCTGAGCTATGAATCACTTGCTCTACAATAAAGGAGAGTTCGTAGATTGGCATAGGCTGCTATGGCCTTAAAGAAGAACTAATCAATTCTTGCAGACCTCGTCGAGCATCTTCTCAATGAGTTTCTGCTGTTCGTCGTTGTCGGCAAGTTTTTGGCGAACCACTTTTTCTGCAATCATGATAGAAAGGTCGGCCACTGTTTGACGGATGTCGCGCAGTGCGTTCTCTTTTTCGGCAGCGATTTGGGCTTTTGCGTCAAGAATAATTTTAGCACTTTCGGCTTGAGCTTTCTCGCGTGCTTCTTTTATGATGCTATCTCCTGTAGCCTTCGCTTGGTTCAGAATCTCTGCTTGTTGGATGCGAGCTTCGTTGAGAATACGCTCGCTTTCTTTGTTGATTCCAGTAAGCTTTTCGTTGGCTTCGTGAGCTTTTTTCAGTGATTCGTCAATATATTTCTTGCGCTCTTCCACCATTTTCGTGATGATGGGGAAACCAAATTTCGCCACCAAGCAGAATACGATGAGAAAAGCCAACAGCATCCAAAACAGCAGACCGAAGTCTGGAGTCAGTATGGATGGCAGATTAATTGACTGCATAGTAATGAGTTTAATAAAGTTGCATAAGTCGGAACCTATAGGTATGCAAGAGTAGCTTACTTTCAGCGTAGCAACATGGAAAGTCGTTCATACGTACTTTCGTGTCTGCGAACTCTTGGCATACTTACAGGTTAGGGTACTTATTAGAGGAAAAGACAGAGTAGGCAGACGATTACGGCGAAAAGAGCCACACCTTCTACCAAGGCTGCGATGATAATCATGTTCGTACGAATATCACCTGCAGACTCAGGCTGACGAGCGATAGCTTCCATAGCAGCACTACCGATGCGACCGATACCAAGACCTGCACCAATGGCTGCAATACCTGCGCCAATACCTACACCTAATTTTGCAATTCCTGCAGCTTCTAACAAAGCGAGTAAGAGAAACATAATGTTTTAATTTTATGGGTTAATATTTTAATTTCAAATGATTTGTTACGTGCGTTTATTCGTGTTCGGGATGAGCTAGGCCGATGAATACTGCACTTAACATGGTGAACACATAAGCTTGGATGAATGCTACTAACAATTCCAAGCAGTTCATAAATATCATCATGATGAAGCTTACAAATGTGAGCGGTCCACCGATGGCAGCTCCTAATTGGCAAGTGATGAAGATGATACACGTGATGGAAAGGATGATAGCGTGGCCGCCCATGATGTTAGCAAATAAACGAACCATCAGAGCGAACGGCTTGGTAAAGATTCCAAACACTTCGATAATAGGCATCATTGGTACAGGGCATTTGAGCCATGTGGGAACGGGAGGCCAAAGGATTTCTTTCCAATATTCTTTGTTGCCGAATAAGTTGACCAAGAGCATGGTCATGATGGCCAAGACAAATGTGATGTTGATATTGCCTGTAATGTTGGCACCGCCAGGGAAGATAGGAATCAATCCGAGTAAGTTCGTAATGAAAATGAAGAAGAATGCGGTGAGTAGGTAGGGAGCATACTTGCGATAATGCTTTTCTCCTACAGATGGGCGTATCAAGTCATCTACAATCGACATGACAAACATTTCTACTAATCCGACAAAGCCCTTGGGGGCTTCATCGCTAGGCTTGCAACCTTTATACCAGCGTGCAGCACCGATAAAGATGGAAGCCATCACGATTACAACAATCCATAGCTGAACCACGTCCTTCGTAATGCTCAAGTCAAGCGGACGAACATCCTCTCCATTAGCTACATGCTCATAGATTTTACCATTTTGCTCTTCGTTAAGATAAAATCCTTTGTAGCTATGGTTCGGATTCTCCTCAAATCGGGCGGAACTGAATACGTGCCAATCTCCGTTTTGACTTTTTACGATGACGGGCAGAGGAATAGAAATGTGACGTCCGTTCCAAGTGGTTATATGCCATTCGTAAGCATCGCTCATGTGTCCCAGTACAATCTCTTTCACGTCTACATTACTCTCGTTGGCAGCTGCAGTATTTGTGCTAGCTGAGAACAGACTGAAAGAGAATATTAGAACTAAAAGCGTTCTTAAATATTTGATATTGAAGAATCTCATTGCTTCTTGCTAATGTTATGCTCTACTTTCGCATAGTAGATGATTGTAGTCACCATGCTAACGGTATAGAGTGCTAAAAGGTTGAGGGAGAAAGCCAAAAGGTTTTGGCGATTGGCAATGGCATAGATCATGAGGATTGCGATTGCCAAGAACAGGCGGACAACTTTGCAAAGCATATAGAATCCGGTATTTATACTGCCGCCACGTCTCATTACTATTTGGTAAATAGCGTGGCTTGCTAAGCTGAGTGCAAAAAACAACGTTGCTGTGATTACTAGGAACGGGGCTTGTTGCAAAGCAGCTTCCCATCCGCAACATGCGTGGTCGCCCAAGAAGAGCAATATACACGTTACAGAAAGGGAAATTGCTTTTAGCAGTATGGAATCTAAGGTGTATTTTCGTAGGTTGTCCATGTAGGAATGTTGTGTTTCAGTGTATAATCAATAAATAAGTAAACATTGACTACAATTCCACACAAATGGACACAACGTTGTGTGCCACTTCTACAAACCCACCTTTGATAGTCACCTTAAAATGTTCAGTTCCTTCACATTCCACATCTCCATTGCTGAGCGTTGAAATGATGGGAGCATGTCTGTTTAATACTTCAAATCTACCTTTTGTGCCGGGCAGTTTTATGCTTTCTGCATCGCCTTCGTAAAGAATCTTTTCTGGCGAGACTATGGTAACTTTCATGTTGTCAATGATTATGGAGGTATGGTGAAAGTTTGCATTGCTATATTCCTATCTTAGGAATGTCGTGCAAAATACTTTCCAAGAAGATACCTCTATTATGCTTGTGCCATGAGCTTCTTGCCCTTTTCAATGGCTTCGTCAATGGTTCCGACATTGAGGAATGCCTGTTCGGGAAGGTCATCTACTTCGCCATCAAGAATCATGTTGAATCCGCGAATCACTTCATCAATGGGAACCATCACGCCAGGAACACCTGTAAATTTCTCGGCAACCGTAAACGGCTGACTTAAAAAGCGCTGTACGCGACGAGCTCGGTTGACCGTCAAGCGATCTTCATCAGATAGTTCATCCATACCCAAAATAGCAATGATATCTTGCAGTTCCTTATATTTCTGAAGAATCTGTTTAACGCGTTGGGCACAATTATAGTGTTCTTCTCCGATAACTTTGGGGTCGAGGATACGTGACGTTGAATCCAATGGATCAACAGCAGGGTAGATGCCCAACTCTGTAATCTTACGGCTCAACACCGTGGTAGCATCCAAGTGAGTAAATGTGGTAGCAGGTGCAGGGTCTGTCAAGTCGTCGGCAGGTACGTATACAGCCTGAATTGAAGTAATGGAACCATTCTTTGTAGAAGTGATGCGCTCCTGCATTGCACCCATCTCGCTAGCTAATGTAGGTTGATAACCAACGGCTGAGGGCATACGCCCTAATAGTGCCGAAACCTCAGAACCTGCTTGGGTGAAACGGAAAATGTTATCAATGAAGAACAAAATGTCGGATGTCTTACCATCCTTCGCGCCGGCATCACGGAAACTTTCTGCGATAGACAAACCCGAAAGAGCCACTGACGAACGTGCACCAGGCGGTTCGTTCATCTGGCCATAGACAAGTGTAGCTTGGCTCTTGGCTACTTCGTTGTAGTCTACTTTAGACAAGTCCCATTCGCCTTTTTCCATAGACTTTTCAAAATCCTTGCCGTAGCGTACTACGCCGCTTTCAATCATTTCGCGCAATAAGTCGTTGCCCTCACGGGTACGTTCACCTACACCTGCGAATACTGAGAATCCATCGTGTCCTTTGGCAATGTTGTTGATGAGCTCCATGATGAGCACAGTTTTGCCTACACCAGCACCACCAAACAAACCGATTTTACCACCTTTCGCATAAGGTTCGAGTAAGTCAATCACCTTGATGCCAGTGTAGAGTACTTCGCTGCTCGTCTTTAGATCTTCAAACTTAGGCGGCTCGCGGTGGATTGGGTAGGTGCCAGTTGAACGGTCTAAAGTTTTCAAACCATCAATTGATTCGCCTGTAACGTTCATCATTCGTCCCTTAATCTGATCGCCCGTAGGCATAGAAATTGGGGCTCCCGTACGTGTTACTTTCAATCCACGGCTTAATCCATCGGTGTTGTCCATGGCTACGGTACGCACGGTATCCTCACCAATGTGTTGCTGCACTTCGATGATGATTTTACGTCCATCGGGGTGAGTTACTTCGAGTGCTTCGTGGATGCGGGGCAGTACATCCTTTGCATCTTGTCCTTGCGTATCGAACTTGACGTCAATTACCGCACCGATAATCTGCGAGATGGTCCCATGTTTCAAGCTATTTTCACTCATGATATTCTTATATAATAGCTGTAATTTGTATTGTATGTTGCTTTTATTGTATGTGCACGATGAAAAGGATTTTTTTCAAATGACCTTGTCAAAGTGCATAGAGTGGATTTGCGTGTTTCTTTCGAATCGTCTATTCCCTTGTTTTCGATCGCAAAATTAATCTTTTTGCTTAAACGAGCAATACCCAAGTTGCTTTTATTTTCCCAAACTCTGCGTTCTTTTGTTAAAAATAAGAGATTTGGAATATTTCTGACGGAAAAATGTAAGAAGGACTTAACAATGTGCTTGCATAAGCGCTATGTCTACATTGTCGAGAGCATTGCGCAATTTTCTTAGGCTTGTGTTATTCTTCAGTTAAAGCTCCTGCTTTAAGTAGGGCATGCCATAGATGGTGACGATAGTCGGGAGAGAGCTTTTCGAGTTCAGCGGTCACTTGCTGGATGTTCGTGCGATTGGAAGCTCCGTCGAAAGGGCATACTTTGTTTACGGGCTGGTATTTCTGCAATTTTGCCCATTCTCGAAGGTCTTCTTCTAAGCAGTAAGCAAGTGGACGGATAATTGTCATGTGGAACTTTTGCATACTGATACGCACGGGCATAGTGGAGAAGCTACCATTAAAGGTCATGTTCATGAGCGCCGTACGTAGAATGTCGTCTTTGTGATGTCCGAGTGCAATTTTATTGCAACCTAGGGCTTGTGCTTGATCGAAAAGGACTTTGCGTCGATTCCATGAGCAGAGAAAACATGGTGTGCGTTTGGGATTACGATCGGCCTCGAAACCTGTTTCTATGAGATGAAAGGGAATGCCCCATTTAGCAGCCTGCGCTTGTAGGTAAGAAATGTCTGATGAATAGTGAATATTGCTCATTCTTACGTGTAAAGCCTCTATTTCAAAGAAGTGATTGCTATGTTTCATTCGCTCTCCTAACAGGTCGAGCAATGCTAGAGAATCTTTCCCTCCAGAAAGGCCAATAAGAATGCGGTCGCCTTGTTCGATCAGACCGAAGTCCTTGCATGCATCACTCATTTGATGTATGAGCCGCTTGTGAAGTTTGTATTCGGGTTGTAATTTCTTTTGTTCCATATTATTTTATGAATACGAAGTAGACGGCGGCTACCAAACAAGCGAATGCTGCAATGTGGTTCCAATGAATGGATTCTCCCTTAAATAGTATGGTTACTAATAGACTAAATACGATAAGTGAAACTACTTCTTGAATTACTTTTAGTTGAATAAGTGAAAAGGGACCACCATTGTCAATGAAGCCCATGCGGTTGGCTGGCACTTGAAAGCAGTACTCAAAGAGAGCGATGCCCCATGAGAAAAGTATTACCGCGATTAACGGCCAATTCTTGCTAATTCCTATTTCTTGCAGTTTGAGATGCCCGTACCAAGCAAATGTCATGAATACGTTGGAAAGAATGAGTAATAAAATGGTGTAAATACTTTGCACTTTTAGTCTTTTGTGAAGGTATAAATAAATGAGAAGATGAAGCGACTTGCGAAGTGTCGTGTCTTATTCTAAATGCGATTAATATATTGATTTACAATGATATAATATTTAATTAATGAACTATGACACGAAAGCACAAATCGGCTTTCTGGTGTTCACAACTTGTGTGCCACTTCAATCTAAAGATGTAATTTCGTGTAGATACAGGGCAACCGTGTAAGGTTAGGAAGCGTATTCGTTCCATATTGTCCTGTCCTTTATGTGTGCAAATGTAGTTATAATTTGCGAGGTTTAAATATGTGTTTCGTGATTTTTATGTGAGAAGAAAATATATTTTGAATGTAGAAAGAGTGTTCCCTGTTTGATAATATTCTGAATGTCAGAGTAAGTAAGGATAGTCTCGTGGCTTTATATACTTAGTGAAGAGTTTGAAACTGATTGGAAAGTGTGCGAATCGTGGGGCAGCGGATATGCCAGTCTGTATTGCCCTAATCTCATTTATTAGTTTGCCCATTCCCTGTTTTGTCAAACGTGAGTACATGAGAAATGGCCATTGACCGAAGCGGATTCAATCAATGGCCATTTACTATTGAGGGTGTGGATTGTGGACTGTATTGTTTTATACTTTCTTCTCAACAAGAAGATTCGCGATGGAATCAGTAATTTATTCTTCGCATTCACCTAAGCGGTGAGAAATGCGCATAGCACAGAAGTTTGGGCCGCACATCGTGCAGAACTCACCATTCTCATAGTGTGCATCCTTATAATACTTCGTAGCAAGTTCAGGGTCAAGGCTTAGGTTGAATTGGTCTTTCCATCGGAATTCATAGCGAGCTTTCGATAGAGCGTCATCTCGTACCTGTGCGCCTGGATGTCCTTTAGCAAGGTCTGCTGCGTGAGCGGCAATCTTGTAAGTCACTACACCAGTGCGAACGTCGTCCTTATTAGGAAGGGCTAAATGCTCTTTCGGAGTGACATAGCATAGCATGGCTGTACCTAGGGCGCCAATGATAGAGGCGCCGATGGCCGAGGTGATATGGTCGTAGCCAGGAGCAATGTCTGTTACAAGTGGACCGAGTGTATAGAATGGAGCATTGTGACATTTCTCAATTTGTCGTTGCATATTCTCGGGAATCTTGTGCATGGGCACGTGGCCAGGGCCTTCGATAAATGCTTGTACGCCTTTGTCCCAAGCGCGAGTAACGAGTTCTCCCATTGTGTCAAGTTCGGCAAATTGTGCACGATCGTTTGCATCGTAGATAGAACCCGGACGAAGACCATCACCCAATGAGATGGCCACATCGTACTGTGCACAAATGTCGCAGATGTCGTCGAAATGTTCGTAAAGGAAACTCTCTTTGTCGTTTTGTAAGCACCATTCAGAGATGATGCTTCCGCCGCGGCTTACCATGCCAGTCATGCGGCCTTGTGAAAGGTGGATGTTTTTGCGACGAATGCCACAATGGATGGTAAAGTAGTCAACGCCTTGTTCGCACTGTTCAATCAACGTGTCGCGATAGAGTTCCCATGTGAGGTCTTTGGCTTTCCCATGTACTTTCTCCATGGCTTGATACATAGGCACTGTGCCCACGGGAACGGGACTGTTGCGTACAATCCATTCACGAGTTTCGTGGATGTTGGCGCCTGTTGAGAGATCCATAATGGTGTCGCCGCCCCATTTGCAACTCCATACGGCCTTTTCTACTTCTTCTTCAATAGAAGAAGTGGTGGCAGAGTTGCCAAGGTTAGTATTAATTTTCACCAAGAAGTTGCGGCCGATAATCATTGGTTCTGCTTCGGGGTGATTGATGTTGGCAGGAATGACGGCACGGCCAGCAGCCACTTCTTCGCGTACAAATTCTGGTGTGATGTGAGTTTCGATTCCCAATTCTTGGCAATTCATGTTCTCACGAATGGCTACGTATTCCATTTCAGGAGTGATGATACCTTGTTTGGCTAAAGCCATTTGCGTGATACCTTTACCTTTGATGGCGCGCAATGGAAGATGGTGATGGTTGAAGCGAAGACTGTCTAGACTCTTGTCTGCCAATCTTTCGTGGCAGTATTCCGAGCTAAACTCAGGCAGACGTTCTACGCCTCCGCGCTTTAAGATCCATTTCTCGCGTAGGCGGGGAAGGCCTTCTTTAAGATTGGGCGTGTAGTTGGGGTCAGAATAAGGACCGCTCGTATCATAAACTAGAACGGGTGCATTTTCTTTAAAGTGTTTTTTTCCTTCCGCATCTTTGGTTACAGTAGGAGTGAGGTTGACCTTTCGCATGGCGATGCGAATATCGGGAAACTTTTGTCCCTTTAGGTATACTTTTTCGCTACTAGGGTAGCTTATTTTCATGTCGTTGTTCATACTTCGCGATATGTCTTATTTGAGAATGTTTGTTTGCAATATATATAAGGTGTGAATGCTTTGGTGTAATTGGAATATTGAGCGATGAGCTGACGGTGAACTTTGTTCCTTCTTAGCGTGGGACGTGGGGCCTTCTTTGATATTTAATAATGGTGTAACGATAGGGGTAAGTCAGTCTTACTTGGTTGTCTAAAGGAGACTTCTCCTCTCATTATTTCTCTATTTTGCTGATGGCTAACGAGCAAACTGTGCATCCTTTAATCATCGGCATGGAGAAATTTTCTCATCATTTCTGCCGGGTTGTCCGCACGAAGAATGGCTCCGCTCACAGCAATACCTTGAATGCCAGTGTGGAGAATGGGCATGACATCGTCAATCTCAATGCCGCCTATGGCACATACAGGAATATGTAGTTCCTCTGCCTTCATCTGTTCTGCAATGGCACGATAACCATCTAGGCCGATGATGGGTGAGAGCTTTTCTTTTGTTGTCGTAAATCTGAATGGGCCGCAACCTATGTAGTCGGCACTCAGACGTTTGAGTTGACGTATGTCATCGAAGGTGTTGGCTGTTCCACCTATAATAAATTCATGTCCCAGTAATTCGCGAGCCTCATTAATGGGCATATCATTTTTGCCTAAGTGCACACCATCGGCTTTAATTCTCTTGCATAAGTCCACACGGTCGTCGAGTATAAAAGTTGCTCCTTGGTTGTGGCAAGCTTTGAGTAGCCGGTTGGCAATGGGTTCAACTTCCTCGTCGGTAGCATCTTTCATGCGCAGCTGAATCCACTTACATCCGCCTTGTAAAGCCAATAAAGCCGATTCTTCATAGCTAATGGTGGAGGTGGTGTGTGTAATAAATTGTACAGGAACCATTTCTTTGTTTAGAATTTAGCATGTTGTTTTCATAAAGATTCTTTATCCGCAATGACGGATTTGACGGGATGCCTCAAAACAAGTGTGGCATTTATGAAATCAACACGGAGCTTGTATTTTGTAGGCTCTTTCCTTCGCTGGCATGATCCAGTGCAGGTTCGGAGGGTATAATCTCAGCACGTCCGAAAGAACGTACACCCCTAAGCCTTAATGGAATGGCAAAAGTACAAATAAAAAAGTGCGGGAACAAAAAACTAAGGAAATAATTTGCGGCTTCGACGGAATAAATCTATATTTGCAGAGCAAACATAGGAAAAAATGTGTCCATAAGATTCGAAAGAAACGAACTCTGTGGGCTTGAAAATAGAAGCTTATGAAACAAATCTTACTCTATACACTTTTCAGTATTGTGCTATTCTTGGTTACGGTATGTGGACGCGCTGCAGAAGCAGAACCTCTACCAATCAATACTCCATCAGAGACAGGGTTGGAACTAACGGAGGTGAATGAAGATGCTGGTTCAATGTCGATATCCATACGTGGTAATGTTGTGCAAATTCGTGTGGTAAATGGTCAGAATCAGTCTCTCAAGGTTTATGATTTAGTAGGTCGATTGAAATACGAATCACATATTGACAGCAACGATAAGACTTTGCATCTCACATTGAACAAAGGAATCTATTTGATAAACTTTGGAAAAGTGACAAGAAGAATCAGTGTTGCTGGATAATCCCCCAAAAGGTGCAGAGGATCTCGTGGTCTGTAATCTGCGCCTTTTTTGTGTCAAAACTTTCTTACATCTTAGCCAATTTGTCATCATTCTCCCTTCATGAATCCCGCACACTATACAGTAGAACTGCTGAAAGATACGTCAACCCGACGTGAAGCATTTGCCGCAATGGTTCGCGATTTGTCGCCGCAACTATATGGACAGATTCGTCGTATTGTGCAGTTTCATGACGATGCTGATGATGTGCTCCAAAATACATTTCTGAAAGCATGGCAGTCGTTGGATACCTTTCGTGGTGAAAGCCAACTTTCTACGTGGCTCTATCGCATCGCGCTAAATGAAAGCCTCTCCTTTCTAAAACGCATGCCTACGGATAATTGTAGTTTTGATGATGAAGTGGCTATGGGAGGGCGAACGCTTGAGAGTGATCCCTATTTTGATGGCAATGAAACGGAATTGCTTCTTCAGAAGGCTATTGCCACGTTGCCTGATAAGCAGCGCATCGTGTTTAATCTGAAATATTATGACGATATGAGGTATGATGAGATGAGCCAATTGCTTGATACGAGTGTGGGTGCTCTGAAAGCTTCCTATCATTTGGCAGTGAAGAAAATAGAGGCATATTTTAATGAGCATGATTAAACCCTTGAACTGCATAGACGTCTAAAAGATAATAAAATAAGAAAAATCACTATGCATAAATTTGATTGCAACCAACCTGCTTCATGTCATAATCCTTTTAAAGTACCCGAAGGCTACTTTACTGATTTCGCAGAAAGACTAATGTCGCGAATCGATGGAGTGGAAACTCGTATGCCGCAGATGCGCTTTGTAGCATGGATACCATGGATAGGAGTGGCTTGTGTATTGGCATTGACTCTTCTCTTTACGCAATGGATGCCCTCTTCCACCACGCAATCGTCGAAGGCGAAGCAAGAGCAGTACGCAGCGCGTGAGGCGGCCGATGATGAGGCCGTATATGATTATCTAATGATGGCGAATGCCGATAACAGCATAATGTCTTATGAAAATGATTATTAGTTTAATAGGTCTATTCCTATGTGTTAGTGTGCAATGTATGGGAACACGTGTGCAACAAACTACATACGTAGCCCCTGAAGTTGCGCAGCAAACTCAGCGTTCGCACGGCCCAGGTAAAGGTCCTTGCGATTGGAAACCTGAAAAATTCAAGAAAGATTTGATGGCGTTTATCGCTCGAGAAGCAGGATTCACAGAAGGTGAATCGCGTCGGTTCTTTCCCGTGTTTTTCGAAATGCACGAAAGCCAACGTAACATTGAGCGACAGAAGAATCGTGCCTTTTCCAATGCTGCGAAGCAAAATATGAATGAACGTGATTGTCAGCGTGTTCTCAATGAGGTAGATCAGCTTGATAAGAAATGGATGCGTATGAAGGCTCAATACAATAGCAGAATGCGCAAAATTGTTGGTGCTCGAAAGTTGGTAAAGGCTATGGATGCTGATCGCCGATTTAGTCGCCGAATGTTTAAGAAATTGACCAAGTAACTCTTTGAAAGAACAAAATATCATATACCACTCTTTAAAGGAAATACTTTAATGGCCTTCATCTGTGGCCTCTAACGCTTTTCATCCTAAAGACTATAGATGAAGGTCGTTAGAGAATGCTGATAAAGGCCTTTAATTTTAATTTGATAAAGCCCCATTTTAGATACTCTTTTTTTGAGAAAAGATGGAAAGTTGATGCCGAATACTTGATTTCCTAAATCTGTAATATAGATATCCTTATATAAAAATGAATGCAATAGACAATCCACAAATCGCGTTGGCGCGTCAGATTGTGGAGAATACAGATACACACCTATTCTTAACAGGGAAAGCTGGTACAGGAAAGACCACTTTCTTGCGTCGGTTACGCAAAGATTTGCCCAAGCGTATGGTTGTGCTCGCTCCTACGGGCATTGCTGCTATCAATGCCGAGGGAATGACGATTCACTCATTCTTTCAGCTTCCCTTCGTTCCTTATGTGCCTGGAGGAAATTATCAGCAAGATAAGAAGTATGGCATACGTAAGGAAAAACTCAGACTGATTCGAAGTCTTGACCTCCTAGTGATAGACGAAATTAGTATGGTTCGTGCAGACTTGTTAGATGCTGTAGATGAGATGCTTCGAAAAATACGTCGCAATCAGCAGCCTTTTGGTGGTGTACAACTCCTCTTGATTGGCGACCTTCAACAATTAGCGCCTGTGGTGAAGGATGAGGAGTGGACAATGCTGCGACAGTATTATGAAACACCATTCTTCTTTAGCAGCTTGGCTCTGAAACGTAGCAATTTTGTCACGGTAGAACTTGAGAAAGTGTATCGTCAGAATGACGAGAATTTCATTTCTCTGCTCAATAGCATTCGAGAGGGAAGGGCTGATACGCAAGTGCTTCAGAGGTTGAATCAACGATATGTTCCAGGCTTTAAGGCTGATAAGTCGGAGGGATATGTGCAATTAGTTACACACAACTGGCAAGCACATAAAATCAATGAGGAAGAATTGAGCTCACTTCCAGGAGAGTCGCGTACTTATACAGCCAAAATTGAAGGAAAGTTTCCAGAATACTCTTATCCCACAGACGAAGAATTAGTTATTAAGTCTGGAGCACAGGTGATGTTTGTGAAGAACGATACAGAAAAACGTTTCTTCAATGGCATGATTGGTGAGGTGACCAACGTGTCGCGCGATGGCTTCGATGTTCGTCCGAAGGATAAGCCTGATATGCTTATCAGTGTAAAGCCTGAAGAGTGGACAAACACGCGCTACGGGCTCGATGAACAGACAAAGGAAATCAAAGAATTCGTTGATGGCACCTTTGTGCAATATCCTGTAAAGTTGGCTTGGGCTATTACGATTCATAAAAGTCAGGGATTGACATTCGACCATGTGATGATAGATGCTTCAGGAGCATTTGCTCACGGACAAACCTATGTAGCGCTGAGCCGATGCCGCACATTAGAGGGCATAGTGCTTACTTCGGTCATTCCTCCTTCGGCGGTGATTGCCGACCAGAATATTGAAAAGTTTAACGAACGTATGCGCAATAGTCGTGTGGATGGAGAGAAACTCTCGGCTATGCGTCAATCGTTTGAACTTCATCTGCTCACGGAACTGTTTAAGTTTGAGCGTGAACGTATCGCCTTGTCGAGTATCACGGAGATTCTACGTCGGCATTTAGCAGGTCTTTATGGAAAGACGCTTCAAGAGTTTGATGCACGACTGCGTGTGTTTGACTTGGAGGTGATGAATGTGTCGGGCAGTTTTTATTCCCAATATTCGCGCATGTTGGCTCAAACGGAAAATTCTGCAGAGGATGTAGCTCTGCAACAGCGCATAGCGAAAGGAGCTGAATATTTTTCGACAAAGCTAGATGAACTCAGTAGGTGGGTGGCTTTGCACCAAATAGAATCGGACAATGCCGCAGTGGAAAAGCAACTGAAATCGGCATTCTCGGAATGGAAAGAAGCCGTTTCGGCTCACCGAAAGTTACTTCACTTTGTGGCTTACGAGGGCTTTAAAGCTTCGCAATTCCTCAATTATCGTGCAAAAGTATTGCTCGAAGCCGACGATAAGATGGCGCCTGCCAATACACGCAAACAAAAAGCGAAGAGTGGAGCTAAGAATGCGGTTAACGATAAGTATGTGGTTCCGACAGAGGTAAAGAATGCAAGTCTGTATTACACGTTGCAAACGTGGCGCAGAGAAAAAGCGTTAGAGCGCAAACTTCCCGCTTATACCATCTTAAGCACCAAGGCTTTGATGACTATGGCTAATCATGCTCCCACTACGATGGAGGAATTAAAGAAAGTTCCCTATTTTGGTGCGAAGAGCTTGGCAAATTATGGTGCAGAATTGCTTCAGTTGATATCGAAATCTAAATCCAAAGACAAGAAAGGCATAGAGTAGGGGAATGCTTCTCTTGACATTTCCTAATGAAATGGAAAAGGTTTTGTTTGCCGAATAATGTAGGCAAACAGAACCTTTTGTTATTATATCCTATTTTCTAGAATAAATAGAATGGCTTGTCGTGTTCAGATGTGATAAGTGTTTATACATCAGATTTTTAAGGAAAAAAGAGGATTATTCTGTAAATGTTCTTATCTTTGTCACATCAGGACTACTGATAAATGGTGAAAAAAAGAGTTGAGAGATTATTAACCCCCCAAAAAACTACGGAAAATGCGAAAGAACATTCTATCAACATTATGGCTCGCAGCGTTGGCAACCCTAACATTTACAGCTAGACCTTTAGCATCGTCGGCTCAAGAAGTTAAGACATTCACAGAATACGTGATGCAGCAAGATTCTCAAAGTGAACAGGACAATCCAGATGACATAAGACCTTATATGGTGCCCTATCTTACTAGCAGAACACACTATAAGGTGATTTCCAGTCTTTACTCAGGTGCGCTTTACAATGTGAGCGAAGGCGCATTCTGCTTAATAGATAAGAATCTTCTTGCTGTGTGGACAATCGATGGTGAGTATCTATTTGGTCCAGAATGGAAAGCATTGGGAACACGAGGAGATAATAATATGCTATTTGATAATGGCGCGCTCATTGCCAAATCTGCTAAGAAAAACAACTTCGGCAAGGAATTCTATTCGATACTATATAAGGATGGATCGGTGAGAAATCTTGATCCGTCTTGGAAGCCGCAGTCTGGTTTTGTTGATGGACTTGCTTATGTGACCAAGATGCAGGGCTATCAAGAACTTGGAAACTTCTTCATTAACACGCGGGGAGAAAAGTTTCCATCGCCTACCAACTTGATTTTTGGTTATGGTTGTGAGGGAAAACCTCGTGCGCTCAAGTGTGGCTTGCGTGCTTTTCAAGTGCGTGGACATAAATGGGGCTTCATGGATGAGAAAGGCCAAGTGGTCATTCAGCCCCGTTGGGATAAAGTGCGCGACTTTAGCGAAGGCTATGCATGGACATTTGTTCGAAACGAGGGCAGTGGAAATTATACGGCGACGTTGATTGACTGCACAGGAAAAACAGTGCTGACAACTTCTGTCGTTTCTACACAATTCGATTTGAGTGAAACTTATGTGATAGGTGATGTGCGTGATGGCAAATACTATGTGTATTCTGATGGGAGTGAACCTACAACGACTTATTATGACTTGAAGGGGCGTAAACTCGCGGTGTCGTATGGTGGAACTTCATTTTATGAAGGCCACGCATTGGTTCGTGGTATTAAGGATTATTGGGATCGAGTGTTTTCTGTAGATGATAATTTCAATATTACGGATACTTACTCGACATATAGCAGCGACGGACATTCAATATATGCAGGAGAATTGTGGGCCTCCAACCCTTTCGATTCGTTTGGATTGTACACTATCCATTCGGGAACTGCCGTAATTGATAGTAGAGGACGATTGGTGTTAAAGGAATTAGGCGATATGTGGGAGCACGGCTATATTAGAGGATTTAGCCAACCGAGCAAAGATGGCTATATTATCGCAGATAATATCAGGATAGATGATAAGCGTTTTATGGCTTTGGTGAAATATACGGGCGAGATTGCTTGGCTCTTTGGTGAAGAGTGCTTTACGGCGGAGGATTTGAAAGGCTTTGTTCATTCCGATGATTATGACGAAAACAAAGTCGTTGTAGATTGTGGCGGAACAAACAAAAAGCCTAAAGGCCCTACGGGGAAAATTGATCAAACTTATTCGGTCAAGGTAAAATGTAATCCAGCAGTAGGAGGTAGTGCTTCTGTTGTAGGAAAATCTCCTATTAAATATGGCGATAAGGTATCTGTTCAAGCAAAGCCTAATGAAGGCTGGGTGGTCACTAGTATCAGATTGAGAAATAGAGAAATAGGCGAGGAGTCATTCTCAGTGTTTGAGAATGATACAGCTACCGTGACATTTCTTAAGCGTCCAGTGATAGAGAAATTTAATCATTCGAACGTTTACCAAGGAACTCTCAAAATGAAACTATCAGGAAATGATTACATAGATGTTCCTCTCTATGCAGAAATGAGTAAGGAGAAAAATATCTGCAGTCCATTTGGTAAAAATACTTATGGCTACTTGGCGTTGATGCTAGATCCGATGAAACGATATGTAGGTGGTTCATTGGCGGTAAATGTGTACTATCCTCCTATGAAAATCGTTGGCATGCAGAAGGAGGGCGGAAAACAATATATTGTGGTAGATGCAGGGTCGGCTATGTATCATAATCTGCGTGTAGTTTCTGATAATATGGGAGCAAACCTTTGGTTCAACTTAATGATGATGATGGATGGTTTTGAAAATGGTTCTGTTGTTCCACGTCGCTACAGAATAGAGATAGTGCAAGTAAATGACAATACGGGCGAATGCACATTAGGCAATTTGCAGGTGTTCTCACTTATTAAGGGATGGGTTCCTGGTCAAGATCGATCCATTAGAGTGCACACTTTGAGTAAATATCCCACACTGAGTGGTGGAGCACATGATTTGGGCCTTCCCTCAGATTTTTTTAATGGATGTACGCTTAAACTAAGTAAGAAACGTGATGACATACGTTGGTATCCGCCCACAGAATGGGCAAAGAGTCAAACTGATTACCAAAAGAAGGTAGAGAAAATGACGCAAACTTACCAAAACTTTGCAACCGACTACGAGAAGGTGTTTGGTCAATAATGAAGAACTAGTCCTTCGGCTTCTATAAGGGTGGTTCTGTAAATTCCATCATCAGAATTTACAGAACCACCTATAATATATATAGGAGTGCTCATTGCGTATTCGTGCAAGATGGTTAGTCTATTCGTTATGTGGGCAATGTGTCTCGCGTTGGCGTTAGGAGAAATGTCTTATTCCTCTTTTGACTAGATGCTATGTCGACGCAAGGGCATGTTATCCATCGAACGAATCTTCTTATTGCCTCCTTAAATCTACTTCAAAGACAAAAAACTTTCGAGAAAAATAGTGCTTTGTTTGGCTATTTATAAATAAATGTATAACTTTGCGTTCGCAAATGAGGATAATCAATAGATTGCCTAATTAAGCAAAAGGCCGAAATGGCTCAGTTGGTAGAGCAATTCATTCGTAATGAATAGGTCGCGGGTTCGAGTCCCGCTTTCGGCTCTCAAAATGCAAGAACGCTGTAAGGTAGTTCTTGCATTTTTTTGTGTACGCTCGGCATGAGCATTATCTAACGGGTGCAAGTCCCGAGTAGAAAACTAGCGGATATTTTTGGTTGTATTATGAGAAAAGTGATTTGTCTTTCCTTTCACAGATGCCCGTTTTACCATTCACAGATGTTCGTTTTTTTCTTTTGCAGATGCACATCTTTCCGTCGTACACTGCCCAGTGATAGCTTTACCACTGCCGTGCGGTAGCTCTACCGCTGCCGTTCGGTAGCTTTACCACAGGCCTGTGTACGACGGGAAAGTCTTCAAGTAGAAACGGAAAGGCTTAGGTTTTAGCATGATAATGACGAGGTTCGGAGCACTCCGTTCGCAGTTTACGAAAATCTCCGTTCACAAGGGAAAAATCCCATCTATGCAGAGAGGCGATTTCCTGTGACCCGAAGGAAGGCCGTATCTTCATGCTGAGTGGCAAAGTAAAGGGCCTTTCTTGCCCAGCACCGGAGAGGAGAAGAGGAAAAAGAGATAAAAATGCGGATTGTGGCTGTTTTTTAACGTTTTATTTTGCGATTGTTGCGTTCTGTCACACTTTAACATTTCCTTTGCAGGCAAATAAGGAATAATACAGATAATAAAACTCTTAGAACTATGCAAAAGAATGAAATAATCCTTGAGAAGCAAACTCGTAATTTTTCTATTCTTGATGTTTTGTCGTTGCAAGTGGTGACTCGTATGTTAGGAAAAGCTCACATGATGCACGTGATGGCTCGTTTTTATAGTGTGTTGCTTGAACGCTCCTTTACTCCAAGGCAAAGTGTCTATGTGTTGTATGCACAAATCATGCTATTGGCTGCACTGTTCCCTTTTGCAATGAGTTTGGGATGGCGCGCGTTATTCATCTGCCTGTTTTATCAAAGCGTTAAGAAGAGCGGACTTTGTAAGTGGCGATAGTGGCAACCCTTTGTGTACGTCCTATAAAGGTGGTGTAGGTTGCCTTTATAGGATGTACGCAGAGTTTTTGATTCTTGCTGCTAATATAGAAGGAGTATTCCTTCTCGTCATGGCAAAGAGAAAATCTTCGACTTTCACTTTGTTATGCGCTCGAATTGCACTAACTTTGCAGACGAAAACCAAAGTCTCAAGCGAATGGAACCTTTGAAACATGAGTGTGGTGTGGCAATGGTAAGATTGCTCAAGCCGCTCAGTTATTATGAAAAGAAATATGGCACGTGGATGTATGGCTTGAATAAGCTCTACTTGCTGATGGAAAAGCAGCATAATCGCGGTCAAGAGGGTGCAGGGCTTGCTTGCGTGAAAATGCAGGCTGCTCCAGGTGAGGAATTTATGTTTCGGCAACGCGGCTTGGGCGGTGGGGCTATACAAGAGATTTTTGGTAACGTACATAAGGATATTAGCAATTTTTCAAGCGAACAGTTGCATGATGCGGACTTTGCAGCCCGCTACGTGCCGTTTGCCGGTGAAATATATATGGGCCACCTCCGGTATTCTACCACCGGCAAGAGTGGCCTTTCGTATGTTCATCCATTTCTGCGTCGCAATAATTGGCGTGCAAAAAACCTCTGCATCTGTGCGAACTTTAATATGACGAATGTACCCGAAATTTTCAAGGCAATTGCCGTGAAGGGGCAGCATCCTCGAATGGTGTCGGACACGTATTTGCTTCTTGAACAATTAGGGCATAGGCTCGATCGAGAAAGTGAGCGTTGCTATGAAGAGGCAAAAAGTAAGGGTCTTGAGAATATAGACATTACGACCTATATTGAAAATCATATCAATCTGAAAAATGTACTCTCGCAGTCTGCTCCTGTGTGGGATGGTGGCTACGTGGTATGCGGTACAACAGGATCGGGTGAGATGTTTACATTACGCGATCCGTGGGGTATACGTCCTGCATTCTACTATCGCGATGAAGAAATTGTGGTAGTGGCTTCGGAGCGTCCCGTGATACAGACTGCATTTGATTTGGATGCGGATAAAGTGCATGAATTGCTTCCTGGTCAAGGTCTTTTTGTATCGAAATCAGGGAAAATCCAAGTGGAACGTGTACTAGAACCGCAGAAGTATGCTGCTTGTTCTTTTGAAAGAGTTTACTTTAGCCGTGGATCGGATGTGGATATTTATCGCGAACGTAAGGAGCTAGGACGTACTTTGGTTGAACCGATTTTGAAAGCGGTTAATGGCGAGCTAGACAATACGGTGCTAGGTTATATTCCCAATACTGCTGAGGCTGCCTATTATGGCATGTTGCAGGGGTTTGACGAGTGCTTAAATCGCCAAAAAGCAGAGGAAATAGAAAAGCTGGGAAGCAATATTACGCACGAAAAACTTTACGAGATTCTTTCTCGCCGCATTCGTTCAGAAAAGTTGGCATGGAAGGATATAAAGATGCGTACTTTTATTGCAGAAGGCAATTCCCGTAATGATCTTGCAGCTCATGTATATGATATTACTTATGGTTCGATTCGTCCAGGTGTGGACAATCTCGTGGTAATCGACGATAGCATTGTTCGTGGAACAACGTTACGTGAAAGTGTGATTCGTATCATGGATCGTTTACATCCCAAACGCATTGTAGTGGTGAGTTCTTCACCGCAAGTGCGCTATCCCGATTATTATGGTATTGACATGGCACATATGGAAGAGTTTATTGCTTTCCGTGCTGCTATTGCTTTACATCGTGATCGTGGCTTACAAGATCGTCTTAAGAATATATACAAAAAATGCAAGGCACAAGAGAATTTCCCCAAAGAGCAGGTGATTAACTATGTGAGAGAAGTATACAAGCCTTTCACTACGGAGGAAATTTCTGAAAAGATGGCAGAAATGCTTCGTCCAGAAGGTGTGACTACTGAGATTCATATAGTATACCAAAGTCTTGACGGATTGCATCGCGCGTGTCCGCATTCTCCAGGTGATTGGTATTTCTCAGGCCATTATCCTACACCTGGGGGTAACAAACGGGTGAACGAAGCTTTTATTAACTACTTCGAACATCAATATAAAGCGTAGACTATCTATTAAGTACACATTCTATATATAAGAAAATACTCATCAACTCAATAATATGCGTAACGTAACATTAGTTCTTGACGACGGAACTCAATTTCATGGTCAGTCGTTTGGTTATGAAGCTCCTGTGGCGGGAGAAGTGGTATTCAATACTGCCATGATGGGCTATCCTGAGAGTTTGACGGATCCATCGTATGCAGGTCAGCTTATGGCTTTGACTTATCCTCTCGTAGGCAACTATGGTGTCCCCCCCTTCACTGTAGAAGAAAATGGTCTCGCCACTTACATGGAAAGTGATCGCATCTATGCATCGGCTATCGTCGTGAGCGATTATAGTGAACAATACAGCCATTGGAATGCTGTGGAAAGCCTCGGAGATTGGCTTAAACGTGAGAAAGTGCCAGGAATCACGGGGATAGATACTCGAGAATTGACCAAAGTGTTGCGTGAACATGGAGTGATGATGGGTAAAATTCTCTTCGACGATGCTCCTGATAATATTCCTTCAGCAGAATATGAAGGGGTGAACTATGTAGCCCAAGTATCATGCAAGGAAATTATTAGGTATAACGAAGGCAAAGGTCTTAAAAAGGTAGTACTCGTTGACTGCGGTGTGAAGAACAACATCATTCGTTGTCTTATAAATCGTGGAGTGGAAGTAATTCGTGTGCCTTGGAACTATGATTTCAACGACATGGAGTTTGACGGCCTTTTCCTTGCCAATGGTCCTGGCGACCCTGATACTTGTGTAGATGCCGTTAACAATATCAAGAAATTCTTGGCCAATCCCAATGTGCGTCCTTGTATGGGAATCTGTATGGGTAACCAACTCTTGTCAAAGGCAGCAGGTGCTACTATCTATAAATTGAAGTATGGCCATCGTAGCCATAATCAGCCCGTTCGCATGGTAGGCACTAATCGCTGTTTCGTTACTTCACAGAATCATGGCTATGCTGTTGATAGTCGTACGCTCTCTGCTGATTGGGAACCTTATTTTATTAATATGAATGATGGCTCTAACGAAGGTGTACGTCATAAGACGAATCCTTGGTTCTCAGCACAGTTCCATCCAGAAGCTTGCTCAGGTCCGGTAGATACGGAATTCCTGTTTGATGAGTTTGTGAAATTACTGAATAAATAAATCCTTGTGAGGTGAAAGGAATTGCTAATTTTTGAGTAATGATTCATCACCTTATAAATCTTAAAGAAATTCCATACATGACTACGATAAAGAAAGTTCTTCTCCTTGGTTCAGGCGCACTGAAAATCGGTGAAGCTGGAGAATTTGACTATTCAGGTTCACAAGCCCTTAAAGCACTGAAGGAAGAAGGTATTGAAACCATCTTGATCAACCCGAACATCGCTACGGTGCAGACTTCGGAGGGCGTGGCAGATCGTATCTACTTCTTGCCTGTAACGCCTTATTTTGTGGAACGCGTAATTCAGAAGGAACAACCTGATGGTATTATGCTAGCATTTGGTGGCCAAACGGCGCTCAACTGTGGTGTGCAGCTTTACGAACAAGGTATTCTTGAAAAGTATAACTTGAAGGTGCTGGGTACTCCCGTACAAGCAATTATGGATACGGAAGATCGCGAACTTTTCGTCGAGAAACTCAACGAGATTGACGTTAAGACGATAAAGAGCGAAGCTTGTGAAACCATAGAACAGGCTCGTAAGGCTGCAGCAAATCTTGGTTATCCTGTAATTTTGCGTGCGGCTTATGCATTGGGAGGCCTTGGTTCTGGTTTTTGTGACAATGAAGAAGAACTGAACAAGTTGGCAGAAAAAGCCTTCTCTTTCTCTCCGCAAGTATTGGTAGAGAAGAGTTTGAAGGGTTGGAAAGAAGTAGAGTACGAGGTAGTACGCGACCGCTTCGACAACTGTATTACGGTATGTAATATGGAAAATTTCGATCCACTGGGTATTCACACGGGCGAAAGTATCGTAATAGCTCCTTCTCAGACGCTTACAAATTCAGAGTATCACAAACTTCGTGAACTTTCTATTCGCATTGTTCGTCACGTGGGTATTGTGGGTGAATGCAATGTGCAATATGCCTTTGATCCCAATAGCGAAGATTATCGCGTGATTGAGGTAAATGCTCGCCTCTCTCGTTCTTCAGCCTTGGCTTCTAAAGCTACGGGTTATCCCTTGGCTTTTGTGGCTGCTAAGCTTGGTTTGGGCTACGGACTCTTTGACTTGAAGAACTCTGTAACGAAAACTACATCTGCTTTCTTCGAACCAGCTTTGGATTACGTGGTGTGCAAGATTCCTCGTTGGGACTTGGGTAAATTCCATGGAGTAGATCGCGAATTAGGATCTTCAATGAAGTCGGTAGGCGAAGTAATGGCCATCGGACGTACTTTCGAGGAAGTAATTCAGAAAGGTCTTCGTATGATTGGTCAGGGCATGCACGGCTTTGTAGATAATAAGGAACTGAAGATTGATAATGTAGATGAAGCCTTGAGAGAGCCTACTGATAAGCGTATCTTCGTTATAGAAAAGGCATTTAAGGCAGGTTACACTATCGACCAAATTCATGATTTGACCAAGATCGATCGTTGGTTCTTGCAAAAGCTTTACAAGATTCATCAAACCGATCAAGAACTTCATAATTGCACATCTATTAATGTGCTTAGCAATGACCTCTTGCGTAAGGCAAAAGTTCAAGGTTTCACGGATTTCCAGATAGCTCGTGCTGTCGGCATGGAACAAGAAATGGACATAGAGAAGGCAATTCTCGCTGTTCGTGCACGTCGTAAGCAAGCTGGTATACTTCCCGTTGTGAAGCAAATCGACACGTTGGCTGCTGAGTACCCTGCTCAGACCAACTATTTGTATTTGACTTATAGCGGTGTGGCACATGATATAAGTTTTGAAAAAGATAAGCGTTCGGTAGTCGTATTGGGTTCGGGAGCCTATCGCATCGGTTCTTCTGTAGAATTCGACTGGTGTGGTGTACAGGCACTCAATACCATTCGTAAGGAGGGCTATCGTTCGATCATGATTAATTATAATCCCGAAACAGTTTCGACCGACTATGATATGTGCGATCGTCTCTATTTCGATGAACTTACGTTTGAGCGCGTAATGGATATTCTCGATTTGGAATGTCCTTATGGTGTGATAGTAAGTACTGGTGGTCAGATTCCTAATAATTTGGCTATGCGTCTTGATGCAGAAAATGTAAATCTGCTCGGCACGCAAGCTAAGTATATTGACAATGCTGAGGATCGCGAGAAATTCTCGGCTATGCTCAATCGCATTGGTGTGGATCAGCCTGAATGGAGTGCGTTGACTTCTATGGACGACATCCAAGAATTTATCAAGCAAGTGGGCTTCCCTGTATTGGTTCGTCCGTCTTATGTGCTCTCGGGCGCTGCGATGAATGTTTGCTCTAATCAAGAGGAACTCGAACGCTTCTTGAAATTGGCTGCCAATGTATCAAAGAAACATCCTGTAGTGGTAAGCAGATTCATGCAGCATGCCAAGGAGGTGGAAATGGATGCCGTAGCCAAGGATGGCGAAATCATTGCTTATGCTATTTCCGAACACATAGAATTTGCAGGTGTTCACTCTGGTGATGCCACAATTCAGTTCCCGCCTCAGAAGCTCTATGTAGAAACAGCACGCCGCATTAAGAAGATTTCAAAGCAGATTGCTAAAGAACTTCATATCTCCGGGCCATTTAATATCCAATACTTGGCTCGTGAAAATGATATCAAGGTGATTGAATGTAATCTACGTGCTTCGCGCTCTTTCCCATTTGTGAGTAAAGTGCTCAAAATCAATCTTATTGAACTTGCAACTCGCATCATGCTGGGCTTACCTGTAGAGAAACCAGCTAAGAGCTTGTTCGATCTTGATTATGTAGGTGTGAAAGCATCGCAATTCTCATTTAATCGCTTGCAGAAGGCCGATCCTGTATTAGGCGTAGATATGGCTTCGACGGGTGAAGTAGGCTGTTTGGGCGAGGATTCACGTTCCGCTTTGCTTAAAGCAATGCTTTCTGTAGGGCAGCGTATTCCGGCAAAGAATATCCTACTTTCAACGGGTGATGGCAAACAAAAGGCTGAAATGCTCGCTGCGAGTGCAATGCTTCGTGATCATGGCTATAAACTATTTGCAACTCCAGGTACAAGTCGTTATCTCACAGAAAATGGCATAGAGAATACGCTCGTACATTGGCCTAGTGAAGAGGGACAACAGCCGCAAGCACTCGATATGCTCCACAACAAGGAGATTGATATGGTAGTAAATGTACCTAAGAATCTTTCTACGGGCGAGTTGAGTAATGGCTACAAAATTCGTCGTGCAGCAATCGACCTAAATGTTCCTTTAATTACAAATGCTCGTTTGGCTTCTGCTTTCATCTATGCTTTCTGTTCTCAGAAATTAGATGATTTGGAAATCAAATGTTGGCAGGAATATTAATCAAAGGGCTCTTTCTTGAGGTATTGGCCTAAAGAAGATCTCTCATAGGAACTGTCTCCTTAAAGGCAGAAATGATACGCAAAGTGTTAAGTATAAAGGAATAGTCCTTCAAAGCATGGATGATACTAACTTTATACTTAATGCTTTGTTGTTTTCGATAATGGCTAAAAACGAAGTATATGAATCAGGTATGTTGGGGCTTTATAGGCTGTGGCGAAGTGACCGAAAAGAAAAGTGGTCCTGCTTTTAATCTTATAGAGGGATCTAAAATCGTGGCAGTAATGAGCCGTAAGGAAGAGCGTGCACGTTCTTACGCCGAAAGGCATGGCATAAAGCGATGGTATACTGATGCGCAGGAATTGATAAATGATTCAGAAGTGAATGCAGTGTATATTGCGACTCCACCTTCAACGCATGCAACTTATGCAATTATGGCAATGAAAAGTGGCAAAGCTGTTTATGTGGAGAAGCCAATGGCTTCCAACTATGAAGATTGCTGTCGCATCAATCGAATTGCAGAAAAAACGGGCGTACCCTGTTTCGTTGCCTATTATCGTCGCTATCTTCCTTATTTTCAAAAGGTAAAGGAACTGATAGACAATGGTGCCGTGGGTAAAGTGGTGAATGTACAAATTCGTTTTGCTGTCCCTCCACGCGATTTGGATTATAATGAAACGAATCTTCCATGGCGTGTGCAAGCCGATATTGCTGGTGGCGGTTATTTCTATGATTTGGCTCCCCATCAGATTGATTTGCTACAAGAACTATTTGGGCCTATATTGGAGGCTGAGGGAATGAAAGCTAATCGCGGTGGACTTTATCCTACGGAGGATTCTGTAAGTGCTTGTTTTAAGTTTGATAATGGTCTTCCCGGTTCTGGCTCCTGGTGCTTTGTAGCTCATGAATCAGCAAAAGAAGATCGTATTGATATTATAGGAAACAGAGGGTCTCTCTCATTCTCGGTGTTTACTTATCAGCCTATTTTGCTTCAAAACGAACAAGGACGACAAGAATTTATTGTGCCTAATCCCAAATATGTGCAATTGCCTTTGATTAAGTTGATAGTAGAACATTTGCAAAATAAGGCTATTTGTAAGTGTGATTCTGTTAGTGCAACTCCTGTAAACTGGGTCGTAGATCGCATTCTTGGTAAGATCTGATAGTAAAACGTTTTCTCATGTTACTTATTGCACGCGTTCTTTCCAGTGTCTGTTCGTTCGGACGTTGTAAGAATACCTTCCTTTCATCCCTTGGGGTGGGGCAGGTAAGACGGGTGTGTCTATTAGGGATGTCTTTGGCATGCATTCCCACTATGCTCTATTCTCGACAACTCATCGAAGATGATACTGTACTTCAATCGGATTCCTTAATAGCAGATAGTATGCATGTATCCCAACATCCCAAGATGCGGAATCTGAAAAAGAAAGTAAAGCATACGGGAAGTATTCTCTATCGTTTTATTAAGAATTTTGATGATTACGATACAACTTATATATCGCCTAATTATTACAATTTTACGGCGATGATGCAAAACACCAATTATTTTCAAGTATACAAACTGCAGGGGAAAGATGAAAATGGTGTGACGCAGACTATTGCAACAAAACCTTCTCCTAATGTGAAAGTAGGCCCTTACTTTGGTTGGCGGTGGATTTTCTTAGGTTATACATTCGACGTGAGCCATCCTAAAGCACTTGGAGAATCATCAGAATTTGATTTTAGTTTGTATAGTTCGATGCTTGGGTGTGACTTCGTGTATATAAAAAATTCAGGCAACTATCGTCTGCGTCGTGCAACGGGGTTTGAAGGCGTCGATCCTTATGCCGTTCGCAATATAGCGTTTACGGGATTGGATGCCAATACACTTTCTTTTAGTGCTTACTATGTATTCAACCATCGACACTTTTCATATCCTGCTGCATACAATCAAAGTACGGTACAACGCAAGAGTTGTGGTTCTGCTTTGCTTGGAATGGGGTATAGTAAGCAACATGTTAGTTTTGATTATACAAAGCTTCCGCAAATATTATTGGGAGAAGAAGGCAATGAGCACATTGTGGAAGAATTGAAGTTCTCAAGCGTCAACTACAATTATTACTACGTAAGTGCGGGGTATGGCTACAATTGGGTTTTTGCTCGCAACTGCTTATTGGGCGCTTCTGTTATGCCCTCCATCGGACTACGTAAAGGTAAGGGAGAAAAGCTAAAAGGCAATGAAGTTCTAATGGATTTGAAGACACTTAGTTGTGATATTACCTCACGTGTAGGTATCGTTTGGAATAACGCGCATTGGTTTGCTGGTGGTTCTCTCATCAGCCATCTATACATGTATCGCAAAGATCGTCTTTCTCTTACCAACTCTGTCAACTTTGCCAATATCTACGTAGGTTTCTTCTTCAATCGAAAGAAGCAGTATAGGTAAAGATATTGATAAAACATTGGTTGGGCTGCCGTATCTCAACTTGCGTATGCCCTCATAAAAGGTATGATGCATAAAGAAAGACTTTGCTTATGACATCGTTGGTAAAAACAAAGCATTCGCTATTATTTCGCGTTCAGCCAAAAGCCTCGGAAACTTATTGGAAATAACGTAGCAGAAATAATTGTGATAAGAAATATTTGCAAATCATTTGCAAGCAGGCTATGCCACATTGCATAGAGTCATGTTGACGTATCATAGGAAAAATCATATCATTTATATTAAAAATTGACTTTCTATGTTTTCATTTTAAGAAACTTCCTGTTTGCAACAAGTTGATTTTTATTCTTTTCCGAAGCTTTAGTTTTATGACTTTACATTCTGTTCTTTTGAGATTGACCTGCACCAGTTCCTTTATACTTGCTGTTCGTTGCGTTAAAGCGATAGCGGATGCTAAAGGTAATGGTACTTGTGGAATTTAGGTCATATAACATTGTTCTTTGCGCACCTGAATAGAATGTGCGATGTTGGTTCCCCGTTCCAAATACATCTGAAACGTCAAGTGTCAACGTAAGGCGATTCTTGAGCAACGACTTGTAGAGTGACAGGTCTGTATTGAAATAGCCTTGGCGGATACATTTGTTACCCATATTACCTTCGGTCTGTGCGGTCATTATAAATGAAGCCGTCAGCAACTTGAAGTCAAACGCATTGGTAAGTTGGAAAACTGCCACAGGATTGTCAAGCTTATTGCCCACATGCGTATCCATCTTGAGCCATTGCTTATAAAGCATTGTTTCCAATGTTGGATGCCAAATGCCAAAGGTTGGGTTCAGCGTCAGTCCTGCTTGGAAAGAGTTGTAGCTATTGATGTTCTCTGGGCGAGCGAGTGACTTCATCGGATCGTCACGATAAGTCTGCGTCATCGTACAAACTTCATCTGAGATATGCGAATAAACCAGTTGTAGATTGAACCATTTCCAAGAGAGTCCGTAGGTAAGATTGTGCGTAATTGAAGGAACGAGGAATGGATTGCCCGACTCGTAGGTGTATTGGTTGTCATACTGCACACCGCTTCTAAGTTCGTTATAGCTTGGACGATAGATGTCGGTGGCATACGTCAGTTGCATCTGTGTCTTGCCAACAGGAAGCGAGAGAGCTAAAGACGGAAACCAATTGCCGTAAGTCTTGCTTTGTTCTGCTATATACAATTCATTGTCATAATAGTCAAAGTTGATGTATTCATAGCGAAGCCCTGCTTGCATCGTCAGTTGCCCGAATCTACGGCTATAGTCAACGAACGCAGAAGTTGTTGACTCCTTGACTTTTTCTTTCTCGTTATCAACCACTTCCGGCTCCACTTGGTAGTGACTTCTTCGATTCACATGACTGTATTCACCGCCCAACGAAAAAGTGCCATTCAACAAAGGAATACTAAGGACAAGTTTGGATGCCAACAAATAGTTGCAATTGTTGCGATAAGAGCAGACATCTGACTTTTCCGTCTCTGCCTGGCGATATTCGTCAAGCACTGTTTCGTGTAAGTCCATCCACTGCTTCTTGCCATACCAATAATAGTCTGTATTGAAATCCACATTCAGTCCTCCAATCTTGCCAACATAATAAGCATTGGCGGAATAAGTCGATGACTGACCTGGACTAAGATAATCAACGATTGACGATTCCTTCTGTACATTGTTCTGCATTATATTGAACGTCTGAGTTCCTTCGCCCTTATCCTTTGCAAAACGATTGTAGCTGAAGCTGGCACCCAAATTGCTTTCTTCACCAAGCATATAGCTTACCCCCAAGCGTGCGTATGGGTTGATGTTCGTGAATTCCTGATTGACATTCATATTCTGCTGCCAAGTATCTGTGATGTATGAATATTGCGTCACCTGTTTGTTTTCTGGAGTGTGAGCATATGCACCATACAAGAACCCATTGACATCCAATCCTCCTCTTCGATAATTTCCTTGGAACGACTCATAAGAGCTCAAACGTTTTTCTTCATTGACCGAAAACGTAGTTTTATTGTCAAAGCTGAAGCCTTCGCCCTGCGTCTTCTTTGTGGTAATGCGTATGACACTCTTCACACTGGCATCATATCGTGCACCAGGGTTGTTGATTACTTCAATTTTCTTTATGTTGCTTGGTTGCAAACGTTGCAAATCCATTTGGTCTTGCATCTTCCGACCATTGATAAATATGACAGGTGTGCCACGACCAAACACTTCTATTTGTCCATCTTTGGCAGACACATTAGGAATGCGTGAAAGCAACTGTTCCATATTGGAAGTTTTCTCCAATACACTGCCTTCTATATTTGTTATCATTCCCTCTCCTCGCAGTATGGTCTTTGGCAACGAACTTTTGACAACAACCTCGCCAAGCATATCGGTGCTTTCCTTAAGTTTTAAGGTGACGGTAGTTTGCCCCGTATAATTTATGTATTGTGTTTCATAACCGATGAGAGAAACTCGAATGACATTGCCACTCTTTACACCTTCAAGCATGAAAGAACCATCTTCCTTGCTAACCGTTCCTTTAACGAAAGAAGAGTCTGCTTGTAACAGTTCCACAACATTGGCAAATGAAATTGGCATACCTTTTGTGTCTGTCACAACCCCTTGAATGTTCTGTGCCATCAGCATTGGGCATAACCCTAAGAACATTATTAGTAATTCAAAATACTTTCTCATAGTTTTCTGTTTTGAAATCTGTAAATTGCCTAGGAATCTGCGTTTTTTAGAAGTTACGCCTTCTTACAGATGGGCTGTTTTGACATTGTGCAAGATGCCAGGAATAGTTGCGTCAAAATGAAAGTAAACTATGATTATTTGCTTTGTTTTGTATTCCGAATGCAAAAGTATAAAGATTTTTTGAAGCGAAGTGATTTTCGGAAATAAAAGTATATCCCTCACAAATGGCTACTCCTATCTTTGCACCGAATTCCACCTTTTAGCCTTGGCTTTGCCTCGTACTACGGGACGAATGTGACCTTTTCATTGCTCGATGAGCATTTTGGGCTCTACCGCTGCCGTCCGGTAGAGCTGCCGCTGCCGTCCGGTAGAGCAATGAATGATGGTTTGCAGATGGCAGAGAGTAAATCTGCGGATGGCAAAATCAGGGTGAGTAAATAGAAGCAAACGATTCTTGCAAAGAGCAGATGAGGGGGAGAAGCAAATAAGAATGCTTGCAAAGCGATGCCTATTATATTTATAACGCGAGTTTTTCTCTGATACTCTGCTCATTTTCGGGGTTAAATAAGGGGGAAAATCAGGCGTAAATCTTCCCTTGTGAACGGAGTATTTCATAAACAGCGAACAGAGTGTTCCTAACTTCTTCATTATCATGCTAAAACCTAGGTTGTTCCGTTTCTTCTTGAAGACTTTTCTGTCGTTCACTGGGCGTTGAACGACGGCAAGAAGAAGATCTGTGAATGGTAGAATGCGCATCCGTGAACGGCAAGACGTACATCTATGGACGGCATATAAGTCACTTTCCTCATCATACAATCTGAAATATCCGCTGCCCCTAAACCTACTCTTATAAAATCCAAGTTCCAATAGGCATATAACACAAAAAATCCTCCATAATCACTACAAGTATTATGGAGGATAATTCTATATAAATATCTGACAATCAGATAATTACTTCTTGTTGAGAGCGAGATCAGCCTTAACTGCGCAAGCTACTGAGCAACCTACCATGGGGTTGTTACCAATACCGAGGAAGCCCATCATCTCAACGTGTGCGGGAACTGAAGAAGAACCTGCGAACTGAGCGTCAGAGTGCATACGACCCATAGTGTCAGTCATACCATAAGAAGCAGGACCTGCAGCCATATTGTCAGGGTGAAGCGTACGACCCGTACCACCACCAGAAGCTACGCTGAAGTAAGGTTTACCTGCGAGTACGCGTTCCTTCTTATAAGTACCAGCTACGGGGTGTTGGAAACGAGTGGGGTTAGTAGAGTTACCCGTGATAGAAACGTCTACATCTTCCTTCCACATGATGGCAACGCCTTCGCGAACATCGTCAGCACCATAGCAGTTTACCTTGGCACGAGGACCATCGCTGTAGGCAGTTTCCTTTACAACCTTGAGCTCGCCAGTGTAGTAGTCGAACTTAGTCTGTACGTAAGTGAAACCATTGATACGGCTGATGATCATGGCAGCGTCTTTACCGAGACCATTGAGGATGCAACGGAGGGGCTTATCAGCGGGACGGCTTTGGTTTGCCATTTGGGCAATTTTGATAGCACCTTCAGCAGCAGCAAAACTCTCGTGACCAGCAAGGAATGCGAAGCACTTTGTTTCAGGAGAAAGGAGACGAGCTGCAAGGCGGCCATGGCCAATACCTACCTTACGATCATCGGCTACAGAACCAGGGATGCAGAAAGCCTGCAAACCTTCACCAATGTATTCGGCAGCTTCAACAGCATCTTTTGCCTTTTCTTTTAATGCGATAGCAGTACCTACTACGTAAGCCCATTTAGCGTTCTCGAAGCAGATCATCTGTGTGCTCTCGCACTCCATGTAAGGATCAATGCCGTAAGATTCGCAAATCTGGTTAGCCTCTTCAATATCTTTGATGCCGTGCTTGTTGAGAGCAGCAAGAATCTGCTTCATACGACGGTCTTGGCTTTCAAACTTAACTTCTCTAATCATTTTTGTGTTCCTCCTTAATCTTTACGTGGGTCAATAGATTTAACTGCGCCCTGCTCAGCAGTGGTGCGACCATAGTGGCCAGTCACGCTCTTGAGAGCTTCATTGGCATCAACGCCCTTCTTGATAGCGTCCATGAACTTGCCCATGTGAACAAATTCGTAACCAATCACCTGATCGTCCTTGTCGAGATACATTTTAGTAATGTAGCCTTCGGTGAGCTGGAGGTAACGAGTACCCTTGAGCTTTGTACCATAGAGAGTACCCATCTGGCTGATAAGACCCTTACCAAGGTCTTCAAGACCAGCACCTACTACAAGACCGCCTTCTGAGAAAGCGCTCTGAGTACGACCATATACAATCTGAAGGAAGAGTTCGCGCATTGCAGTGTTGATGGCATCGCATACGAGGTCGGTATTGAGAGCTTCGAGGATAGTCTTGCCTGGAAGAATTTCGCTAGCCATAGCAGCTGAGTGAGTCATACCTGAGCAACCGATGGTCTCAACCAAGCACTCTTCAATAACGCCTTCTTTCACGTTCAAAGTGAGCTTGCAAGCACCCTGTTGAGGAGCACACCAACCTACACCATGAGTAAGACCTGAGATGTCCTTGATTTCCTTTGCTTGTACCCACTTACCTTCTTCGGGGATAGGAGCGGGACCATGGTTGGGGCCTTTGGCTACGCAACACATGTTCTGTACTTCGTGTGAATATTCCATGTTGTGAATTTTGGTATTTTTAAATAGAATACTTTTCTTGTCGTTACTTGCTGCAAAGTTACGTTTTCTTTTATGAAGGTGCAAACGGAAAACGTGTTTTTTACTTGCAGAAATGCTTTATTTGCCCTATTTTACTCGTACACTGCCTTGCGGATGGAAGCCGCGAAGGAAGTCGGTCACTTGCATGCGTTTCTTTCCTGCAAGTTGAATGGTTATGAGATTTTGATAACCATCCTTTTGTGCTACTTTCAAATAGTTCTTGCCGTCAGTCAAGATAGTCCCTATGGGTTCATTGATTTGGCAAAATTCTTTCTGACTTGCATAAATCTTCATAACAGAGGTCTTGCCATCGTGTTCCAACTCTGTCCAAGAGGCAGGGTAGGGCGATAGGCCGCGTATGAAATCGTAAGTTTCCTTTACGCTTTTGTTCCAATCTATGCGGCATGTCTCTTTGAATATCTTGGGTGCAGGGCGTAGGGGGCCTTCGGTATGAATTTCAGATTGCGGAATGGGCTTGACTGTGCCTGCTATGATATTGTCGACGGTTTCTATTACGAGATCTCCGCCCAAGTGCATTAGTTTATCATGTACATCCTCTACATTGTCCGTGTCGAGGATGGGTACGGGAACACGCTGAATCACACTTCCTGTATCAATGTCATGATCGAGGAAGAATGTCGTGATGCCTGTTTCTGTATCGCCATTGATGATGGCCCAATTGATGGGAGCTGCTCCACGATATTGGGGAAGAAGGGCTGCATGAAGATTGAATGTGCCCAATCTGGGCATATTCCAGACAATTTCGGGAAGCATGCGAAAGGCCACGACTATCTGTAGGTCGGCTTGAAGAGAACGAAGTTCCTCTACGAATTCGGGATCTTTCAGTTTGACTGGTTGCAGCACACGAAGGTCGTGCTCTACAGCATACTTCTTGACGGGTGATGCTGAAAGTTCATTTTGATGGCGACCGATGGGTTTGTCTGGCATAGTGATGACTCCCACGATGTTGTAGCCACCTTCATAGAGTTTTTGCAAAGGCTCTACAGCAAAGTCGGGGGTTCCCATATATACGATGCGGAGTTCTTCTTTTGTCATAATTATTGTTTTGAATACGTGATGGAATTTAGCAAGATTCATGACACGCTTTAGCCATATAGCTATTTGCTTGCTGTGTAGAGTGTGCTAAGTCCGAATGTAAAACGCTTGAAACTAACGTCTTTAAATCCTGCCTTTTGTAGGATTTCTTTCATTATCTCACCTTGTGGAAATGCCTCCATTGTGGCTGGTAAGTAGGCGTAAGCTTTATTATCTCGAGAAATTAGCTTGCCGAATGTGGGCATGAACACGTGAGAGTAAAGCCAGAATAGTTGCTTCATAGGGAATCGGTTGGGCGACGTCAGTTCTATGATAACGAGTCGACCACCTGAGCGCATCACGCGATTCATTTCTTTGAGTCCTTTGTCGAGGTCTTCAAAGTTTCTTATGCCATATGCCACCATTACAGCATCGAAAGTATCGGATGGCAGGCTGAGGTTCATACAGTCTTCCTTTTGGAATTGTATGGTCGCGTCCAGTTGTGCTTCCTTTACTTTCTCTTTTCCCACATTCATCATTCCCTCAGAGAGGTCAACTCCTAAAAGCTTTTTTGGGGATAGTTCTCTAGCGGCAAGAATTGCAAAATCTCCCGTTCCTGTTGCAACATCGAGTATCTGTTGGGGATGGTATGGTCGGAGGGAGTCTATGGCAGCCTTCCTCCACTTTTTATCTATACCGAACGAAAGCGCATGGTTGAGCAAATCATAGGAATGAGCTATGCTGTCAAACATTCGTTCTACTTGCTTTCCCTTGTTTTCGTCGCTATTGTATGGCTTTATATTTTCTTGTTTATAGGTCATATCGGTGGCAAAGTTAATGCTTATTTTGTCTGCGTATATCCTTCTTTCTTGAGAATTTCCAAAAGTTTGGGGCGATGGTCTCCTTGAATGATAATTTCACCCTCTTTAGTAGCCCCACCAACGCCACACTTCAGCTTGAGTAATTTGCAGAGATTCTTCAAGTCAGAGTCTGCCCCGATGAAACCACGTACTAAGGTGACCGTCTTACCTCCTCTTCCTGCTCGTTCCATGCTCAAACGGAGCTTTTGCTGATTCTTGGGCAAGGTTTGGATAATTGTCTCGTCATCAGTGTATGCAAAGTTGGGATTGGTGGAATAGACCATGCCACCTTTATTCTTTTTGAGTGAAACGCCCTTTTCTTCTTTGGATTCTTCTTTCTTTTCGGGAGTGTAGCCTGCTAATGCGCTGAGCGCGTCTTTCCAATCGTTCATTGTGTGATAAAAATCTCTTTCAGATTAACGACTTGTAAATGCTTGTGATATATAACTAATGAAGTCTTCTTCTGACGGATGCTTGTCTAAGAGATATAGCAAGGCATCGCGTAATTTTTCCTTTGAGTTAGAAAGAATGTGCAATGCCATTGTAATCATTCCTTGGCTGTAATAGAGTTCTTCCATTTGCGCCACGAGTGCTGCTTCGTTGGGAGTCATGTCTCGTGTTAGTAAGATAAAGAGAAAGGCCATTCAGCATTCTCAGCAAGGATGGGCTTTTTGCTGGAAAATGCTAAATCGCCTTTGTCGTATGAAGATGATTGAATGATTATGTCTTAGAGTCCTATAGTGGCCAATTGCTTTTGCATCTGCTGCTGCAATTCTTTGGCTTTCTGTCCAGCTACTTCAGCATACTTTTCTGAAGAGTCGGCATAGATGATGCCTCGAGAAGAGTTTACAAGGAGTCCGCATTCTGGAGTCATTCCATATTTGCAAACTTCTTCTAGCGAGCCACCTTGTGCACCTACTCCTGGGACAAGCAGGAAGTGTTTGGGCGCAATCTTACGAATATCTTCAAATAAGCTGCCTTGTGTAGCACCAACAACGTACATCATCTTCTCGTCGTTGGCCCATTCCTGTGAGCGACGCAATACTTTCTCAAAAAGACGCTCTCCATTTTTGTCTTCTGAAAGTTGGAAGTCGTGAGAACCCTTGTTGCTAGTAAGCGCCAAGAGAATTACCCATTTTCCATCGTATTGCAGAAATGGAGTGACGCTATCTTCGCCCATATAAGGAGCCACAGTGAGAGAGTCAATGTTCATCTCTTCGAAGAACGAGCGTGCATACATGGCAGAAGTATTGCCAATATCTCCGCGCTTAGCATCGGCAATGATGAATTGGTCGGGATAGTTTTCTTTGATGTATCCTACGGTTTTCTCAAAAGCTTGCCAACCTTTTAGGCCAAAGCATTCATAAAATGCGAGGTTGGGCTTATAGGCCACGCAATAAGGAGCTGTGGCATCGATGATGGCTTTATTGAAAGCAAAGATAGGATCATCCTCGTTAAGAAGGTGCTGAGGAATCTTCTTTAAGTCTGTGTCCAAACCTACGCAGAGGAAAGAGTGCTTTGCGCGGATATTTTCGATAAGTTGTCTTTTATTCATGGTGTAAAAGTAGCAAATGTGCAAATACTCTACACAAGCGACTGCATCTTATATGTAAATGGTAGTCTGTTTGTTGAAGGTTGAGTATCTGCACATTTGGGTAAATAAGGATTTTAGAATTCAGCTGATTTGGGAGTACGGGGGAAGGGTATCACGTCGCGGATGTTCTGCATTCCTGTTACGAACAGAATGAGGCGTTCGAAGCCCAAGCCAAATCCAGCGTGAGGGCAAGAACCATACTTGCGAGTATCGAGATACCAAGTCATATCCTTCATGGGAATATTGCGTTCTTCAATCTCGTTCATCAGCTTGTCGTAGCTCTCTTCACGTACGCTTCCGCCAATGATTTCGCCAATCTGTGGGAACAATACGTCGGTACCTTGAACCGTCTGACCGCTCTTGCCGCCGAATCCCGACTCTTTTTCGTCAATCTTCATGTAGAAGGCTTTGATGGCTTTCGGGTAGTTGGTCATGATGACAGGCTTCTTAAAGTGTTCCTCCACGAGGAAACGCTCATGCTCTGAAGCCAAGTCGTCACCCCATTCGCAAGGGAACTCAAACTTCTTACCATTGGCAATGGCTTCTTGCAGGATGCGGATACCTTCGGTGTAGGGGAGGTGTACGAAATCGGAATTGAGAACACCTTCAAGTCGAGCTATCAAGCCCTTGTCGATCATCTTATTAAGAAATTCGAGATCGTCTTTGCAGTTGTCTAATGCCCAACGGATGCAATACTTGATAAAATCTTCTTCGAGTTCCATCAGTTCGTCCATATCCATGAAGGCAACTTCTGGTTCGATCATCCAAAACTCTGCCAAGTGGCGAGGAGTGTTAGAGTTTTCTGCACGGAAAGTAGGGCCAAACGTGTAAATAGCGCCCAATGCAGTGGCACCGAGTTCGCCTTCGAGTTGTCCACTTACGGTCAGAGAAGTCTGCTTGCCAAAGAAGTCGTCGGAATAGTCGATCTTGCCATTTTCGTCCTTCTTTAGGTCGTAGAGGTTCTTTGTGGTCACTTGGAACATCTGGCCAGCTCCTTCGCAGTCGGAAGCCGTGATGAGTGGCGTGTTAAAGTAGAAATAGCCGTGCTCATGGAAGTAGGTGTGGATGGCCATTGCCATATTGTGACGTATGCGCATGATTGCACCAAACGTGTTAGTGCGCAAACGTAGGTGGGCATACTGACGCATGTACTCAAACGACTGTCCTTTCTTCTGCATGGGATAGTCTGCACCGCAAGTGCCGAGTACTTCTATCTTCGTAGCTTGAATCTCTACGCTCTGACCTGCACCTTGGCTTTCTACCAAAGTTCCTTCTACGCTCAAGCAAGCACCTGTGGTGATGAGCTTAATCAGTTCGGGGTCGAACTTCTCTACGTCGGCTACAATCTGTACATTCTTGATGGTGCTACCATCGTTCAATGCGATGAAATTTACAGATTTGCTGCCACGGCGAGTACGTACCCAACCTTTCACACAAATTTCAGATCCAAAGTCGGTGCGACGTAGTGCATCGATTATCTTAGTTCTTTTCATTGTTGTTTTGTTGCAGTGATTTTTGTTTGCAAGGTCGAAGCAAGTTTCCTCGTTGAGGGCGTATTGGGTAAGTACATTCTGTGTGATGAAACACGCATATTATATATATAGGAGTGTGTGTATATGTGAGATACCTTTTACCCTCAATTCCTTTCTTCACCTTGCGAAGCCTTTTTATTCAAAAGCACCCATGTGGAGTGCCTGTACTTCTTTTTCAGTAAGATAGCGCCAGTCGCCACGACGAACATTCTTTTTGGTCAGTCCGGCGAAGTATACGCGGTCGAGTTTCACCACGTGGTAGCCAAGACTCTCAAAGATACGACGTACGATGCGGTTCTTTCCGCTATGGATTTCAATACCCACTTGCTTCTTGTCTGTGGGTGAAGCGTATTCTATGGCATCGGCCTTGATTTCACCATCTTCCAAAGTGATACCTTCGGCAATCTGACGCAAGTCAGCTGCAGTCACGTTCTGGTCGGTAGTGACGTGATAGATCTTCTTCTTCAAGAACTTCGGGTGAGTGAGTTTTGAGGCTAAATCTCCATCATTAGTCAAGAGGAGAACGCCCGTGGTATTACGGTCTAAGCGGCCCACGGGGTAGATTCGCTCAGGACAAGCTTTGGCCACGAGATCCATCACCGTCTTACGATTCTGAGGATCTTCGCTTGTTGTCACATAGCCCTTGGGCTTATTGAGAAGCACGTAGACTTTTTTCTCTATTTTCACCACGTTGTCGTGGAATTTCACTTCATCCGTGCGAAGCACCTTGGTGCCAAGTTCTGTTACCACTACACCATTGACGCTTACCACACCTGCTTCGATGTACTTGTCTGCATCACGGCGTGAGCAAACGCCAGCGTTGGCCAAGAACTTGTTTAAGCGTACGGGAACGGTTGGATCGTAGTTTTCTTCCTTGTATTCCAAGCGCTTCTTTTGTGAATATTTGGCATGAGGATCATATCCGCCACGGCGCTGACCACCATAGGAACCGCCATTACCTCCCTGTTGGAAGCGCGGACGATAGCCACCACCTTGATTGCTGCGCGATTGGTAACCGCCTTCGTTGTTGTAGCGCGGACGGAAACCGCCCTCGTTACCCTCGTTATTATAGCCATAACGTGATTTTCCGAAGCGATTGTTGCGGCTTTGGTATCCACCTTCGCTGCCTCCCGCGTTGTAACGTGGACGATAGCCTTCGCCACGCTGTGAATCACGTGAGTAACCGCCCTCGTTATTGTTGTAGCTTGATCGATAAGAGTTGTTGCCACGGTTGTAACCACCATAGCTGCTAGAGCCTGCGCTGCGCGTAAAGCGAGCACGGCCTGTTTTTCCATCACCATAACGATGGCCTCCATGAGAGCCATCTTCGTTGTGCGACTTGTAGCCATCACGGCTTTGGCCGCCATCTTTGTAAAAATCTTCACTCATAGTTGTAAAAGTAGATTGTGAATTGAATGTGTGCATCCTCACGGACGCGGTGTCGTGTGTATTCTTTGTTGGTGGGGATAATGAGGGGCTGACAATTTCACGGGTTGATGAGGATCTTGTTAGGTTCGCTCTTTCCTCTTAGTCTTTGAATGTAATAAGCAAGCTAAGGCATGCTTACCCGTTGTATAGCTTGTCAAGTAGGAATCTTGTTACCTCTTCATTCCACCAAAGGTACTTACATTCCTGTATAGTTGTGAGGCGTAATGGCGCGGAGTTCCTTCTTTACTTCATCGTTCACTTCAAGTCCATCGATGAAGTTGTGAATCCGTTCTTCTGTAATAGCCTCGTTCGTTCGTGTCAAAGCTTTCAAAGCCTCGTAAGGGTGGGGATAAGCTTCGCGACGCAAGATGGTCTGTATTGCTTCGGCTACAACGGCCCAGCAATTGTCCAAATCGCGACGAATGCTTTCTTCGTGCAAGAGGAGTTTGCGCAAGCCTTTCAGTGTACTTTGGAATGCAATCAGTGAGTGTCCCATGGGTACACCGATGTTGCGAATTACGGTGGAATCGGTCAAGTCGCGTTGTAGACGGCTGATAGGCAGTTTGTGGCTCAAGTGCTCAAGTATCGCATTGGCCAATCCTAGATTGCCTTCAGAATTCTCAAAGTCAATGGGATTTACTTTGTGAGGCATGGCGCTCGAGCCAACCTCGCCCTTCTTAATCTTCTGCTTGAAATACTCCATCGAAACGTATTGCCAAAAGTCGCGGTCAAGATCTATCACGATGGTGTTGATACGCTTCATGGCATCAAACAGGGCAGCCATGTTGTCATAGTTGCTAATTTGAGTGGTATATTCCTCGCGTTCCAATCCCAGTTTCTCGCTCACGAACTTACGGCCAAAAGCTCGCCAATCATATTCAGGATAGGCTACGTGATGGGCATTGAAGTTGCCTGTAGCTCCACCAAACTTTGCTGTCATGGGACAAGCCTTGAGCAACTCCAATTGGCGTTCCAATCGGTAAGCAAATACCTTTACTTCCTTGCCCAATCGGGTGGGGGAGGCGGGCTGACCATGGGTCTTTGCCAGCATGGGGATGTCTTTCCATTCCTCGGCATAAGCATTTACCTGATCAATCAGTTCCTGCAATAGGGGAATGTAAACATTCTCTGTTGCTTCCTTCAGCATCAGTGGGAAGGACGTGTTGTTGATGTCCTGCGAAGTGAGGCCGAAGTGGATAAATTCCTTGAAGGCATCAAGACCACCAATTTTGTCAAACTGCTCCTTGATGAAATACTCTATGGCCTTTACATCGTGGTTGGTAATACTTTCAATCTCCTTCACGCGAGCAGCATCGGCTTCTGAGAAGTTTTTATAGAATCCGCGCAACGTCTCGAAGAGGTCGTGAGGAAAGTCTTTCAACTGCGGCAGAGGAAGTTCGCAAAGCGTAATGAAATATTCTATTTCTACACGCACGCGATGCTTCATCAATGCGTATTCTGAGAAATAAGGAGCCAAAGGCTCTGTCTTAGAACGATAACGTCCGTCGATGGGAGAAACTGCTGTGAGAATGTCCAAATCCATGATGTGTTGGCCCAACAGGGTATTATAATGTTAGTATTTCGCTGCAAAGTTAGTGCAAACCGAGCGCAATACAAAAGAAAAGCTTGTTTTTCTTTTGCATTGCCGAGGTGCCGCCTAACTTGCGAGAATTGAAAGTTAGTGCAAACCGAGCGCAATACAAAAGAAAAGCTTGTTTTCCTTTTGCATTGCTGAGGTGCCGCCTAACTTGCATGAAATGAATGTCAGTGCAAGACGATAAAATGACGCTAGGATTCGCGTATTTTCATCCGTCTAGGATTATTTTCAAAATAAACGAATGATGAGAATTTTGCGTTATAAGCTGATAATCAGATGTTTGTATGATATAATTTTGTTCGTTCTAACAACAAATCCTCGTTTTCTGCCCCAAAATGCTCCTAAATAAGCCATTAATCATTATTCTTTTTGCCCAAATAGAAATATTTTGCTGCCCAACTAGAATTTTCTGCATGGGCATAGAGGATTTTCTACATGCCCATGAATGCGAAATGAAACGAAATGAGAGCCTTTTCCTTCTCTAGATTGAAAATTTCAAATGTCAAGATTTTTTACTAGTATGTCTAGACCTTGTATGTGCCTCAGCCCTGTTGACGGGTTTTATTCCCTTTTTGGGGTGAGAGAAAATAAGGCTAAATGTTTGTGGAAATAGGTTATAGAGAAGTATTTAATATAAATTAATGAATCGGGGGGGGTAATTTAAACGCTTTGTCTATATTTGCAAAAGATATTTCTCAACTTAAACTTATATATATGAAGAAAGCCTTTTCAATTCTTTTTACTACGCTCGTATTTTCGGCCTCTGCATGGGCGGGCAGTCCAGGCGTTACGTTTTTACTTCGTAATGGCCAAAAGGTAAGTTTTACTTTTGCGCAGAAACCCGTTATTGCTGTGAACAATAGCGATTTATCAGTGTCAGTCTCTGGTGCGGAGCAAGTGAGCTATGCTTATGCCGATGTGCAGCATGTGTTCTTTAGCAATGACGTTGCTTCGGGCATATCTCCCGTGTTGAGTGGTCCGTCTCATCAAGGCGTGGTGTTCTCATGGCAGAACGGCCTGTTACAATCTACGGGGTTGATGCCAGGCGAGCAAGTGCGCGTCTACAGTCTCGATGGAAAACTCGCTCTGTCTAGTCAAGCGCAATGTGATGGTACATTGCAACTTTCGTTTTCATCTCAGCCCAAGGGCGTCTATGTGGTTCGCACGCAAGGCGGACTTAGTTATAAACTCTTCAATAAGTAATATCCTATGAAAAAACTTTTTACTCTTTTCTTCTCTTTGTTGCTTGCAGGCTTATTTACCACTGCTTCAGCGCAGCAGAATATCTTTGTTTGGAAGAAGGGTGGCGACCTTTCCGTGATTTCTTCAGAAAGTGTGGATAGCGTATCGTTCTCAGCAGGTTCTTGGTTGTTTCATATCACCACCTCTACCGCTGTTTCCGTCACCACCAATTCCTTTCAGGCAAGGTCGAGCGTATCGCTCAATGAGAATGTGAAATCTTTATCGGTTACTCCCGAGGTGGGTGTGTGCTATTCTGATAAAAATCCGCAACCTACTTATGTAGATGGTAAGCAGAGTTCGGATGCTAACATGGAGGATAATATCTTTATCGTAGAAGGCTTAGTTTCTGGCACGCTCTATTATTATCGTACCTATGTAAAGCTTCTTGATGAAGTATATTATGATCAAAACGTATATACTGTCACAACGCGTGGAGCAAAGCCTCAGGGTAAGATCATCGGTGATCACAAGTTCGTGGATCTTGGTTTACCTAGTGGTTTGCTTTGGGCAGAGTGTAATGTAGGAGCATCCACTCCTTATGCCGATGGCGATTATTATGCTTGGGGTGAGACCCAGACGAAGTCAGACTATTCATGGGACACCTATAAGTGGGGTAATTCACTTACAAAATATAATTCTTCCGATGGTAAGACCACGCTCGAAGCTTCTGATGATGTCGCTACGGTCAAGTGGGGTAAAGAATGTCGTATGCCGTCACGTGCAGAATTCCAGGAACTCTGTAATAAATGTGACTGGACTTGGAAATCCAATTACAATGGTGCAAGCGGGTATCTTGTAAAAGGCCCCAATAACCAAACTATTTTTCTCCCCGCTTCGGGCTTCCGCAAAGATGGAGGTCTCAAAGGTCATGGCTCTTACGGCTGCTACTGGTCGAGTTCGCTCTACACCAGATATACCGATACCGACTGCGCCCACTATCTCAACTCCAACAGCGACTTCATCGATCCGAGAATCGTAAGCATCCGGTGCAATGGCCTCAGTGTCCGCCCCGTTGCAGAAAAATGAACTCTCTAAGTGGGTAGAGAATGTGTATGTCAGAATTTAAAGAACAACACTAAAAGGAGTAGAACGCCTAAGTTTTATTGAAAACTTCTTGCGTTCTACTCCTTTATTATATATATGAAGCCAATGCGCTCTCTGATATAAGAGGAGGGCTTTTAGTCTTGATTTTGTTCTTCCTCGAAATCCATGTGAGCTTGTACTACGAACAAAAGATCTTCGGCTGAGAAGTCGCCCATATGTTCCTTTTTGGCTTTCTTTGCCAAATAGTCGGCAATGGCTTCTTCGTCAATCTCCACATAACCATCCTTGTCGGGTTGGGCATCGAGAATACCACTCTCTGTGTAGTATTCAATGATGAGGTCGAGGAAATAGTAAAGGGTTTCTTCGTCGTACTGCTCTTGCAGTTCTTGTGGAAGATGCTTCTGGATATATGCCACTGCGGCAGCATCCTCTTGAGCATCTTGCATGAGTTCTTCGTCTAGATTCATTTCAAGAGAGCTTCAATCTTTTCAACAAATTCTTTCTTGGGGGCAGCGCCAACGTGCTTGTCTACCACCTCGCCATTCTTGATGAAAAGTACGGTAGGCACATTGCGAATGCCAAACTTTGCGGTGAGTTCTTCGTTGTCGTCAACATCGCACTTGCCAATGTTGACCTTTCCTTCGTATTCGCCGGCGAGTTCTTCGATAATAGGAGCGATTTTCTTGCAAGGACCACACCAAGTGGCAGAAAAGTCGAGAACTACGGGGAGCCCTTCGGCTACAATGGCATCGAAGTTGGCATCTGTGATGATTTTTTCCATAATGTTATGAATTCTATTTAATAAATGATTCTGTTTGTGAAGTAGGGTAGTAAATACTCTGCAAATGGTGTGCCATGATATCCACCGCCCTTAATTGATATTGTATTTAATGTTGTTTCCTTTTAAGAAATTGATGAGTTCGCTTTCTACGGTGAGACGTACGCTCTTGCTTTGCAGCATCACTTGCGTTTGTGTCTCATGGTCAATCACGTTGAAGTAAAGTTCAGATGGCCCTTCGCTTTCCTTCACTTTCGACGAGATATCGTTTACAATCTTGGATGTAAGATTGTTGAGGTCTAGTGTGATGGTAATCGACTTAATCTTCTCGTCTCTCACGTTGGAGAGGAATTCTATTCGGCCAATCTTCAATTCATATTCGTCTTTCCTCCATTGGCGTTCGTCTACGCGACCAGTGATGAACAAGCTATTGCCTATGGCAAAGTAGCCACTATGTTTTGCCCATTCGTCGCCAAAGAGTGCTATTTCGCCTGGTCCTGAATAGTCTTCCATTTTGACAATGCCGTAGGGCTTTCCTGTACGAGTTTGGCCTGTACGTACATCTGTGACAATACCGCCAAGCGTCACGTCTTTATTCGCAAAAGGTATGATATTCTCGAGTTGATCCATGTGCATGGTGCAAACGTTCTCGATGATAATCTTGTAAGAGTCGAGGGGATGGCCTGAGATGTAGATGCCGATTAAGTCGCGTTCCTTATTGAGCCTTTCGAGATCGCTCCAACGGGGAATGTTTTTTGAAGGCTCCGGGCGAGCAATCTCCACGGATTCGCTTCCGCCAAAGAGCGAAAATTCGTTTTCTGCCTTGTCGTTTTGATAATTGTTTCCATATCTTACGAGTGTATCGAGGAATGTCTCACCATTGTCACCTGGGAGAACAAATTGCTCGCGTGTGATGGTATTGAAGCTATCGAAAGCTCCCGATAGAGCAAGACTTTCGAGCGACTTCTTGTTGCAGACTGAAAGATTGACGCGCTCCACAAGGTCGTAGACTGATTTGAACGGACCATTCTTCTTCCTTTCTTCCAAGATTTGCAGTACCGCACCTTCTCCCACGCCTTTTACGGCTCCCATGCCGAAACGAATGTCGCCACTATGGTTTACGCTAAACTTTAGGTAACTCTCATTGATATCAGGCCCTAGTGTGCGAATGCCCATCGACTTACATTCATCCATCAGCTTCGACACTGTGGTGATATCAGCTAAACTTCGGCTCATCACACCAGCCATGTATTGCGAAGGATAGTTGGCCTTGAGATAAGCTGTCTGATAAGCCACCCAGGAATAGCATGTGGCGTGGCTCTTATTGAAGGCATAAGAGGCAAAGGCACGCCAGTCGTTCCATATTTTCTCCAATATCTTGGGATCGTACCCATTGGCTTTACCGCCATTGATAAACTTCGGGTACATGTGGTTCAGTTTCTCAATGAGCTTCTTACCCATGGCCTTACGCAAGGCGTCACTCTCACCACGTGTGAAATTAGCAATCTCGCGTGAGAGCAACATGACTTGCTCTTGATACACCGTGATGCCGTAAGTATCCTTCAAGTATTTCTCCATGCAAGGCAAGTCGTACTCAATGGGTTCGTCGCCATGCTTACGGGCAATAAACGAAGGAATGTACTGCATAGGCCCTGGACGGTAGAGGGCATTCATGGCAATGAGATCTTCAAAGGTAGAAGGCTGAAGTTCGCGTAGATACTTCTGCATACCCGTTGACTCAAACTGGAATGTACCGATGGTGCGGCCATCGCAATAAAGTTGGTAGGTGGCAGGGTCTTCAATGCTAATTTCGTCGATGTTGAGGTCGATGCCTAAGGAAAGTTTGATGTTTTCAAGCGCTTCTTTAATAATCGAAAGCGTTTTAAGACCAAGGAAGTCCATCTTGATCAATCCTGTTTCCTCAATGACTCGGCCTTCGTATTGCGTACAGTGAAGTTCTTCGTTGGTTTCTTTATCCTTGGCAGTAGAAACAGGTACCCAATCAGAGATATTGTCGCGGCAAATGATGAAGCCACAAGCATGCACACCGGTGTTTCGCACATTTCCTTCGAGCATTTTAGCATAGCGAATGGTGTCTCTTAGAAGTTTGTCTGATGAGGCTTCGGCTTCGCGTAGTTCTGGTATCGCGGCAATGGCATTCGTCAGGTTCATCTTGGGCACCTTACCATCGGGTCCTTCGGGTAGTTTATCTGGGATTAGCTTGCATAGGTAGTTGGACGTAGACAGTGGTAATTTCTGTACACGAGCCACATCCTTGATAGCCAATTTTGTGGCCATCGTACCATAAGTAATAATGTGTGCCACATTGTCAGCACCATATTTCTGCGTCACCCAGTTGAGCACGCGTCCGCGTCCATCATCATCGAAATCGACATCAATATCAGGGAGTGAGATACGATCGGGATTCAAGAAACGTTCAAATAGGAGATCGTACTTGATAGGGTCGATTTGCGTAATGCCCAAGCAGTAGGCCACGGCACTACCCGCAGCCGAACCACGTCCAGGACCGACACTCACGTTTAATTCTTCACGAGCTGCTCGGATATAGTCTTGCACAATCAAGAAGTAGCCAGGGAAACCCATTGTCTTCATGATGTGCAGTTCAAACTTAATACGTTCGGCCGTCTCCTCATCGAGCGGATCGCCATATCTCTTCTTGGCACCTTCATAGGCGAGTTTGGCCAAATAGTCCGCTTCCAGTTTGATACGATATAGCTTGTCGTAGCCGCCGAGTTTCTTAATTTTCTTCAGTCCGTCTTCCTCGCTCATCACCACATTGCCGTTCTCATCTTGTGTAAACTCATCGAAGAGATCTTTCTCGGTAAGTCTAGACCGATATTCGGCTTCAGTACCAAAATCTTCGGGAATAGCGAAGTTTGGCATAATCGGAGCATGGTCGATGGAATAGGTTTCCACTTTGTCGCAAATCTCACACGTGGTGGCCAAGGCTTCGGGAAGGTCGGCGAACACCTCGTTCATTTCAGCTCGCGTCTTAAACCACTCCTGCTTGGTATAGAGCATACGTTTCGGGTCGTTTAGCTCTCGACCCGTAGAGAGGCATATTAAGCGATCATGTGCCTCGGCGTTCTCTTCATCGACGAAGTGACTATCGTTCGAACAGATATACTTAATGTCGTACTTCTTCGCAATGCGTAGCAATTCTTTGTTCACTTCCACTTGTAGCGGATAAGTGTCGCGATTGGCATTGATCGAAGGATCTTTCACCTCGTGGCGTTGGAGTTCCAAGTAATAGTCGTCACCAAAGAGATTTTTAAACCATTGTACCGACTTCTCCGCGTCCTCAATCTGTCCTGCCAGAATCTTTTGTGGCACTTCACCACCCAAGCAAGCTGAGCATACGATTAAGTCTTCGTGGTATTTCTCCAATTCCTTGTGGTCTGTACGAGGCTTCATGTAAAAACCATCCACCCAAGCATTCGATACCAACTTAATTAAGTTATGATAGCCGTGCTCGTTTTTAGCCAATACAATCAAGTGCCAACCCGATTGGTCAGCACGCACTTCTTTTAGCGCCTTGTCTCCTCGGCGTGCCACGTACATTTCACATCCGAAGATGGGCTTAAACTGGGCAATGGGGCGCTGCTTCTTCAGCGTAGCCTCGCATTCGGCAATTAGCTCGTCTGTGGTCTTCCCCTCATCCGGATTCTTTCCCTCTTTGTCTAATTGGGGCTTATACGTGCCATCTCGCAAAGTCTCTAGTTTCGCTTCGGTATCTTTCACTATACCTTTTGCTTTTCCTGTGACCTTGTTGGTGTAGTTAAAGAATTCCTTGATACCCATCATATTGCCATGGTCTGTTACAGCCATGCCACGCATGCCGTCTCGTATGGCCTTGTCAACCAATTTGGGCACGGAGGCCTGTCCGTCAAGAATGGAGTACTGGGTATGTACGTGTAGATGTACGAAATCTTGCATGATTTGTTTGTGTGGAATAGTCGGATGAAGAATTGGATTTAAAGCAAAGACTATTGTTTGCTTGATACCCTACAAAAGTACAAAAAATACTTAGAAGGAATCTCCTTTTTGCCCATAAATAGATATTTATCAAAAAGATTGTGCAAAACTTTTGGAAAGTCCGTAAAGTTTATTTACTTTTGCGATAAATCTGTGGGCGCGGAATTGCTTCGTACTTATGGATTAGGAACGAATCCATTTACAATAACCATTATAATCAAGTAAATCATGAGAGTTATTATCGAACCCGACTATGAGAAGCTGTCAAATTGGGCTGCTGAGTATGTAATTAACAAAATCAATGCTGCCAACCCTACAGCAGAAAAGCCTTTTGTGTTGGGTCTTCCCACGGGTTCCTCACCAATCGGTATGTATAAGGCCTTGGTAAAGGCAAACAAAGAAGGACGCGTAAGCTTCAAGCATGTGCTCACCTTCAATATGGATGAATATGTAGGTCTTCCCGAGTCACATCCCGAGAGCTACCACTCTTTCATGGCTACCAATCTTTTCAATCACATCGACTGTCCCAAGGAGAACATTCACATCCTCAATGGTAATGCAGAAGATCTCGCAGCAGAGTGCGCTCACTACGAGCAGATGATTAAGGATGCAGGTGGTATCGACCTCTTTATTGGTGGTATCGGTCCTGATGGTCATATTGCTTTCAACGAGCCGGGTAGTTCTCTGACAAGCCGCACTCGTCAGAAGACTTTGACTACTGATACTCGTATTGCAAACTCTCGTTTCTTTGGTGGTGATCCTGAAGGCGTTCCTGCAACAGCCCTTACTGTAGGTGTAGGCACCGTAATGTCAGCTAAGGAAGTATTGATTCTCTGTAATGGTCACAACAAGGCTCGTGCTTTGCAAGCTGCAGTAGAAGGCCCCGTTACTCAGATGTGGACTATCTCTGTTCTCCAGATGCATGAGCACGGAATCATCGTGTGTGATGAAGCTGCATGCGAGAGCATCACTCACGGAACTTATAAGTACTTCAAGGACATCGAAAAGAACAATCTCTAATAAGATACGTTCTTTTAGTTTTAAGGTAAATTGGCCCTAAAGAAATGCTGTCAAGTGGGACAGCGCATTTCTTTAGGGCTTTTTGTATACGTGTATTTCTTATGTAGGAAGTTCGAGGGCAGCGGATATTTCTGGTTGGTATGATGGGAAAAAGGTTCGTTCGTTTACCCTATTTATTTTTGCGTTTCTTATCCCGAACTCGCGTTAATAAGGTTATAGTAGTCCCATGTTGGTTGAAGAAGAACGAAGGAGATAATAGACCATTTTGACTTTATCATTCAGCTGGATAAATGCTAAGGACGAAAGAGAGAAAGTCCCTCCCTTTTAAGCACACGCCACACCTATATAAATACACGCGCGCGCGAGGCAAAATCACCTCGTTATGCGTTCAAAATCAGTCTATCCTATCGGTCTTTATCCATAGAGTCTAACGGTCTTCATCGTTAGCACTTATCGGTCTTCATCGTTAGCACCTATCGGTCTTCATCGTTAGAGTACTAAGATTTAGGTCGTAGAAACAGCTTAATCTTCATCGTCAAAACAACCTTCCGGAAGGCCTAAATAATCCACGATGAGGCGAGTTTCACGAATCGTAAGATTTTGTCTTTTGTCGAACAAAGAGCAGCGGGTCAGCTGTTCGTAAAGATCTGTGCATTGCTTAATCATTCCCGTCGGATACCCGTCTGGCGTGTGTTGAAATCCCACTTCAAATTGAAATCAATCAACCCATACATTTCATTTATCGATAAAACTCCCTATTTCGTCTATTATATAACGTCAAGAAGTCTTTATTTGCAGAATTTGGGGGAGGAGGAGCATAACTTTGCAGACGTAAACAATATAATAAGCGAACTATGTGGAATATTAGAAAGAAATATGTGGCGGCTTCGTTAGCTTTGCTCCCATTCATGAGTTTTGCTCAGACAAACGGAGTATGGACACTCAAGGAGTGCATAGACTACGCTGTGACACATAATGTGAGCCTACTCAAAAGTGCAACAACGGAGAAGAGTGTCAGCGTAGATGTGGCAGAAGCTAAAGCAGGGCTACTTCCAAGTCTAAACGGTGCTTTGACTCAAGGTGTCACTTATCGTCCGTTTCAAGAAAGTGGTGGTAGTTTTGTGAATGATGGTATTGCCACGTCGGCGGCAGATAAAGCTACTCAAAATGGGAGTTACGGCATTAACGCTCAGTGGGTGGTATGGAATGGTGGTAAGAATAAGATGAATATCACCAATGCCCAGTACAATCAGCAACTTGCTGCCTACGACACACAGACACAAGCCAACAAGATAAAGGAGCAAATAGCACAACTCTACGTGCAAATACTCTACATGACAGAGGCGGAGAATGTGAATCGCACGCTATTAAAACAAGATTCTACAATTTGTGAACGCGGGCAGCAGATGGTCAGCGTAGGTTCGATGTCGAAGGCTGATTTGGCGCAGTTACAGTCGCAAGTAAGTCAAGGACGCTATAACGTGGTGAACGTACAGACGCAAATTGCCGATGCAAAGATGCAGCTCAAGCAACTTTTGGAACTACCTGCGAATGAAGCTTTTGATGTGCAGGCCATTGACGCTGCCGATGCAGAAGTGTTGAGCAGTATTCCAGCGAAAGATGTTGTCTACAACTCCGCTCTTGAAAATCGTCCAGAAGTGAAACGTTCACAGTTGGCTATAGAGCAAAGCCAACTTAACACGAAAATTGCAAAGAGCGGCTATATGCCCACGGTCAGTTTGTCGGGGGGGATTGGTGATAGCCACATGACGGGCAGTCAAACAAATTGGGCTAAGCAGATGAAAAATAATTTCAACGGATCACTCGGTGTGACGGTGAGTATTCCCATCTTTGATAATCGTAAGAACAAAAGTGCTGTGGAACGTGCCAAGGTGGCCGAAACAACGGCGCAATTAGACTTGCAAGACACTCAGAAACAACTCTACCAAACCATTGAAACCTATTGGCTCAACGCTTCGAATAGTCAAGCTAAATACGTGGCTGCCAAGTCGAGTGTGGAGAGTCTGTCTACTAGTTACGAGTTGATGGCCGAGCAGTTTAACCTAGGATTGAAGAATATTGCTGAATTGCTTAATAGCAGAGCGAATCTGCTCAACGCACAACAGACGATGCTGCAAGATAAGTATACAGCTTTGCTCAATCGCAGTTTACTCAGTTTCTATGCTGGCGAGGAATTGAAATAAGTCATTCGGAAAATAACGAAACACAATCATACGATATGAAATTCAATGGAAAGAAAATAGCCATCGGCGTGGTGGTAGTGGCCATTGTGGCCGGCGGAGCATGGTTCTTCTTGCACAAGCAGAATGCTCCATTTGAGGTAAGCTACGAAACGGCTAAGGTGGAGAAAGCAACGATTGGCAACAGTGTGACCGCAACAGGTACGATTGAAGCTGTTACTTCTGTGGAAGTAGGTACGCAAGTTTCGGGCATCATTGATAAAATCTATGTAGACTACAATTCTCCTGTGAAGAAAGGACAGGTGATTGCCGAACTCGACAAGACGAATCTTATCAGTGAACTCAAAAGTGCAACCAGTCAGCTAGCAGGAGCTAAGAGCGACTTGAGCTACCAGCAGTCGAACTTTGGACGCATGAAGACCTTATATAATAAGGGACTTATTAGTGCCAACGATTATGAGAGTGCCCGATTGGCTTTGCAGCAAGCTGAGAGTATAGTGGCTCAACGTCAAGAAGCTGTAAATAAGGCTCAGACCAACTTGAGTTATGCCACCATCACTTCGCCCATCGATGGCGTAGTACTGAGTAAATCCGTGGAAGAAGGACAAACGGTGGCTTCAAGCTTCAATACGCCAACGCTCTTTACCATCGTGAAGGATATGACAGATATGCGCGTTGTGGCCAGTGTAGATGAGGCTGATATAGGCCAGGTAAAGGTGGGTCAGCGTGTCAATTATACCGTGGATGCCTATCCTGACGAGATCTTTGAAGGAACCGTCACACAGGTGCGCAACGAAGCGACTACCGATAATAATGTGGTGACTTATGAAGTGGTGATCTCTGCTCCCAATCCCGACTTGAAACTCAAACCTGGGTTGACAGCCAATGTGACTATTTATACAATGGAACAGGCAGGAATCTTGAGTGTGCCGACGAAGGCACTTCGCTTCACGCCGACAAAGGAAACTGTAGGCCCGAATGACAAAATTGTCGATTGTCAAGGAACGCACAAAGTGTGGGTTCGTGAGGGCAGAACATTTGAGGCATATAGCGTGCAGATAGGTATCACGAATGGCACTCGTACTCAGATATTGAGTGGTATTAAAGAAGGTGCCATCGTTGTGGTAGACCTTAAAGAAGCTTCAGCTGACAATTCCGACCAAGGCGATGCAGATGATAGCGGAAAAGAGCAAAGTCCCTTCTCGCCTGGACCTCCCAGCAAAAAGAAAAAGTAAGTAACGTTGATGAAATCTATAATGAAAGATTGCGCAAGATAGATTCGTGTAATCCTTCGTTTTACAATACATAACGCTATGGAAATCAATGAACAGCAAAATAGAATGTCCGAGGAACAGTTTCCTCAGCCTGAGGATCGCGCTGATAAGAAGGTGGTAATCGAACTGCAAGACGTGAGGCGCAACTTCGTTGTAGGCGATGAGACAGTTCATGCGTTGAAAGGGGTATCGTTTAAAATCTATGAAGGTGAGTTTGTCACCATTATGGGAACTTCGGGCTCGGGTAAATCTACGTTGCTCAATCAATTAGGGTGTCTCGACACTCCTTCTAGTGGAGAGTACTTCCTCGATGGGGTGAGTGTGCGTAAGATGAGACGAAGCGAACGTGCCGTGCTTCGTAACCGAAAGATAGGATTCGTATTTCAAAACTATAATCTGCTGCCTAAGACCACGGCCGTGGAGAATGTGGAACTCCCCTTGATGTACAATTCCTCTGTTTCTGCTTCAGAACGTCGAAGTCGCAGCATAGAAGCATTGAAAATGGTCGGTTTGGGTGAACGCCTATATCATAAGTCCAACCAAATGTCGGGCGGACAGATGCAGCGAGTGGCCATTGCACGCGCTTTGGTTAACAACCCAGCTGTAATCCTAGCCGATGAGGCCACGGGTAACCTCGATACGCGTACTTCATTTGAAATCTTAGTGCTTTTTCAGAAGCTTTTCAAAGCAGGACGCACCATTATCTTCGTAACGCACAATCCAGAGATAGCCCTCTATTCAAGCCGAAACATATTTCTTCGCGATGGGTTGATACGCGAAGATGTGGTCAATCACAATATTCACTCTGCAGCGAAAGCTTTGGCCGAACTTCCTCCTAACGAAGAATCATAAGACACAATGAATATCAGTAACCTTTTTAAGATAGCCTTTCGAGCCATTGCAGCCAATAAGTTGCGCTCGTTCCTAACAATGCTTGGCATTATCATTGGTGTGGCTTCGGTCATTGCTATGATGGCCATAGGGCAAGGATCAAAGAAGAGCATTCAAGCCAACATCGCCGAGATGGGGTCGAACATGATTATGATTCGTCCTGGGCAAGACAAAGGCCCTGGCGGAGCACAGCAGGATGCTTCCGATATGCAAACGCTCAAACTGAAGGATTATGAAACGCTCAAGGAACAATCCAAGTATCTATCGGCTATTTCGCCTAGCGTAAATGCTTCTGGACAGTTTATAAATGGCAATAACAACACTCCTTCGACCATTTATGGCATCTCGCCCGATTATATGGAAATACGTCAACTGAAAATAGAAGATGGCGAGATGTTCACTGATGAGGATATTAAGACGAGTGCCAAGGTGTGTGTTATTGGTAAGACTGTGGCCGACAATCTCTTCACAAATGGTGAAGATCCAGTAGGCAAAGTGATTCGTTACAACAAGATTCCTTTCCGCATAGTAGGTGTGCTCAAAGCCAAAGGCTACAACTCATTTGGAATGGACCAGGATGATATGGTATTGGCTCCTTATACCACTGTGATGAAACGTATCCTTTCCGTCACCTATCTGCAAGGAATCAATGCTTCGGCCATTACGGAAAATATGACCGACTTGGCTATCGATGACATTACAAGTATCCTTCGTGAAAGCCATAAGTTAAAAGGCAGTGACGAGGATAATTTCTCCATTCGCAGTCAGCAGGAAATGGCCGAGATGATGAATTCCACCTCCGACACCATGACGATACTATTGCTTGTCGTGGCCTGTATCTCACTCATTGTGGGCGGTATTGGTATCATGAATATCATGTACGTAAGTGTGACGGAACGAACGAAGGAAATAGGTCTGCGTATGTCGGTTGGAGCACGCGGTATAGATATTTTGAATCAGTTCCTCATTGAGTCCGTATTGCTCAGCGTAACAGGTGGTATTATCGGAGTGATATGTGGTATAGGCGCTGCTGTAGGCATCAATGTGTTTGCTCATTGGCCCATTCAGATTCAGCCGTGGAGCGTATTGTTAAGCTTTGCCGTATGTTCGGCTACAGGTATATTCTTTGGTTGGTATCCTGCGAAGAAAGCCGCTAGTCTCGACCCGATAGAGGCGATACGCTATGAGTAAACATTGAAGAAAACCCTCTTACAGGCATTCAGAGATCACGTAAGACAACAGAAAAGCGATTAGAATGCGTCTAGCTATAGATGCTCATTCGCTGTCGTCTTTGTGATCTCTTGTCTTTATTAAAGGCAGGTTCTATTTGTCTTGTTTCAATTTTATCTTTACATTTGCAAATCTAATAAAGCAGATTATTATGGAATTACAGCAACGTAAACCACGCATGGAACTCTGCATTGAGGTCATTGTTCATGTGCTCACGTGGAGCTATATATTCCTTTCTCCGCTTTTCTTTAAGCGGAGAGGTGAAACCATCGATTGGAGCCATTATTTGCATAGTTGCTTCCTTCCGTTGGCTGTTTGCATCACGTTTTATCTCAATTACTTCATTCTTGTGCCACGCTATTTGCTGGTTAAGGGAAAAGTAAAATGGTTTTATATAGCGAATGTTGCACTATTCGTTGTCTACCAGTCGTCGCTGGAATTGCAAAGCATGCTATTCCCCCCAGCACCCATTAAGATGCATCATTTGCGCCTGGGTAAGCCCGACCTCCCTCCCAAAATCTACTTCGTTGTTCGTGGCTTGCTACTTTACATCTTCGCTGTAGGAGCTTCTGTTGCCCTCAACTTGAGTATGCGTTGGCGTAAGAGTGAACAAGCACGAGCTGAGGCCGAGCTCGGTCGCTCGCAAGCGGAATTGAAAAACTTGAAAAATCAAATCAATCCGCATTTTCTGCTCAATACGCTGAATAATATCTATGCCCTAACGGCATTTGATCAGGAAAAAGCTCAGCAAGCTATTCACGAACTGAGCCGTCTGTTGCGCTATATGCTTTATGAAAATCAGACCGACCGAGTAAGTCTGAGCAAAGAGGCAGAATTCCTAAAGTCGTACATTGCCCTTATGTGTTTACGAATTTATAATAATGTAGATGTACAAGTCAATTTCGATATTCCCGATGATGAAAATGTGCAGGTAGCTCCTTTGATATTCATCAGTCTTGTGGAGAATGCTTTCAAGCATGGCGTAAGCACTTCGGGAAACTGCTTTATTCATATCTCGCTGAAGGCTACACGCGAACATCTTCATTTCAGTTGTGAAAATAGTAATACACCCAAAAACGAATCGGATAAGGCCCCAGGAGGCATTGGATTAAAACAAGTGGCGAGCCGATTGGAATATGCTTATTCAGGTAGATATAAGTGGCTATCGGGAGTGAGCGAAGATGGACAAACCTATTATTCTATTATTGACCTTTACGACAAACCTATAACAGTCTAATCGTATGAAATGTGCCATTATTGACGATGAACCCTTGGCTTTGGGGTTATTGGAAAGCTATGTAAAGAAGACGCCCATGCTCGAACTCTGCGGAACGTACTCAAGTGCGGTGGAAGCTATGGGCGGGTTACAGCAACATCCTGCCGACTTGATATTCTTGGATATTCAAATGCCCGATCTCAACGGACTTGATTTTTCCAAGACCATTGATACCTCGCGCACTCGCATCATCTTCACCACAGCATTTAGCCAATATGCGATTGATGGTTATAAAGTAAATGCGCTAGACTATCTGTTAAAACCTATTAGTTATGCCGACTTTGTAGGCGCTGTCAACAGAGCGCAGAAGTGGTATGACTTGGCCCAAACCAAGCAAAAGACTTCAGAAGTGGGGCATGGAGATTTGGTATCACCAGAATCTTCTGCTGCCAATACGACCTCAAGGAATCTCGCTGACGCTTCGGCCATAACGAATAATAATGATGGCTACATCTTTGTGAAGAGTGACTATAAGCTTATTCGTGTTGACTTCTCTGAAATACTTTACATTGAAGGTTTGAAGGATTATGTAAAGATTTATACCACTTCTGCCATAAAGCCCCTTCTCAGCTTGACTTCCATGCGCAGTATAGAGGCAACACTGCCAGCAAACCTATTTATGCGCACTCATCGTTCGTATATTGTAAATATGCAAAAGGTTCGTGTGCTCGAGCGTGGTCAAATAGTCTTTGGCGAGAAGTATATCCCCATTTCTGATAGCTATAAAGATGTCGTCATGAGCTATCTGAATAGCCATTTGCTGCAAGGAAGGTAAGAGGAAACGCTACTATGAGCGGCGCAGAAAGATAGCCAAGCGCTAATGCTAAGTAGAGCTATCAGAATCTTTATACGGCTTACTTACTTGTTCACTCGTTAACTTGTTTACTCATTCCACGACGCGTAAAAAACGATAAGAAAATAGCCAATGTCCGAATTGTTGAAAGACTTATCGGACATTGGCTATATATATTGGAATGGGTAATTTACTTGAAAGCTTTTCTGCTCTTTATCCCTGCTATTTAATCATAATCTTCGCCTGTATCGCACGATTCATCGGGGACGAGCTGCACGTTAACTTCTTCGTCTCCAGAGAAGGTTACGTAGAGTTGTATTTGATTTCCTAGGTCGTAAGTGGTGCTTTCTTCTGATGCTCCGAGTCCTTTCAATCCTTTGGACTTAAGCAGTTTGCAAATGCTTTCATACACTGACTTTGCACCAGAATTAACCTTAATCTCTGCACCTATCATGTAGACCAAAGATTCTGGATTGAACTTCTGACCATTAGAATATCTAGTAATGTAGTTATTGAATTCGAGGTACTTATTTATGCGCACCGTGTTAGAGAGATTGCACACATATTCTGCACGGCTTTTGAAGTAGCTATAGGGGCTATCAGAAGGCTTTACGCTGCATGTGGCATCCTTCTGGCCATTTTCTGCAAAGGCGGGGATGGCTTTGTCGGCTGGAGTCCAAGTGGCAATACCATACATCTTTTGTGACCTATAGGTCTAAATCTAAGGTAGTCGGTATGTAATGATAAAAAAGAAGTTCGCAGAGATTCTACTTAAAAGAATCTTTGCGAACTATCGTCTATGAGGAGTTGTACAAATTAGAGGACAGAGGGAGGGAGCATGTGTCTGCTTATCTCTTGTCTACAGGAATGTATTCACGCAAGTCTGCCACGCAGCGGTAAGCCGGACGAATGATGCGACGACCAGTGAAACAGAGTTCTTCATTGCGATGAGCGCACCAACCCACGATACGAGCCATGGCAAAGAGCGGAGTGTATATTTCGATGGGCAGTCCGATGAGGTCGTAGACAAAGCCTGAATAGAAATCAACGTTGGCACAGAGCTTTTTAGCAGTACCCTTAATGTCGTATACGGCTTCTACGGCGAGTCGCTCAATTCGTTCCATAAACTCAAACTCTTCCATACGGCCTTTTTCCTCAGCAAGTTTGCGAGCCATTTCTTTGAGCAATACGGCGCGAGGGTCGGAAAGCGTATAAACGGCATGTCCAATGCCATAGATAAGACCTGTGCAATCGTATGCTTCTTTTTTTACAATGCGGTGGAGATAGTGACTGATTTCTTCCTCGTCGTCCCAATGACGGATGTTTTGTTTAAGGTGTTCCATCATATGGTGTACACGGATGTTAGCTCCACCATGTTTGGGGCCTTTAAGCGAACCGATGCCCGCGGCAATTGATGAGTAGGTGTCGGTGCAAGTAGAGGAAGTCACTCTCACTGTGAACGTAGAATTATTACCACCACCATGCTCTGCTTGAAGTATGAGTAGGAGATCTAGTGTGCGTGCATCGAGTGGAGTATAATGCGTTCCGAGAAGCATGTAGAGAAAGTTTTCGGCAAGAGAGAAGCCTTCTTTCGGGTGACGAATATGTAGCGAGCGACCTAGTGCCTTGTGGCGAAGCATGTTGTAAGCGTAGGCAATGATGGTGGGGAACTTAGAGATTAGTTCTACGCTTTGGCGCATGAGGTTGTCGCGCGAAATGTCGTCGGGGTTGTCGTCGTAGGTATATAGTTCAAGCACACTGCGTGCTAGGATATTCATGATGTCGTTTCCTTCGAGCTCCACTATGTTGAGCATTGTCTTCGACATCAAAGGCATATTGTCCACTAGCAACCGACGAAATTGCTCCAACTCTTCAGCATCAGGAAGTCGGCCTGAAAGCAATAAATAAGCAATTTCCTCAAATCCAAATCGTTGTTCTTTGAGCACAGCATGTACAAGGTCAGAAATCTCGTAACCACGGAAATAGAGTTTACCATCGATAGGCTTGAGTTCTCCCGAATCTTTACGTTCGTAGCCAACCACGTTGCCGATGTTGGTCAGTCCTACAAGCACACCTGTTCCATCTTCATTGCGGAGTCCGCGCTTTACATCGAGTTTTCTGAAAAGCTCTGCATCAATTTTTATGCAGTTCTTTATGTTGTCAGAGAGCTTATATATAAGGTATTCTTTCTTGTCGGTCATAAGAGCATGATTAGGCAATTCTGAAAAATTGCAAGGTTAAAACTTTATGGAATAATAAGCATTGGCTATAAGGCTCTAGCTTATGAAGCTTAGGCCATTTCTTGGCAGAGTGCAGCGGCAAATTCTTTTGTGCCGAGAGGTTTGCCGTTTTCCATGAATCGAGCCAAATCGGCTGTGGCAAAACCTTGAACGAAAGCCGACTCAATGGCTTTCGTTACCTTTTCGCTAGCCTCATGCCAACCTATATGGTCGAGCATCATGACTGCCGATAGGATGATTGAGCATGGATTTGCTTGATTCTTTCCTACTAGGTCGGGAGCTGTTCCGTGAGTGGCTTCGAAGATGGCTCTTCCTGCTTCGTAATTGATGTTTGCGCCCGGAGATATGCCGATTCCGCCCACTTGTGCAGCGAGCATGTCCGACACGTAGTCGCCGTTAAGGTTCATCGTAGCAATGACATCGTAGGCTTCGGGTTTGATTAGCGCGTTTTGGAGGAAAGCATCGCAGATGCAATCGTCCATGCGAATCTGATTCTTAAATTCTTGTTCGGCTAATTCGTATCCCCAGTTTTTAAATCCACCTTCGGTAAACTTCATGATGTTTCCTTTGTGGACTAGCGTTACATGTTTAGATCCTTGCTGCAATGCATATTGGCAGGCTGCTTTAATGAGGCGTTTAGAGCCTTCTTCAGAAACGGGCTTCACGCCGAAAGCTGATGTTTCGGGAAAACGAACTTTGGTTACTCCCATCTCATCGTGAAGAAATTCATAAAAGCGACGTGCTTCGGCCGATGTGGCTTTCCATTCAATACCAGCATAGATATCCTCCGTGTTTTCGCGGAATACTACCATATTGACGCGTTCAGGATGCTTCACGGGTGATTCCACTCCCTTAAACCATCTTACGGGGCGCAAGCATACGTAGAGGTCGAGCCCTTGTCGCATGGCCACATTGAGTGAGCGTATGCCTCCGCCTACGGGAGTGGTCAAAGGTCCTTTGATTCCTATATGATAGTCGGCAAAGGCTTTCAATGTGTCGTCGGGAAGATAGGTACCCAAGGTGTCGAAAGCATGTTGGCCTGCGGGCACTTCAGTCCACAGTATTTGGCGTTGTCCGTTATAGGCAGTCTTTATTGCTTGGTCAATCACTTGCTGCATAGCAGGTGTGATTTCTGCGCCAATGCCATCGCCCGTGATGAAGGGTACGGCTACAATGTTGGGCACGGTGAAAGTGCCGTCGGGGAGCATCTGTATTTTGTGGTCTGTGGAATTCATAATGATGAGTTTAAGCTTGTGATGAAGGGGTTTTTACGGAAAGAGCAGAGCCAGCCTTAAACCATTCTATCTGCAAGGTGTTGTAAGTATGTAGCGCTTCGATGCTGTCGGAAGATCCGTCGGTATGATGAGCCACTAGGGTGAGTGTGCTTCCAGGACGGATGGTGCTGCAGTTGACATCAAATGTGTCTTGTTCTTGTATCTTGTCGTAATCAGTTGGGTTGGCAAAGGTTAGAGCTAGAATACCTTGCTTCTTTAAGTTTGTTTCGTGAATACGAGCAAAACTTTTGGCAAGCACTACTTTTACTCCCAAATAGCGAGGTTCCATGGCTGCATGTTCGCGGCTTGAGCCTTCTCCATAGTTGTCTTCTGCTACGATGATGCTTCCGCCCTTGTGGTCGCGGTAATCTTGAGCCGCTTTCCATATCTCTTCAGTCTTTCCCGTGAGGGTGTTGAGTGTCTGTCCAGTTGTACCTGTAAAGGCATTGGTAGCGCCCAGTAGTAAGTTGCGTGAAATGTTTTGCAAGTGGCCACGGAATCGAAGCCATACGCCAGCCATCGAGATATGGTCGGTAGTACATTTCCCCTTTACCTTAATGAGCAAAGGCAGTTGTGAAAAGTCTTTTCCATTCCACGGGGTGAAGGGCGTCAGTCGTTGGAGACGTTCGCTCTCGGGCGAAATTTGAATGCCAATGGTGCTATCAGGCTGAATGTCGAAAGCAGGTTTTACAGCTTCCACCGCCTCATTTGTGCAATAACCTTCGGTGGGAAGTGCATGCCCTTGTGGAGTAAATTCGGGCCATCCTTCAGAGAAAGAAGGATGTTCGCTGAGTGAACCTGTGAAAGCATAACCCACAGCCACTTCGGGCGAGGCAATGAAAGCATGCGTATTGGGATTCCCATCAGCGCGTTTGGCAAAATTGCGATTGAAACTTGTCACAATGCTGTTTCGCTTCGTGGCATCATCCGTCACGCGTTTCCATTGGCCAATACATGGGCCGCAAGCATTGGTCATAATCAGTGCACCTGCTTCACGGAAGGTCTGAAGGAACCCATCTCTTTCGGCCGTGGCGCATACTAATTCCGAACCAGGACAAACTATCAATTGTGCCTTTAGCTTCTTTCCGGCTTGGGTCATGGCTTGGATTACGGAGGCCGCGCGAGCTAGGTCTTGATAAGAAGAATTGGTACAAGAACCAATGAGGCAAACCTCCACTTTGTCAGGATAGCCATTCTCTGTTACTTTGGCCTGCATCTCGCTTACAGGACAAGCCGCATCGGGTGTGAAAGGGCCATTTAGATAGGGATGGAGTTGAGAAAGGTCAATGGTAATATATTCATCAAAATATTTCTCGGGGTGAGTTGTTACCTCGGGATCGGCTTTCAAATCGGCTGCAATACTGTTGGCCATCTCTGCCACGTGAGTTCGGCCAGTAGCTTTGAGATATGCTTCCATTTGACTGTCGTAGGGAAACATGGATGTGGTAGCGCCTACTTCCGCTCCCATATTACAAACGGTGGCTTTTCCTGTAGCTGAAAGATGTTCTGCACCATCACCAAAATATTCTATAATAGCATTTGTTCCGCCTTTTGTGGTAAGGCGTCCTGCAAGATAAAGTATGATGTCCTTGGCAGAAGTCCAACCTGACAACTTTCCTGTGAGGTGTACACCAATGAGACGGGGAACTTTTAATTCCCAAGGTGCTCCTACCATGACATCTACGGCGTCGGCACCACCTACACCAATGGCAGCCATGCCTAAACCTCCTGCATTCGGTGTGTGGGAATCTGTACCAACCATCATGCCGCCAGGGAAGGCATAGTTTTCTAATACTACTTGGTGGATGATTCCAGCTCCAGCTCCCCAAAATCCCATACCATAGTGTTGGGCTGCTGATTGCAAAAACTGATATACTTCAGCGTTTACGCTCTTTGCCGTGGCGAGATCCGTTTCGGCGCCTTTGTAAGCTTGGATTAGGTGGTCGCAGTGTACAGTCGTGGGGACGGAAGTCTGACGACGCCCTGCATTCATAAATTGCAAAATGGCCATCTGTGCGGTAGCATCTTGCATACACACTCGATTGGGGTGGAACAACTCGTAGTCAATGCCTCGCTGATAACCGCCTTTCTTCACGGGAACGGCTGTATGGGCAAATAAAACTTTCTCGGCATAAGTCAATGGACGTCCCATTTCTTTGCGAGCATCAGCCACTTTCTGAGCATAGGAAGCATAGAAAGTGCGGAGCATATCTTCGTTGTATATCATTCGTTGTAGATGTTAAACTTAGCGTAGATTTTATGCGCTTGTATTCATGAGATTATTTCTTTTGATTGCAAATATACGACAAAATGTTTAGATGCTCTCCTTTCTTGCTTGCAAAATGTAAATCTATAACCCTTTTTTAGAACAATCGGGCGTTTTTTGAGAAGTGGTTTTGGATGGATGAATATTGAAGTGTGCTCAGATAGGGAGGAATAGTTTAAGAATCCAAGCAAAGGAGTGTGTGGAAAAATAACCATTGGGCTTGCAATGATTGCAGAATAGGCATTCTTTTTAAAAAAACGAGGTGTAATGATTGGGCTACATGCGCCTTTTGGCTTAACTTTGCATGTGATTTCAAAATAAGATTATAATATGTACTATATTAGTAAACGCATAGAGGTAGCATTCGGTCATCAACTCAATCTGACTTATGAAAGCAAATGTCAGCGCTTTCATGGCCACAATGGTATCGTGACGATTTACTGCTGCTCAGAGTCTTTGGATGAGAATGGTATGGTGGTAGATTTTAGCCAAGTGAAAAAGATGATTACCGACAAAATGGATCATCGCTGCTTGAATGAGATATTTGATTTTAATCCGACGGCAGAGAACTTAGCTCATTGGATTTGTGAGCATGTGGCTCATTGTTACAAAGTGACTTTTCAAGAGTCGGAGGGTAATATAGCATGCTACATCAAACCAGGCTATGAGCACGTAACTTTTTGATTATGCGTATTAACGAAATATTCTATTCGCTCCAAGGCGAAGGATTTTATACGGGCACTCCTTCTTTGTTTATCCGTCTGTCAGGTTGTAACTTGCAGTGTCCATTTTGCGATACGGAGCACATACCTTATACAGACATGACAGAGCGTGAGATAATAGAAGAAGCGGAAAAATGTCTGGCTAAGCATGTGGTGATTACGGGTGGAGAGCCTTCTCTGCAATTGACGAATTCTCTCGTAGAAGGCTTGCATGGAGTAGGAAAGTATGTAGCAGTGGAGACAAATGGAACGCATGAATTGCCTAGTAATGTAGATTGGATTACGCTTTCTCCGAAGGATCATTTCGTGCAGACGGATGCTGCAATTGTGTTGCGTCGTTGCAACGAAATAAAGGTGGTTTTTACTGAACAGGGCATTCCGAGTGAATATGCGGAAATACAAGCCGATCAGCATTTCTTGCAGCCTTGCGACGTAGGTGATGAGGCTCGTAATGCTGAGATTCTGAAGCGTACCATTGATTACTGTTTAGCGCATCCTATTTGGCGTCTTTCGCTACAAACACACAAGTTGATTGGTGTAAGATAAATGCGATATGGCTTAGCTGAATGTTTTGTGATGGATTGTAAATACAAGTCTTACGGGAATAACGCGCTAATTACGCATCAAATAGTTTCCTCATTTTATCTTCCACCATTTTAGACGAGCTAGGAAAATTGTTCCTCTGAAGCAAAGTTCTATGCACATGGCAATCCATACTCCGCGCAATCCCATGGTGGGTGCGAGGAAAGCAGCCAATGTGATACGTACTCCCCACATGCTAGCTAAATTCATAATGCTTGGAAACACTGTTTGGGCAGCACCTACAAATACACCATAGCAGATGATGGCCGCGCCAAACATAGGTTCTGCAAATGCTTCAATGCGCAAGATTTCAACACCGAGATTCCTCACGTTAAGGTCGGGTGTCATCATGGTCATAGCGATAGGAGAGGCTACATACATTACAATGCCCATGATGCTCATGAGAAGCATACCTAATGCCACGGCAATCCAGGCAAATCTTTTCATCAGTTCTTTGCGTCCAGCTCCGAGGCTTTGCCCCACAAGCGTGGTGGCAGCATCTGATACACCATAGCCAGGCATGTAACAAAGGCTCTCCACAATAATACCGAATGAATTGGCTGCGATGGCGATAGTGCCTAGTGGGGCAATGATGATGGTGCTTACTATGTAAGCAGAACACATGATGGCTTGCTGAAGTCCCATAGGTAAGCCGATATGTAATGCTTTTTGAATGACTCTTGCTGTGGGAAAAAATCGTCCTTTATTTTGTTTTAGGTTAAGCTCTTTGTTTCGGAAACATAATATATACATGCTGATGGATGCAGCGATGAATTCGGCTGAGGCTGTGCCAATGCCTGCACCAATCACGCCCAATCCTGCTCCTGGAACAAACCAATCTGTGTGAAGGAAGGATATGGTGCGTGAAGGGAATATCAGAACAGAATTGAAAATCACATCAAGTGCCATCATTACTACGCTCATGATGCTAGGCACAATCATATTACCACTACTGCGAAGCATTCCTGAAGCGAACAGTGAAAATTGGAATGCAGGTAAGGCTAAAGCAATGATTGCTAAATAGGCAGATGATGTAGGGGTGATTTGACTGTTTCCTCCTAACCATGCGGGAAGGAATGGACTTATACTGAATGCTAATATGCCAATACATGTACTTGCAATGAGTACAGATAGGATGCCTTGTCGCAACGTGTTACGTGCTTCTGAATGGTCATTTGCTCCAAGTTGATGGCTAACTTGTACGTAGAAACCTGCAGCACATGCCGAGCAGATGCTTCCTAAAAGCCATGTGGTGGTTTCTATGAGCCCGATGGCGGCTGAGGCTTCGGCTCCTAGACTTCCCACCATGGAAGCATCTATATATTGCATCATTGTGGTGGTTAGTTGGGCAAGTATAGCGGGTGTGGCAAGATTGAGTACGAGTTGGGCCTGCTGTTTGATGGTCATAGGGGCGTTTTGTCGGATCATTGACAGAAGTTGCTCTTTCTGGCTATTGATTTTCATTGGAAAGGCATTTGTTTCAATTGCTCTTAGCTCTCGTTGAGATATGCAAAGTTGCAGAAGGTAAGTTAGAGTGCAATAAGATGGTTGTCTGTAAATGGGTAAGCGTGCTTGCTTGATGTGTATGTGTTTGCTTTAGGTTATAGCGTTGTATGCTTGCACTCTTTGCATTTGGGCACAAAAAAAGGATGAAGCATAACTTCATCCTTCTTGTGAGGTACCCAGCAGATTCGAACTGCTGTACACGGTTTTGCAGACCGCTACCTAGCCACTCGGTCAGGGTACCAATGATTGAATGTTGCGGTGTGTACGGGACTCGAACCCGTGACCCCATGCGTGACAGGCATGTATTCTAACCAGCTGAACTAACACACCATTCATTGATTGGTCGCTCTCGATTGGATTGCAAATTGCTTTCGTTCTCGATTGCGAGTGCAAAGGTACGATATTCTTTTAAACTACCAAACTATTTCTCTATTTTTTTTGGAAAATCTTTTGAAAAAGCGCCACGTCTTGATAGCTTCCGTGGGCATAGATCCACTCTGGAAGCAATGCAACTTGTTTATAATCAGATTTTTCGAACAGATGGAGGGAGGAAGTGTTGGTTGTTCCTACTAAGGCGTAAATAGAGTGAAGATTTATTTGTTTTTTGGCGTAGAGCTCCATTTGTTGTAGAGCTTGAAAGCCTAATCCAAGACCGCGATATTTCTTTAAAATAGCTATGCATACTTCGGCTTTTGCACAGATAGGGTCAAAATTTACTAGGTCGATGAGCCCAATGGAATGTGGTTTGGTTGATTTCTCAAATTTGTGTTCTATTACGAAACGTATGCTGCCACATTCATAGATGCTAGCAATAGAGGCAATATAATTTTTCAACGCATAGCGCGAGTATGGACCGTTTGTGTTGGAACAATCCCAAAGTTCAGGATCGTTTTCTATGGTGTAGAGCAAATCCAAGTCTTCGGGTTCGAGTGGGCGCAGAATCATGGGCGGTTCTAGTCTTTAAAGTATATATTGTTGTTGGTGATGATGATGCCTCTCTCTGCATTGAATGTGCCTATTTGTACTTGTTTGTAGGGCTTTTCTTCGAAACGGTCGAGAATGAACCCGATACTGAAATCACTAATATCATAGATGATTTGCGAGTAGTATGTCGGGCTTGTTGTCAAGCTATGGTGGCCTTTGGGAAGGCTTGTCTCGTTGGCTGATAGATAATCAATTGATAGGCCGTATTCCTCTGCAATTTGCTTTACCATGTCAGAACTCTTGCCTATATAGAGCATGCGCTTGGGCATTTTCCCGTTGCGCGGACGTAAGAATTTGTGTAAATTCTGCGTCTGCTGCACAATAAGTGCCATGATGGCGCGAAGAATGATGGCTAATTTGATAGGGAAAGAGAGGATAAAGTTGTAATGCTTGTAATGCTTCTTGAAAAAGATGAGCATGGCTTCGTAGAATACATGTACGTAGTGGTAGCTATTCTTTTTGGTGCTCTCTCCTTTATAGTGAAGCAGGGGTGTGGGAATATAATAATTAGAGTAGCCTGCTTTGAGAAATCGGAAAGAAAGGTCAATGTCCTCGCCATACATAAAAAAAGTCTCGTCAAACATACCCACTTTCTTTAAAGCCTCGGCAGATGTTAGCATGAATGCTCCCGAGATAATATCGATAGGAGATACTTTTTCAGTTGAGAGGTAGCGCATGTAGTACTTTCCGAAAATCTTGCTTTTCGGAAATAAACTATTTAATCCTGCCATTTTGCAGAATGAAACCCAGGGAGAGGGAACACCGCGACGCGACTCCATGGCAAAGCTTCCATCGGTGTGAATCATCTTTACTCCTGCCACTCCCATGTTTGTGAGTTCATTTGTTGCAGAAAGGATGTCTCGGAGTGTATGTTCTGTGAGTAGTGTATCAGGATTAAGGAAGAGGATGTACTTTCCATTGGCTTTGCGAATGGCCTGATTGTTGGCGCGACCAAATCCCACATTTCGCTTGTTTGTCAAAATGTGGATGTGGGGGTATCGGGTAATGGGAAATTGCTTTTTTAGGTAGGCTGCAGAGTTGTCTTTGGAGAGGTTGTCTACAACGAATACTTCTATCTCGTTGAGGTCGACCCCTTGACTCCGATATATGGAAATCAAGCATTGCTCAACGAAGTATTTTACATTGTAGTTGACTATAATAATAGAAAGAGTCACGAGGTTGGAGGTTGAGGTTAGTGGATATGGAAAGAGAAAAGTCTTATGGTGGTTCTATAAATTCTGAATTTTATAGAACTACTCTTATTCTACTTCTCCATGCTTGGGCCAACAGAATACGAAAGCTGTTAACGTGATGAGTAAGCAATATAGTGCAGTGGTATTGCTTAGTAATGCATAATATACAAAAAGGTTAACTAAGGTACAAAGTCCGAGAATCCCTATGCGTATCACGTTCCATAGAGGAAGTGATTGAGGCTGCTTTGTGATGTGGCTACGTATGCTTTTTATTGAAAAAAGCTTTAGCCCGCCCCATACGCCAGAAAGTGTGAGCACGATACATAGCATATTGAGCATATATTCCGTGCTTGGAGTTTGGGGTAGATAGCCTATGGGAAGGATATGATATTCTGAAAGTGTAAATATCAAGGCAACGATGAGCCATACAGAGATGTATGTAATTCGAGAGGCTCGAAGATCGGTTTTGTTGTTTGTGTGGGGCATGTTGAAAAGCTTTTTATTTTAAGGGGGTTCTTCCCAATATGGAACGTCCTAGTGTTACTTCATCGGTATATTCTAAATCGTCGCCTACGCTTACGCCGCGTGCTAACACGGAAAATTTGATACCTGTAGGTGCAAGACGACGAGAGATGTAGAAATTGGTGGTGTCTCCTTCCATGGTGGGATTGAGTGCAAGGATTACTTCGTTGATTCCTCCAGCTTCTACTCTTTTGAATAAAGAGTCGAGTTCTATATCGGCAGGACCTACACCATCCATCGGGGAGATTACACCTCCTAAAACGTGGTATAGCCCGTGATATTGCCCTGTATTCTCAATAGACATTACGCTATGGATATTTTCTACCACACAAATGGTGGTCTTGTCGCGGTGGGGATTGGAGCAGATGTCGCATATATCAGTGTCGGATATGTTATGGCAAATGCAGCAATGCTTTACTTCATCGCGAAGCGTAGTAAGGCTATCGCTAAAGGCATGAACGTCTTTCTTTTTCTGCTTGAGTAGGTAGAGTGCGAATCGCAGAGCTGTTTTACGGCCTACGCCTGGCAGATGGGTTAGCTCTTGTACTGCCCTTTCTAGGAGTTTCGAGGGATATTGTTCGTTGATCATTTCTGTGCAAAGTTAACTCATTTTTATGAGTGTTGTATATAATATGTGTGTAAAAATGATAGAGAGTGCATGGTTCTTTCATTTACTCAACTTTTCTCTAAAGAAAGTCGTTTCTTTATCTCGTGGGCATGTGGTTGCAAAAACTCATCTTCATTTCGGATTTAGGATGGACGGGCTGAAAGCCCAATGAATTCCATAGTAATTTCATACGTAACACTTCATCTTACCATCAGCGAACGAAGCTATTACCGTCGCTGGATGAGCATCATTTGCTCTGCCGCTGCCGTTCGGTAGCTTTACCGCTGCCGTCCGGTAGAGCTACCACTGCCGTCCGGTAGAGCTACCGCTGCCGTCCGGTAGAGCAAAGAATCCTCATTTCAAGATGGACATACGATGATTTCGGAACAGAACGATAAGCAATTAAGCTTGCTTGCATTGCTGAGACGCAGCCGATAATGACGATAAAAACCCAATGCCGCTCATACTAAATCCGAAACTTAAATCATTTAAAAATGCTTGTTCTTTTCTTTTTTTTCTGCTTGCGCTATCCAAAGTTTTCCCATTGTTTTGATGTAACCCATAGATTTTCAATACACGCTATGTAATGACGCAGAAAAGAGATGAGGCTAGGAAATAGTTATAGATGAATCATATCAACAAGGTTCTCTATCGTCAGCGAAGTGTGACTTACATGCCGTCGGATGCCCATTCTACTTTTTCCAGATGAACGTTTATGTTTGCGTCCTTCGACCGAAGGACGCAAACTATATGGGCAGTATAAAGTATAAAGAGAGTAAAGCCCTGTTTGTGAATGGATAGAACCCCTATACAAAAATGGGCATGGCCGAACTGATGAAGTCTGTGTCGTAAATCTTTACCAAACTCCTGCATTTTTTGCATCAAAAAAGCAAACAGTCAAAATGATGAGAACAATATAAAAAAACTTGAAACACAACTATTGTAGATTTACCTATTTCATTACGAAATGGGTAGGGGTACTATTTCCTACTCTGAACTTAAATGAAAGAGCCGTGTGTAAACTACCAAAAAAAGTAATGGATAGAGTCATAAAAACAGAGTGGTGAGAGAGCGTAATTCATAGTTTTTATGTAGGTTTGCAGTATGAAATTACCAGATAACATAAAGAAGGTTCGTCCGAGACTGAAAGCCAAGGTGCATCTTGATACTAATGAATCACCATTTAATACGCTCTACAATCGTTATCCAGAAGTGGCAACAACTGAAAAATTGAAGAGAGAATGGGGAAAGCATGAACATATTCCCGCTTCGTGTATCTATTTCTGTAATGGAACAGAAGAGGCGGTCGACTTGATTATGCGTGCTTTTGCTCTCTTTAATCGCGATAGCGTGGTGGCAGCCGTGCCTACGCGTACAGTTTATGCACGTCGGGCGGCGGTGAATCGTTTGGAGTATAGAGAGGCTGCTTTGCGTCCGTCTGACTTTGAATTGCAAGCCGAGACGGTGTTGAATGCTGTGAGCGAAACGACCCAACTTGTATTTTTGTGTTCTCCTAATTCTCCAACGGGCAATCTGCTCGATCGCGGCGAGTTAGAAGCGATTCTTCAGTTGTTTGATGGTTATGTGGTAGTGGATGAGTCTTATATTGAGTTTGCTCCGCAAGCATCCGTGTTGGAACTCCTTAATAAATATCGGAATCTGATAATTCTTCGTTCGTTTTCTCACGGGTGGAGTATGGCGGGTGTTCGCTTTGCAGCCTTGGTGGCCTATCCTGAGGTAATCGAAACTATAGAGCGGGTTGGAATGGCTCATCCCGTTGGTGCAGCGACACTAAGTGCAGTGGCCGACGTGGTGAAACATCGATTGGATGTAGATAAATGGGTGAGACAGATTGTTGATGAGCGTACCAAAGTGCGCATGGCATTAAGTGACTTGAAAGAATGTAAGCAAATCTATCATTCCGATGCGAATTTTCTCTTTGTGAGATTTGCAGATAGTGCTGCTGTCTATCGGTATTTATTAAAGCAAGGTATTGCGGTGCATCCCGTGCAAGGATGCTTGCGTATTACGATTGGGCTGCCAAACGAGAACTCAGCTCTAATCGGTGCTTTGAGAAAGCGTTGAGAATTGATCCTTCAAAAAAAGAATGTTGGCGTATCGGTGTGCGGTTTTGATAACACTTTACGAGTGTTGTCAAAACCGTTATCTATTTCCTAATAGTAGGCGGCTAAGGTGTGGCGTATATTTCCTAATGATATGGTCAAAGAGAATAAGAAATAAGGGGTCAGCGGATATTTCCGGTTGGTATGATGGTAAAAAGCGCTTGCTCATATCATGCATATTGAGTAGCTTTGCATCATGGAATCAATAAAACTATTACGTGCTATATTGCCAGAGGTGTTGATAGATAATTTTGATGTTG
>ENA-ORRH01000067-ORRH01000067.1-human-gut-metagenome-genome-assembly--contig:-NODE-67-length-111563-cov-20.5682_pt1 | contig 111563 bp, 95 predicted proteins | sample MGYA00242173_ERZ509130 | MGnify/ENA primary metagenome ERZ509130 (study PRJEB26280, sample SAMEA2338633) | human gut metagenome | biome: human gut; feature: human-associated habitat; material: faeces... | reverse complement strand
CGCAATGCTGATGCACAACTGTGTAGAAAGTGTAGCCTTACAAACGGAGTGATGTGCATATGTATGCATACGAATGTGCAAATATACAAAAAAGAAAGTCAATCTTGCATAAATAAAAAGAATCGGATATAATGTAGAACATATTCAAGGGACGATGTGGTCAACACATGGTCCCTTTCTGATTGCTATCATAATAAAATTTCCCGCGAAGGAGTGTGCGAAAGCATACTCCTTCGCGCGTTTCATGAGAGGAAGTGATCCTATGGAGGCTTTTCGTATCTGCCCGGTCGGGGATCAGGCAGTTCTTTGTGAATTTGATAATGAAATCGATGTGCAGACGAATGACCGTGTACAGTATCTGGCAGTACAGATCAAGGCAGCACACCCAAAAGGTGTGACGGAAGTGCTTCCTACTTACAGGAGCCTGCTGATCTTTTATGATCAGGCGATCACCACGTATCGGAGGCTGATGCCTGTCATAAAGAAGTTTTCCTCTATAAAGGCATCTGAAATGCAGGAAAAGAAGCGGATCCGCATTGTGCCCTGCTGCTATGGCGGAGAAGAAGGACCGGATCTTGTAGGGATGTGCAGAGAACTTGGACGGAGTGAAGAAGAGATCATGCAGATCCATCAAAGTGTGGATTACAAGATCTATATGCTGGGCTTTCTGCCGGGCTTTGTATATCTGGGCGGTCTGGATGAACGGATCCATATGCCAAGGCTTTCGGTTCCGCGGACAAAGATCCCTGCAAGATCGGTAGGAATCGGAGGCAGTCAGACCGGTGTATATCCGATGGAGTCACCGGGGGGCTGGAGATTGATCGGGCGCACACCGCTTTCCTTTTATGATCAGACAAACGATCCGCCTGTTTTGTGCAAGGCAGGAGAATATATCCGTTTTGCCGCGGTGACGGAACGGGAATATGAGCTGATCAGACAGGATGTTGTTAATAAAGTTTACCGGCCGGAGTTTGCATGAAGAAGGGGGTGATCGTATGAGCATGCATATTTTACAGGCAGGACCGCTCACAACGGTGCAGGACAGAGGCAGATTCGGTTATATGGAATATGGGATCACATCCTCCGGTGTAATGGATACGCTGGCATACTCGCAGCTTGTTTCCCTGCTGGAAAATGAACTGGGTGCGGCTGTTTTGGAGATGACCCTGATGGGTGCAGAGCTGGTATTTGACGAAGATGTATATGCTGCCTATACCGGGGCGGATATGCAGGCGGTCTATGACGGAGGGACACTTATGGAGCGGGGGCATGTTTACCGGATCGAAAAGGGACACAGGCTTCGTTTCGGTATGGCGAAAAGCGGTGTAAGAGCTTATTTTGCCATTGCAGGTACGATAGAGGTCCCAAGCGTGATGGGGAGCAGATCTACCAACTTAAAATGTGGTTTGGGCGGTTTTGAAGGAAGAAGGCTGCAAAACGGAGATGCACTTCCAATCCGTGTCAGGGAGTTTTCCGAAGGTGAACAGAAAAGACTGCTCAAAAAAACGATTGACCAGACGGATTATGAGAGGGAAAAAACGGTACGTGTTATTTTAGGTCCACAGAAAGAAATGTTTACGGAAGAAGGGGTTCAGACATTTCTGGAATCGCCGTATACCGTAAGCGTGGAAAGCGACCGGATGGGCATCCGGCTGGAAGGAGAAAAAGTGTTAGCAGATGGTAACACAGATATCATCTCGGACGGTATTGTATTTGGCTCTGTGCAGGTTACAACAGCAGGGCTTCCGATCGTCATGATGGCAGATCATCAGACGACAGGAGGATATGCAAAGATCGCAACAGTGATACAGGAGGATCTTCCTATACTGGCGCAGGCAAGACCGGGTGACAGGATCCGATTTGTGCAGGCAGAGCTGATAAAGCTGCAGAAGCATTCGTCGGGTGGATTTTTGAAGAAATTGTTCGGTGGCAGGTGAGAGATAGTAGATACAACAAAGAAGCAAAAAGACTGTCATGTGTGGTTAGTTTATTATGGATCAACAAGGATCTTAGTTGTTCCAGATGTTACATATAGCAGCATATATGAATAGTTACCTGATGACAACTGACGTGAGAGAAGAGAGGAAGTGAGATGGCATGGTAAATAAAATAGAAGACAGTTACCCGGACGGAACCTGCGCGGCTGATTACGCAGACAGCTTACCTAAAGAGGTGCGGCGGCTGATCCGGGAGAAAAAGATCACCGGCGAAACAAGCGGTATGTGCAGTGAGTATGCACAGGCTAACCTTGTGGTTCTTCCAAAGGAACTGGCATTTGATTTTCTACTGTTTGCGACAAAAAATCCTAAAGCGTGTCCGATCCTTGAGGTGACAAACGCCGGAGACAGATATTTAAGTGAGATCGCCGATCATGCGGATATTGCAAAGGATATCCCGCAGTACTGTATTTACGAAAACGGAGAACTCACAGGCAGGTATATGGATGTATCGTCATTTTGGAGAGAAGATCTTGTCAGTTTTCTGATCGGCTGCAGCTTTTCCTTTGAAGGCGAGCTTCTGAAGGCAGATATTCCGGTCAGACAGATCGAGGAGCATTGCAACGTACCGATGTACCGGACGAATATAGCTTGTAAAAGCGCAGGTGTATTTCATGGAAATATGGTTGTCAGTATGCGTCCTATTCCATATGCACTTGTGCCAAAGGCTGTACAGGTAACAGGTTCTATGCCAAAGGTACACGGCGCACCTGTCCATATCGGAGATCCAAAGGTGATCGGAATCCACGATCTGGCGAAGCCGGATTTTGGAGATGCGGTAACGATCCGGGAGGGAGAAGTACCGGTGTTCTGGCCGTGCGGTGTGACACCGCAGGCTGTGGTCATGGCATCAAAACCGAGCTTTTGTATTACGCATGCGCCGGGGCATATGCTTGTAACGGATGTCAAAAATATTAACTTGAAATATTAGCATACGCTAACTCTAATGCAGAAGCAGAAAATGAGATAGAAACTGAAACGTGAACAGAAATCCATAATGTACCGGAAATCGAAAACGGCATCAGAAATAGTGAATTTCGAACAGTAAACAGGATACAGAAAGGATGTGTACAACATGAAAGTAGATTTGAATGCGGATCTGGGCGAGAGCTTCGGAAACTACAAATGCGGTATGGATGAGGAAGTCATACGATATGTTTCGTCCGTGAATGTGGCATGTGGATTTCATGCATCGGATCCGGTGGTCATGGCAGAAACGGTCAGACTGGCAAAAGAAAAAAATGCAGCAGTCGGTGCACATCCGGGCTATCCGGATCTGGTCGGCTTCGGGCGGCGGAATATGGCAGTCAGTCCAAAGGAAGTGAAGGCAATGGTGCAGTATCAGATCGGTGCATTGCAGGCATTCTGCAAGGCAGCACATGTCGGTCTGCAACATGTAAAACCGCATGGAGCCATGTACAATATGGCAGCTAAAGATGAGAAACTGGCATATGCGATCGCGGAAGGCATTTATGAGGTGGACAGCGGACTGATCCTGCTTGGACTGTCGGGCAGTCAGCTGATAAAAGCAGGAGAAGAGACCGGACTGAAAGTTGCAAATGAAGTATTTGCGGACAGAGCCTATCAGGCGGACGGAACACTTGTCCCGCGCTCGCAGAAAGGGGCTGTGATCGAAGAGGAAGAAACTGCCGTCCGGCGGACGATAAGGATGGTACAGGAAGGTGTTGTGACAAGCATAGACGGGGCAGAGATCCCGATCAAGGCAGACTCTGTCTGTCTGCATGGGGATGGGAAAAAGGCTGTTGCATTTGCCAGACTGCTGCAAGAAAAGCTCACGGAGGCAGGTGTCAGTATAGTACCGATCACACAGGTGATCGCATAGAAAGAAGGGATGCATATGACAGAAACTATTGAAGAAGTTATATTACGGTATTCGCAACGCGGGATTCCGTATATCAGGCGATATGTGTCGGATAACTGCTGTGAAAAGGCAGCACAGGAAATCCTGTCGTGGGAGAAAGGGGTTGTGTTTTTGACGACCGGGTTTTACGTGGCAGGATATGCGGAGACAGACGGTCCTGCAGGAACGGTAGTACTGGCACTGGCGCTGCAGAGACTCGGATATCAGCCTGTGATCCTGACGGATCAACCGTGTCAGGGCTTTTTTGAACTGGAGATGCTGCCAACTGTCTATGTACCGTATGATGCGGATCAGGAAACATTTCGGGAGCTGATCGAGACGTATCAGCCGAAAGGGATGATCTCGGTTGAGCGCTGTGGCAGGAACCGTTTCCTGCAATATGCAAATATGCGGGGGGTGAGCATCAGCGAACACACAGCTCCCATCGACGAGTTGTTTGTGGCTTATCAGGGGGTCATACCATCAATCGGCGTGGGAGACGGCGGAAATGAGATCGGTATGGGGAAGATCGCAGGCGCGATCAGCAGAAAACTTTCATTGGAACCCTGTGTGGTCAGTACCGATATTCTGGTAGTAGCAACCGTGTCTAACTGGGGGGCTTACGGAATTGTGGCTGCATTGTCCGGACGTGTGGGACAAAAGCTGCTTCCGGATTTTTCCTGGATCAAATCTTACATAACAAAAACGGTAGAGATCGGAAGCGTAGATGGGGTGACACATGAACTGACATGTACGGTGGACGGCAAGAGTATGCTGACAGAGCAGGAAATCATTACAGCACTGGAAAGGATAGAACAAGGAGGTATATGCGCATGAAAACATTAGGATATTACAATGGAACTTATGATGAACTGGAAAATATGATGGTACCTTTTGATGACAGAGTATGTTTCTTCGGCGATGGTGTCTATGATGCGGGTCCGGCAAGAAATTATCACCTGTTTGCGATTGACGAGCATATAGACCGTTTTTTCAATTCAGCAAAGCTGATGGATATTGAAATTCCATGTTCCAAGGAGGAACTGAAGGAACTGCTTGCTTCGCTTGTCCTGAAAATGGATACAGGAAATAATTTTGTATATTGGGCATGTACAAGAGGAACCGGTATCAGAAATCATGTATATAAAAAAGGACCGGGCAATCTGTGGGTCATGATCAAGCCGGAAACACTGGACACTTGTCAGAAACCGATCAAATGTGTGACGCAGGAGGATAAACGTTTCTTCTATTGTAATTGCAAGACGCTTAACCTGATGCCCTCCGTACTATATGCGGAAAAGGCCTATAAAGCAGGGGCGGATGAGACAATTCTGTATCGTCATGACGGCAGGATCACAGAATGTGCACACTGCAACTGTCATATTTTAAAGGATGGCATTTTATACACCGCACCGACGGATGATCTGATCCTGCCGGGTATTGCAAGAGCACATCTGGTGCGTATGTGCAAAAAGCTGGGGATCGGCGTCAGCGAGACGCCTTATTATCTGGAGGATCTGCGAAATGCGGACGAGATCATCGTGACATCTTCTTCCCATGTCTGCATGTATGTGGATGAACTGGACGGAAAGCCGGTGGGCGGAAAAAACCGGGAAACACTGTTCCGTCTGCGTGATGCATTGTATGAGGAAATCTGTAAAGCAACAGAATAGGGTGATATATATGGCACTTACAGTGGGTAATCTTTTTAAGGAATCAGTCAAATATAATATGAAGCTGCTGGCAGGACAGGCGGGGCTTTGCCGGCCTGTGCAGTGGATCCATATTATCGAAACAAATGAGGGGGCACAGTTTCTGCATGGAAATGAGGTTGTCATCACGGAATGCATTGCAGGAAATGATGAGGAAAAGCTGCAGCGCTTTGTGGGTACGATCTACCGCCTGCACGCCAGTGCACTCATTATCAATACAGGCATGTTCATAAAGACGGTACCGGACAGCGTGATCGCATTTTGCGAGGAAAAGCAGCTGCCACTCTTTGCATTGCCGTGGGAAGTCCCTCTTGTGGATGTGACAAGGGAATACTGCCAGATGATCATAGACAATGCGGCGCAGGAGGACACGGTCGCAGCGATCATGAAGGATCTGATCTTTCATGTCGGGGAGAAGGACGCGCTTCTGCACCAGTTGGAGAGACTTGGTTTTATGACAACCTGCACGATGGCAGCCTTATGCATATCGCTGCATATGCCACACGGAACAGAAGAGTATGTCAGGGAAAGCAGGCATCTGAAAATGGTGGCGGAAAGCTGTGCCAAGCGGATCCATGACCAGTATATTTCCTTTGAATACAGAGAAAAGCGGATTTTGCTGCTGATCAACTATACGCCGGAGGATCTGGAGCAGTATCTGGACAGTCTGTTCAAGACTGCATCTGCACATAAGCTCCTGCCACTCATTTCGATTGGGGTGGGAGATATTGTAAAAGGACCGGAAAATCAGGACAGTAATTTTATGCATGCCTATGCTGCCTGCAAGCTGGCATCACGGAAAAAAGAACGCATTCTGTATTACAGAGAAATGGGTATTTACAAGCTGCTGATCGATAATGAAAATACAGAGGCACTGACCGCATTTTATACGGATTCTGTCGGGAAATTGAAGGAATATGATGAAAAAAACAATACAGAATATGAAACATTTGTGAAAATGTATGTGGCATGTGACGGACATCAGGGAGAGGTCAGCGAAAAATGCTTTATTCATCGTAACACTGTCAACAATTATGTGAAAAAGGCGGAGGAGATCATGGGGATCGATCTTTCCTCCTGGGAAGGGAAGGCAAGACTGTATGTGGCACTTTGTGTAGAAGACATATTGTAAGGGCAGAGAACTAAGATACTTAAGGAGCTGCTTGTGCAGATGCACAAAAATACGTGTTTTATTTGCTATTGCCAGTGTATGGTGCAGGTGCTATGATGACTCCAACATCAAACAAAGCACAGAAAATAAGACAAAGAAGTCGGGTACAGTGTACACCGGCTTTTTTCTGTATCTGTGATACTATCACAGAAATGCTTCGCAGAGATGCGCACTCGCGCGAAGAGGAAACGTGTCGCAGAGATAAAGCTACAGGAGGTGGATGATATGTATCAGATTTTAATGCCCGGCAGAACAATGGTCGGCGAAAATGCAATTTCCATGGCAAAGGAGCAGATCAGCGGTCTGGGAAGCCATGCGCTGATCATATCCGGGAAGATCGTGGAAAAAAGCGGAATTGTAAAGAAGCTGACTGATTCATTGGATGAGGCAGGCGTCAGTTATACAATATTTACCGATATTAAAGGAGAGCCTGATGACCTGATGGTTGCAGCTGCTAAAAAAGTATACGATACGGAAGGCTGTGATATGGTCATCGGAATCGGGGGCGGCAGTCCACAGGACAGCGCAAAGGCAGTTTCCGCAGCATCCGGTTATGCACCGATCGTTTTAATACCGACAACTGCAGGTTCCGGATCGGAAGCAACTAAATTTTACTGTGTGACAGAATCCGCAACGGATACGAAAAAACTGATCACGGATGAAAAGGTGATCCCAAGGCTGGCGGTCATCGATCCGACGCTTTCCGTCACAGCACCGAAGTCGATCACCGCAGCGACCGGAATGGATGCCCTGACACATGCGGTAGAGGCATATACTTCCAAAAAGGCGACACCGTATACCGATATATTTGCCATATCCGCGATCAAACGGGTATTTGCCTATCTGCCTGCTGCATATGAAAACGGCGCGGATCTGGAAGCCAGAACACAGATGGCTCTTGCAGCATACGAAGCAGGTGTCTGTATCAACAATGCAAGTGTGACACTTGTACATGGCATGAGCAGACCGATCGGCGCACTTTTCCATGTGCCGCACGGTATTTCCAATGCAATGCTGATCTCCAAATGCCTGGCATTTGCAGAGGATGGATGTATTTCCAGATTTGCAGCGATCGGCAGGGCGCTTGGCGCAGAGGGATCGGATCAGGAATGTGCAGATGCATTTTTTGTATCTTTGGAAGACCTCTGCAAGACGATCGAAATTCCGACGCTGGAGGCGTATGGCATCAATAAAGAAACATTCTTCGAAAAGATGGATAAGATGGCAGATGATGCACTGGCAAGCGGCAGTCCGGGAAATACGATTAAAGAAGTAACAAAGGAAGATATTTTACATATATATAAGAAGTTGTGGGAGGCATAATAAACAGCATACCCATATGATAAGCGAAGGAGCTTTTACAAACTGTAAAAGCTCCTTTCTGATTTATAAATAGTGAGGAGGAGAACAAGATGCAGAAATTTGTCATTACAATTGCCAGAGGGTTTGGCAGCGGCGGAAAAGAAATTGGTGTAAAACTGGCGGAACGGCTTGGGATTCCTTGCTATGAGCAGCAGATTCTGAGAATGGCTTCCGAAAGCAGCGGTATTAATGAAGCACTTTTTAATCTTGCAGATGAAAAAATTGATATAGCAGATAAGCTGAAAGGACTTCCGTTTCATTATGTGGTGGAGCCGTCGGATAAGCGTTTCACATCTAACAATAATTTATTCAATATCCAGAGCGAACTGATCCGCAGACTGGCAGACAGGACATCCTTCATTGTGATCGGGAAATGTGCGGATTATGTGCTGAGAGATTACTGCAACGTTGCCAGCTTCTATATAGAAGCACCGCGGGCAGACTGTGTTGCATCCATTGTCAAAAAAATGGGAGTATCGGAAAATGAAGCACACCGGCTGATCGAAAAGACTGATAAATACCGGGCAGATTATTATAAGCATTATACAAACGGAAATTACTGGACAAATCCGGTGAATTACGACATGACGCTCAACAGTGCCAGAGTTGGAAGAGACCGCTGCGTAGATGTCATGGAGAATTACATAAAAGTGAAATTTGGCCTGTAAGCATTGCGAAGGGTTAAATGATAAATTTTCAAAAAGAGGAGGACAAAACTATGAAAAAACGATTCAAAACGGTAGTAACAACGGCAATGGTCGCAGCACTGACCGCAAGCCTTCTGACAGGATGTGGCAGCAGTACGGATGATACAACCGCTTCCGCACCGGAAACAGGGGAAGCATCCGATACGGCAGAAGCTTCCGGTGGATCAGACGGAGATTCCGATTCCATTTTGATCGCAGGTATTGCACCACTGACAGGAAGTCTTGCCAGCTGGGGCGAGGGCGCTATCAACGGTTATAATCTGGCGATCAAAGAGATCAACGAAGCCGGCGGCGTCACAATCGGAGACAAAACCTATACATTGGAATCAGCGGTATTTGCGGATGATAAGTCAGATGCGACTGAAGCGATCAGCGCATACAACAACTGTGCATCCTATGATATCAGTGCAGTCATCGGTTCCTGCTCTTCCAGCTGTACCCTTTCCTTTGTAGAGACAGCACAGGACAGTGGCATGCTTGTTATCACACCATACTCTACAAATGCTACGATCTGTAAAACAGGTGATTATATTTTCAGAGAATGTTTCTCCGATGCTGATCAGGGCCCGACACTTGCAAAGCTGGCAACAGAGGAGTTTAAAGCGAAAAACATTGCAATTGTGGCTGCAGAGGATTCCGATTACTGTGCAGGTCTTGCCGAAGCAATGGAGGGAGCACTGGCAGAGATGTCTGATGTAACTTGTGAGCATTATGGCTGCGTTACAACAGATACTGACTACACCGCACAGATCTCCAAGGCAATTGAACAGGGGACAGAGGTTATCATTTATCCAAATAACTACGATACGGTACCGAACTTCGTTTCACAGGCAAGAGATGCTGGCTTTACAGGTCCGATCCTTGGCGGTGATGCATGGGACGGAACAGATGTCACAGGATACGAAAGCAAGTTTGATAACTGCTATTATCTGGCACATCTGGATCTTTCCGCTGATACGGAAGCGGTGAAAAATTATGTAGCAGCTTATAAAGCAGAATACGGTGAAGATGGCCTGAATGCAGTTTCTTCCCTGTATTACGATTCAGTCAAGATGCTTGTACAGGCAATGGAGGAAGCAGGTTCCTCAGATCCTTCCGTTGTTAAGGATACACTGCTTGGTATGAAATATGAAAGTATGGGTGGCGAGATCACCTATGATGAAAACGGTGATGCAAAGAAGCCTTTCACAATTGAAACATTTAAGGATGGAGCACTTACCTATTACGGCAGCTTCTAAGAAATGTCATGCATCGGCAGAATGCATGGGCGGAGGTTCCCACTTGTATGATGCAAAGGCCATGTAACACTGGCGTGCATAAGGTGACCGGACAGGCAAAGGAGCCTTCCGGGCACCTACTAAAAAGAAAAGAAATGGAGATGAGGGCATATGGCTAAATTTATTCAAAGTCTGGCAAATGGATTGAATCTGGGTTCTATTTATGCACTGACAGCTCTCGGTTATACCATGGTCTACGGTATCATCAGAATGATCAATTTCGCACATGGTGATTTCATCATGGTAGGCGGATTTACATTGTTCTATGTGATCCCTGTCATGCTGAAGCTGGGATTACCCGCATGGTTTGCCGTGTTTGCAGCAATTATCGTCTGTGTGTGTGTTGGTGTTCTGACAGAACAGATCGCGTATAAACCGGTCAGGGGACAGGGTTCTACAACAGCACTGATCACAGCACTTGGTATGAGTCTTGTGCTGGAAAACGGAGCACTTGTTATTTTCGGTTCTGCACCGAGAAATGTACCGCCGATGTTTGATCTGCCGGCAGTTTCCTTTGGCAGTGTCACTATTCCGGCGACAACTATTCTGACACTCGTTATCGGACTTGTCATGATGCTTCTTCTGACATTGTTCATTAAGTACACAAAGCTCGGAAAGGCAATGAGAGCCGTTCCGGAGGATAAGATAGCATCTACACTTGTAGGAATCAATGTTAATAAGATCATCACTGCGACATTTGCGATCGGTTCCGGACTGGCAGCAGTCGCATCCATGATGTATACGACATCATATGTCAGCATTAAAAACGAGCTTGGTATCACACTTGGATTAAAGGCTTTTGTTGCTGCTGTTTTAGGCGGGATCGGAAGTGTGCCCGGTGCTATGATCGGTGGACTTTTGCTTGGAATTATCGAGATCATGGTCAAGGTATATATGCTTCCCGGTACTTATGAGGCAGTAACATATCTGATACTGATTGTTGTTCTTCTTGTCAGACCGACAGGACTGATGGGAAAGAAAGTAAGCGAAAAAGTATAAAAGAAAGGAAGTGGAGCTATGTCAAAGAAAATGAAAAAAAATTATCTGATCTGTCTGATAGCGGTCGCAATAGGGTTCCTACTTCTTTGCCTGTTATTTGATACAGGAATCTTAGGAAAGAAATCTGCATACTTCAATGGTCTTGTTGTCATTGGGATGTTTTATACAATTATTGTCTGCTCCCTGAATCTGTTGACAGGATATATGGGTGAGTTTTCACTCGGCCATGCAGGCTTTATGTCGATCGGTGCTTATGCATCCGCGATCGTCACAACGCTCATTCAGGATCAGACAGATCTGCCACAGGTCGTCTTATATCTGATCGCCATTATCGTAGGCGGACTGGCAGCAGGTCTGATCGGCGTATTAGTCGGTATTCCGGCATTAAGACTCAGCGGTGATTACCTCTGTATCGTTACCGTAGCGGTCGCCGAGATCGTCCGCGTTGTATTAAGTAACTTCGGTATCCCGGCAATTACCGGAAAAGCAACCTTCGGAAAATCGTTTGCAGGTATCGCCAAGGTATCTGATTATCATTACGTTTACATTACCATGGTCATCTGCATTTTCATCATGTACTGCTATATCCGTTCCAGATACGGAAGACCACTGATCGCCATTCGTGAAGACAGGATCGCTGCAGCAGCATCAGGCATCAATGTCACAAAAACAAAGGTGCTGACCTTTACGATCTCCGCATTTTTCGCAGGTGTGTCCGGTGCGATCTATGCACATTACATAACAACTCTGGTACCAACTTACTTTAACTTCTCGAAATCATCGGAATTCCTTGCAATCGTGATCCTGGGCGGCAGCGGCTCATTGACAGGTTCCATCGTGGCAGCTCCGATCCTTTCTGCACTGCCACAGCTGATCTCTTATGTTGTGCCTGCTTTTGCAAGCTACAGAATGCTGATCTACGCGATCATTTTAGTAGTTGTTATGATCTTTAAACCAACCGGTCTGTTTGGAGGACGTGAATTCTCCCTCCCGAAGCTGATCGATAAAATAACCAAAAAGAAAACGCCAAAGGAAAAGAGGTGACTGGTATGGCAGAAGAAAGAGTTCCGGTGCTTGAGACAAAATGCCTTGGGATCCAGTTTGGTGGTCTGAAAGCAGTCAATGATGTGAATATTGAAATCTATCCCGGTGAGCTGATCGGTCTGATCGGACCGAACGGTGCAGGAAAAACAACCATTTTTAACCTGATCACCGGTATTTATAAACCGACCTCGGGAAGCTATATGCTGTGTGGCAGACGGATGAACGGGCTGTCCACGCATCAGGTGGTTGAGGCGGGTATTGCCAGAACCTTCCAGAATATCCGCCTTTTCAAGAAAATGACCGTTCTGGAAAATGTTATGGTTGCTTTTAATAAGGATATGAAATGCAATCTGTTCCAGTCCATCTTCCGGACACCGTTTTTCTGGAAAGAGGAAGCGGAAACAGCACAGAAAGCGATGGATCTTTTGAAGCTATTTAAACTGGACGGTTTTGCCGACCAGCTGGCAGAAAATCTTCCTTACGGCAAGCAGAGACTTTTGGAGATCGCACGTGCACTGGCGACAGATATGAAGCTGCTTCTTCTTGATGAACCGGCAGCAGGCATGAATCCGGTAGAAACGGCAGAACTCAAAGAGTCGATCAAAATGCTGCGTGAGAAATTCCGTATTCCGATCCTTCTGATCGAGCATGATATGAGTCTTGTCATGAGTATCTGCGAGCGGATCTATGTACTGAATTTCGGTGAGATCCTGGCAAGCGGAAAACCGGAAGAGATCGCAAATAACAAGGATGTAATAGAGGCTTACCTTGGTAAAGAAGACGAAGATGAAGAAGGAGGTGGGAATGATGCTGAAGGTTGAAAATTTAAACGTGCATTATGGAGTGATCCATGCGATCGAGGATGTCAATATTGAAGTAAGGGACGGAGAGATCGTTACCCTGATCGGTGCAAACGGCGCCGGCAAGACGACAATCCTGCATACGATCACGGGATTGAAAAAAGCAACCAGCGGTTCGGTTGTCTTTGACGGAACAGACCTTCTGAAGGAGCAGCCGAGTAAGATCATTACCCACGGCGTAGCCCATGTACCGGAAGGCAGACATGTATTTGTGGATATGACCGTACGGGAAAATCTGGAAATGGGTGCTTATATGTTCGGGCGCAAGGATAAGGATAAGATCGCAGCGCGTATGGACAATGTGTTTGAAAAATTTCCGAGGCTGAAGGAACGACAGAACCAGCTGGCAGGTACGTTTTCCGGCGGCGAGCAGCAGATGCTCGCAGTGGGGCGTGCGCTGATGGCAGATCCGAAGATCATTCTGATGGATGAGCCGTCCATGGGTCTTTCACCGCTTCTGGTACAGGAAATCTTCAGTATCATCAAAGAAGTCAACGCACAGGGTATTACAGTTCTTTTAGTTGAGCAGAATGCAAAAATGGCGTTAAAGGTTGCTAACAGGGCTTATGTACTGGAGACCGGCAAGATCAAATTATCCGGTGATGCACAGGAGCTTTTACACAATGATGAAGTAAGAAAAGCATATTTAGGTGCTTAACTATATTTATTTTCAAAGGAGATGCTATTATGGGAATGACAGGAAAAGAAATTGTGGAAACACAGAAAAAGTATTATTTGCAGTCCTGGGCGAAGCAGAAGGATGTAAACCCGATTCCGATGGAAAAGGCTGAGGGCATTTATTTGTGGGATTATGACGGCAACAGATATACCGATATGTCCTCCACGCAGGTCAATGTCAATCTGGGCTATGGCAATGAAGATATCAACAATGCCATGAAGGAGCAGATCGATAAGTTTGCATGGATGGGTCCGGGCTACGGCGTAGAATCAAGAGCAAAGCTTGCAAAGATGATCGTAGACCTGATGCCGGACAACATGGGAAAAATATTTTTTACAAACGGTGGCGCGGATGCGAATGAAAATGCCATTAAAATGGCAAGAATGTATACAGGACGGTATAAGGTCATGAGCCGTTACAGAAGTTACCATGGATCAACTTTTGGCGCCGGTAATCTGACCGGCGAACCGAGAAGATTTCCATTGGAGCCTGGTATTCCGGGCTTTGTGAAATTCTTTGACCCATATCTGTATCGTGAGAGCATCCGGTTTGAATCAGAGGAAGCTGCAACGGAATTTTATATCGCAAAGCTGCGTGAGCAGATCATCTATGAAGGCAGGGATCAGATCGCAGCAATCATTTTGGAAACCGTAACCGGTACAAACGGTATTATCATTCCGCCGAAGGGATATCTGCAGGGCGTGCGTAAGCTCTGTGATGAGTTTGGCATTGTCATGATCTGTGATGAGGTTATGGCTGGCTGGTGCAGAACTGGTAAAATGTTTGCTTTTATGAATTTTGATGTCAAACCGGATATCGTAACCTTTGCAAAGGGTGTTACCTGTGGCTACATTCAGCTTGGTGGTGCATGTGTCAGCAAAGAGATCGCCGCATATTTTGACGATCACACACTTTCCTGTGGTCTGACCTACTGCGGTCATCCGCTTGCCTGTGCAGCAGGTGTTGCCTGTGTCAACTACTACACGAAGGCAAATATCCTGGATAATGTCAATAAGGTTGGCGCTGTTCTTGCCAAGAAGCTGGATGAATTTAAAGAAAAATACAACTGTGTGGGAGATGTCAGACATATCGGTTTATTCTCCTGCGTGGAATTTGTAAAAGATAAAAAGACAAAAGAGCCGATCGTCCCATACGGTCAGGATCCTTACGGAAAGCTGCCTAAGATCATCGGTTCCCTGCGTGCGAAAGGTTTCTTAACCTTCGGACATGAAAATATGGTACTTTGCAATCCGCCGCTGATCATTACGGAGGAGCAGCTTCTGGAAGAACTCGATAAGCTGGAAGCAGTTATTCAGGAAGTAGAAGCGGATCCGTTTTATATGAAGTGAGGAAGGAAACCAAGCGCCAGCGAAGCTGGCATTTGGTTTCACCCGAACGTAATATTTCATGTAGCCTCAGCTCATTGCCACAGGCGATTATGCATGGGCTGAGGCTTCTTGCTATCCCGCACAGTTCTAAAAATCTATAAAACAACAAATAACAAAAATGTTATAGGTAATTTTGAGAAAGAATGTTTGAAAATATCAAAATAACCGTGTGGATTTATTAAAAAGTGCTTATAATTACCTATAGAAACAAAATACAACTGTATTTTACAGAAGCTACACACAGAACATCAACAATTACGCTGGAAAATTATTACCAACGGATGCAAAGCAGATTGCATAAATGCAGCAGTGAAAGAGGAATGCAATGAGTTTACAAAATATCATCGGACCGGTCATGGTCGGTCCAAGCAGCTCTCATACAGCAGGTGCTGTCAGGATCGGTCTGATGGCGCGGACACTTTTAAAGGATACACCGGTAGATGGAGAGATCCTGTTGCACGGCTCCTTTGCCAAAACGGGGAAGGGACATGGTACGGATAAAGCGATCATTGCCGGTATTCTGGGGCTTACGCCGGACGATATGCATGTGCCGGCAAGCTTTGAGCTGGCGCAGGAGAAGAACTTCACATTTACGATAGGCACAACAAACCTTGGCGATGCCCATCCCAATACAGCACTGATCAGACTGCGGGGCAGCAGCGGCAGGGAAATAGAAGTGCAGGCTTCCTCTGTCGGAGGCGGACGTATCATGGTCAACAAGATTGATGGAATCGATGTCAATTTCAGCGGGGAAAGCCCCACACTTATCGTACACAACTTAGATCAGCCGGGACATGTGGCAGAGGTTACATCCATGCTGGCGCATAAATCCGTCAACATTGCGACAATGCAGCTTTATCGCGAGAGAAGAGGCGAGTATGCGGTTATGGTAATCGAGACAGACCAGCCGATCCCGGACAATGCCATTGCATGGCTGGAGCATCTGGAAGGAATCATTAAAGTAACCTATTTTAACGGATTATAATATGATGCCAGGGGCAAAAGGTCTAAAACCACATGAGCTTGCTCATAAGTGGTTGAAAGACCTTGGGACCCGCCCCGATATGAGCATCAAAGCCCGGGCTTTTGCCCTCGGCATCATAATATGTCATGAGGAGAAACTATGGAACTATCACTGCAGGAAATTCTGGACTGGTGCCAGACGGAAAAAAGCGTTTCTGGGAATATATGCTGTATGACGATATGACGCAGCGCGGCGCTTCACGGGAAGAATCCTTTGCTTACATGGAAAAGATCTTCGATACCATGGAGCAGACTGTGAAAACCTACAGACAGGAAAGGCTGTCTGCCAGCGGACTGGTCGGTGCGGAGGGCGGAAAGCTGGAGGCGTATGCGAAAACAGGTAATACGCTTTGCGGCTCTTTTATGGAAGAAGCTATGATCACAGCACTCAAAATGGCAGAATCCAATGCCTGTATGCGAAGGATCGTTGCAGCACCGACAGCAGGCTCCTGCGGTGTGATCCCGGCGGTTCTTCTTCCCTATTATGAAATGAAACAGGTGCCAAAGGAAGAAATCTTAAAGGCACTATTTGTCACAGGCGGCATTGGAGAAGTGATCGCACAGCGTGCTTCTATCAGTGGTGCGGAAGGAGGCTGTCAGGCAGAGATCGGTTCAGCATCTGCTATGGCAGCGGGCGCACTTGTTTACCTGCAGGGCGGCAGCGATGAGCAGATATGCCATGCGGCGGCGCTGGCACTGAAAGGACTGCTGGGACTTGTCTGCGATCCGGTTGCGGGACTTGTGGAGATTCCCTGCGTAAAAAGAAATGTGCTGGGCTGTGTGAATGCGATCTCCTGCGCGGATATGGCAATGGCGGGCATTCAAAGCAGGATACCACCGGATGAGGTGATCGATGCTATGCAGGAAGTCGGCTGCAAAATGGACAGTGCTTTCCGGGAAACGGCGCTTGGCGGTCTGGCTGCGACCAGAACAGGACAGGAAATCATGCATAAGCTGATGGAATCAGAGGAAGATGGCACAATAACCACTTGACAATGCGGGCATCGCAGAATTATAATTACCCTTAGATAATGACTATGACGAAGACAGTAGATCATTTGTAAAAGGCAAAGCGAGCCGGTGACGGTGCAAGACCGGTGCGAGTAGCAGATGATTGAATATCACTTCTGAGTTGCAGGCTGAAAGATCGAAAATGAGTAGGTTCTGCCGTATCCGTCTCGTTACGACGGGCGCATATAAATCGTAAGTGAGTATGCAGTAACAGGTGGTTTCGGAGATATTACCCCGTCCTTTTACAGGACGGGGTTTTCTTGTGTAATGGGAAATTTCATTCCCATTACACAAGAAACGCTCCGCTGGGATGCGCACTGCGGCGTGCAATGTAGGCGTCGCAAGCGACCGCCGCAGGCGCGAGAAATCCAGAAGCACGTTAGTGCGACTGATGCGAAGCAGCAGGGATTTCGAGTGGGGAAGAGGAACAAAATCCCCGATACCGCACATGCATACGAAGTGAAGAAACAGTAAACAGGAGGAAAACGAAGATGTATCAAAAAGTATCCACGAATCTGAATTTCGTAGACCGCGAAAAAGAAACAGAAAAATTCTGGCGCGAAAACGATATTTTCCAGAAAAGCATGAAAGCAAGAGAAGGCTGCCCGACTTATACCTTTTATGATGGCCCGCCAACCGCAAACGGCAAGCCGCATATCGGACATGTCCTGACTCGTGTTATTAAAGATATGATCCCGAGATACCGTACCATGAAGGGATACATGGTACCTCGTAAGGCAGGTTGGGATACCCACGGCTTACCGGTTGAACTGGAAGTTGAAAAGATGCTTGGTCTGAACGGAAAAGAGCAGATCGAGGAATACGGTATTGAGCCATTCATCGAAAAATGTAAAGAATCCGTATGGAAATACAAAGGAATGTGGGAAGATTTCTCAGGAACTGTCGGTTTCTGGGCTGATATGGATAACCCATACGTAACGTATGATGACAACTTTATCGAGTCTGAGTGGTGGGCACTGAACCAGATCTGGAACAAAGGCCTGCTTTACAAAGGCTTCAAGATCGTTCCGTACTGCCCACGCTGTGGTACCCCTTTATCGACAGCAGAAGTTTCACAGGGCTATAAAACAGTCAAAGAGCGTTCTGCTATCGTTCGTTTCAAGGTGACGGGAGAAGATGCGTATTTCCTGGCATGGACAACAACACCATGGACACTGCCAAGTAACGTGGCTCTCTGTGTAAACCCGGATGAGGAATATGTAAAAGTAAAAGCTGCTGACGGCTATACTTACTATATGGCAAAAGCACTTCTGGATACTGTTTTATCTTCCAGACTGGCGAACGAAGAAAATGGCAACAAGGCATATGAAATTCTGGAAACCTACAAAGGAAAAGATCTGGAATACAAAGAATATGAACCGTTATATGCCTGCGCAAAGGAAACGGCAGATAAACAGAACAAGAAGGGCTTCTTTGTGACATGTGACAGCTATGTAACCATGTCAGACGGTACAGGTATCGTACACATTGCACCTGCATTCGGTGAAGATGATGCGAATGTCGGACGTAACTATGATCTTCCGTTTGTACAGTTTGTAGACGGCAAAGGCCAGCTGACAGAAGAAACACCTTACGCCGGCAAATTTGTAAAGGATGCGGATAAAGACGTTCTGATCGATCTTGACAAAGAAGGAAAACTGTTTGACGCACCGAAATTCGAGCATGAATATCCACACTGCTGGAGATGTGATACACCACTGATCTATTATGCAAGAGAATCCTGGTACATCAAAGAAACAGCAGTCAGAGATGACCTGATCCGTAATAACAATACGGTAAACTGGATTCCGGAATCTATCGGAAAAGGCCGTTTCGGTAACTGGCTTGAAAATATCCAGGACTGGGCAATTTCCCGTAACCGTTATTGGGGTACTCCTCTGAACATCTGGGAATGCGAAGGCTGCGGACATCTGGAATCGATCGGAAGCCGCGCTGAGCTCGCTGAGAGAAGCGGAAATCCTGATGATGCCAAGGTAGAGCTGCACCGTCCATATATCGATGCTGTTACATTTACCTGCCCGGACTGTGGAAAGACAATGAAGCGTGTTCCTGAAGTAATCGACTGCTGGTTCGATTCAGGTGCCATGCCATTTGCACAGCATCATTATCCGTTTGAAAATCAGGAGCTGTTCAAGCAGCAGTTCCCGGCGCAGTTCATTTCAGAGGCTGTTGACCAGACACGTGGCTGGTTCCATTCCCTGATGGCAGAGTCCACACTTCTGTTCAACAAAGCACCGTATGAAAACGTTATCGTGCTCGGACATGTACAGGATGAAAACGGACAGAAGATGAGTAAGTCAAAGGGCAATGCGGTTGATCCGTTCGATGCACTGGCTACTTACGGCGCAGATGCGATCCGCTGGTATTTCTACATCAACTCCGCACCATGGCTGCCTAACCGTTTTCATGGCAAGGCAGTGCAGGAAGGACAGCGTAAGTTCCTCGGAACACTCTGGAACACCTATGCATTCTTTGTTTTATATGCCAATATTGACGGCTTTGATGCGTCTAAATATACACTGGAATATGACAAGCTCCCGGTTATGGATAAGTGGCTCTTATCCAAATTAAACTCTCTGATCACAGAGGTGGATACAGACCTTGAAAATTACAAAATCCCTGAGACTGCAAGAGCACTTGATGATTTTGTAGACCAGATGAGTAACTGGTATGTCCGCAGAAGCCGTGAACGTTTCTGGGCAAAGGGCATGGAGCAGGATAAGATCAATGCTTACATGACATTATATACAGCACTTGTTACCGTAGCGAAACTTGCAGCACCGATGATCCCATTTATGACAGAGGACATTTACAGAAATCTGGTATGTGTAAATGATCCGTCAGCACCGGAATCCGTTCATCTGTGTGACTTCCCGGTTGCAAATCCTGCCTATGTGGATAAGCAGCTGGAAGAAGATATGGAAGAAGTACTGAAGATCGTTGTTATGGGACGTGCAGCCAGAAATACGGCCAACATCAAGAACAGACAGCCGATCGGTACGATGTTTGTAAAGGCTGAGAAAGCACTTTCCGACTTCTATCAGGAGATCATTGAAGAAGAGCTGAATGTCAAAGAAGTAAAATTCACAGACGATGTCAGAGAATTCACAACCTACACCTTCAAGCCACAGCTGAAGACGGTAGGCCCGAAATACGGAAAACAGCTTGGCGGTATCAAAGAATACCTTGCAAATGTAGACGGCAATGAAGCCATGGATAAATTAAATGCAGGCGAAAATCTTGTATTTGATGTAAACGGTACAGAAGTTTCCCTGTCTCTTGATGATGTGCTTGTGGAAATGAGCCAGAAGGAAGGCTATATGTCAGAGGCTGACAATACCGTGACAGTTGTACTTGACTGCAACTTATCAGAAGAACTGGTCGAAGAAGGCTTTGCGGCCGAGATCATTTCCAAGATCCAGACAATGCGTAAGGATTCCGGCTTTGAAGTGATGGATCACATCAAAGTAGGTATTGCAGGTAACGACAAGCTTGCGGCGATCGCAGCTAAGAATGAAAAAGCAATCGCAGATAAGGTTCTTGCGGATTCCATCGATAAAGATGCGGTTTATGCAAACAGCAAAGAGTGGAATGTCAACGGAGAGAAGGTAACGATTTCCGTTGAAAAACAGTAAGCAATGGGTAACAAAAGAAAGAATAAAATCGTAATTTGACAGCAGGATAGGCGGGAAGAGATTCCCGCCTATCCGCGCATATAGCAGGGGGATCTATGCATCGGGAATATTTCTACAAGGATAACCGCGACTATCTTTTGCATCAGCAGGTGGAGATAGTTGAGTTTGAAATAAAAAAGTACAGCGCCAACTGGATCTTGCGATGCGCAAAATGCATCATCTCAAGCAGGATTTATTTTATTATGTGGGGATGATCCTTGGAGATCTGTTTGTGATTTTTGTCACTGAAATGATATTGAATGTAGGCATCATGAAAAATATTGGAAAAATGTTAAAGAGCAGGAGTTCATATACAAAATGAACGAAGCAAAATCTGAAAAATAGCAATCTTACACAAAATTGGACGCATAGCAAAATCTGTTGATGGAAAAAGCAAGATTTGCAAAGCGAACCCTCCTTAAAAAAGCTACATTTAAAATACTTGTACAGGGATATTTTGTGCTGTAAAACGTAATGTCTGATATGTAAAAAGCACATAAATATGCCTGTTACACAAAAATGCCGAAAGGGCACAAGCGAATGGGGCATGTCCGGATCGGCAAATCTAAGAAAATGGAGGGTTATTATGAAGAACAAGAAAATTGTTCAAAAAGCAGGAAGTAGGTTTCTTGCGATGATGCTGAGTGTGGCAATGGTAGTTCCCGGAACAGCATTTGTACCGGCAGAATATTCCGGTGCGATTGAAGCGCTTGCAGCTACGATTGACATTGCAGAAGACTTTGAAAGCGGTGAACCGAAGGGATATGTCAGAGGCTCAGGTAGTTTGACAGTCGTGGAAGAGGGGCATGCTGGAAAGGCACTTCAGCTTTCCGGACGTACGCAGAACTGGCATACATATGCTTATGATGTATCTGCCTATGCCGGTGCAACCGCAAATATCAGTGTTTTTATGAAGACGGAAGATACGCAGATTGTATGCGAAGTGACAGGAACAGGATCTGATAGCAAGGACTACTACAATTGGCTGCTCAACACGAATGTAACGCCAGGAGAGTGGACTGCGCTTTCCGGTACCGTAACGATTCCGGAAGGAGCAAAGGAGCTTTATTTTTCAACAGGCAGCGGAACTGCGGACTATCTGATCGACGATGTTAATATTGAAATCGTAGAAGCAGAATCATCGGAGGGTGCTGTCTCAAAGGATTACACCTTTGATAAGCTAACGCTGGCAGCTGCGGATGATGAAGAAACGGGTGCAACAGCTGCAATAGGAGAAGACGGAAAATTATCAGTGACTATGACAAGGCAGTATGGGCAAGTATTTTTCCGCCTGCCGGAAGAACTTGCCGGAATGATCATTACGGGAATCAGGTTAAATGTAGCGGAGGGTTCTTCTCAAGCAGGGCTTTCTCCGAAGCTTCTTTCCGAGGCAGACTTTAATACCGATCAAAGAAACGGAGATGTCGGAGTGGCATATGGCAGCAATACATTAAATGCAACCAGTGATGATCTCGGCAAAACCGCTCGGTATGTCGGCATTATGACGACCTCGGAAGCAACGCCTGCAACGCCTATCACCATGACGTTTGACAGCATTACGATCAATGCAAAGAGTGCAGAGCGTGTCATTGATGCAAAAAAAGATATCATGGCAGGCTTTAACGGAAACTTCGAAAATACAGGCTACTGGAATGACGTAAAGTGGAGAGATGAGACAAAAGAGGATTCTCTGATCGCGTACTGTTCTTATTCAGAGAAAGATCCGGCACCGAAAAAGACGCTGGGCAGTAAATACATGCGTGCCTCTTCCGTCAGTGCCAATACAGTCAGCCCCAATACAGTCAGCCCCAACGGGCTGGAAGGCGAAGCTGTCGTGCCGACAGTTCAGATGAACTATAAGACCGGAATTACAGCAGATAAGGCATATGAATTCACATATTATGCCAGAATAGCAGATGCGGCCAAGGTAAGTACGCCGAAGGTCAGCATGTCAGTTCTGGTACATGACAGCGACTATAAAAACCAGGAGTCCGCACAGATTACATATGACGAGAGCTATGAGCTCACTGATGCATGGCAAAAGGTATCCGGAACCATGGTGATTGCGGAAAATGCAAATGAACTGCCGGAATCCCAGATTCGTTTTGAGGGAAGCGCCGGAATTACATTTGACATCGACAATCTCCAGATTGCCGAAATGAGAATTCCAAAGGTGGATATGACAATACCGGATTTGCATGAAGAAGTGCAGAAAACCGGAAATGGTGTGGAGTATATGGGTGTAGCCCTTCCGGTGAGCAGTCTTGACAATGAGAACACCATGAAGTTAGTTGAGAAGCACTTCAATAGTGTTACATGCGAGAATGAGATGAAACCGGAATCTATTCTCGGTTCCGGCGAACCGGGTGTCAGCACACTGGAGGAGCTGGAAAGCAAGCTGAATTTTGAGAGTGCAGATAAGGTTGCACGGCATTTTGCGGAGTACAATAAAAACAATCCTTCTGAACCTATCAAGATGAGAGGTCATGTGTTTGTATGGCACAGCCAGACACCGACATGGTGGTTCAGAGAAGATTTTAAGTCAGACGGCGCGTATGTTTCCAAAGAAGAAATGAATAAGCGTATCGACTGGTATATCGAAAAGGTTGGCAAACATTTTGATACAGAATTCCCGGGACTTATCTATGCGTGGGATGTTGTAAATGAACAGGCAAGTGATGCGGGCGGAATCAGAATGGGAACTGACTGGGCAGCTATTTACGGCGGTTCTACAGAGTATATCCTGCAGGCATTCAAGTCTGCAGATCAGTATCTGGCAAAAGACACCATTCTTTTCTATAATGATTACAACGACTGTGATCCTGTAAAGGCTGCGACAATTTGCCGCTTCCTGAAAGAAATCCGTGAAGTCCTCACGGAGGGACGAAAGCTCGGTGCCGGTATGCAGGGGCATCACGACATGCTCACACCGACCTACGAGACGATTGAGACAGCGACACGTAAGTATGCAGAGATTGCAGATGTGGTTCATATCACAGAGCTTGATATCAAATCCAGTGTCGGATTTGACGGAAAAGATTTGGAAACAGAGTTTACCAAGGAAGGTCACAGATACAAAGATATCTACGAAATTGTCCGTAAGATCAATGAGGAGCATAAAAACAATCCCCGTTCCCTGAAGGGATATGTACAGAACATCACAATCTGGGGTACGCATGACCCAGTTTCCTGGTTAAAGACCTCGAACAGTGTCGGTGGCTCTGCAGACGGCAAGACACCGCAGTATCCGCTCTTGTTTGATGATTATTATGGTGCAAAACCGGCATATTGGGCATTTGTAAATGCATCACAGCTCGAGCCGCTTGTGCGCGATGTCAATGCAATGCAGACTGACAAGTTTGAGTATGCAAATGCGATCAGATTTGCTGCAGGAACAGATGATGTCATCATAAGACCAATCTGGAACGCAAATGAATTGAAGGTTCAGGTTGTCGTAAAGTCTGAGAAGACAGCAGACAGCGAAATTATCCTGTATGTTGATCCTGCAAATTCAAAAGGAGATAAGACAGGTGATTTTGTCAGGAAAAATGCAACAGGCGAGGAACTGAAGGATGTTGACGGTGGATATAAGGCTGAATTTGAGGTTCCGATGACCTTGAACCCGCTTGATAAAGTATCATTTGACGTTGTAGTGAAAAAGGATGGAAACACCTATTCTTACAATGATACGACAAACAATCAGGAGAACAGCAGCAAATATTATGCCGTATTGTCTATGAAGCCGTTTATGGCAATCACAAAGGGTTCTGCAATCATTGATGGTGACATTGCAGAGTGGAAAGATATCCCTGCATCCAAGTTAGAGGTAAAATCCGGCAGTGCATTGACAACAACAGCTGAAACAAAGGTTTCCTGGGATGCGGATAATCTTTATGTTATGTTAGATGTAACGGATGATGCACTGGATGACACAGCAAGTGATGCTTATCAGCAGGATTCAACGGAAATCTTTATTGATGAGCTGAATGAGAAATCCGGTAGCTTTGATGACAATGATAAGCAGTATCGCGTAAGCTACAAGAATCTTCAGACATTCAATGGAACCTCTTGTAAGGCAGAAAATATCGTATCTGCTACAAAAGAGAAGGAAGATGGAAAAGGCTACTACATTGAGACTGCAATCAAATGGACTGCGCTTTCACCGGAGGCAGGAAAACTGATTGGTCTGGATGTACAGATTAATGATGCTAAGGATGGCAGCCGTCTTGGTACACTGAACTGGTATGATGCCAGCGGAAACGGATATCAGAATCCAAGTGTATACGGCACTGCAGTATTGGCAGACGGTGTTATCACAAATCAGGATGCTGTCAATGCAGTAAATGTTCTTATCAAGGCTTTGGGTGCTGATTATACAGCAAAAAACAAGGAATTATTAAAAGAGATTGACCAAAAATATGCCGCACTTTCCTTTGCAGACAGAGCAGGCGTTTCAGGCTATCTGGCAGCAAAGAAGACATTTGCAGCAGCAGAGGCAGGAGCCAATAATAAGGCTGCTTCCGATGTAAAGGAGCTGATTAATGCGATCGGTAAGGTTGAACTCGCAGAAAACAGCAAGGCACTGATCGATGCAGCAAGAAAGGCATATGATGCACTTACAGAAGATCAGAAGAAGCTGATCTTGGCAGAGGAGCTGAAGGTTCTGACAGATGCAGAGGAAGCTTACGATGCACTTGATGCTGCAGCTAAGGCTGAGGCAGAAAAGAAAGCGAAGGAGGATGCAGCGAAGGCTGATGCCGTTAAGAAAGCAATTGCAGCCATCGGTAAGGTAGATGCATCAGAGGACAGCAAGGCTAAGGTTGAGGCTGCCAGAAAAGCATATGCCGCACTGACAGAGGATCAGAAGAAGCTGGTTGAGGCTAGTCAGTTAAAGCTGCTTACAGAGGCAGAAGCTGCATATCAGCAGGCTGTCGAAGAGAGCAAGAAGACAACCGAAGAGACAAAGCCGGAAGATGTAACGAAGTATGTTGCCAAATTCTCTGCGAAGTCTACTTCCATCCAGAAACGCAAATCATCTACTAACTTAGCTAAGGATATTGCGATTACTGCAGGCGACAAGATTGTGAAGTGGAAAACATCAAACAAGAAGGTCGTTACTGTAACAAATAAGGGCAAGATCACAGGTAAGAAGGTCGGTAAGGCGACGATCACTGTCACGACAGACAAGGGCGCAAAGGCTTCTATCACAGTATACGTTAAAGCAAAGAAGGTTACGACCAAAAAGGTAACAGTGAAGAATGCCAAGACAGATCGTGTAGTTAAGAAGGCTACCCTGAAGAAGGGCAAAAAGCTCACACTCAAGGTTGTGACGAATCCGATCACAACACCTGATAAGGTAACATTCAAGTCAAGCAAGAAGAGCGTTGCTACCGTTACTAACAAGGGTGTTATCAAAGCTAAGAAGAAAGGGAAAGCAACAATTACTGTAAAATCAGGAAAGAAAACTGCAAAGGTTCAAATAACCGTCAAATAGAGTTTGTAAGGACGAAATGATTTTTGAATCCAAGGGGACCGCTAAGTATTTAGCGGTCCTCTTTCGATGTGCGCTTGTAAAGCAAACCGTACTGCGATAAAAAAGCCGGTCAAATCATTTGGAAAAAGAAGTGGAACAATGTCAGCCATAAACAACTGGCAAAGGAAATATATGGACATGCTTTTGTGTTTTACCGCCTGCAGTTTCTGTCAAAATGTCCGTGTTTCGACAAAATGATTTACAGACATACGACGGATGGGATTGATCTGGAAAACAAGGTGGATCGCTATCAGGTAATTTGGGAAATATTGTGGAAAATTGATGATTTTGGTGTTTTTTCTTCCTTTTTCTTACATTTTATTGTATAATAAATAAGTACGAAAACGATTAAGTAAAGTTCGCAATCGAATATTATATTTCTAGGAGGCAGAAATGGCTAAGAAGACAACAGTACCTGTTTCATCTACGTTTGATAAGGAACTCTTCAAGCGCAGCGTGCTCTACAATGTAAGAACTCTTTATCGTAAGACGATGGAGGAAGCAACTGACCAGCAGATTTTTCAGGCAGTATCTTATGCAGTCAAGGATCAGATCGTGGAAAACTGGATGGAAACACAGAAAGAATACGAAAAAAAAGATCCGAAGACAGTTTACTATCTGTCCATGGAATTCTTAATGGGCCGTGCACTTGGTAATAACATGATCAACCTGCAAGCTTATGATCAGGCAAAGGAAGCACTGGAAGAGCTTGGTGTTGATATCAACGTGATCGAAGATCAGGAGCCGGATGCAGCACTCGGTAATGGTGGTCTGGGAAGACTTGCAGCATGTTTCATGGATTCTCTTGCAACTCTTGGTTATTCTGCTTACGGCTGTGGTATCCGTTACCGTTACGGTATGTTCAAGCAGGAGATCCGCGACGGCTATCAGGTGGAAGTACCGGATAACTGGTTAGCAGATGGCAATCCGTTTGAGCTCCGTCGTCCCGAATACTCCAAAGAAGTTAAATTCGGTGGTTATGTATCCGTATATCAGGATAAAAACGGCCGCAACAACTTCAAGCAGGAAGGTTATCAGTCAGTAACTGCTGTACCGTATGATCTGCCGGTTGTAGGTTATGGCAATGGTATTGTAAATACACTTCGTATCTGGGATGCACAGCCTGTAGAGTGCTTCCAGCTCGATTCTTTTGATAAAGGTGATTACCGCAAGGCTGTAGAACAGGAAAACCTTGCAAGAAATATTGTAGAAGTCCTGTATCCGAATGACAATCATTATGCAGGTAAAGAGCTTCGTCTGAAACAGCAGTACTTCTTTATTTCCGCATCCGTACAGGAAGCAGTTGAGAAGTATATGCGTTCCCATGATGATATCCGTAAATTCCATGAGAAGGTTACCTTCCAGCTGAATGATACCCATCCGACCGTTGCAGTTGCAGAACTGATGCGTATTCTGATGGATGAATATTATTTAACATGGGATGAAGCATGGGATGTCACAACAAAGACATGTGCTTATACAAACCATACGATCATGGCAGAAGCACTGGAGAAATGGCCGATCGAACTGTTCAGCCGTCTGCTTCCGCGTATTTATCAGATCGTAGAAGAGATCAACCGTCGTTTTGTGATGGAGATCGAAGCAAAATATCCCGGTAATCAGGAGAAGATCCGCAAGATGGCGATCATCTATGACGGTCAGGTCAAGATGGCTCATCTGGCAATCGCAGCGGGCTACAGCGTAAACGGTGTTGCAAGACTGCATACAGAGATCTTAAAGAATCAGGAGCTGAAAGACTTCTATGAAATGATGCCTGAGAAGTTCAACAATAAGACAAACGGTATTACACAGCGTCGTTTCCTGCTCCATGCAAATCCACTTCTTGCAGAGTGGGTAACAGCCCATGTTGGTGCAGACTGGATCACGGATCTGCCAAAGATCAAGAAGCTTGCTGTTTATGCGGATGATGAAAAAGCACAGCAGGAATTCATGAACATCAAGTACCAGAATAAAGTAAGACTTGCAAAATACATTTTAGAGCACAATGGTGTTGAAGTAGATCCACGTTCTATCTTCGATGTACAGGTAAAACGTCTGCACGAGTACAAACGTCAGCTTCTGAATATCCTGCACGTTATGTACTTATACAATGAGATCAAAGAGCATCCGGATATGGAATTTTTCCCTAGAACATTCATCTTCGGTGCAAAGGCAGCTGCAGGTTATAAGAATGCCAAGCTGACGATCAAGCTGATCAACTCCGTAGCTGATGTGATCAATAACGATGCATCTATCAATGGTAAGATCAAGGTTGTATTTATTGAGAATTATCGCGTATCCAATGCAGAGCTGATCTTTGCGGCAGCAGATGTTTCCGAGCAGATCTCTACAGCTTCCAAGGAAGCATCCGGTACAGGTAACATGAAGTTTATGTTAAACGGTGCGCTGACGATCGGAACAATGGATGGTGCTAACGTAGAGATCGTAGAAGAAGTAGGCGCTGAAAATGCATTTATCTTCGGTCTTTCTTCTGATGAAGTGATCCATTATGAGAACTGCGGCGGATATGATCCGATGGAGATCTTCAACAACGATGCAGATATCCGTAAAGTACTGATGCAGCTGATCAACGGTACTTATTCGCCACAGGATCCTGAGCTGTTCAGAGATCTTTACAATTCACTGCTGAATACACAGTGTACAGCAAAGGCAGATACTTACTTCATCCTGAAGGATTTCAAGTCTTACGCTGAAGCACAGAAGAAGGTAGAAGCAGCTTATAAAGATGAAAAGGGCTGGGCAAAGAGTGCAATCTTAAACACAGCATGCTCCGGCAAGTTCACATCTGACAGAACCATTCAGGAATATGTAGATGATATCTGGAAGCTTGACAAGATCGTTCTGCCAAAGAAAAAAGAAGTGAAAAAGACAGTTACAGTAGAAGAAAAATAAAATAAGGGTATTTTGGGTTATAGTTATTATAGAAAGAGCCGGCTTTAAGGGGTTAAAGCCGGCTCGCTTTTTTGTTATGACGACCGCTGATCAGAGAGAAACTTCGTTTCTGTTACAGGGGATACACACACTTTATTTTGTATCGGGAAATTATATATCGGCAGAAATCAGTCCGATAACTGCCCGGTCAGATGGGTGATACTTTTCCGGAAAAGTTCGGTTGTTTCCTCAACTGTATAGATCAGCTTATAGTAGGATGTATGTAACAGAAAATCCTTAAAAATCTGAATGATATGAGGCTCTTTCATAATACAGATCTGCGCAGAACCGTTATCCGGTGTACGTGTAAATAAAATGGCACCGTCATAGATAAAAAACTCCATCTGGGGACGGAATGCCTCCCCTCTGGCGAGGATAAAACGTTTTTGTCCGGATTGGTTGGCAGAAATCAGGCGCTGCAGGAGCAGGATCCGGTCTTCAATCGAAAGAGGATGATAGTAACCGGAAGGAATCTGATAAATAATACCGTTTTCAACAAAATCATCATATCCCTTTCTGGAAAAGATAGACAAAAAGTCAGGGGTATGCTGTAAGTTATTACAGTGCTCCAACAATGTCTGGGACAGCAGCCGGATCTGTGAGGGATCAAGCTCCGAATTAATACATCTTGCGATCATATCCTCATCTAAAAAGGAAGCAATGCAAGGCTGTGTTTCCAGTGTATAAATATACCGTGCACTGCTGGAAAGAGAAATACACGTAGACAGGAAAGAGGCTGTGTCAATGTCATCCAGAAGTGGCATGGATGACTGCAGCATACCATCAAAGTGCTGCTGATAATAGGAAATACTTTCCCTGGGCAGAAAAAGTGCGTTCTGGCAGTCACCTGATAATAACACAACATTCTGAGGAAGCATCAGATAGTAAGGATATGGAATTGCGGCGAGCTTCCGGGCTGCAATCTCCTCATAACAGTAATAAAGTTCGCAGTCACGTGGAGCTGACATGGCAAACGGAAATAAGGTAGAGAGTGTCCTGAGATTTAACAGGGAGGCTTCATCATGATTACCTGATACTTTGGAAAAAGTTATGATGTGTCTGATTTGGAGTCTGCTAAGGTTTGTCACCTGCAACTGCATATATAAGCTGCTGAAGAATTGATTGTGAAAGTCGGAAACGGTATATAAGTAAGCAGTGGAATCATCTGCCGTTTCTGCTGCGAGCAGATTGCAGATCGTTGTGATGATAGAGTAGATTCCTGTCACAGGACATGTTTGTTGTAATTGCAGCCCCGGAAGAACGGCTGTGCTGCGATCCGGTGTTGGCAGATCAGAAGCAGGAAGATTGATACCTTCTATCAGATCTTTCAGATGCATGTGTTTCTGATAAGTTATTTCGCCAATCTGAGAGATCAGAAAAGCCTGATCCAGTTCTCTTTTTTCTGGGACAGAAAGTCCAAGGAATGGGAGGATTTTTGATAAATTTTCCTGACTGATCGGACGTTCTCCTGATAGCGCCTTCTGCAGCGTGGTGCGATTGATGCCACTGTCCATTGCCAGCTGGTAAATGGTGTAATTGCTCTTTGCTATGTATTCCTTTAACAGTGTATGAAGTGGTTTCATATGTGCGCTCCCCTCTTGTATTTCCCGGTGACTGGAATGAGAATAATAGTTACATGATATGATGTCGGAGTCAAAAGCCCCGGCTTTGATGCCTATGAATTGTTCCGTGCTGCGCACTCACACAATTCTACCCAATATTCGCATATCATTATATTTATTATATCTGATTTTGCATAAAATTCCAGTCAGAATAAAAATATGCATATAAAAAAGATTGTCACAATTCCTGTCACATATTTAGAAATGACATATAATATGCTATCCTAAAGATTGGAAATATTGTCAAAATATCTGGTCAGATCTTTGATCAGCTTCAGGATCAACTGCTTTTCCTGTTCATTGCGGTTGATCACCTGAGCCAGGATCTGCGTTGTACATGGATCATAACCATAGTTTAGTTTATTGACATGGAAAGTTCAAATTGCTATAGTTATTATGTGTATAAATAACTATAGTTTATGCACTTTCGATGGGAAAAGGAGGGAAACAATGCAATATAGCAGACAAGTCAGGAATCGCTGTACCTGCATAAGGAAGAATATACAGGGAAAGGACATGTTCTAACGGATTATGAGGAGATATGCTGCATAGGAGCTTTTGCGATATGGCAGTATGAAAGGGAGAAAAACAGGAGCCGTAGCTTATGGATAGATAAGTTACGGCTCCTGTTTTTTATGTTATGGCGACGAGGAAAATGCACGCATTTATGCGGTGCATTTGACGACCGCTAATCAGAGCGAGATACGCGAGGATGTGCACTGCATATTCGTCTCTGTAATTATGAAAAAAGTAAATTTATTTACTAATTTGTACGTTCCTGTCCCCAGAAGAAAAGGGCAACAGTACCAGGACCGGTATGACTGCCGATCGTTGTACCGATAGAGTTGATCTCCACCTTGCCGTTCAGATGCGGGAATGCAGCTTCTACGAGATCTGCAACCGCTCTGGCGTCTTCATAGCAGGCTGACTGGGAAATGTAGCATTTGCCGTTGTAATCGGTTCCGTTTTCAGCGAGCTCTTTCATCTTTTCTGCGATAGCAGCAATGACTTTTTTCTTGGTGCGGATCTTCTGTCTGGGGATCAGACGTCCTTCCAGATCTACATTTAACAGTGGACAGATATTCAGCATGCCACCAATTGCGCCTGCAGCTTTGGAAATACGTCCGCCCTTTACATAAAAGGTGAGGTCGGTGGAAAAGAACCAGTGGTTCAATTTCAGACGGTTATCTTCAGCCCATTTTGCGAGCGTATCAATGTCCATTCCGTCGTCACGCAGATCGGCCAGTTTGTCCATCAGGAGACCATAGCCGGAAGATGCGGCAAGGGAATCAATGATATAGATCTTACGGTCCGGATACTTTTCGGCAAGCTCCTCTTTTGCGAGCATGGCAGAATTGTATACACCGGAAATACCGGAAGAAAGTGTCAGATGGATGATATCCTTCCCTTCCTGTAAAAACGGTTCAAAATACTCCACAAATTCTTCCATATTGATCTGGGATGTCTTGGTATCTGCGCCGTTAGCCATTGCTTCATAAAATTTGTCAAATGGCATGGATTGTCCCAGATCATCGGCATAAGGCTTGCCGTCCAGAAAATAGTGGAAGCAGATATAATGGATATTTCTATTTGTAAAATGTTCTTTGGAAAGATCTGCTGTGGAGCAGCAGCTGATAATATATTCGCTCATTGTGATACCTCCTTGATTCTTCTACATATTACGATAGAATTTTATCCCAGTCAATGCATCATCGGCTCCGGCTCCAAAATCCCGGACAAGACAATGTACCTGATTATCCCGTATTTACAAAACAATACATAGCTGTAGTTGCAGACAGAAAAAAAGCATGATAAACTGTAAATGATTTGGGGTTTTGACGGATCAAACTGACTAACAGGAGGATAATACATGATCAAATTGCATGATGGCGGCGCCTATCTGGTAAACGGAACAGAAATCATACCGGATAATACAGAGGCACAGGCGGCGGTAACAGCCAAAACAGGAAAAACAGTCACAAAGCAGGAAGCTGCACAGCAGACGATCGCATATGGTATTTTGAAGGATCATAATACATCGGGAAATATGGATAAGCTGAAGATCAAGTTCGATAAGCTGACAAGCCATGACATTACATTTGTCGGCATTATCCAGACAGCGAGAGCTTCAGGACTGGAAAAATTCCCGATCCCATATGTCCTGACAAACTGCCATAACTCTCTTTGTGCGGTAGGTGGAACGATCAATGAAGATGACCACATGTTTGGCCTGACCTGCGCAAAAAAATACGGCGGTGTTTATGTACCACCGCATCAGGCAGTCATCCATCAGTTTGCAAGAGAAATGCTTGCAGGCGGCGGCAGAATGATCCTGGGATCCGATTCTCATACAAGATATGGTGCGCTTGGAACGATGGCAATGGGCGAAGGCGGTCCTGAGCTTGTAAAGCAGCTCCTCTGTCAGACATATGATATCAATATGCCGGGTGTTGTCGGCGTTTATTTAAAGGGTGCACCGGTCAAAGGCGTCGGTCCGCAGGACGTAGCGCTTGCGATCATCGGTGCGGTATTTGCCAATGGCTATGTGAAGAATAAAGTCATGGAATTTGTCGGACCGGGTGTTTCCGCTCTTTCCGCTGATTTCAGAATTGGGATTGATGTCATGACAACAGAAACAACATGTCTGTCTTCCATCTGGCGTACAGATGAGCAGATCAAAGAGTTTTATGAGATCCATGGCAGAAGTGAAGAGTTTAAAGAACTGAATCCGGGTCAGGTAACCTACTATGACGGACTGATCGAGGTTGATCTTTCTGCGATCAAGCCAATGATCGCCATGCCATTCCATCCGAGCAATACATATACGATCGAGGAAGTCAATGCGAACCTTGCTGATGTGCTCCATGATGTAGAGGAAAGAGCCAAGGTTTCATTAGACGGTCAGGTACCGTATTCTTTGGCAGATAAAGTTGTAAACGGCAAATTTATGGTAGATCAGGGAATCATCGCAGGCTGCGCGGGCGGCGGATTTGAAAATATCTGTGCGGCTGCTGATATCTTAAAGGGCAGATATATTGGATCCGATGAATTTACATTAAGTGTATACCCGGCTTCTATGCCTGTTTATATGGAACTGATCAAGAATGGTTGTGCAGCGACAATTCTTGAAACAGGAGCTGTTATGAAGACTGCATTCTGCGGTCCTTGCTTCGGTGCAGGTGATACGCCGGCTAACAATGCATTCTCAATCCGTCATTCTACAAGAAACTTCCCGAACCGTGAGGGCTCCAAGCTGCAGAATGGTCAGATTTCTTCTGTTGCACTGATGGATGCACGTTCCATTGCAGCAACTGCGGCAAATAAGGGTGTTCTGACACCTGCAACAGAATTTGACGGTGAATTTGGCAAATACAAATATCACTTTGATGCAAATATTTATAAGAACCGTGTCTTTGATTCCAAGGGCGTGGCAGATCCTTCGGTTGAGATCCATTTCGGGCCGAACATCAAAGACTGGCCGAAGATGGTGGCACTGACCGACAATCTGGTGCTGAAGGTTGTTTCCGAGATCCATGATCCGGTTACAACAACGGATGAGCTGATCCCATCCGGTGAGACATCTTCTTACCGTTCCAATCCGCTTGGACTTGCAGAATTTGCACTTTCCCGTAAGGATCCGGCTTATGTCGGCCGCGCAAAGGAAGTCCAGAAGGCAGAAAAGGCAAGAGAAGCACTGATCAGCGGAGAAAGTGATGTACATCCATGTGCAGAGCTTCCGGAGATCAAGGCTGTTATGCGTGTGATCAAAACACAGTTCCCGGATCTGACGCATGAAACATTTGGTATCGGCTCTACGATCTTTGCCGTAAAACCGGGTGATGGCTCTGCGAGAGAGCAGGCAGCAAGCTGCCAGAAGGTACTTGGCGGCTGGGCAAACATTGCCAATGAATATGCGACCAAGAGATACCGCTCCAACCTGATCAACTGGGGTATGCTTCCATTCCTGATCGAGGAAGGCGAGCTTCCGTTCCGGAATTTAGATTATCTTTTCATCCCGGATATCAGGAAAGCGGTAGAGGAGAAATGGGATGAGATCACAGCCTATGTGGTAAAGGATACGCTTGTACCGTTTACTCTCCGGCTTGGGGAATTGACCGACGAGGAAAGAGAGATCATCTTAAAGGGCTGCCTCATCAACTATAACAGAGTATAACTTGTAAGATAGCTGTTAAGTAAATCAAATTCTGACCGATAATCATTATGTAAGTTTAATGATAAAAGTCAGCCACGGAAGGTGTATGTTCTGCATTTGCAGACATACACCTTTTGGTATATGTCCTGCATCTATGATGCAGGACGTAGCCCCGAGCTTTGCGAAGCAAATCTCATGCGAGGGGTATCCAGCATATGTCCTGCACCATAGGTGCAGGACGTAGCCCCGAGCTTTGCGGAGCAAATCTTATGCGAGGGGTATCCACAAGTGGCGGCAAAAAAGGAGGGACTATTTGAAAATTGATTCCAGCTACATAGGAATGGAATCCGCCAGAAGGTATACTTCTGTAGAGCGAAAATCGATCAGCATGACAGTAGTCAATGCAGTGGCGATGCAGGGAGGCAAAATGGGAAACAGGTCTTTTGCAGATCTGTTTCAGACGGAAACGGGGGAAGAGGACACAGAACCGTATATGGACGGTCTCACAAAGGTGACCGGTCTGATGCAGACCGGCAGTGCAAGAAGCATCACCTCTTTAGAGGAAAAGAGGGCTATGCAGTCGATCAGACAGCAGTGTCTGCAATATCTGATCCGGCTTTTGTACGGCGACAAGTGGAAAGATGTGCAGGTAGATGATACTTATCTGCAGCCGGTTACCACAGGACAACAGGCTACTATAAGACGGGTAAATCTGACCGCTTCTTATTATCATGAGGAAGCGGAAGATACTGCTTTCCGTACGAGCGGAACAGTCCGCACGGCAGATGGCAGGGAGATCAGTTTCGGGCTGGAGCTTGGCATGAGCAGAAGATTCCGGGAAGAAACGAAGATCGAAAACATTACCGAGATCGTTGACCTGACAGATCCGCTTGTTATCAATCTCGATGGTAATATTGCAGGGCTTTCCGACCAGAAATTCATGTTTGATATTGATGCGGACGGTGAGGAGGAAAGCATTTCCTATCTGCAGGGAGGAAGCGGTTATCTGGCACTGGATAAAAACGGCGACGGTGTGATCAATGACGGCTCAGAGCTGTTCGGTACAAAGAGCGGTGACGGCTTTGCAGATCTCGCGGAATATGATGCAGACGGAAACGGCTGGATCGATGAAAATGATCCGATCTTTGATAAGCTTTTAATCTGGGCAAAGGATGAGAACGGAAAAGATGAGCTGTATACACTCAAAGAGGCAGGCGTAGGCGCGATCTGCCTGCAAAGAGCAGCAACAGACTTTTCACTGAATTCCCAGAAGGACAATACGCAGAACGGACAGATCCGCAGTACCGGTATTTTCCTGTATGAAAACGGAAACACAGGAACGATGCAGCAGCTGGATCTGGCACAGTAAGTTAAGTATAGACAGTTTGGATATGCGAATATTGGGTAGAATTGTGGGAGTGCATAGCACGGAACAATTCGTAGGCATCAAATTCGGGGCTTTTGACCCTGGCATCAGAAAATCCCATCAGCACAGATTAAGTGCCGGTGGGATTTTCTGTTATGGCGATGAGGAACAGGTCGTATTCTTTATTTTGCATTTGCTGCATATACTGCTCAGAGGTGTATGCATATGAAACAGACCATGAAGGATGCTCTCGCAGTTGTCTTATTCTTACTTTTATTTCCTTATTTTGCAATGTCGTTCTGGCAACAGAAGCATGAAGAAGCGTCGTCAGAAAATGACAGCCTACAGCAGGAAGCGTTGGAGCTGACCGCACAGCTTTCAGAGGGATCCTATTTTGTCTACTGGGAAAAAGAACAGAAAAAGATCCCGTCAGAGCTTTTTCTGGTGGGTGCGCTGGCAGGCAGTATTGACAGCAGCTGCGAAACGGAGGCATTGAAAGCGCAGGCAGTGATGCTCAGAAGCAGCCTTTACCGCAAAATGCAGCAGGAAGATACAAAACTTGCAGAGCTGACGACAGCAGACAGCAGCTATCTTTCCGTGGCGGAGCAGAAGAATAAATGGGGAGACAGTTATGAAGAAACAGAGAAAAAGCTGTTAGAAGCCGTCAGTCAGACAAAAGGCGTTGTTGCGGTGTATGAGGGAATGCCTGTCATGGGCTGCTACCATGGCATGAGCGCGGGAATGACAAGGGACGGAGCGGAGCTTTCCGATGCATATGGCTATCTGAAGCAGGCAGACTGCAGTAAAAATCTTTCAGCAGCATCTTATATCCAGACAACAAAGCGGAGAAAAGAACAGACGGGAGAACTGGACGTAGCGTCGGTCAAAAAGGATCAACAGGGCTATGTGATCGAGCTTTTGCGGAATGGAGAAAAGATAAGCGGTGAGTCACTGCGGGAAGAACTGCAGTTACCTTCTTCTAATTTTACATGGGAAGAGAAGAACGGAAACTATATCTTTACGACAAAAGGGATCGGACATGGCTTTGGATATGATCAGTATTACGGAAACTTATTGGCAGAGCAGGGACAGGATTATCAGGAAATACTGCACTATTTTTATCAGAATATCACATTTGACCGTATGGAATGACAGCATGAAATCAGAAGATCCTTTTTACACATAGAACATTGCATAGTTTGAGATAGAAGTGGAAACACTGAAACTGAGGTGATGAAATATGCGTAAAAATGATAAAAAACAAAGGAGAAGCCTTCTGTTTTCCACTGCTGTTGTGGTAACAGGCTGTCTGCTGACCGCCTTTTATGTGAATCAGGAAATGCCAAAGAGTGAGTATGAAGTGGATCTTTCACAGCTGTCGGCAGAACAGAAGCAGGAAGATCTGGCAGGAGACATGCGTACGGGAGATGCAGGGGTTGCAAAGGTAACGGGAAATGATGTGCAGAATCCTGTAATTGCGGCTGAAACGGATGCTGAAAAGAATACGGCAAAAGATGGTAAGCAGGAGGTAACCAAACCACAGGACGGGGGAAAGCAGCAGACGTCATCAGGCAAAGATCAGGCAGAGCAGCAGACTTCTCAGTCCGGAGATCAGATGCAGCAGACAGATACAGAGGAAAAGAAGAAACAGCAGGATAATGAAGAGGATAAGCTGCAGCCGCAAAGTGATGCAGATGAGCAGCAGGAAGACACAAGCGGGCAGCAGAGCAGTATGGCAGAAGAAAGTACAGAAACGGCTGCTGCGGTTCTGACATTTTCACCGGAGGATGGCATGACATGGCCGGTCAGCGGTGATGTGATCTTAAATTACAGCATGGATGCGGCTGTTTATTTCCAGACACTTGAGCAGTATAAATACAATCCGGCGATTTATATCAGTGCTGTGGAAGGAACTCCGGTCAGTGCCTGTGCCAAAGGCGTGGTAAAGGAGATCGGAACCGATGCACAGCTTGGACAGTATGTGGTAACGACACTCGGAAGCGGTTATGAAGTTATCTATGGACAACTTACAGATCTGCAGGTGGAGGAAGGCGCAACGGTTGCCAGAGGTCAGGTGATCGGTAATGTGGCAAAAACAACCAAATATTTCTCTGTAGAAGGAGATCATGTCTATCTGGAGATCTTAAAAGACGGAACGCCGGTCGATCCATTGCAGCTTCTGCAATAGGCGTGCGTAAATCAGAAATGTTCGTAACTGTTCAGAACCCCATTCGCCACATAAATTCGTAAAAATCTGCCCATAAATGGTCAGTTTATTACGGATTTGCATGACTCTGAATCGTTACAAATTCTCTTTACCTGTCAGGAAGCATGCGTTATAATAAATGTCGTGATTCGGAGGTAAGTTTTTTGACAAAGGATAAAAGGGAATTTAGAAAACGTATAACAGCGTTTTTTTCTGTCTTCCTCTGCCTGCTGCTGGTAGGTTGTCAGACGAGTGCAGCCGGGCAGAAGGAGCAGATCACGACAGAAAGCGAAGAAAATGAAGAGCTTTCGGATGAAGTGGGAAAAATGCAGACGGAAGATATAGTAATCGGAATTGACCGGCCGACGGTCAGTTCCAATATTGCGATTGATTTACAGGGATATGCACCGGATGATCTCAAATATGCGTATTTTACGGGAGCAGATCTGCAGGATACTTTTTCTGTGTACCGGCAGAAGGATAAGCAGGTTGTTTATCAGGGAAGTATACAACAGACCGGTGAAGCGGGAAAAGCCTGGGGAGATTTTTCGGGACTGACAGAACCGGGAAGCTATTACATACAGACAGCGGTGATCGGCAGATCGTATACATTTCAGATTTATGAGGACAGATATCGGATGCAGTTTGAGACAGACCGGAAAAGCTGGAGAGATACTGCGCCGGAGGGCTATTATACAGCAGAGGCAACGACTGATTATCAGGCTCTTATGATCCTTGCCGTGCTGCAGGAATTTTATACAGAGCCGGAAGAGGAAGATCTGAAGAAGCTGCAGAAGGATGCAGACTATCTGATCCGGTATCACACGGAGCAGGCAAAAAGCAGTGTTTCCGCATCGGATGCAGATATGGCAGGTGTCAGGGCAGAGTACAGCTATGCAGCGGCAATGGCACAGTGCTGTCATGTTCTGAAAAATGAAGCGGGAGCTGCAGTTTATCTGAAGCAGGCACAGACTGCCTACCAGACAGCGGTCAGAAGCAGAAGCCGGACGGACATGGCGGTATCGCCGGAACAGTATATGGCAGCAACGGCGCTTTTTAATGTGACAGGATCATATAGTTATCACCAGGTAATTAAGCAGTATGAGGCAGCAGAAGATACAGCAGAAGGCTTCTGGGGAGATTTGCTTTATCTGACGAGTCTGCAGCGTGTGGATACAAAGCTTTGTGAACAGCAGATGAACAGGCTTCTGAAAGAATGCGGGGAGTTGTCTGACAACGTGTTTTCACAGCATGCGATTGAAAGCAGGGCTGACAGCCTGACAGCCATGCTGAAGCTGGCGGTTGCGGACAATACGCTGGTGAGTTTAGAGTACAGAAATGCATGTAAGATACTGCTTCATGCATGTTACAGCAATATGGAAGAAATGGACTGCGTACAGCGGTCGGCATTGCTCTTTATAGAGAGAGAGCTTGCGAAAATGGGCAAGGAAAGTGAGGATAAAGAATGAAAATAGCAGTACTGGCAGGTGGAACAAGTACAGAAAGAGATGTTTCATTGATCACAGGAAAGATGGTATATAAAGCACTGAAGGAGAATGGACATCAGGTTGTACTTGTGGACGTATTTATGGGATATCCGGGAGAAGATTACAAGACACTGTTTACATCGGATATTGATTTCAGTGAGCAGATCCGGGGTATTACGGAGAAGGATCCGGATATTGAAGCGATCAAGAAGAAAAGAGGCGGCGAAGGATTCTTTGGACCGCATGTACTGGATATCTGCCATCAGGCGGATCTTGTATTTATGGGGTTGCACGGTGCTAACGGCGAAGATGGTAAGGTGCAGGCAGCACTGGATCTGGAGGGCATCCGTTATACAGGAACCGGACCACTCGGTGCAGCAGTCAGTATGGATAAGGCACTTTCCAAGCAGTTGTTCCGTGAGGGTGGTGTTCCGACCCCATACGGCATCAGCTTAAAGAAAGGGCAGCTTCTTCCGCAGGATGTCAGTTACCCGGCGGTTGTAAAAGCATGTAACGGCGGTTCCAGCGTCGGCGTTTATATGGTAAATGACCGGGCGGAGTGCGAAAAAGCACTGGCACAGGCATATGCTTATGATGATGCGGTTATCATAGAGCAGTACATAAAAGGAAGAGAATTTTCCGTAGGCGTGATCGAGGGAAAAGCACTTCCGATCATCGAGATCGCACCGATCGAAGGCTTTTATGATTACAAAAACAAATACCAGGCAGGCAGTACCGTAGAGACTTGTCCCGCAGTTTTAGACGAAGCACTGACAAAAGAAATGCAGCACTATGCGGAGCTGGCGTATGAAGTATTACATATCACGTCATATGCACGTATGGATTTTATGATGAATGAGAAAAACGAGATGTTCTGTCTGGAAGCCAATACACTGCCGGGCATGACACCGACATCTCTGCTTCCGCAGGAAGCGGCAGTTATGGGCTATAACTTTAATCAGCTTTGTGAATGGCTGATCGAAGTATCGCTGCGCAAGTAGAAAGAAAATATTTCCTATCAGGAAGAAGGCAAAATGATGAAAAATATGACACTGGAAAATATCGCCACGGTCTGCGGCGCTTACCATGGAAATCCTGCAAAGAGTAAGCAGGAGGTAACTAATATAGTGATCGATTCCCGTAAGATAGAGCCTGGTGGTCTGTTTATTGCAACAAAAGGAGAACGGGTAGACGGGCATTCCTTTATCGGGCAGGTAATGGAAAAAGGTGCGCTTGCAGTTGTATCGGAGCAGGAACTGCCGGATGCGGATTTCCCTTATATTCTGGTAAAGGACAGCTTTACTGCGCTGAAACAGATCGCTGCCTTTTATCGCGAGCAGCTTTCCGTACATGTTGTGGGCATTACCGGAAGCGTGGGAAAGACGAGTACAAAAGAAATGATCGCAGGTGTGCTTTCTGCTAAATACCATGTGATGAAGACAGAGGGTAATTTTAATAATGAGATTGGGCTTCCGCTTACGATCCTGCGGATCCGGGAAGAAGATGAGGTGGCGGTTCTCGAAATGGGAATCAGCGATTTCGGGGAAATGAGCCGTCTGACACAAATGGCAAAGCCGGATATCAGTGTCATAACCAACATCGGACAGTGCCATCTGGAAAATCTGAAGACAAGGGACGGTATCCTGAAAGCTAAAACAGAGATCTTTGAGGGCATGAATGAGCATGGCAAGGCTGTATTAAACGGCGGAGACGATAAGCTGCGGACAGTCAAGCTGGTGAAAGGACACAGACCATATTATTTCAACGATCCAAGCTGCTATGCAGATCATATCGTCAGCCATGGCATCTTCGGTACGAGCTGTGAGATCCATATGGACGGCGAGCTCATCCGGGCAGAGATCAAAGTGCCGGGTCAGCATCAGGTAACTAATACACTGGCAGCGGTCAGAGTGGCAAAGCTGCTGGGTCTTGACATGGAGCAGATGACAAGAGGAATTGCAAGCGTTGTACCGATCGCAGGCAGGAACCGTATCATACAGGAGGGCAACTTTACACTCATTGATGACTGCTATAATGCCAATCCGGTCTCCATGAAAGCGGCGCTGGATCTACTTTCTCTCGCTGATACGAGAAAGGTTGCCATTCTGGGCGATATGTTTGAACTGGGAGAAAATTCGGATATGCTGCACAGCGGTGTTGGCTGCTATGCAAAAGGAAAAACAGATCTGCTGATCTGCATCGGCGAGAATGCAAAGCATATTTACGATGGGGCAAAAGAAGCCGGTGTAGCGCATATTTATCATTTTACAGACAAAGAAAGCTTTTTGCGGGAAAAAGAAAATCTCCTGCAGGCAGGAGATACGATCTTGTTAAAAGCATCTCACGGAATGGCGTTTGAAACATTGATCTCACAGCTGCTGCAGTAACAGCTGGTGTATACAAAAAAATAAAGAGCCGGTTTTCAGACCAGCTCTTTATTTTTTTCATAATGTGTCACAATAATATCTGCAACCTGTTTGCCGATGAATCTCTTTTCCTCTTTGGAAAGGTCTTCCATATAGATCGGATCACAGTATTCGATCACAACATGGGATTTGACGATCTTCGGCAGATGATCTTCAAAGATCGCACCGGAGTTGTTGATCGCCATAGGAACGATCGGACAGCCCGATTTTTCAGCCATTTTCAAGCTGCCATCGTGGAATTCCAGCAAAGATGCGGATGTTCTGTTTCTGGTGCCCTCCGGGAAAACGCAGACGGAAATGCCTTTTTTTAACAGGGCGATATTGTCCAGGATCGTTTTCATACCTTTTTTTACATCCTTACGGTCAAGGAAGGTGCAGCGGATATTACGCATCCAGTTGCGAAGCAGCGGGTAGCGGAGCATTTCTATTTTGGCAACATAGCCTGTCGGACGTGGGGCGCGCACGCTGGTAAGCAGAATATCAAAATAGCTTCTGTGGTTTCCGACGTAGAGCACGGCTCTGTCGGTCGGTACCTTTTCCTGTCCGATCACGGTGACGGAAGTACCTGCCAGAAACAGGCAGACACGGAATGCCCAGTTGACGATCTTCTGGGAGCTTCTGTCCTTCAGATCCATGTTAAACTTCCCGATGATCCATTCGATCAGCAGAAGCGGAATACTCAGGATCAGAAATAAAATGACAAATGTTGCAACAAGTATGAAACGTATCATAATGTACCTCTCTTTATATTTGAAAATTACGACATCATTATACATGATGTCAGTGGCAAAAGTCAAAAATCACGATATGCCTGTGCAAAATTGGCGAAAATACATTGTAAGAGCGGGAGTGATTGCGCTATAATGGAGCGCGAAAGTATATGACAAGATCAGAAATGACAGAATAGAGGAGTACTTATGAAAAAGGAACAGATCAGAAATTCGCTTCTGCTGGTGCTTACAGCACTTGTCTGGGGCATAGCATTTGTGGCACAGAGCACGGGAGGAGATGCGATCGGGCCTTACAGCTTTAACAGCATCCGTTCGATCATTGGCAGTCTGGTGCTGATCCCCGTCATCTTTTTACTGGACCGGATCAATCCGTCGGGGAAAAGACCAAAGACAAAAGAAGAAAAAAGGACGCTGCTTCTGGGCGGCTTCTGCTGCGGAACTGTTTTGTTTCTGGCGTCTACTGCGCAGCAACTTGGCATTTATTACGGAACCTCTGCAGGAAAGGCGGGCTTTCTGACAGCCTGCTATATTTTGCTCGTTCCGGTTTTTGGCCTGTTTTTAAAGAAAAAATGTGGCATCAATATCTGGATCGGTATTGTCATCGCGATCGCAGGGCTTTATCTGCTTTGCATGAAAGATTCCATTTCCTTCCAGACAAGCGATCTGATGGTGCTGCTTTGTGCGGTTTTATTTGCGCTGCACATTTTGGTGGTCGATCATTTTTCACCGCTGGTGGACGGCGTCAGGATGTCCTGTATCCAGTTTCTGGTATGCGGGGTCTGGGGCTGTTTCCCAATGGTATTTTCCGATATGAAACAGCAGACACTTTCCGGATGGCTGTCTGCACTTGGCAGTCTGGATGCATGGATTCCTATTTTATATGCCGGTATTTTCTCCTGCGGTGTCGGTTATACGCTGCAGATCGTCGGGCAGAACGGACTCAATCCGACGGTGGCATCCATGATCATGAGTCTGGAATCTGTATTTTCCGTGCTGGCAGGCTGGTTGATATTGCATGAAGTACTCAGCACAAGACAACTGACAGGCTGCGGGCTGATCTTTGCTGCGATCATACTGGCGCAGCTTCCGGAAAAGAAAAAACAGATAGCATCTGATGCAGTAAAGGAAAACAATTGATAGAAAGAAAGCCGGTAGACAAATGAACATCAAAGTAAGAGGTTATGAAGAAAAAGATCTTTCTGCCATGATCCGTATCTGGAATGAAGTAGTGGAGGATGGAGTGGCATTCCCGCAGGAAGAAGTACTGACTACAGAAACAGGCAGAGAATTTTTCGCGGCGCAGACGTACAGTGCAGTAGCAGAGGATGTCGAAACAGGAGAAATTTACGGACTTTATATCCTGCATCCGAACAATGTCGGACGATGCGGTCATATCTGTAATGCAAGCTATGCAGTTTCGAAGGGCAGCAGAGGGCTTCATATCGGAGAAAAATTAGTATCAGATTGTCTCCTGGAAGGAAAAAAGCATGGCTTCGGGGTGCTGCAGTTTAATGCGGTCGTAGCCTCCAATGTACATGCCAGACATTTGTATGAAAGACTTGGATTTGTACAGCTTGGCACGATTCCGGACGGCTTCCGTATGAAGGATGGCAGCTACGAGGATATCTGCCCGTATTATCATGTGCTTTAGGCAGCCTGTGAGATCTGACTGGCTCCGCATTCATTCCGTAAGAAAGGAAAAACTGTCCGGAACAGTATTTTGAAAGAGAGGATTGAATAGTTACCCTGTTATACACATATACTCCATATATAACGTATCAATGGAGTGAACTATGAAAAAGATCAGGAACGGAATCGTTATGATACTACTTCTGTGTCTGCTTTGCGGATGCAGCTTTGCTGCGGAGAAAGAGGAAGACCGCAGGGATCTGGCGTATACGGTTGTCAGCGATGATGAACTGCCCGCAGAATTGAAGGATCTGATCGAAACCAAAAAGGCAGAGCCATTTAAAATGACGTATGAGGATCAAGGCTATCTGTACATCGTACAGGGTTTTGGACAGAAGCCGACGGGCGGTTTCAGTATTCAGCTGCAGGAGTTGTATGAAACGGGAAATGCCATTTACTTTTCTGCGCTTCTGATTGGACCCGAGGAGCAGAATGCACCTGCGGCTTCGTTTCCGTATATTGTCGTAAAGACGGAGTATCAGGAGAAGACGGTTGTTTTCAATTCTTAGAAATGATAAAATAATGCCAGACACGGAGCAACCGTGGGCAGCAGATAACAGACAAAATTCAAGTGAGGTACCGGTATGCTTTTGATCACAAACGGAACCATTGTGGATCCTGTGCAGGGAATCTACAAAGGGGATATTCTGATCCGCGACGGAAAGATCGCAAAGATCGCAGATAAAATAGAACAGACAGAATTAAAAGAAGAAACAGAATCATTGCGGATCATAGACGCAGCAGGCAAAAAGATAGGACCTGGTCTTGTGGATGTACATGTGCATTTCAGAGATCCGGGCTTTACGCATAAAGAGGATATTGAGACAGGTGCGCGAGCAGCAGCGGCCGGTGGTTTTACCACGGTTGTGCTGATGGCAAATACAAAGCCTGCAGTCGATACGAAGGAAACACTGTCCTATGTGCTGGAAAAAGGCAGAAAGACAGGAATTCATGTGGAAAGTTGTGCCTGCATCACAAAGGGGCTGGCAGGTAAAGAACTGACCGATATGAAGGCGCTTGGGGAAGCGGGCGCAGCAGGCTTTACCGATGATGGTATCCCGATCCTGGATGAGGCTCTTGTAAAAGCCGCCATGGAGCAGGCAAAGGAGCTGGATGTACCGCTCAGCTTCCATGAAGAGGATCCGGCTTATATCGAAAACAATGGGATCAATCACGGAAAGGCATCTGCTTATTATCAGATCGGTGGCAGCGACCGTATGGCAGAGATCTCTCTGGTCAGGCGGGATCTGGAGCTTGCACTTTCAACAGGAGCAGCCTTCGATGTGCAGCATATCAGCGCAAAAGAAAGTGTGGCACTTGTCAGGGAGGCTAAAAAGAGAGCAAAGGAAATGGGCATGGACAATATCCATGCAGAGGCAACGCCGCATCATTTCAGCCTGACAGAGGAAGCTGCAATTCAGTATGGAACGCTTGCCAAGATGAATCCGCCGCTGCGGGAGGAAGCAGACCGCATGGCGGTCATAGAAGGACTTGCAGACGGAACGATCGATCTGATCGCGACCGATCATGCGCCGCACAGCGCAGAAGAAAAAGCAAAGCCGCTGACAGAAGCACCGTCCGGTATTATCGGACTGGAAACCGCATTTTCACTTGCCATTACGAATCTGGTCAGACCGGGTTATCTCGATCTGCCTACGCTGTTTGAACGAATGAGTCTGGCACCTGCGAAGCTGTATCATCTGCCTGCAGGGCAGATCAAAGAAGATATGCCGGCGGATCTGATCGTATTCGATGATGCGGCGGAAGTTGTTTATGAGAAATTTGCCTCCAAAAGCAGTAACTCGCCATTTACGGGACAAAAGCTTTATGGCAGGATAGAAATGACAATCTGTGAGGGAAAGGAAATACAAAAATGATCAAAACAAAAGTAATCGGAAGGGTATTCCGTCAGGATGAGATCGCGGATCAGATCTATGATATGTGGATCGAAACAGAGCTGGCACAGGGCGCAAGACCGGGACAGTTTGTCTGCGTCTATACCAAAAATGCAGCAGCACTTCTGCCGCGTCCTATCAGTATCTGTGAAGTAAACGAAGAAAAGACAATGCTCCGTCTTGTATACAGAACAGTCGGAACAGGCACAAATGAATTTGCAGCCTATCATGCAGGCACAGAGATTTCTCTGCTCGGACCGCTCGGGAACGGATTTTTGGTGGAAAAAGCAGCAGGGAAGCGTGTTTTCCTGATCGGCGGTGGAATCGGTATTCCGCCGATGCTGCAGCTTTCCAAAGAGATCAAAAAGGCTGGACAGGCTTACTGTGAGCTCAGCGTGCTGGGTTATCGGAATGAACTGTTTTTAAATACGGATCTGGAGAAATACAGCCAGGTTTATGTGGCAACAGAGGACGGAAGCGCAGGGACTAAAGGAACGGTACTGGATGCCATAAAGGAAAAGGGCTTATCCGGGGATGTGATCTTTGCCTGTGGACCGATGCCGATGCTGCGTGCGATCAAGGAGTATGCTGCGGCTAACAATATGGAAGCCTATATTTCTCTGGAAGAGCATATGGCATGTGGTGTAGGTGCCTGCCTTGGCTGTGTCTGCAAGACAAAAAATGTGGATGCCCATTCGCATGTACACAATTCACGGATCTGTACAGACGGACCGGTTTATAATGCAGAGGAGGTAGAGATCTGATGAATACAAAAGTAACAATCGCAGGTGTGGAATTTAAAAATCCTGTCATGACAGCCTCCGGTACATTCGGATCCGGTATGGAATACAGTGATTTTGTGGATCTGAACAAATTAGGCGCAGTGGTAACAAAAGGTGTTGCCAATGTTCCGTGGCCGGGAAATCCGACGCCACGCGTAGCAGAGACCTATGGTGGAATGCTCAATGCGATCGGACTGCAGAATCCGGGCATTGATGTCTTTATAGAAAGAGATCTTGCCTTTTTAAAGAATTATGATACAAAGGTGATCGTCAATGTCTGTGGAAAAAGCGTTGAGGATTATATCGAAGTGGTGGAAAAGCTCGGTGATCAGGATAACGTGGCAATGCTGGAGATCAATGTATCCTGTCCGAATGTCAAAGAGGGTGCGATCGCCTTCGGTCAAAAGGCGGACGCCCTTATGCATATCACAAGTGAGATCAAGAAAAAGGCAAAACAGCCTGTTATCATGAAGCTGAGCCCGAATGTCACGGATATTACCGAAATGGCAAAGGCAGCAGAGGCGGCAGGTGCGGATGCGATCTCCCTGATCAATACGATCACAGGCATGAAGATCGACATCAACAGAAGAAAGTTTGCACTGGCTAACAAAACCGGCGGACTCAGCGGACCTGCCATTAAACCGGTTGCAGTGCGTATGGTATATCAGGCAGCTAACGCGGTAAAGATCCCGATCATCGGAATGGGTGGTATTGCAAGTGCGGAGGATGCGCTTGAATTCATTATGGCGGGCGCAACAGCCGTATCGGTCGGTGCTATGAATTTTGTGAACCCATACACGACTGTGGAAACGATCGAAGGAATTGAGGCCTTCATGAAGAAGAATCAGGTCGAAGACATCAACAGCCTGATCGGATGCGTCAAATAGTTACAATAACAGAATAGTTCTAACCTCCCGTTGGCAGACATACAATAAACAAAGTGATGTATGCGTCGGGAGGTTTTTTTATGGATATCATACATAATAACATTCATATGGATATGGTAAAATGCCGGGCTGTCAGTCAGATGACGCTGGAAGATGATATGAATCTGCCACAGGATAATCCTGATCTGGATAAAATCATATTTCGGGAAGGAACACTGAATCTGACCGATACGGTTGTGACAAATGATCATGTGCTGGTGAAAGGACAGCTTCTGGTGACAGTGCTGTATCTGTCCGAGGACGAAGAGGAAAGGCTGGCCAGAACAACAGGAAAGCTGAGCTTTGAAGAAAATGTGTATCTGGAGGGCATACAGCAAAACGATACGGTTGATGTGACATGGAAGATCGAGGATCTTTCCGTCAGTATGATCAATTCCCGCAAGATCAGTGCCAGAAGCATGATCACGCTGACACTTCAGTCGGATCAGCTTTATGATGAGGAAGCGGCGGTTGACCTGACGGATGCGGAAGGGATCGAATTCCATAAAAAACAGATGGATATTACTTCTCTGGCAGTCTGTAAGCGGGATATTTACCGGATCAGACAGGATCTGGAGCTGCCTGCAAGTATGCCTAACTTCTATCATGTGATCTGGCAGAGCATCCGGATTGCATCGATCGATATGCGTCCTCTGGAGGAAAAGATCGCGATCAGCGGCGAACTGTCTGTTTTCCTTTTGTATGAAAGTACGCAGGACGGCGATCATCAGTATTATGAGACAACGCTCCCATTTTCCGGAACAATCGACTGTCAGGGCAGCAGGGAAATGATGATCCCCGATATCCGCTATACGATCGCAAGCCGTGAGGCAGAGGTCAGACCGGATCTGGACGGGGAAGAACGATGTTTTTCCATGGAGCTGGTGCTGGATCTGAGTATCAAGCTGTATGAACAGCAGCAGATTTCTGTTATTGAGGATGTATATGGCACGCACAATGAGGTACGGGCAGATGTCAAGGATGGAAGTTTCCGTCATATGCTGCTGCGCAACAGCGGCAAATGCCGTGTGACGGAAAAGAGAAAGATAGAGCATACAGGCGCGATCCTGCAGCTGATCCACAGCGAGGGAGAAGTATATATGGAAAGTACTTCCGTGCAGGAAAACGGGATCGAGGTGGAAGGCATTGTGCATATCAAATCGCTGTATGTGACAAGTGATGACAGAATGCCTTATGCAGCATTTGAAGATGATATCCCGTTCAGCTATCTGCTGGAAGCCAAGGCTGAGGCAAAAGACTGTGAAGTGAATTTACAGGTTGCTCTGGAGCAATTGAATGTTACGATGCTGGACGGACAGGAGATCGAGATCCGCATGACGATCGACGTGGCAGCAGTCCTTCTGGAGCCGTATACGATGCAGCTTGTCAGAGATGTGGAGATTCTGCCGCTGGATAAAGAAAAATTCAGGGCACTTCCCGGTATTGCGGTTTATGTGGCAAAGCCGGATGACAGCCTGTGGCAGATCGGAAAGAAATATTATATGCCCGTTGCCCGGATCAAGGAACTTAACGGACTGACAGCAGATATGTTAAAAGGCGGCGAAAAGCTGCTTCTCGTAAAAGAAAGATAGCAATTTTCATCAGCAGACAGATGTCGCAAAAAGCAGGCGGTGTATATACGGTTGCTTTTTTGCGTTTTTCGGTATATAGTAAATTGTACGAATATCGATACAATCTGATGAAGCTATTCAGCACCATGCATCGTAAGACACGATTTCGCGAATGGGTACTGAATAGTTTCAATAAGGCGAGGAACGCAAATTATGGAGCAAATCACAAGAAAGGCATATGCCAAGATCAATCTGGTGCTGGATGTCACAGGCAGACTGCCAAACGGATATCATGAGGTCAGTATGGTCATGCAGAATGTCGGTATCCATGATACACTGACATTTACAAAAAGAGGGGATGAACAGATTGTTCTGACGACCAACGACGGACAGCTTCCGTTAGGAGAAGACAACCTTATCTATAAGGCAGTTCTGCTGCTAAGGGAGCTGACGGGAAACAAAGACGGTGTGACAATTCATTTAGAAAAAAGGATCCCTGTGGCAGCAGGCATGGCAGGCGGCAGTACCGATGCAGCAGCTACACTCTTGGGGGTAAATGAGCTTCTGGGACTGGGACTTCAAAAAAAGCAGCTGCAAAAGGAAAGCGTCAGGATCGGTGCAGACGTTCCGTATTGTGTGCTGGGAAAAACAGCCCATGCCCGGGGGATCGGAGAAAAGCTGACGGAGATCGCATCTCCGCCGCAGGCATATCTGGTTGTGGCAAAGCCGGATATCAATGTATCAACACCGGTTGTATACCGGGCGCTTGATAGTCTGCCTTCTTACCCGCATCCGGATGTAGAGGGCATGATACAGGCACTGGAGCAGAAGGATTTAAACGCCCTTTGCGAAAAGCTTGGAAATGTACTGGAGCTTGTCACGGCAAAGGAATATCCCGTGATCGGACAGATCGAGGATGTTCTGCTGAAAGAAGGGGCGAAGGCTGCACTGATGAGCGGAAGCGGACCAAGCGTATTTGGCATTTTTGATACAGAGGGGCAGGCACAGACCGCCTGCAAAGCACTGGAAAAAGCAGCGCTTGCAAAACAGCTTTTTGTGACGACGTTTGAAAATGGAGAAGGTTGATGAAAGATTTCATGCAGGAAAACATGGACGAATTTCTGCCACTGAGAGAAGTGGTGTTTAAAACGCTCAGACAGAGCATTCTGACAGGGGAACTGAAGCCGGGCGAACGACTGATGGAGATCCATCTGGCTGAGAAGCTTGGCGTCAGCCGCACACCGATCCGGGAAGCAATCCGCAAGCTGGAGCTGGAGGGACTTGTGACCATGATCCCGCGCCGCGGAGCGGAGGTTGCAAAGATCTCGGAAAAAAATCTGAAGGATGTACTGGAAGTACGTACCTGTCTGGATTCACTTGCGGTAAGGCTTGCCTGTCAGCGGATCACGGACGAGCAGATCGATGATCTGAAAAAGGCGTGTGATGATTTTGTGCTGGCAACAAAGACCGGAGAAGCTACAGCGATCACAAAGGCAGATGTTAAGCTGCATGACGTGATCGTGCGCGCAACGGGAAATGAACGTCTGCAGCAGATGATCAATACGTTGTCAGAGCAGATGTACCGCTATCGTTTTGAATACATCAAGGACAGCGCATATCATGCACTGCTGATTGAGGAGCACAGGCGGATTTATGAGAGCATTGCAGCGCGGGATGAGGAGCGTGCGGTGGCTGAAATCACGCAGCACATTGAAAATCAGTTATATACAATCCGAAAACATTTGCATTTTACGGAATAAAGTGGTAAAAATCTGTTGATACTCCCAGAAGAAGGGAGTGGAAAACATGAAAAAAATGTGGATGGAAACGATTTTGTACGGAGCACTTTCCATGTTGTTCGGGCTGGCATTCTTTTTCAGCCTTTTATACGAGGATAACAGCCTGGTCACGGGCAGATGCTATAGGATCGATCCTGCATATGCACAGGAAACGACTTATACGGTGGAAATGTTGGAACAGATGGATCTTGACACGCTTCATACGGTCTTCCCGGAAGAGAAGATCAGATATGGATTTTATTTTGGTGGAAAGAAAATATCTGACAGGAGAAAATAGATGACAAAAGATGTTTTGATCTCTGTTTCGGGGCTTCAGATGGGAGAAGAAAAACCGGAACAGATCGAAGTGATCAGTAAAGGAAATTTTTATCAGAAAAACGGTTATTCCTATGTGTTTTATGATGAAGTGATCGAAGGCTTTGATCAAAGGGTCAGAAATATGATCAAATTCAAGAATGGGGCACTTCATGTGCAGAAGAAGGGTATTATCAATGTCAATATGGCATTTGAGGAAGAGAAAAAAAACAATACCTGTTATACGACGCCGTACGGTGATATTATGATCGGAATCGATACAGACAGCGTGGAAATTTCGGAAGAGGAAGATCACATCAGTCTGGATGTCGCGTACCGGCTGGAAGCAAACTATGAGCATCTTGCCGATTGCCGGATCAAAATGGATATCCGGTCAAAAGAGAGCGGAATGCCATTAATGGAGTGATAAAATGATCTATACAGTGACGATGAATCCCTCGCTGGATTATCTGCTCTCTTTGCCCGCATTGCAGGCAGGAGAGACAAACCGATCTGCTGCAGAACGGCTTGTGGCAGGCGGAAAAGGGATCAATGTATCGAAGATGTTACATAATCTGGGAACGGACAGCATCATTTGGGGCTTTGCAGGCGGCTTTTCCGGAGAAGAGCTTTGCAGACAGCTGACCGCTGCAGGACTCAGACAGGAGCTGATTTTCTTACATAATGGCAATACGAGGATCAATGTCAAATTATCTGCAGGGCAGGAAACCGAGGTTAATGCAGCGGGCCCGCAGGCAGAGGAAGAGGCTTTGCAGATTTTTTACCGGAGGCTGGAGGCGCTTACGGCGGAAGATTACGTGGTTCTGTCGGGCAGTTTGTTACCGGGCATGCCATGCGACAGCTACAGACAGATCATGCAGCAGCTGCAGGGAAGAGGAGTGCATTTTATAGTCGACACAACGGGAGAGTCGCTTAGGGAAACGCTTCCTCTGCATCCGTTTCTCATAAAGCCCAACCAAAGAGAACTGGAAGAACTGTTTAAAACGGAACTGACGCAGCGCAGTCAGGTGGCAGAACTTGCGAAGCAGCTGCAGGAAATGGGCGCGGAAAATGTGCTCGTATCACTTGGGGGAGACGGTGCTGTCTGCGTAGCAGCGGATGGCAGGATTTTTGACAGCAGACCGCCCGGAGGAAAGGTTGTGAATTCTGTGGGCGCGGGAGATTCCATGGTGGCAGGCTTTTTGCATGGCTATCTGCAGACGGGAGATTATAAAATGGCATTTCTGGAAGGCTTGTGCGCGGGCAGCGCCAGCGCCTTTTCGGAGGGCTTTGGAACGAAAGAACAGGTAAAAAATGTCATGAACCTGGCGGTTCATGACATTAGGAGGTAAAAATAATGGCATATCAGGCAGACAAAAACAGATATCAGGAAATGGATTATAAAAGATGCGGCAGAAGCGGTCTAAAGCTTCCGGCGGTATCGCTGGGATTGTGGCACAATTTCGGCTCTTATGACAGCTATGAAAACAGTAGAAAAATGTGTGAAACAGCATTTGATCTCGGCATCACACATTTTGACCTTGCCAATAACTACGGACCGGAGTATGGAAGCGCAGAGCGTAATTTTGGCACGATCTTAAAGCATTCACTTGGCGTATACAGAGATGAGATGATCATCAGTACAAAGGCAGGATTCGATATGTGGGAAGGCCCTTACGGTGATGGCGGCAGCAGAAAATATCTGATGGCAAGCATCGACCAGAGCCTTCTGCGCATGGGACTTTCTTATGTTGATATTTTTTATCATCACAGACCGGATCCGGAAACTCCGCTGGAAGAAACAATGGGAGCACTTGCCGATATCGTAAAAAGCGGCAAGGCACTTTATGTGGGAATTTCCAATTATGACGGCGTACAGCTGAAAAAAGCAGAGCAGCTACTGACCGAGATGCACTGCCCGTTCATTATCAATCAGAATAAATATTCCATTTTCGACCGGACGATCGAAAAGAATGGACTGAAAGAAACAGCACCAAAGCTCGGACTTGGTATTATTGCGTTCAGCCCGCTTGCACAGGGACTTCTGACGGATAAATATCTGCATGGGATTCCGCAGGGAAGCCGTATCCAGAAGAACAGCCCATATCTGACAGCCGCCAGTCTGACGCCGGAAATGCTGCAGAAGATCTCCGCCTTAAATGACATGGCGCATGAGCGGGGAGAAAGTCTGGCACAGATGGCACTGAACTGGATCCTCAAGGATGATGCACTGACTTCCGTCCTGATCGGCGCATCCAGCCCGGCGCAGATCATTGAAAATACGACAAAGATCAGGCGCCACGCCTTTACGGAGGAAGAACTCCAAAAGATTGACCGCATTGTATTTTAAAGGTATACTATAGTGGCGTATAAGAAAAACAAAGAGGAACTACTATGAAGCATAAATTAAAACTAAAGGGAAAACTGCAAACCTATCTGCAACTGTCGATGCTTTTGGGTATTTTGCTGGCAGTTGTCGATATCTGGATCTATACACTGGATATCAAAGCAGGTGTCGTATTATCCGGTTTTGTGCTTTTTTATCTGATCATGTCTCTGATCATGATGAATTTCAATAAATCGATCCTGATGAATGAGCTGGTCAGCTTTGCCACGCAGTACGGGCAGATCCAGAAACGGCTCTTGCGGGATTTTGAAGTTCCTACCGCGCTTTTGGATGAAAACGGTAAGGTGATCTGGACGAACCGTACCTTTGAAGAGACGGTGCATAAGCCAAAGGGCTATAACAGAGACATTCATTCCTTATTTTCCTGTATCACAAAGGAAAAACTGCCAAAAGAAAACAATGAGCTGACAGAGCTTTCCTTTACCTATGAGGAGCGCGAATTTACTGCAAAGATGCGCAAGATCCCACTGGCTGAAATGGTGGAGAACAGCGATATCTTTGAATCCGAAGGCAGATATGAGGGATTTATGGTCGTTCTGTATCTGTTTGATGAGACTGCGCTGAAGATCGCGCTGCGCGAGAACGATAACCAGTCCCTCTGTGTCGGACTTTTGTATATAGACAATTACGAGGAAGCCCTCGAGAGCGTCGAGGAAGTCAGACGTTCCCTTCTGACGGCGCTGATCGAGCGAAAACTCAATAAATATTTTGCAGCCTATGACGGTATTGTGAAGAAGATGGAAAAAGATAAATTTTTCGTCATCATTCGCAAACAGTCGCTGAAAAGGCTGAAGGAAAACCGCTTTGACCTGCTGGAAGATGTCAAGACGGTCAACATCGGTAACGATATGTCTGTCACACTCAGTATGGGAATCGGTTCTGACGGACTTTCCTATGGACAGAATTATGAATTTGCAAGAACTTCCATTGATCTGGCACTCGGTCGTGGCGGCGATCAGGTCGTCATCAAAACGCCGGAAGGTGTTTCCTACTTCGGCGGTAAGAGCCAGCAGATGGAGAAAAATACAAGAGTGAAGGCAAGAGTCAAAGCACTTGCCCTCAAGGAAATCATTACCACCAAGGACAAGGTGCTTGTCATGGGACACGCCAATACCGACGTGGACAGCTTCGGTGCAGCGGTCGGTATTTACCGGATCGCCAAGACGCTTGGCAGAAATGCCCATATTGTCCTGAACACGACCAATAATACGATCAAACCGTGGGTAGACTCCTTTAAGAGCCGGCTGGATCATGAAGAAGAAGCGATCATCACCAATACCCAGGCGATCGAAATGGCGGATAACAATACCGTTCTTGTTATTGTGGATGTCAATAAGCCGAGCATTACAGAATGCCCGGATCTTCTGAAATATTGCCGCAGCGTTGTCGTACTCGACCACCACAGACAGGGAGAAGAGGTTGTGGAAAATGCAACGCTTTCCTATGTGGAGCCATATGCTTCTTCTGCATGTGAAATGGTTGCGGAGATCCTGCAGTATGTCGGTGACGGCATTAAGGTCAAAGGCGTGGAAGCAGACTGTCTGTATGCGGGTATTGTGATCGATACGAATAATTTCGTGGCAAAGGCTGGTGTCCGTACATTTGAAGCCGCAGCATTCCTGCGCCGGAGCGGAGCGGATGTAACGCGTGTCAGAAAGATGTTCCGCGAAGATGCCAATGATTACCGGGCAAAAGCGGATGCAGTCGGGCAGGCGAAGATCTACATGGATGAATATGCCATTTCTGTCTGTCACGGAGAAGATACAAGTGCACCGACGGTTGTATGTGCGCAGGCGGCAAATGAACTGCTGAACATCAAGGGCATCAAAGCCAGCTTTGTCCTGACACAATATAACCAGATGATCTATATTTCAGCGCGTTCCATTGATGAAGTCAATGTACAGGTCATCATGGAAAAATTAGGCGGCGGCGGTCATATGAATGTTGCCGGTGCGCAACTGAAAGATATCAGTATGGAGATGGCGTGTGAACGCATCAGGGATACTTTAAAAGAAATGAAGGAATCCGGTGAAATTTAAAAAATGTGAGCAGATATGCTGCATCAAAATGGATGGAGCTATGATATAACAGCCGGAGAATAAGAAAGGATAAGGAATACCATGAAGGTTATTTTATTAGAGGATGTAAAATCCATTGGAAAAAAGGGAGAGATCATTGAAGTAAGCGATGGCTATGCAAAGAATTTCCTGTTTAAGAAAAAGCTGGGCATTGAAGCAACAGCAGACAATAGGAACAACTTAAAGCTGCAGAAGAAGCATGAAGAAAAGGTAGCGGCGGAAAATCTGGAGGCTGCGCAGGAATTTGGCAAAGAGCTGGCTGAGCAGAAGGTTGTTGTAAAGATGAAAGCGGGAGAGAACGGAAAAGCATTCGGTTCTGTTTCCAGCAAGGAAATTGCAAAAGCATACGCAGACCAGTACAAAAAGGATCTGGATAAAAAGAAACTGGTTCTGCCTGATGCCATCAAGAATTTCGGTACCTACGAAGTAAAGGTAAAGCTGCATCCGCAGGTAACGGCAGTTTTACATGTACAGGTAGTGGAGGCTTAACAGTAGGAGGTGCTACCTGTGGCAGAAGAAGCGATTCTGAAAAGAGTATTACCACATAGTATAGAAGCAGAGCAGTCTGTCATTGGATCCATGATCATGGATAAGGATGCGATCGTGACGGCATCTGAAATTCTGCACGGTGATGATTTCTACAGCAAGCAGTACGGTATCATTTTTGATGCCATGGTGGAGCTGCACGACAGCGCACAGCCTGTGGATCTGATCACATTACAGAACAAATTAAAAGAAAAAGACGTTCCGCCGGAAGTCAGCAGTCTGGAATTTGTCAAGGACCTGCTTGGCATTGTTCCGACGAGTGCGAATGTTGCCAATTATGCCAATATCGTTGCGGAGAAATCTCTGCTGCGCAAGCTGATTCGTCTGAACGAAGAGATTGAAAATACCTGCTACGCAGGCAAAGAAAGTCTGGAATTTATCTTAGAGGATACGGAGAAGCGTGTTTTTGATCTGGTGCAGAGACGGAATACAGGCGATTTTGTACCGATCCGCCAGGTTGTTTTAAATGCGATGGATAAGATCGAGCAGGCAAGTAAGACGACCGGAACTGTAACGGGAATCGCGACCGGTTTTATCGATCTGGACTATAAGACATCGGGCATGCAGCCATCCGATCTTGTGCTGATCGCTGCCCGTCCTTCCATGGGAAAGACGGCGTTTGTTCTGAATATCGCGCAGCATGTGGCATTCAAGCTGAAAGAAACGGTTGCGATCTTCAGTCTGGAAATGTCAAAGGAACAGCTCGTCAACCGTCTGTTCTCCTTAGAATCCCGCGTGGACAGCCAGCATATCCGAAACGGAAATCTGACCGACAGCGACTGGGAAAGACTGATCGAAAGCGCAGGCGTGATCGGAGAATCTAATCTGATCATCGACGACACACCGGGTATCAGCATTTCCGAGCTCCGCAGCAAATGTCGAAAATATAAACTGGAGCATGATCTGAAAATGATCATCATTGACTACCTGCAGCTCATGAGCGGTAGCGGAAGGGCGGAATCCCGTCAGAACGAGATCTCCGAGATCTCCCGTTCCCTGAAAGCACTTGCCCGTGAACTGCATGTTCCTGTGCTTGCACTCTCGCAGCTGAGCCGTGCGGTAGAGCAGAGACCGGATCATACGCCGATGCTTTCCGACCTGCGTGAATCCGGTGCGATCGAGCAGGATGCGGACGTCGTTATGTTCATTTACCGTGACGACTACTACAACCATGACAGCGAAAAGAAGGGTATCGCAACGATCATTATTGCCAAACAGAGAAACGGCCCGATCGGCGACGTGGATCTGGCATGGCTGCCTGATTACACAAAATTTGCGAATCTGGAACATTAAGAATAATGGTTTAATTATTGAAAGGACAGCGTATGCTGTCCTTTTTTGCTGCCTGCCATCCATATATGAGTATATTTGTTCCATAACCCATATTGATATGGGAGTGTTGGGGGATGTGTGCTGCGTATTTTGGAAGGCGTTTCATGCCAAATGCGGGAAATGTAGAGATATGTATGACCTTGCAGGATGTCTTGGTACACATTCGTCCAAATCGATAAAAAGTGTGAAAGGGGATGAAGCATGTGAAAATATATAACCGGATATTCACTCTAAAGCGGATAAAAGAGCAAGGGTGGACGAAACTAATAAAACTACTTTGGCATGTATTCGCCCATATAGATAAAGAGGGGCAAATAAGTATGCATATAATAAATGATTTGCGATAAGAAACCTTGCATTGAAGGGAAATATTCGTCCATATTACGGCGCAATAGCACATAAGGATGAAAACAAATAAGATAGCGAAAAACACTTTCGCTCAAATTCAAATGAAAATGTCAATTTGTATGAAATGCAAATAAATAGAAGAGAAAGAGATCTGTAGAAATTCCTTTATTTTGTCGGATACTTTGTTTTTACATTGCTGGCACCGGAAATATAATCTACAGACACATTATAATAACGGGCAAGAACCAAAAGACTGTCTACAGGAATTCTGGTTTTGCCGCTCTCATAGTCTGCATAGGTACGCTGCCCTATATGCAGAAGGTCTGCAATTTTCTGTTGGGTCAGGGAATGATCTTCTCTGATCTCACGTATTCTTTCATTATATTTCATAGTCCACATATCCTCTAAACTAGTATACGTGCATAATAATTATTCCTTGACTTTTAGAGTTATAAACTCTAAAATATAGGGAAATAAATGATGTGTAACTGGAGATTTGAAGGATAAATAGGAGGAATAAAAAGTAAAGGTACAGGGGAGGAAATATGAATAAGAAAAATGCAAAATATATTCCATTTGAGGAATTCGTAGAGAAAGTAAGTGTAAAAGAATCTACTATCAAGCGCAGATACAAGGAGATTCCGGGGATTACAAAGACAGAAAACGGATTTGCCGTTTTGAGCGGGACGAGGTATCCCTGTGATCTGCATAGGTATAAGCTGAGTACCTCTGCTAAGAAGAGATATATATTACTGAAGACGATCAGTCAATATCAATATATATCCCATAAAGATTTAAAACTGGAACAGCCTCAATTTGAAGAAATGCTGAAAGAGTTGATAGAAGCCGGTCTGATACAGCATAATCATCTGTCAAATGAGTATGGAGCAAATGCATATGATTGTTCTATTCGTGGAGACAAGCTGTTGAAGGAAGATGAACAGCAAGCTGAAGCAAAAATACTGAATATGATCGCGGAGACAGCAGGCACATTTGTAGGAACAGTGATCTCAAAGATCTATAATGTGGCATGAGCAGTAAGTCTATATAGAGGGCAAGGCATAGAAAGAATACCTATGATGGAAAGGAAACAGAAACATGGCTGAGAGAATTGAAAGATTTAAAGGATTCACAAAGGAAATGCATGGTACAAAATGGGGAGTAGGTGAGGAAGAATGTAATATCACATTTGAGCGATGCGATCCCGTTATACTGGCAGTGTGCCCTAATTGCGGAAGAGAAATCGTGGCACACTGGGTGTGCTATGAAAATGAGTATAAATTCGAAACAGGTATGTCTGGATGGAGAAGTGATGAAAGACGCGAGAAGGTAGAAAAATATATTGAATCTAAATATTCGGATTATTATACAATGCGGGCAAAAGTCGCAAGTGAAATTATGAAATACAGAAAAAAGAAGAACTTTTGCTGCGACTGGTGCAGTGCTGAGCTGGTTGAAAAACCGGGTTATTATTACGAAAATGATCATGTTAGGAATGTTATTTATCTTAATTATCATATAAAGGATGATACTATATACAAAGAGTGTAATCAATATTATGATGTCCATTATAGAGGGCGAAATATTAGAGACCCATTTGGCATGAAAGAAGAAGTCATTAAACAACTATTGCATGACAAAAGATATACAAATCAGTATACAGATTTACCGGACTATAAAGAGCGGGATAAAAAAGTTGAAGAAGCTAAACGTCGAGGAGAAATCATAAATATAAGTTGGCAAGAAATGTCTATAGATAGTATATTTACATTCCTGCACGATTATCGAGAAGAAACCCGTTTGCCGGAACTGGCTGCAGAAGTTGACCAGTGGATTAGTTCAAAGTCAGAGGAGCTGAGTAAAACAGAAGCCGTACAAATGGCAGCAATAGACGAGACAAATACAGACTTTTTGAAACAGTATCTTTATCATTTGATACAGATAGAGACTGATATCTGCTCTCTGTCTAAAAGAATGCCCGGTTTATATTTTGTACAAGAAGAAAATGCAAGAACGAAGGAACAATTGATAGATCTGAGGGATGATATACGCCAGATCAAAGAGAAGCATACAAAGCTTGAAAAAGAGGAAAACATAATTGGAAAAGGAGAAGGCGATGAACTTTGGAAATCTAATTATGAGCGGATCCTGAATGAGAAAAAGGCAGGAGATTATCCGGAAAAGCCGCAAGAACCGGATTATCCGCAGCTTGAAAAGGCAGGTTTGTTTGACATATTCCATAAAAAGAAAATTGAAGAAGAAAATGCTGCAAAATTACGGGAATATAATGTAAAGCATGATGCTTGGAAAAAGGAAGAAACAAGGTATGAACTGGCTGTGGCAAAGATTGAGCAAAATGTGACAGAAGAAGCAAAGCGGGAAGCTGAGCAGCAGATTTCTGACGCAGAAAACGGGAAAAAGAAATTACAGGAAGAGATTGCTTCATTAAATGAAGAACTGGAAGAAAAGAGAAAGGCGCAGCGACAGGAAATACAAAACACATGGGATGTAGAGGTACAGGAAGCAGAGAATACATTGAAAAAATGTATTGAGGCAAAGCTGACCTATGAAAGCTATAATGTTGTATTTCCGAAATACAGAAATCTGATCGCATATGCATCATTCTATGAATACCTTGAATCAGGAAGGTGCGATTCTTTATCGGGAGTAAATGGTGCATATAATCTGTATGAAGCGGAATTGAAGCAAAATACGGTTATTGCGCAGTTATCGAAGGTACTGGAGTCGATGGAAGATATCAAGACAAATCAATACGTGGCATATTCACAACTGCATGAAATGAACAAAAACCTGCATGAGTTAAATACTTCAATGCACAAAGCAGTGGAGTCACTGGGACAGATACAGGGAGCGGCTAAGAAGATCGTAGAGAATAGTGAACTGACGGCTTATAATACAGCAGCGACAGCGTATTATACCAAAATAAATACACAATTAACAAATGCTTTGGGTTATATGGTGGCATTCAAATCATGATCCTATAAAAAATAAGAGGACTTCCATCGGAAGTCCTCTTATTTATTCGCTTATTCGCTCATATTCTCTCAGATATTAAGCTTCTTCGATAGAACCTGTTGGGCAAGCACCTTCACAAGCGCCACAGTCGATACATACAGATGAATCGATTTCGAATTTGCCGTCTCCCATGCTGATTGCTCCAACCGGGCAAGCACCTTCACAAGCGCCACAAGCTACACATCCGTCATTAATCTTACGTGCCATAATGATATCCTCCTTGTTTTCTGAAACTTTTCATAACTTCATTTTACTGAGATTGATATTTTTATATCAATAACAACTACACCACATTATATAAAAAAAACAATGGAAATACAAGAGGAATTTACAGAATAAATTTGGAAATAGAAAGAATACGCAATTTATGATGCCACAAATAAAGCAATCAAAATACTAATAAATAATATAAGATATTTCATTTTGAAAAATGAAAATAATATATATTTACATAAAAACAAGTCAAAAAAACAAAATATGAACAAAATGAATGTTTACCTTGCGTTGCTGCAATTATAACTTGTTGCATAATGGGAGATATGATATACTAATGATAATCATTAGAGGATTGATTCATGTCTGGGAGGGAGGCAGTCGTAAAATTCCAAAATCAACAGAATAGAAGAATAACATGAAGGGGGTTCCGGTATGAAAAAAATTCAGAGCATCATTGGTATTATATTAATATCCATAATTTTAAGTATTCCAACATATGCGGGCACAAAAAAGTCAGAAGAGGATCAGATTTCGATAAGAATCAATGAATATGAGGATAACCTGGGTATGGGAGATGGCAAGACGTATTTCCGGACCAATGTTGGAGACAGTTGTAGTCTGACGAAAAAGATAATCTTATATTATGACCATGGAAAGTATGTACATAAATGCCCCAATGGACATAAACAAAAATGGAAAAGCAGTAAACCACAGGTAGTATCGGTTTCAAAAAAAGGTGTAATCCGCGCAAAAAAGGCAGGGAAAGCAGTTATCACACTGAAATGTGGTACAAACGTGTGTAAACTATACGTACTTGTGGAGAAAAATTCAAAAAAATTTCTGCGAAAAGGGAAACAGCTTGAAAAAAGAATCGATGCACTCTATAAAAAGTACGGGAATCCTGCAGATGTAAATGACCAAACAATAGAGACAGCGATCACAACTATTTCAAAACTGAAGAGTGACTGTATCTATTATGGATATGAGTATTGCAAGGAGAAAAAATTGAATGTGGGTCGTGAAAAACTAGAAAGAAAACCCAAAACGACAGGAACGACTTACAGTGGTTTGTATTGGCATTTGCTTCATGGGATGAGCTACATAGAAAGCGATGGAGATGTATACGGATATATACTTTATCAAAATGGTTGGAAAATGAGTAAAGTAGCAAAAAATATTCAAGTATTTCTAAGCAAGAAAGACCCGTTTGATCCGACCAATCCTAACTATATGGAAATTCAAAGTGTGGATGTACAGAAAAAATATGCAAAGATTACTCTGAAAGAGTCTGTCACAAAGGAGCAGGTATTAGGTGGTCTGTTTTTTAATGGTGGTGCGGACTCGGCAGATTCTTTGCTGAAATATGGCAATACCGAGTGGGCATATTTGCTTCCGCAGAAAAATCCAACTCTGCAGAAAATACCGGTGAATTTTTATGTGAGACCGTTACAGGAAGATACAACAGAGGATAAACGTACTAGTTTAAATTTTGTTTATATGAGGGGTTATTACAGTCTGAACAGTTCGGTAATAGAATGTAAGCCGGAAGGAATCAGCTTTATAGATGGAAAGCTGAAGAGGCCGCTTCCGGCAGGAAAATATGTTGCTACAGTGAATCCGATATTGGTCAGAGGACAATTTCAGGATAAAAATGTGCAGTATGGTTTAAGATATGAGTTTGAAGTGAAGTAGCATAAAGAAAAAGGGTGATTCTGCATATGCAGAAGATGAGATAATGGAGAAAGGTATAAAAGTGTATAAAATCGTATACATTGCGCAAAACGGTTGACACTTTGCCCAAATAAGTAGTACACTTTTAACGTAAAAAATAGTTTGGGAAACTGTATTCCCAAGCTGTTAAATTATAGTATTCTTACCAATTAGAAGGAGGTATATTTTCATGGCAGAAGCATGGAGAGGCTTTAAAAAAGATGGCCATTGGGATGTAGACGTCAATGTACGTAACTTTATCCAGACAAACTACACTCCATATGATGGAGATGAAAGCTTCCTGGAAGGATCTACTGAAGCAACAGATAAGCTTTGGGGAAGACTTCAGGAGCTGCAGAAAGAAGAACGTGAGCATAATGGCGTTCTGGAATGTGAGACAGAGGTTGTTTCAAGCTTAACAGCTTATGGCCCTGGCTACATTGATGAGTCTATGAAAGATCTTGAGCAGATCGTAGGTCTTCAGACAGATAAGCCATTAAAGAGAGCATTTATGCCATACGGTGGTATCAAGATGGCTCAGCAGGCAGCCAGCACATATGGTTTTGAAGTAAATCCTAAATTCGATAAGATCTTCAACGAGTATCACAAGACTCACAATCAGGCAGTATTTGATGCATACACAGACGAGATGAAAGTTGCTCGTCATACACATATCGTTACAGGTCTTCCTGATACTTACGGACGTGGACGTATCGTAGGTGACTACAGAAGAGTTGCTCTGTACGGTATCGATTTCCTGATCGAGAAGAAGAAAGAAGACAAGAAGAACTGTGGAAACGGAACAATGACAGAAGATATTATCCGTTTAAGAGAAGAGATCGCTGAGCAGATCAAAGCTCTTCAGGGAATGAAAGAAATGGCTAAGATCTATGGCTATGATATTTCAGGTCCTGCTACAAACGCTAAAGAAGCAGTTCAGTGGTTATACTTTGGCTACCTTGCAGCTATCAAGACACAGAACGGTGCTGCAATGTCAGTTGGACGTATTTCTACATTCCTTGATATTTATATCAACCGTGACCTTGAAGAAGGTACATTAACAGAGAAGGAAGCTCAGGAACTGATCGACCATATGACAATGAAATTCCGTATGGTTAAGTTCGCTCGTATCCCTTCTTACAACCAGTTATTCTCAGGTGACCCTGTATGGGCTACTCTGGAAGTTGGTGGTATCGGTATGGACGGACGTTCTATGGTTACAAAGAACGATTACCGTTTCCTGCATACTCTTGAAAACATGGGACCTAGCCCGGAGCCGAACTTAACAGTTCTGTACTCAAGCAAATTACCGGATAACTTCAAGAAATATGCTTCTAAGATTTCCGTTACAACATCTTCTATCCAGTATGAGAATGATGATGTTATGAAGCCAATCTGGGGCGATGACTACAGCATCTGCTGCTGTGTATCCGCTACACAGACAGGTAAAGAGATCCAGTTCTTCGGTGCACGTGCTAACCTTGCAAAATGTCTCCTTTACGCTATCAACGGTGGTAAAGATGAGAAGCATCTTGACAAAGAAGGCAAGCATATGCAGTGTGGTCCTGAAATCGCACCTATTACTTCTGAATACCTTGATTTCGACGAAGTTATGCATAAATACGATATCATGCTTGACTGGTGTGCAGCTCTGTATGTAAACATCCTGAACCTGATCCACTACATGCATGATAAATACTACTATGAAGCAGCTGAGATGGCTCTGATCGATACAGATGTAAGAAGAACATTCGCTACAGGTATCGCTGGTCTTTCTCACGTAGCAGACTCTCTGTCAGCTATCAAATATGCTAAGGTTAAAGTTATCCGTGATGATCAGGGATGTGCAGTTGACTTCCAGACAGAAGGCGAATTCCCTAAATACGGTAATGATGATCCTAGAGCAGATGAATTTGCAGTATGGCTTCTGAAGACCTTCATGGAGAAGATCAAAAAGAACCACACATACAGAAATTCTGAGCCTACAACATCTATCCTTACAATTACATCTAACGTTGTATATGGTAAGGCTCCAGGTGCTCTTCCGGATGGCAGAGCAGCATACACACCATTTGCACCAGGTGCTTCACCATCTTACGGTGCAGAGCAGAGCGGACTGTTAGCATCTCTTAACTCAGTTGCTAAACTTCCTTATGAATATGCTCTTGATGGTATTTCTAATACACAGACAATGGCTCCTTCAGCTCTTGGTCATGACCTTGACGAGCAGAAGACAACTCTGGCAGGCGTTCTCGATGGATACTTCGATCGTGGTGCTCATCACCTCAATGTAAACGTATTCGGTACAGAAAAACTGTTAGATGCTCAGGCACATCCAGAAAAACCTGAATATGCTAACTTCACAATCCGTGTATCTGGTTACGCTGTTAAATTCATCAGCTTAACAAAAGAGCAGCAGGATGACGTTATCGCAAGAACTTGCCATAAGAGACTGTAATTAGAAACAGATTCTAAAGTTTAGATAATGTATTTTCGGGATCGGGCGTATTCACCCGATCCCGAATTTCGCTTATAAAGCGTATGAAAAACCGATTTTGGTAAATAGTAATAAAAAACAATGAAAGTTAGCTGCCTGCGGGGCAGAGAAAGGATTATGTATGCTGAAAGGTAGAATACATTCACTAGAATCATTTGGAGCAGTTGACGGACCTGGCATCCGATACCTGATCTTTTTGAAAGGCTGCAATATGCGTTGCCAGTATTGCCATAATGTAGATACATGGAATCCGGAAACGGATAACCTGCAGACTGCTGACGAACTTTTGGATAAAGCGGAACGGTTCCGCAGCTATTGGGGCAAAAAAGGCGGTATTACGGTAAGTGGCGGAGAAGCGCTTCTGCAGATTGACTTTTTGATCGAGCTGTTCAGAAAAGCGCATGAGAGAGGTATCAACACAACGCTGGATACCTGCGGACAACCATTTACAAGAGAAGAGCCTTTCTTCTCCAAATTTAATGAACTGATCAAATATACAGACCTTGTTATGCTGGATATCAAGCATATTGATGATGAAGAGCATAAGAAATTAACGGGTCATACAAATAAGAATATTCTGGACTGCGCAAGATATTTATCTGAGCAGGGCATTCCGATGTGGATCCGCCACGTACTTGTACCGGGTATCACAGATAAAGATGAATATTTAAAGAAAACAAGAGAATTCATTGATACGCTGGATACGGTCAAGAAAGTGGAGGTTTTGCCATATCATACACTTGGTGCTTATAAGTGGAAAGAACTTGGCATTCCATATAAGCTCGAAGGCGTGGATCCGCCAACGGAGGATCGCATTGCAAACGCCAAGAAGATCCTGGAGTTTTCGAAGGAGTAAATTACGCAATATAAACAGACAGCAGTTATAATAAGCGATCGCATTTATAACTGCTGTCTGTTTTTTTGTTATGGCGACGAGGAAAATGCACGCATTTATGCGGTGCTGTAAATTTACTTTGAAAAATAAATTGCCATCCCACTGATTTTATATTATAGTTATGCGTAAGAATAACTTACATTTTATAGTGCCGCATGGCAGGATAAGGGGGACATATGGATAACAACTATCAGAATCAGTACAATGGTTATCAGAACAGCTACCAGGATAGCTACCAGGGAAATACGGGAAACAGCTTTCCGGGCTGGGAGGATCAGAATTATGATATGATGCAGGGCGGATTTGAAGCAGAAGAGCCTGTGAAAAAGACATTGGCCGATTTTAAGAGCATTATGTATGAAGAGGTTGTTGTAAAATCCTATCTGTTTATGGTGGCAGCACTTCTGATCACAGCTTTTGCAGCATTTACGGTTTCTCCGTATGCAGCGATCAAAATGCTGACCGGATATAATTTTTACCTGCTTATGTTTGGTGAGCTGGGTATTGTTTTTGCTTCCAACTGGGCAATCTCAAAGAACAATGCAGTTCTTGCCGGTATTCTTTATACCATATATGCGTATCTGACGGGTGTTCTTTTATCTGTTATCTGCATGATCTATACAGGCAGCTCGCTGGTAAAGGTATTTCTGCTGACAGCAGGTATGTTCCTGATCATGGCAGTTTACGGACTGGTTACAAAGAAAGACCTGACAAAAATGGGCAATATCCTGATAATGGCTCTGTGGGGACTGATCCTTGCAACCGTCTTTAATATGTTTATCTTCCGCGGATCAATGGTAGATTTTGCACTGAGTATCGTAGGCGTTTTGATCTTCACAGGACTGACGGCCTATGACTCACAGAAGATCAAGGAAAATGTATATATGGCAAATGACAGCAATGTGCTTTGCCTGTCACTGATGGGTGCATTTGAGCTGTACCTTGATTTCGTCAACCTGTTTTTAAAGTTGGTAAGATTGTTCGGAAAGAAAAAATAAAGAGCCGTTGCTAAAAAACGACAGACAGGGTATACTATTTTAGAATAAAAATTGCATGATAGGATAAAGGAGGATAAGAAATGGCACAGATAACAAAGGATATGACTATCGGTGAGATCATCAGAATCGACCAGGGTGTTATCCCGATCCTGATGGAAGCCGGTATGCATTGTATCGGATGTCCTTCCGCACAGGGCGAGACATTGGAAGAAGCAGCCATGGTTCACGGAATGGATATTGATGCGCTGATGAAAGCGATCAATGAAAAATAAAGAATCTGTTGATTCATGACATGAAAAAGGGCGTGTGAAAAAACGAAAGTTTTTTCACACGCCCTTTTTACGCTAAATATGATAAATTACAATAGAATAAGCATTTACAGTCGATTTAGATCTGGGCAAGAGCACTAACCGCATCCTGGGGAACAAGCATTTCAAAATGTTCCTGCAGATATGCGCTTCTGGCCGGTTCTACCTTTTGGATCGATCCATATTCTGAAGCAATATTGCATATCTTTCCAAACTGCTGCTGTGACATATCACCCATTGTGAGAACCAGACAATACTGCATTGCTTCCGGATCCTTGTATAAAGCACTTTCTGCGGTATAAGCATCTTTTACGATGCGGGAGAAGGTGCAAAGATGATTCAGACCCGCCTGCAGCATACGCGGAGCAGCTGTTTGCGGTTCTTCGTTTTGCGTGTTGCTAACAGCACCGGTGCTGTTCTTGATCTTCTGGAACAGATCTAAGACATCATCGGAAAAATGATCTGTAATATCATCCTCTGCAGCATCATCTTCTGCACTGAGCGAAGGAGAAAATTTGGAAAAACGGGTATCGATCTCATCGGGATCTTCTACCTTGGTGATGATCAGTACGATACAATCCGCGTTGACCGGAATTGCCTCGATCATAAGCGGGATATCCTCTGCCTCAAAACCAAACTCAAAAGATGCCTGCTGCATCATGTCGCGGAACAGGTTTTTGGCTTTTTCACTGCCATAGGCAAGCTCGCTGATCTTTAACTCTCTATTTGCAAGATCTGCACCTGTCAGGGTACATCTGATCTGATGGTCATTTACTTTTTCGATTTTCATATTATCACATCCTTATCTGATTTTATTCAAAAATCGACCTCAAACGACTGAAAATACTTGTTTCTTTTGTACAAGTATCTTATATCTTATGTCGGTTTTAGTCAATAGAAGTTACCTCTCAGGCAACTAATTTAATAAAAATTTTAACTTTTCTATTGCCAAAGAAAAGGTCTTCTTTTATAATCATATCAATAAGAGATGCCATCCGACGCAGTATGCACCGGAAAGGGGGCATGATCTTACAGGATTTCGTTCAGATGCGATCCGCATCGTCAGACAATATGGAATTGATATCGTGATCGGATATCGATTGTCTTTAAAGCACATACGTGTTTTATCAAATTATTTTCCAATATAAATTTTCAAACAAATAATTCAATATTACAGTATTTATTTTTTATGTCTTTGTGCGCGTCCGATGTCATCTCTTAGTAATCTATTCTTTATCATCACCATAATTTAAAAATATGATTCACGATCCGGAATTATTATTCATATCACAGTAAATTTTCCTTTTGGGGGATCGGGTGCATGAAAAGAAAGCAACAGGAGGACAAATGCTTATGTCAGATCAAGGGCAGAGGCTTACGCAAATGCTGGATCGGATAGAAGTACAGTTTCAGGTTATGCAAAAGCTGCAGGACTGCTTTTCGACGATCGAAGTACCGGAGCGAAAAGATATCCTGAGAGAAACGGACAGATATCATACGGACAACTTTATGGCAGATTATGTTATGGATGCATCCGGTGGTATAAAGGAGGTCAGATACGACTGGATTAAAAAAGAATAAAGCCATGAGATAATATCTCAAATGGGACAAGTGACAGATGAAACAGCCCCTCTGTGTAAATCGTATGTGTACACTTGTCCCATTTTATATAGTTTGGTATACTAAAACCGAATGTGGGATTCAGACAAAGGAGAACAAGATGGAAAAAAAGAAAATACTTCCCGCTGTGATCGCAGTCGTTTTGATGGCGTTGATCATTGTGGGCGCAGTCGGTGTCAAATTATATGAGAAATATTCCTATTCCAAGGAAACAATGGATCTGTCCCGGTACTACGGAATCGAAAAAGAAGGACAGGTTCCGATCATTCTGGCAGATGTGGTGGCAGAGGAAAAGGCTGCCAATATAGACGGCAATGATTATCTGCCTTTGTCTTTTGTACAGGAGCAGTTAAACAGCAGATTTTATTATGATGTGAATGAAAAGCTATTGCTTTATACAACAGCACTGGACCTGTATGAGATCCCGCTTGATTCGACAACCTATACGGTTTCGGGCGAAGCTGCGGAGCATACGTGCCCGATCTTTGTGCTGCAGGATGAAGTGCCATATGTATCCCTCAGCTTTATGGAGAACTTCTCTAATTTTATCTGCAATGTGTATGAAGCACCACATAGATTGCAGATCTATACGGAAAATGTAACGCATCAGACAGCAGTGATCCAAAAAGCGACCGCAGTCCGGTATCAGGGCGGTATTAAAAGTGATATTTTAGAGCAGCAGGATGCAGGCAGCCAGGTAACGGTTCTGGAGGAAATGGAAAACTGGTCCAAGGTGGAAACAGCAGATGCAGTGATCGGTTATGTGGAAAATAAGCGTCTGGAAGCAGCGGAGGATCAGGCAGTAGAAGTACCGATCAGTTACGTGATCCCGGAATATACGAGTATCCATAAAGATTACAAGATCAATATGGCATGGCATCAGGTGACAAATGCCGCCGCCAATGATGGCGTGGAAGGACTGCTGGCAAATACAAAGGCGGTCAATACCATCTCTCCGACGTGGTTCTTCTTAAATGATAATGCCGGTAACTTTACTTCTATTGCAAGTCAGACTTATGTGGATGCGATGCATGCCCGGGGAATCGAGGTGTGGGCACTCATCGATAATTTTACCAATGATGTGGATATCGCGCAGATTCTTGGAACGACAACAAACCGGAAAAATCTGATCTCCCAGCTTGTAGGAACGGTTACGGCAATGGGGATTGATGGCATCAATATTGACTTTGAGCAGGTTCCGGAAAGTGCGGGTAACGATTATGTGCAGTTTTTACGCGAACTTTCCATCAGCTGTCGGAAGAATCAGATCGTGCTTTCGGTTGATAATTATGTACCGACAGGCTATACAGCGCATTATGACAGAAAAGAGCAGGGAACGGTTGTAGATTATGTGGTTGTCATGGGATATGATGAACACTATGCGGGCTCTGCGGAAGCGGGCAGTGTGGCTTCGATCGGTTATGTGCAGCAGGGCATTGAGAATACGGTTTCTGCCGTACCGCAGGAAAAAGTGATCAATGCGGTTCCGTTTTACACAAGACTCTGGAAATGGGGAGAAAGCCTGACAAGTGAGGCGCTTTCCATGTCTGCAGCGGCGAATTATCTGGCACAATATGGCGTGGCAGCTTCGTGGGATGAAACGACCTGTCAGGATTATGCGACCTTTGAAGCGGATGGTGTGACCTATCAGATCTGGCTGGAAAATGCAAAGAGTCTCGAAGCAAAGCTGCAGGTGATGTCGGCCTATCAGCTTGGCGGTATTGCGGAATGGAAGCTGGGACTGGAAACACCGGATGTCTGGACACTGATAGAAAATTATGTGAAGAATGAAGCTGCCATAGATCCGGTGATCCCGGATGAGACAGCAGCTGTGCAGAATACGGAAAATACAGGAGAACAGACTGATACGGCGGATGAGCAGGCGCCGCTTGAGGAAATCGTGACGGAATAAAAAGAAGGCGGAAAGTCATAACACAGAGCAGCTTGGCATAGAATGTAGTAAAGCTACATCGTATGTGGAGGCCAACGTGCAAAACAAGCTGATTTCTGTGATCATGGCGATCTGCCTTTTGTGTTCTATGTATTATCTGGCGAGGACAGCAGTGATCTATACCATGCAGCAGGAAAAAAGAGGTGAGCAGCCGGTCATTGTGCTGGATGCGGGGCATGGTGGGGAAGATCCCGGTAAGATCGGAATCAACGGCGCGCTGGAAAAAGATGTCAATCTGCAGATCACCATGCGTCTTGCAAGACTGCTGCAGCAGAACGGTTATCATGTCATTCTGACGAGAAATGAAGATAAAGGTCTGTATACAGGAAATCAGGGAAGTAAAAAGGTAGAGGATCTGAAAAACCGGATCGCACTCATTGAATCGTCCGGTGCAGCATTGGCGGTCAGCATCCACCAGAACAGCTATTCGGCGGAAGGTGTGTGTGGCGCACAGGTTTTTTACTATGAGACTTCCGAGGCCGGAAAGGAAGCGGCGCAGATCATGCAGCAGGAATTGATCAGGGGCGTGGACCCTGACAATAAACGGATGCCCAAGGGTAACAATACATATTATCTGCTGAAAAAATCGACTGTTCCGACGATCATTGTGGAATGCGGTTTTCTGTCCAATCAGGCAGAGGCAGATAAGCTTGTGACAGGCGCATATCAGGAGCGCCTTGCATTTCATATTGCCATGGCCGTGATGCAATATGTGAGCGGTATGCAAAAAGCGCCGTCAGCCTGATACCCTGATACGGAAACGGAAAAATGTGCGGAAATGTGTGCGCAGATAGTTTGAAAGCAGGGGGAAATGTGCTATACTAAAGCAGAATTACGGTGAGGCAGCAAAATCCCTCATCCGGCAGAGAAGGAATGAGTCATTTGGAAACGAAGTGGATCAAAGATTTAGAGCATACATGGAATGAAGAAGCGATCAGGCAGGCTGGTCAGATCATCAGGGACGGCGGTCTTGTTGCTTTCCCGACAGAGACAGTTTACGGACTGGGCGGGGATGCTTTGAATCCGGACAGCTCCCGCAAGATTTATGCGGCAAAGGGCAGACCGAGTGATAATCCGCTTATCGTGCATATCTGCAGGCTGGAGGATCTTTCCAAGATCGCAGCCGAGATCCCGGAAAATGCTAAAAAGCTGGCAGAAAAGTTCTGGCCGGGTCCATTGACCATGATCTTCAAAAAGACGGATCTGGTGCCCAAAGAAACGACCGGCGGACTGGATACGGTTGCGGTGCGTTTCCCGGATCACAAAGTAGCACTTGCTTTTATTGAGGCAGCGGGCGGCTTTGTGGCAGCACCAAGTGCCAATACCTCAGGCAGACCTTCTCCGACGCTGGGGAAATATGTGTATGAGGATATGAACGGAAAGATCGAAATGCTGCTGGATGGCGGACAGGTCGGGATCGGCGTGGAATCCACGATCGTGGATGTAACGGGAGAAAAACCGATGATCCTCAGACCGGGCTATGTGACCTATGAAATGATGCAGGAAATTCTGCCGGAGCTTTTGCAGGATCCGACCATGTTCAGTGTCAGCGGAAATGCAAAGCCGAAAGCGCCGGGCATGAAATATAAGCATTATGCGCCAAAGGGTGAGCTGACGATCATCAGCGGACAGGCTGATCATGTCAGAAAACGGCTCCAGCAGGAAGTAGATAAAAAGCGTGCGCAGGGATATAAAGTCGGCGTGATCGCTGCAGGGGAAGATGGCAGCACCTATCAGGCGGATTCCGTTAAGGTAACGGGAAACAGGGATGATCTTGCGCAGATCGCAAAGGACCTTTTCCGGATGCTCCGTGAGTTTGATGATGAAGGAATGGACTTCATGTATACGGAAGGCTTTTCGGATAAAGGGATCGGACAGGCTGTTATGAACAGGCTGCTGAAGGCAGCAGGTCATAAAATAATAGATGCAGATCAGGAGGAAACAGATGATAGCAATAGGCAGTGATCATGGCGGATTTGATCTGAAGGAAGCTGTGATAGCACATTTAAAAGAAAAAGGATATGAAGTAAAGGATGTAGGCTGCTACGATAAAAGCTCCTGCGATTATCCGGTTTACGGAAAAGCAGTGGCTAACGCGGTGGCGGATGGGACATGTGAGAAAGGAATCGTGATCTGTACAACGGGGATCGGTATTTCCATCACAGCCAATAAGGTAAAGGGAATCCGTGCTGCACTCTGTGCGGATACACTTTCCGCAAAGCTGACAAGACTGCATAACGATGCCAATGTACTGGCAATGGGAGCAGGGATCGTAGGACCGAATCTGGCACTTTCCATCGTCGATACCTTCCTTGAAACAGAATTTTCGGGAGAAGAAAGACATCAGAGAAGAATTGATCAGATCGAGGCATAATAGGCTGTGTACTTGCGTTTTGGAGAAATACATTGTAAAGTGAAGCAAAGGCACAAAAGGAATGAAGAACTTACAAAACAGGAGGATAAAAGTATGAGTAAAGTTGTTGTTATGGATCATCCGCTGATCCAGCACAAGATCGGTATTATCCGTAAAAAGGAAACAGGAACAAAGGATTTCAGACAGAATATCAGCGAGATCGCAATGCTGATGTGCTATGAGGCAACAAGAGATCTGCCGCTTGCAGATGTGGAGATCGAGACACCGATCTGCAAGACAACTGTAAAAGAACTGAAGGGTAAGAAGCTGGCTGTTGTACCGATCCTGCGTGCGGGACTTGGCATGGTAGACGGTATGCTGGAAATGATCCCTGCTGCAAAGGTGGGACATATCGGTCTGTATCGTGATCCTGTTACGGTAAAGCCGGTAGAATATTACTGTAAGCTTCCGGAAGACTGTGCACAGAGAGAAGTTTTTGTAGTCGATCCGATGCTGGCAACAGGCGGTTCTTCTGTAGCAGCCATCCAGATGCTGAAGGATAAAGGCTGTAAGAACATCCACTTTATGTGTATCATTGCAGCACCGGAAGGGGTAAAAGCAATGCAGGAAGCACATCCGGATGTGGATATTTACATTGGTGCGCTTGATGAAAAGTTAAATGATCATTGCTATATTGTACCGGGACTTGGCGACGCAGGAGACAGAATTTTCGGAACAAAGTAAGTGATATTCATGTCATAAACGATGCGAGGGTAAAAAAGGATCACTATCTGCTGTATATGTGGATCTGTCAGGAAAACGGATGGGATAAACTATGAATCATAAGAGAAAAGATTACATTTCATGGGATGAATATTTTATGGGTGTTTCCATGTTGTCGGGGATGCGCTCCAAGGATCCGAATACACAGGTAGGAGCCTGCATTGTCGGAAAAGACAACCGTATTCTTTCCATGGGATATAACGGATTCCCGAATGGATGCAGCGATGAGGATTTTCCGTGGGACAGAGAAGGCGATGCGCTTGAGACAAAATATCCTTTTGTCACACACAGCGAGCTGAATGCCATTCTCAACTACCGCGGTGGCAGTCTGGAGGGTACAAAGCTGTATGTATCCCTGTTTCCGTGTAATGAGTGTGCAAAAGCGATCATACAGGCGGGAATCAGAACGGTTGTGTATGACTGCGATAAATACGAAGGAACGCCGATGAATATCGCATCGAAAAAGATGTTTGACGCAGCAGGCGTGGAATATTACCGGTATGAAAGAACCGGCAGAAAAATAGAACTTGATCTGTAAGGGATGTAGCAGATGGCATTTTGTAAGAACTGGAAAAAATGGATAGCTTTTACAACATTGACGCTCGGTTGTTTGATCGGGCGTCCTTTGTATACCTATGCAACGGCGGGGCAGCAGCTTGAGCAGGCACAGCGGGATAAGGCGAAGGCGGAAAACGGACTGGAAAAAGCAAATGACAGTATTCAGGATCTGCAGACAGACCGGGCAAGTCTGCAAAGCTATCTGGATAATCTGAATGAAAAGTTGCAGAAGGCTAACAGTAAGCTTCTGGAAATTGATGAGATCATCGAGAAGAAGCAAAATGCGATCACCGAGGCGCAGGAAACGATTGCAGATGCTAAAGAGCAGCAGAAGGTACGATATGAAGAAATGAAGCAGCGGATCCAGTTTTTATATGAAGAGGGAAACACTTCTTATTTGGATGTTTTTCTTTCTGCATCCAGCTTTTCGGACCTGCTCAATAAGGCTGATTATATTGAGATGATCAACCAGTATGACCGCAAAATGCTGCAGGAATATGCAGATACGCAGGTAAAGATCGCAAAAAAGGAAAAGGAACTCAAACAGGATAAAGAAACACTTGAAATGCTGCAGCAGGAAGCAAATGCCAGCACAACAGGACTGTATGAGGATGTTAAAAAAACAAGTGAGAATGTACGTCAGTATTTAGATCAGATCGCGGAAAAAGAAGAGGAAGCACTGGCTTACGAGCAGGAGATCGCGCAGAAGGAAAGTGATATCGCAACACTGCAGGAGCAGTATAAGGAAGAGCTTGCCATGTCCCTGCAGTCGCAGGCAATGGTCAACAGGGATCTGTCGGATGTGCTGTTTGCGAGCGGTGATGTGGATCTGATGGCAGCGATCATTGAGTGTGAGGCAGGCGGCGAAAGTTATACCGGAAAGGTGGCGGTCGGCGCAGTTGTCCTGAACCGTGTCAGAAGTCCGTTATTCCCATCTACAGTGCTGGAGGTTATCATGCAGAAGAAGCAGTTTTCTCCTGTCGGCAGCGGACGTTTTGCACTGGTGCTTGCCAGAGGTGCAAATGAATCGTGCTATCAGGCAGCACAGGATGCCATGGCAGGTGCTTCACCGGTCGGAAACTGTCTGTTCTTCCGTACCCCGATCCCGGGGCTGACCGGGCAGCAGATCGGGGGACATATCTTTTACTAGGGATTGATTATCCTAGGATGTTCCTGTTTTGTATTAACAATTCTATTCAAATATCGAGTCAGCAGGTTTTATATAGTTAAGGGGGAATTTGAAATGAAAATGATCTGTCCGCATTGCTGCGGCGAGCAGCAGTATTCTATCAAGGTTTTGATACATCCGGATTGTAAAAATTGTGGCAAGAATATGACGCGTTCCATTAACAAAAAATTCAGTCGGTGTAAGGGGATTGCAAGATGTCTTGCGCTTTTGCCGATAGGCATAGGTCTATTTGTACAATCTACATTTTGGAATATATTAGGATTGATTATTTCTCTGCTTCTATTTGCTATGGTAGAACTGATCTTTGTGAAAACAGCGCATGAATTTAAGAGTTAGGTAATAGTATATTTGCGGTTGCCTGCATTTGGTATGTATGCTAAACTGATTGCAAGCAGAAAGTCAAAAGCATATTTTATATGGGATGGCTCGCCATCCCATTTTCTATTTCATGATAGGTAACTCTGATTAGTTACTATCATATATCTAAACGTTTCAAGAAACTTCACTGCTTAAATTCCACAAACAAATGAATAGCAGAGAGGTTTCAAAGTATAACAGACCTCTCTGGGCTTCAGAGAATCCTGCAGATCAAACTGATCGAGATTGAGGTTGTAGAGCCGCAGAAGTCGATGAAAACAACCTTTATCGGAAAGGGAATCCGTATCGACATTTATGCCAAAGATAGCGATGGTAATGTGTATGATATCGAAATGCAGACAACGGAAGAAACAGATCTGCATTTGAGACGACATGTAAGGAAAATAAGGAACTGGTGCTTGCGGATAAGCGGCGAACGTATTTTGTAAATATAAAAGGAAATAGAGAAGGAATCAGTGAGGATACAACGAAACTGCTTGATTACTTCAAAACCGGGCAGCCAACAGATTCCTATACAGAAAATATTCAGAATGAAGTGGAACTGATAAGGGATGATAATGATAAATGTATCAAGTTTTCTATGAAAACTTGATATGCAGCATCAGCCCATTTGCCAAAGGCAAATTTGCATGGGCTGATGTTCCAAGTGGAGGGAGAATTATATGACGATAGAAATGAAAATGGATCAGAGATATGAGCAGGGAAGAAAAAAGGGGCGGAATGAGGGTGAACAGAACCGGGACAAAGAACTGATCACCAAATGGCTGCAAAAAGGTAAATCAATTGCAGAGATTGCAGAGAATCTGGATCGGACGGAAGAATATGTTAAAAAGTTTATGTGAGTTCCATTGCTGGAAATTCAGTGGATTCCAGGTATCAATGTGTCTTTTATTATAGGAGAAAACATATGCATTTGTATATCAATATGAAGCAGCTTGGAAAACGTAAAAACATGGTAGATAAGGTGGCATTTTCTTATGAGAAAGCACCGGAGAGTTTGCGGGAGCTGATCGGAGAAACGGTAAAGCTCTGCGTGGCAGACTATATAGACCGCATGGACAAGGGCGAGGCGGTGCTTTCCAAGGAGCAGATCGAGGATATGTCACAGATCGGTAAGATTGCATTCGGGATCGTATACGGGGAAAAGAAGCCGGATGTACAAAAGGCGATCGAGACAGCGGTACAGGGATTTGAGGATGGATTGTTCCGTGTCTTTCTGGGAGACAGAGAACTGGAAAATCTGGATGAAAAAATGGAGTTTGCAGAGGATAACGAAATTACATTTATCCGCCTGACGATGCTAGCAGGCAGAATGTGGTAAAAATGTGAAAGGGGCTATACATGGGAGAAGGTAAGAAAACAAGACAAGAGCTGGAAGAGCAGAAGAAGGTTGCAAAAGAGGTTAGACAGGCATTTGATAAGGCTTCGCGGGAACTTAGAAATAGCTACAGTGAGCAGGTAAGACAGGTGCTGGATGAAAGTGACAAATATAGAGGAAGTGTGTCCTCCACAGTGATCGGTAAGCGGCTTAGATCCTTTCTTGAAAAGAAAGGAGCCCGTCCGTCCGAGTTCTTCAGAAAAGAGTTGAAGAATATGCCCGGATGGCTGCCTGATGCGCTGCTGGAGGATTTTTATGTTTCTGTAGACAGTATTATAAAATGGCAGGTCAGTGAGTCCTACTACAGGAGAACGATGCGGACAAAGCGGTATACGACATTTTTGGACAGATACTTCCGCATTTTAAAGGCATACCATGAGATGGGCATCTATCAGGCAGATATTGTGTCCTTGTATAAAGAAGAACTGCCTGCGGACAAGCTGTGTTTTTACCGGAATAAATGTGCTGCTGCAGCCTACAGTGCTGTATCGGAATACTGGATCGCCGCAGAGCTTGACCGGGGCAATGAGGAACTTATCAGGCTTCTGCTGGATGTGCTGCTTGGTGAAGGCACGCAGACAAAGCTGACAACAAGTATGCTCCGTGGTATTTTCATGAGCGAGAATACGGAGCTTTATGAGGCTGTCGGAAAACTTCTTCTTGCGGCGAGATTGCAGGAAGGGCTTCGTCAATCAATCTGTGAAAATATGGATTACGGAACTGCGCAGGCATTTATGACACTTTTTCAGGTGATAAAAGAAAATGACCTCTTGCGCTATTCCTCTGTCATGCGGGCAGTTGCGACATGGACAGGACTGATCGCAAGCGAGGAAAGTAAAATTGACAGGATCCAGAAAAAGCAACTGTTATCCATAGACACTTATCTGCATGATGAAAAAGCCAGAAAAGAAGCACTTGCAGGCGAGGATGCCATGCAGATCTATCTGGCTCTGTGGAGCTATGGATTTTTCGATCTGGATGAGGCGTGCGCTGTTATGAATAAGCTGGCGCTAACCGGCAGCAGGCATCAGAGAATGGTTTTCGGCATGTATATCAAGTCGATGAATCTTGGCATGGTATACACCCATAAAGTGGCAAAGACATTTATCCGGCAGTTTTCGGATGAAATGGATACCATGACCGTTATGCTGCCAAGCTTTATGCCGGATTTCGCGTCTTATATGAATGAACTGGTCTATGAGGAGGGGAAACGCTACAGTGGCGTGCTCCGGGAAAAGACATATGCGGAGGTGGAGAAATACTTTGACAGCAGACAGGAATGCCAGGAAATCTATGATATTCTGGAAGATATTCTTGCACGTATTCCGAAAAAACGGCTGGAGATCGCTCCGTGTGTATTCCCATGGAATGTAGAATATCTTGACCGCTCAGATGTGATCATGCGTCTTGCCATCTGTGCAAGTGCCCTCCGTGATGAGGATAAGATCACGCATATTGCAGAGATGCTGCAGGAGATAGATACTTCCCATTACAGCAGGGATACACTGTTGCTTCTTTTGGTCAGAGAACCTGCAAATGACAGACAGAGAGAAATATTGGTGGATGCGGTTGCGGATAAAGAGACGTATACGCGACAGAAAGCTGCAAAGCTGGTCAGCGCCATGGAACTTTCAAAGGCAGATTATGCAAGACTTGAGGGAATGCTGAAGTATAAAAAATCTGATATCCGGGAAACTGTATTATCCATCCTTTACAAGCTGGATGGAACAGAGATGGAGCAGATGATCTGCAGACTGCTTACTGACGCAAAAGAGGAAAAGAGAACAGCAGGACTGGATATTCTTCTGCAGCTTAAAAATGATGACAAAAGACAGAACTTGTTTACAGCATGTGCAGGTTGTATGGATGAAATGGAGCAGAAGGGGATCAAAGTTTCCACGAAGGAACAGATCCTGATCCGGGAGATCCGAAATGAGACAGAGGACAAAGCAGGTGCTGCACAAGGCTATGGGCTGTATGATGTAAATGCGGACTATACGCCTGTATTTGATGCGGATTATCTGGCAGAATGCAGGGAATTTTATAACAGATATTTTCCGGACAGCGGGATTGCCATAAGGAAACTTGCAGGAAGTGCAGGTAAGCTGGCAGGAACTCTTCTGAAGATGAAGGACAGAATATTAAACGGAGCAAAGGCTGGAATAACAGATCCGGGAGAAATCCTGCGGAAGCTGGATGCACTCATTGATGCCCATAAATATGATGAATATGAAAACCGGAACGGAGAAATCTGTATGCTCGGCGAGCAGCCGGGGATTTATGTCGCGGCGGACGATGAAAGCATTATACTTGAAGATTTATGGCTGGGTTTTTATGAAAAAACAATACAGACACCGGAAGTATGTATGCAGATATATGTATATTTGCAGGGATATAACAATGATAAGGAAGATTTTAAAAAGTACTGTGAGAGCTTTGTGGCAGACCTGTTTGGGCGGCAGTATACAGGGGAAAGGGTTAGCCTTGGCTACATTGCACATATCAGAGCAGTCATCAGTTATCTGTATCAGAAATTTGTACCGGACAGTGATGAGAGAAAGCTGGCTGTGGTTGCAGCGGACTACCTTTTAAGCCGGAAGGAGGACCTGATCTATACATTCCGGGGGAAAAAGCGCAGAAATAATTTTATGGAAGAAACAGAGGAACGGGAGACGTTGTGTCACCGGAGCGTGCTGACGCATGAACAGATCATGATACTGGCAGGCAGGATCTCACCTGCCCACAGCGGTGGCGGAAAGGTACCGGATGCAGGTTCTGCGGAGGCTGCTTATAAAGAGGAAATATTTGTCAGGTTGTTCCCATACAACTATGCGCTGGCAAAGGCGCATGATTTCCGGATACTGGCGGATGTGATCAATGAACCGGGATATCATTACTGGGTACATAGCTGGAATATAATGGAAATACCGAGTCTTTCCACTTATATTGCGGCGCACAATCATGGGCTGATCAGCCGGGATTATATGTACAAGATGGCTTTTGAGGGCAATCCACTGGATAAGAGCCTGGAATGTGTATCGAATGTGATGCAGTATATTACAGAACACGACAGACAACGGCAAATCAGAGGCTATGAATGGAAATGGGGCTGGGCAGAAAGAAAACGAATGGACAGCGTGAAACAGATCCTGCTCCATGCGCCGTCCGGAAATCTGACTGAAAAGGATCAGACATGTCTGGAGATCGCCAAAAAGCTTTATACAGATATGTCGGCGCTTGTAATGGAAGCAGAGCTGACAAGAGGAGATACAGAGACAGAATTTTCACCATATGTATATGGACTGAAACGCGTATACGGAGCAGCGTATTTTGTCAGAATACTGGCTGCACTCGGTAAGGAAACGCTGGAGAGATCTACCTATTTTAGCGGCAGTTATACATATGGCAGGCGGCAGAAGGTCAGCAAGAAGAACAGCCTGTCGCATCTGCTGCAGGTTTGTATGCCTGATGTGAATGACAATGCGGATACGCTGCGGTCTTATCTGAACGGAACGGACATCAGTGAAGCGCGCCTGATCGAGGCTGCCATGTATGCACCGGAATGGATCGATATTGTCGGAGCATATCTGGGCTGGGATGGATTTACGGCCGGCTGCTATTATTTCATGGCGCATATGAATGAAATGTTTGATGATAAGAGAAAGGCAATGATCGCCAGATATACGCCGCTTGAGGTGGATGAGTTGAATGCGGGTGCTTTTGATAAGAAGTGGTTTACAGAGGTATATGAAAAGCTGGGGGATCAGCGCTTCCAACTCATATACAAGGCTGCAAAATACATATCAGACGGCGCGAAACATATAAGAGCCAGAAAATATGCAGATGCTGCACTTGGTAAATATGAAGAAGAAAAGCTGTTTGCCGAGATCGAGGCAAAGAGAAACAAAGATCTCCTCATGGCGGTCGGGATTTTGCCGATTGAAAAGGAGGCACAGATCAAAGACAGGTATCTGTTTTTGCAGAAATTCAAAAAGGAAAGTAAGCAGTTTGGCGCCCAGCGGCGTGCAAGCGAGGCGGCTGCAGTTGAGATAGCCATGCGCAACATGGCAGTAAGCGCCGGCTATCAGGATGTGACAAGGCTTATTCTGCGCATGGAGGGGCTGGTGGCGCAGGAAATGGCGGAATATTTCAAACCGCATGAAGTCGGCGAACTGTCCATATGGCTGGAAATGGAAGAGGGCGGCAAATGTGCGGTCATTTGTGAAAAGAATGGCAGGCAGCTCAAGAGTGTTCCGGCAAAGAGCAGGAAAGATCCGTATGTGCTGGAGCTGACAGATGCCAAAAAGCAGCTGACAGAGCAGGCAAGGCGTACAAAGGCTATGCTGGAAGCCACAATGGAGAGCCAGGAGACTTATGCATATTCGGAAATAAAAGGAATGCTGGAAAATCCGGTCGTACACGATATGGTCGCTGCGCTGGTGTTCAAAACAGAGGATGACATACTTGGTTTTGCTGCAGAAGCTACATTTTATGTACCGGCAGAGGATGGAGAACTGCAGGCAATGCAGCTTGCGGATGATGCAAAGATGACTGTGGCGCATCCGTTCCAGATGTATACGGCGGGCAAATGGCATATGCTCCAGAAGTATGTATTTGATCATCAGATCATACAGCCGTTTAAACAGGTATTCAGGGAATTGTATGTAAAAACAGAAGAAGAACTGAACATGGAACATTCCCTCCGCTATGCGGGCAATCAGATCCAGACGAAGAAAACGCTGGGCTGTCTGAAAGCAAGGCATTGGGTAGCAGATATCGAAGATGGTCTGCAGAAGGTGTATTATAAGGAAAATATCGTGGCAAGGATTTATGCGCTGGCAGACTGGTTCTCACCATCCGATATAGAAGCTCCGACGCTGGAATGGGTTGTATTTACAGACAGAAAAACGGGAAAAGATCTGAAACTGAAGGAAATCCCGGATATTTTGTTTTCCGAGGTAATGCGGGATGTGGATATGGCTGTCAGCGTGGCGCATGCGGGCGGTGTGGATCCGGAGACCTCTCACTCTACGGTGGAAATGCGAAAGGCGATCGCAGAGTTTACAATGCCATTATTCCGACTGACTAATGTGACTTTCACAAAGAACCATGCTGTGATAGAAGGAAAACGCGCAAATTATACGGTTCATCTCGGAAGTGGTGTGGTGCATCAGGAGGCAGGACCGATGATCAATGTACTTCCGGTTCATTCGCAGAGGCGCGGACGAATTTTCCTGCCATTTGTGGATGATGATCCAAAGACGGCAGAGGTGCTGACGAAGATCTTATTCTTTGCGGAGGATGAAAAGATCAAGGATCCGTACATACTGGAGCAGATACAGTAGTAGACGTGGCAGTCGTAATAAAAAAGGAAGATAATACAGTAAGCAATCTTTTGCACGGGCGACCGAGATTTATCGCTCGCTTGCCAGTCGGAGCGTCCACCACGCTTTTTGGTGGCCGGAGACTGTGCAAATACGAGCAGATAAATCGCAGGGTAGCCGGGCGTGATTGCGTCTGTATTATCTTCCTGCTTTTTATATAGTATGCTCTTTTACGTTATTCAAAACTCTCCACATAATCCCGGATCCGTTTAAAATCCCCGGAATAGATCATGCCAAGCAGCTTGTCCAGCGTGCGCAGAGATTTCAGGAGCTGCTCTTTTGTGATGATGCCCGCTTCCTCTGCGTCTGCAAGCTCGTCCAGATCCACAACTTTTACAAAACCATCGGGATAGATCAGGACATCAGCCAGAAGATCGATCACCGTCAGAGAAGATTTATCCTCATTCCAGCTGTGCGTGATAATATCAATGTACCAGTAAAGCAGCCTGCCATCCTCATAATAGAATTTGCTGACCTTGATACCATGCTCCAGAAAATAACAGGAAATACCGTGGTGCAGGTCTTTTTTCGGATGGAGCGCCGACCATGTTGTGACCAGGCGGTTGTTCTCAAAGGAAACAATATGGTCATTTTTCAATAAAATACATTCATCCGGAATAATCCGTTTACGATAGAGAGAGAATTCTTTCATAGAGGTTCTCCTTATATGGCTCTGACAGGAACCTCGCTCATGCAAAATCTGCTTCGCAGATGAGTGAGGCTGCATCATGCATCTTCGATGCATGACATTTCGGGAACATCCGCCGGTCAAAATTGCCTTCGGCGACGGCGGATGCTACATCATGCATCTGCGATGCATGACATTAATTACACAAATCGTACTCTGCGCAGTACAAAAAGTCAATGAGAAGAAAGAAAATAAAATGAGGAAAATGTACAGTGCGCAGATATGACAAAAAATAAGAAAACCGAACTCTAAAGAAAAAATTAAAATGGGTATTTTGGTAGACAGTCCGAAAAAAAATGAGTATAATGTAAAGCAGTTCGATCAGGATGAGGTGTGAATTGAAAAATCCGAAAAAGCAGAAAAAAAACGGATATGACAGAAGCGTATACCGGTCACTGGCGATGATCACACAGTTTGGCATCAATATGCTCGTGCCGATCGTGCTTTGCGGCGGTGCGGGGATGTATCTGGACAAGCTTTTAGGCACTTCATTTTTATCGGTCATCCTGTTTTTTGTCGGTGCCTTAGCCGGTTTTCGGAATATTTATATTTTTGCGATGCGCACGGCCGGGGATGATTCCGGGCGGAAGAAGCGCAGAGCCGATGTAAAGGCGCACAGGACCGACAGGACGCCGCAGGACGACGATCCTTCCGGGGACCGCTGAATGACAGTGCCATCAGGGCAGGCGTTTTCTGTGCGGCAGAGAGAACAGTTTGAGGGAGAAACGGAGCAAACATGCAGAAATTAAAAAACTGGTTAAACGGTTTAAGTGATGTACTGCCGGATCTTCTGATCGGTATTTTGTTATATGGCGTGGTCTGTGAGGCAGTTGGTCTTATTTTTGTAAAAGACCGTTTATTTTACAGTATCGGTCTTCTTACCGGTATTTTATGTGCCATGGGCATGGCAGTCCATATGGCGTGGTCGCTGAATATGGCACTGGATCTGGGTGAAAGCGGTGCGGTGAAGAAGATGCAGCTGCATAATCTGCTCAGATACGGGATCGTCGTTGTGGTGATATTTGCTTTATGGCTCTCCGGTATCGGAAATCCGGTCGTAGCCTTTTTAGGCATCATGGGTTTGAAAGTAGCGGCGTATTTACAGCCGTTTACTCATAAATTATTCAGGAGGTGAATGTATGGGTCAGGGTATTTTGTTATCCGCAGATCAGGAAGTAGATTTCATGGTACATGGCGTCTTTTCCTATAAGTGGTTTGGTCATACCGTGTGGATAACAACAACACATGTATGTGTCCTCATTGTATTTTTGATTCTTGGCATTTTTGCATTATGTGCCAATCGTGCAATGAAGCATGCAAGTGATGTGCCGACAGGCTTCCAGAATGTTGTGGAGATCATTGTGGAAATGCTGGACAATATGGTAAAAGGTACCATGGGCAAAAGTGCATCAAAGTTTGCCAATTACATCGGAACCATATTTATCTTTATTTTCATCAGCAATATTTCCGGACTATTGGGGCTCCGGCCACCGACAGCGGATTATGGAGTGACGCTTCCGCTTGGTGTTATGACTTTTGCAATCATTCATTTTAACAAATTCAAGTATCAGAAGGTCAGCGGAGTCATTAAAGGATTATGTGAGCCGTGGCCGTTCTGGGCACCAATCAATATCATTGGTGATGTGGCTGTTCCGATTTCCTTGTCACTTCGTTTGTTCGCAAACGTGCTTTCCGGAACCGTCATGATGGCGCTGGTTTATGGACTGCTGAAATGGTTTGCCGTTTTCTGGCCGGCAGCGCTGCATGTTTATTTTGATTTATTCTCAGGAGCAATCCAGACATATGTATTCTGTATGTTGACAATGACATATGTAGCGGATGCGATTGGGGACAATTAAAGAAAGTTATTCATTTCAATTAAGGAGGAAACAAAACATGGAATTTAACACAAACTTTATCTTAGGCTGTTCAGCAATCGGTGCCGGTCTGGCAGTTATCGCCGGTATCGGACCTGGTGTAGGTCAGGGTATTGCAGCAGGTCACGCAGCAGCAGCTGTAGGTAGAAATCCGGGCGCAAAATCCGATATTACAGGTACCATGCTTCTTGGACAGGCAGTTGCCGAGACAACCGGTCTTTACGGCTTACTTATTGCTATGCTGTTATTATTCGTAAAACCGTTAGCAAAATAAAGACCTTCGGGACAAATCATGAAAGGAGGCTAATGGCTTGAATACGATACTAAGTACGACCTTCGTACTGGCAGAAAGCGAAGCAGGTATGACAAGATTATTTGATCTTGACTGGCAGCTTTTGCATGATGCGTTTCTGATGATCATTGCGATCTTTGCATTATTTCTGTTTCTGTCCCATTTCCTGTTTAATCCGGTCAGAAAGTTCTTATCAGACAGACAAAGCCGTATTGCGGATGATATTGAGACAGCACAGACAGAAAAGGCAGATGCTATCGCACTGAAGGAAGATTATGAAAACCGCATCCGCGACATTGACAAGCAGGCGGAAGAGATCTTAAGTGCAGCAAGACAGAAAGCACTGGCAAATGAAGCGGATATCGTTGCAAAAGCAAAAGAAGAAGCAGCCCGTATCATTGCAAGAGCAAATGCGGAAGCTGAGCTTGAAAAGAAGAAAGCAGCGGATGATGTGAAGAAGGAAATGATCCAGATCGCGTCTGCAATGGCAGGTAAGGTTGTGGCAGCTAACATTGATACAACAGTAAGCGACGGCCTGATTGACGAGACATTAAAGGAAATAGGTGAAAGCACATGGCTAAGCTAGTATCCCAGACATACGGAGAAGCGTTGTTTGAACTGGCAAATGAGCAGGATAAGATTGATGTCTTTACAGAGGAGATCGATGTCATATCCGAGGTGCTTGCCAAAAATCCGGACTTCTCCAAATTAATGAATCATCCAAAAATCGATAAAGAAAACAAGCTGGAAATTGTCGACAATGTCTTTTTGGGACGGATCGACAAGGAGCTGGTTGGCTTTTTGAGACTGCTCGTCACGAAAGGACGTTATGCGGATCTTGACAGCATCCTGCAGTATTTCCGGAATGCAGTCAAGGAAGAAAAAGGCATTGGTGTAGCCTATGTCAAAAGTGCCGCCGCACTTTCCGACCGGCAGAAAAAACAGATCGAAGAAAAGCTTCTTGAAACGACAAAATATACCGCTATGGAGATGCACTACAGCACAGATGCAGCTATCATCGGCGGTCTTGTGATCCGTATCGGGGATCATGTCGTGGACAGCAGTATTGCAACGAAGCTTAATGAGCTGAAGAAACAGCTTATGAAAATTCAGCTGGCATAGCCGGCTAGTATTTAGAAAGGAACAGAAAGATCCATGAATTTAAGACCAGAAGAAATAAGTTCAGTGATTAAGGATCAGATCAAGAGATATGCGTCAGAGCTTGAAGTATCGGAAGTCGGTACTGTTATTCAGGTAGCAGACGGTATTGCACGTGTGCATGGTCTTGAAAAGGCAATGCAGGGCGAGCTTCTTGAATTCCCGGGTGAAGTGTACGGAATGGTCATGAACCTCGAGGAAGACAACGTCGGTGTAGTACTTCTTGGCAGCCAGAAGAATATCAGTGAAGGCGATACCGTAAAGACAACAGGACGAGTTGTAGAAGTACCTGTAGGCGATGCTCTTTTGGGACGTGTCGTAAACGCACTTGGTCAGCCGATCGATGACAAGGGACCGATCCAGACAGACAAATACCGTCAGATCGAACGTGTGGCATCCGGCGTAATCACAAGAAAGAGTGTAGACACACCTCTTCAGACAGGTATCAAGGCTATCGATTCCATGGTTCCGATCGGAAGAGGACAGCGTGAGCTTATTATCGGTGACAGACAGACCGGTAAGACGGCGATCGCGATCGATACGATCATCAATCAGAAAGGACAGGGCGTAAAATGTATTTACGTTGCGATCGGTCAGAAAGCATCTACCGTAGCAAGCCTTGTCAAAACATTAGAAGAATTCGGTGCCATGAGCTATACAACGGTTGTAGCGGCTACAGCCAGTGAGCTTGCACCATTACAGTATATTGCACCGTACGCAGGATGTGCGATCGGTGAGGAATGGATGGAGAACGGAGAAGATGTTCTCGTAATTTACGATGACTTAAGTAAGCATGCAACTGCTTACCGTACACTCTCTTTGCTCCTTCGTCGTCCACCGGGCCGTGAGGCTTATCCGGGTGATGTATTCTATCTGCATTCCAGACTGCTGGAGCGTGCAGCCCGTATGAGTGATGAATACGGCGGAGGAAGCTTAACAGCACTCCCGATCATCGAAACACAGGCAGGCGACGTATCCGCTTACATTCCGACCAATGTTATTTCCATTACAGACGGTCAGATCTATCTGGAAACAGAAATGTTTAACTCCGGATTCCGTCCGGCTGTTAATGCAGGTCTTTCCGTATCCCGTGTAGGTGGTTCTGCGCAGATCAAGGCAATGAAAAAGATCGCTGCTCCTATCCGTGTGGAGCTTGCACAGTACCGTGAGCTTGCTGCATTCGCACAGTTCGGTTCCGAACTGGATGCAGATACCAAGGAAAAGCTGGCACAGGGTGAAAGAATCAGAGAGATCTTGAAGCAGCCTCAGTACAAGCCGATGCCTGTACAGTATCAGGTTATCATTATTTATGTAGCAACCAATAAATATCTTCTGGATGTCCCGGTTGAGGATATTACAAGATTTGAAGCAGAGCTCTTTGAATTTTTGGATACCAAGTATCCTGAAGTACCAAAGAACATTGCAGAGGAAAAGGTAATTTCCGAAGAGACAGAACAGATTTTTGTAAAGGCAATCAAAGAATTCAAGGCACAGTTTAAGTAAATTGCAGAAAGAATAGGTGAACACGCATGGCTTCAATGAGAAGTATCAAAAGGCGCAAGGAATCTGTTCAGAGTACACAGCAGATCACGAAAGCAATGAAGCTCGTATCCACTGTTAAGCTGCAGAGAGCAAAAACGCGTGCAGAACAATCAAAGGCATATTTTGAATGCATGTATGAGACTGTCAAATCCATGCTTGCCAAAGCCGGAACGATCAATCATCCTTATTTAAAGGCCGGTGAAAGCAGCAAAAAAGCAGTCATTGTCATCACAAGTAACAGAGGTCTTGCCGGTGGTTACAACTCCAATGTCATAAAGCTGATCACAAAGAATGAGGATCTGAAAAAAGAAGATCTGAAGATCTACGCGATCGGTAAAAAAGGAAAAGACGCACTGGAGAGAGCCGGTTATGAGATCGCTGCCGATTATTCCGATATGATCGACGAACCGGTTTATATCGATGCCATGAATATCGCAGACACTGTTCTGAAAGCATTTTCAGACGGTGAGGTCGGTGAGATCTATCTGGCATACACCGCATTCAAAAATACCGTTGTCCATATCCCGCAGTTTTTAAAGCTTCTCCCGGTCAGCGGGCAGGAGACGGAAGCAGCGGAGACAAAGACAGATGCAGACGATAAGCTTCTGATGAACTTCGAACCGGAGGAAACGGAAGCACTTGACCTGATCATTCCGAAATATATCACAAGTCTGATCTTTGGCGGAATGGTAGATGCTGTCGCAAGTGAGAACGGTGCACGTATGCAGGCAATGGATTCAGCAACAAGCAACGCTGAAGAAATGATTGATTCATTGGCTTTACAATACAATAGAGCCCGTCAGGGAACTATTACGCAGGAATTAACCGAAATTATAGCAGGTGCGGAGGCCATCAGCTAGAAAAGGAGTGAATAGAAAACAATGGCAGAACAGACAATCGGAAAGATCACGCAGGTTATCGGTGCTGTACTTGATATCAAGTTTGCGGAAGGCAGCCTTCCGGAGATTAACGAAGCAATTCGCATCGAGCGTGGCGTAAACGAAAAGCTCATTGTAGAAGTGGCACAGCATCTGGGCGACGACACTGTCAGATGTATTGCCATGGGACCGACTGACGGACTGGTAAGAGGAATGGATGCGATCGCAACAGGCGCTCCGATTACCGTACCTGTCGGCGAAAAGACATTAGGAAGAATCTTCAATGTCTTAGGTGAGGCAATTGATAATAAAGAACAGCCTACAGATGTGGACTATGAACCGATCCACAGACCGGCACCTCAGTTTGCGGAGCAGTCTACAGAGACAGAGCTTCTCGAAACCGGTATCAAGGTAGTCGATCTTCTCTGCCCGTATCAGAAGGGTGGTAAGATCGGATTATTCGGTGGTGCAGGTGTAGGTAAGACTGTACTGATCCAGGAGCTGATCCGTAATATCGCAACCGAGCATGGTGGATATTCCGTATTTACAGGCGTTGGAGAACGTACAAGAGAAGGAAATGACTTATATCATGAAATGACAGAATCCGGCGTTATCGATAAGACAACCATGGTATTCGGTCAGATGAATGAGCCGCCGGGATCCAGAATGCGTGTCGGTCTGACAGGACTGACAATGGCAGAGTACTTCCGTGATAAAGGCGGTAAGGACGTACTTTTATTCATTGATAATATTTTCCGTTTTACACAGGCAGGTTCCGAGGTATCAGCGCTTTTAGGCCGTATGCCTTCCGCTGTAGGTTACCAGCCGACACTGCAGACAGAAATGGGTGCCCTGCAGGAGCGAATCACTTCCACAAAGAATGGTTCCATTACTTCTGTACAGGCAGTTTATGTACCGGCGGACGACTTAACTGACCCGGCTCCGGCTACAACATTTGCCCATCTGGATGCAACAACCGTACTTTCCCGTTCTATTTCAGAGCTTGGTATTTATCCGGCAGTTGATCCGCTGGAGTCTACTTCACGTATCCTCGATCCTCGTATCGTAGGACAGGAGCACTATGAAGTAGCACGTGGTGTACAGGAAATCTTACAGAAATACAAAGAATTACAGGATATCATCGCAATCCTTGGTATGGATGAACTTGGCGAAGATGACAAGCTGGTCGTAAACCGTGCCAGAAAGATCCAGAGATTCTTATCTCAGCCATTCTTCGTTGCTACACAGTTTACAGGCTACGAAGGAAAATACGTACCGATTGCAGAAACGATCAGAGGCTTCAAGGAAATTCTGGAAGGTAAGCATGATGATATTCCGGAAAGCTACTTCTTAAATGCCGGAAGCATCGATGATGTGGTAGCCCGCGTAAAGTAAGGAGTGAGACCGGATGGCAGATGAAAGAAACTTTGAACTGAAGATTATCACACCGGATCGCGTTTTTTACGAAGGTGAGGCTGTCATGGTCGAGTTTAATACGACAGAGGGAGAGATTGGTATTTACAAGCACCATATCCCGATGACGGTGATCATCAAACCGGGTATTCTTACCATTACGGAAGAAAATGGCGAAACGCGTGAAGCTGCTCTGCACGCCGGTTTTGTAGAAATACTGCCGGATAAGGTAACGATCATGGCGGAGATCATTGAATGGCCGCAGGAGATCGATCTGGACAGAGCGGAGGCGGCAAAGGAAAGAGCGGAAGAACGTCTTTCGCATAAGACAAACGAGACCGATGTCGCAAGAGCGGAGACTGCGCTGCAGCGTGCAATAGCACGTATCGAAACAGTCAAATAGAAGAGCAAAATTTTGCGGGAGCTGTTATGTAACAGCTCCCTTTCTTTTGTCATATATATAGAGAAAAGCAGTTTGAGGTCTGCATGAAAAAAATGAATGTGCTTCCTTTTTATATGACATATCCTACAGTCGCGTATACCAAGGAAAACGGAATGGTAGAAGATCTGGAATATTTCCAGCAGATGTACTTAAACGGCGCCAGAATGCTGCAGCGGGAAATTGTGAAGTCGATCAGCATATTGGATTATGATGGCAGTATGATCTACGATGCTTACCCGGATCAGTTTATGCTGCGCAGACTTTCGGCAAAACTTCTTGATAAAATGAAAAAGCAGACAAAACCGGAGGATCCGCTTTATAAAGTGCTTGTGCAGGAAGGAATTGATGAACTTGTATTTCTGATCCTGTTGAACGAAGTATTGAAGCGAAGACATAAGAAGGATATGGGATTTCTGCAGTTTTAGTATGGCAGATCGGAATATTGCAAATCCGTAATAAGCTGACCCGTTATGGCCGGGCTTTTGCGGATTTGTACCTTGACGAATAGATGCAGGCAACTTAAAATGAAACTATTCAAAGTCAGGCAGATAGGGAATGTGATACATGGAGCGGATAAAGCAGATACTGGAAGAAAAACTGAATACAGATCTTTTGCAGATCGTACTGAGTGATCCGCGTAAAAAGCCGGAAACCTTCGGGAATGCACAGGGTATGGAAAAAGATAAAGCACTTCTGGCATCCAAGGTCAAAATCAGACCGGTTCAGAAGAAGGACAGGCTGTTTTTCCAAATGACAAGCTATGTGGGAACACAGGTGTTTCATACTAATTATGAAAAGGAAGAGCTGATCGCGGAAATCATGTTACTTTTAGCTGATTTCCGGCAATTTTCCCTGCAGGCAGCGGACTGTCAGGTGACTGCAATGATCAGTAAGAATGGGAAAGCTACCGTGAAAAAGCGGGCTGCAAAGAAACCGGAAAGAACCGGAAACAGTGTATCAGATGAACGAATCCCTGCTATGGGAGACAGTGGGACATGTAATAAAGACAGATTATCCCACAACCGTAAAAAGAACTACATTCTGCAGGAAGGTGTCTGTGTTCCGTTTCTGCAGGAGCTTGGTGTACAGAATGCGGATGGCAGTATCGTGCGTACGAAATATGATAAATTCAAACAGATCAACCGTTTTTTGGAATATATCGAGGATGTACTGCCGGCGCTTCCGCAGGACAGAAAGATTTCCATCGTGGATTTTGGCTGTGGCAAATCCTATCTGACATTTGCCATTTATTATTATTTGAAAATTTTAAAAGGGTATGATATCGATGTGATCGGACTGGATCTGAAAAAAGATGTGATCCAGCACTGTAACCGTCTGCGGGATCAGTATGGCTATGAGAACCTGCACTTTCTGGAAGGCGATATTAAAAACTACTGCGAAAAGGAAGAAGTCGATATGGTCGTAACACTGCACGCATGTGATACGGCGACGGATTATGCGATCGCAAAGGCAATTTCCTGGAACGCGAGCGTGATCCTGACTGTTCCGTGCTGTCAGCATGAGCTGAACAGACAGATCAAATGTGATATGCTTTCTTCTGTGCTTTCCTATGGGATCTTAAAGGATCGTATGGCGGCGATCCTGACAGATGCAGTCCGGGCACAGCTGATGGAATGCTATGGTTATGAAACACAGATCATGGAATTTATCGATATGGCACATACGCCGAAAAACCTGCTCCTGCGCGGCGTGAAAAAGAAGGGCATGCAAAAACGTCCTTCTGTAGAAAAGGTAAAGGAGCTGCTTGATGCACTTTCCTGTCATCAGACATTATATGATCTTTTAACGGGAGAGGCAGTCCAGAGGTAATAACGTGAAGAAATCAATTTTGAAGATAGTATATACGGTCATCATGTTTCTGATCGCAATGCTGATGATCGATCATTTTATGAATAAAGGAAATACGGATATCACGGCAGAAATGCCAAAGGCAACGTATCCGCTCGTCTATGTGATGGAGGGTGATACACGCATCAACTGTCTGCATGGCTATGATCAGGAAATGGATTGCAGCCAGCTGGACGATACGATATCGCCGCTGCAAAAGGATGATCGTAAGATCTCCCTGCAGATCGACCTGTATGCGGACAGCATTTCCGCACTTGCCTATGAGGTAAGATCGGCAGATGGACAGCGTCTTGTCGAGGATACGGAGGCAGGCAGTTTTACAGAGTCGGAAGACATGGCATATGTGGATCTTGTGCTGAAGGATCTTCTTGAGGAGAATACCGAATATTCTTTCTGCCTGAAGCTGACGGATACGGAAGGCAGGACGATCTATTATTATACAAGGATCGTGCTGGCAGATGCAGCATACCATGTGAGTGATATGACGGCTTTTGCGCTGGATTTCCACAGCAGAAGCTTTGACAAGGATCGTGCACAGGAGCTGACAAAATATCTGGAGTCCAACGCGGACGGAGATAATACAACCTACAGTAAGGTGACGATCCATTCGAGCTTTGCGCAGATCACCTGGGGGGATCTGTCCGTCAAAGAAGAAACAGAGCCGGAGGTCTATGTCCGAAGGATCAATCCGTATGTGGCAAATGTCGAGCTGCGTTATGCGCTGTCTGTTGATATGGCGGATGGCTGTCGGTATTATAATGTGACGGAGTATTACTATATCCGATACACGGCGGAACGTATGTATCTGCTTGATTATGAAAGAGACATGGATTCTTATTTTGAACCGGAAGCAGCTTCCTATACAAATAATAAGTTGTCACTGGGTATCAGCGATGGCAATCTGGAGCTGGCGGAGAGCGAAGACGGTAATGTATTTGCGTTTGTGAAGGAAAACCGATTGTTCTCAATTAACCTGACAGACAGTAAGACTGCATTATTGTTTGGTTTTTACGATCAGAATAATGTGGACAGCAGGACACTGTATCAGGATGGCGGGATCAGGATCGCCAGCGTAGATGAGACAGGAAATGTGCGGTTTCTGGTATACGGCTATATGAACCGTGGCAATCACGAGGGCAGTGTCGGTGTCGGCTGTTATTACTACAACAGTATGCTGAATACGATCGAGGAAGAGGTATATATCCCTTATACAGGCTCTTCCCAGCGGCTGATGCAGGATATTTCACAGCTTGCCTATGTCAATAATAAAAACCAGTTGTTCCTGATCCTGGATCACGTGATCTATCAGATCGATCTGGTGGGAAAGAGCTATACCGCACTGCAGGAAAATGTGATACAGGGCAGCTACCGTGTATCAGAAAGTAACCGGATGATCGCATGGCTGACCGGGGATGTGGATAACAGTCAGGAGCTCATCCTTCTGAACCTGAATACAGGCAGGCAGACAAAGATCGAGGCGGGAAGCGGCAGATGTATAAGACCGCTTGGCTTTATGAACGAGGATCTGATCTACGGACTGGCATATCGGACAGATATTACAAAGGATACTATGGGAAATACGCTGTTTTTGATGTATGATGTGAAGATCCAGAATGAGAGCGGAGATATTTTAAAGGATTACAATAAGAACGGTATTTATGTGCTGGAAGCACAGATCAACGGAAACCAGATCGATCTGCACCGTGTGAGCGCGGATGGAAACGGTGGCTATACAGCGGTGGCGGATGACCAGATCATGAACGATCTGCCGGAGACAACGCAGAAAAATACGGTTGAGGTCGTTGCAACAAAAGATTATGAAAAGATTGCACAGCTAGCCATGAAGAGCAGTCTGAAATCGGATAAGATGAAATATCTGACGCCGAAACAGGTCATGTATGAGGGAGAGCGTTCTATTCATCTGCCGCAGAAAGAGGAAAAGCAGGAATGCTATTATGTATATGACGGCTACAGGCTTTCTGCGATCGTGCAGCAGCCAAGAGAAGCGGTGTCAAAGGCGGATGCCCTGTCCGGGAAAGTGATTGATGAAAACGGAAACTGCATCTGGGAGAAGAGCAACAGAAGTAACGTCAATCAGATCATGAAGATCACGGCGGATGCTGTTTCGGAGGAACGGAGCAGTGTTGCGGTCTGCATTGATACGATCCTGTCCTTTGAGGGTGTCAGCAGAAACAGCATGCAGCTTCTGCAGGCCGGAAAGTCGCTGTTTGATATCCTGCAGGAAAATCTGCCGGATGACAAGGTGCTCGATCTGACCGGATGCAGCATGGAAAGTGTGCTTTACTATGTCGGAAAGGACATTCCGGTCATGGCACTGTTAAATGATGGAAATGCAGTACTGATCGTGGGATACAATGAGCTCAATACGGTCATCTTCAATCCGATGAGCGGAACGATATCCAAGATGGGCATGAATGATTCGCGTGATTACTTTGAAGCGAACGGAAACTGCTTTATCACATACAGTAAATAGATCTGAAAGAAAAAGGCATCTGCGGGAAAATGTTGCGATCGTGTCCCGCAGATGCAGCATCCGCCGTCGCCGGAGGCGATTCCGACCGGCGGATGTTTAATTTTGCACTCCGAAGAGTGTCGTTCTGTATTTGTTCAGTGCAAATAAAAGAACCATGCCCAAAACGCCGCAGGAAAGCACTTCTCCGATGCCGACTGTCAGCATCAGATAAGGAATGGTTCCGGGCGTACCATATACGTAAGAAAGTACGAAAGGAACAATGATCGTATTTGCGATGATCGGGGAAATGGGAGCAAGCCATTTGTGCCTGCGCAGCAGATAGGTACCGACCGCACCGAGCAGAGTGGCAATACTGCCGAAGATGATGTCAAACAGCGCACATCCGGTAATGGTGTTGCTTAAAAGACAGCCGATAAACAGCCCCGGAATGGCAGCAGGCGTGAAATAAGGCAGAATCGTAAGTGCCTCGGACACGCGGACCTGAATGGCACCGCTGGCAAGACCGAATGCGTTGATGGCAAGTGTCAGGACGACATAAAGTGCCGCGATCATGGCGGCCTGTGTCAGAAAATTGATTTTTTTCATAAAGATATCTCCTTTAGTTTTGTTTTACGAGTGGAAGGTCTCGAACACTCGGTATTTTTCCCATAGACCTTGGTTTCTGGAATCGCAACGAGCGTATTCTAGCACGATTCTGCGGGGATTGCAAGAGGTACGTGATTGTAGTACGATAGTATATATAAGCAGGCGTGAGGACAATATGACAGACGAAGATATTTTTATGCAGAAAAGGCTGCTGGATTTAAGCGAGCAGTCTTATCGGAATAACCATTATACATTTACCGGATTTCTGACGCTGGCAGAGCAGGATCTGTTTTATCAGCTTCTGGCGCAAAGACCGGGCATGGAATATACCATATCAGGCGGCAGTGAAGGCTGTGAGAGGTGTGTGATCCGTTTTGGCAGTGAGGAAAGTCTGGGCTATGAAGAACCGTTTCCGATCGTGTGTGTGGAGATCGCACCGGCACTGAAAAAATTTGCGGAAGATCTGGGACACAGGGATTTCCTTGGGGCACTGATGCACCTTGGAATTGACAGAAGTACACTTGGCGACATCCGGCTCGGCGACGGAAAAGCATATCTGTTCTGTCTGGCAAAGGTAAGCGGTTATATTGTGGAAAATCTGACAAAGATCAGGCATACGGTTGTCAGATGCAGGATATTGGATGAAATACCGGAGCAAAGTAAGCCGCAGGTAACGGAAGAGACGCTCATCGTGAGTTCCCTCAGACTCGACGGGATCGTGGCGAAGCTGTACCATCTTTCACGCAGCCAGAGTCTGATGCTGTTCCGGGAGAAAAAGGTGTTTGTGGATGGCAGATGCATGGAAAACAACAGTGGGATCTGCAAAGAGGGAAGCATTGTTTCTGTTCGCGGATATGGCAGATTTGTGTATCAGGGACTTGTCCATGAAACGAAAAAGGGTAATTTAAGTATACAGATAGGCAGATACGGAGGAGTACATTGAATATCGTAACACTGGATCATATTACAAAATCATATACGGGAAGACTGCTGTTTTCGGATGCTTCCTTTTATCTGCAGGAAGGGGAAAAAGTCGGGATCATCGGTATTAACGGAACCGGGAAATCCACTCTTTTGCGGATCCTCGGCGGATTGGAAGAGCCGGATGCGGGCGAGGTGATCCTGGCAAAAAACAGGACAGTACAGCTTCTTTCCCAGCAACCTGAATTTGAACCGCAGGATACGGTGCTGCAGGCGGCGCTGCGGTCGCATACTAGGCAGAGCACGCAGGAGCAGCAGGCGCTGGCCGCGCAGGCAAAAACCATGTTGACGGAGCTTTCTGTTACCGCATATGATACGCCGGTGGCAGAGCTTTCCGGCGGACAGAGGAAACGTGTGGCACTTGTCAATGTGCTGCTGCATAAATCGGATATCCTGCTTCTGGATGAGCCTACCAATCATCTGGATGCGGAAATGGCACAGTGGCTGGAAAATTTCCTGAAAAGCTACAAAGGTACACTTGTAATGGTCACACATGACCGTTATTTCCTGGACAGCATTGCAAACAGGATCATAGAGATCGACAGAGGCGCATTGTATTCCTATGATACAAATTATGCGGGCTTTCTGGAGCGGAAGGCGCAGCGCGAGGAGATTGATCAGGCGGCGGACAGAAAACGCCGCAGTATTTTGCGTAACGAACTGGCGTGGGTCATGCGCGGGGCAAGGGCGCGGAGCACGAAGCAGAAGGCGAGGCTGGAGCGTTTCGAGGATCTGAAGGTCAGCAAGCTGAAGGAAGAGACCGGAACTGTAGAGATGAGCAGTGTCAGCACCCGTATGGGCAAAACGACGGTAGAGCTTCAGAATTTATCAAAGGCGTATGGAGAGCATGTCCTTCTGCGTGATTTTACTTATCTGTTTCTGCGCGGTGACCGCGTCGGCTTTGTCGGGAAAAATGGTTGCGGTAAGACAACCCTCATGAAAATGATCGCGACAGCAGCAGGGCAGCTGACCGGAAATGCAGCAGTATATCCTGACAGTGGCAGCATTGAGATCGGACAGACGATCAAGATCGGTTACTATGCGCAGGAAATCAGTCAGGAAAAAGAAAAAGGACTGGCATATATGGATCCGGAAAAGCGTGTCATTGATTATGTCAGGGATACGGCGGAATTTATCAAAACAAAGGATGGAGAAGTGTCGGCGGCGAAAATGTGTGAACGGTTCCTGTTTGACGCAGAGCTGCAGTACAGCAGGATCGGAAAGCTTTCCGGTGGACAGAAGCGGCGGCTGAATCTGCTGCGCGTGCTGATGGAAGCCCCGAATGTTCTTTTGCTGGATGAGCCGACCAATGATCTGGATATCCGTACACTGACGATCTTAGAAGATTATCTGGACAGCTTTGACGGGATCGTAGCGGTTGTTTCCCATGACCGTTATTTTCTGGATCGTACCGTGCGGCGCATCTTTGCATTTGAGGAGGCAGGCAGGGTTGCGCAGTATGAGGGTGGTTATACGGATTACCAGCTCCGCATGGAGGAGCGGAAAACAGAGCAGGGAAAGACGCAGCGTCAGCGACCGGAGAAGGAAGAAAAAGAGAATAAAGAGCAGGAGGCGCGCCAGCACCGGAAGAAGCTTTCTTATAAAGAACAGAGGGAATATGAGACGATCGAGGATTTGATCGCGGAGCTGGAAGAAGAAATTGCTACGCTGGAAGGTGAATATACAAAGGCTGCCAGAGATTTTATCCGTCTGGCAGAGCTGGACAGGCAGCTGACCGAAAAACGACAGCTGCTTACCGAAAAAATGGACAGATGGATGTATTTAGAAGAACTTGTTCTGGAGATTGAGCAGGAGAACAAAAGGTAAATAGGGGGGATACATATGGATAATACGAAAAAAACAAGTCTGAAGCACACGTTACTGAAATTTTCGCTTGTACCGGTACTTGTTCTGGGACTGGTGCTGACATTCATCTCAACAAGGACACTTGTGCAGGTGACAACGGAGCAGGTGAGCCAGTCATTAAAGGTGGCAGCACGTTCGGTCTACAATACGTATTCCCTGATCGCACCGGGCGATATGTATGAGAAAGATGGAATGATATATAAAGGAGATGTTGTGCTCACCGGTGACTATTCCATCGTGGATTCTCTGAAGGAATCATATGGAATGGATATCACGCTTTTTTACGGTGATAAGCGTATCCTGACAACGCTCACGGATGAAAAGGGAAAACGGATGAGCGGAACGAGTGCGGACGGGCAGGTCAGCCACTGGGTGCTGGAAAACGGCAAGGACTATTTCTCTGAGAAGATCAAGATCGGCGGAAAATCCTATTTTGGATATTATGTACCGATCTATAATAAAGACGGATCAGTTGTGGGAATGGCGTTTGCGAGTAAAACACGTGCAAGTGTTATGGCATTCGTCAGAAATAATGTGATCAATTCTGTGGCAATCTGTGTGCTTGTGACGATCGCGGCACTTTTGTGCTGTATTGCTGCCAGCCAGAAGCTGGTAGAGGCACTGAAATCGATCATGGACTACCTTGGGCATCTGGCAAACAGTGATTTCTCCACTAAAATGCCGATTTCCGTTCTGCGTCGGAAGGATGAGATCGGTGCTATGGGAAGTTATGCAGCAACCGTCAGTTGTTCTTTGAAGGATATGATCACGACGGATCCGCTGACGGGACTTTTGAACAGGCGTGCCTGCAGAAGTAATCTGCAGAAGATGATCGAGCAGTGCAGGGAAAACAGACAGCAGCCTCTGTCCGTTACGATCGGTGATATCGACTTTTTCAAGCGGATCAATGATACCTATGGACATGAATGTGGTGATATGGTACTGAAAAGCATATCCAATATCTTTAAGAAAAACATGGAAGAAAAAGGACTGGTATCGCGATGGGGCGGCGAGGAATTTCTGCTTGTATTTGAACTGCCGCTCGCACAGGCGCAAGAAAAACTGGAACAGATCGCAGATGAAATAAGGGAAACGGCATTTGCCTATGAAGGAGAGACATTTTCCGTATCCCTGACATTTGGCCTGACGGATGTTACAGGAGAGCAGTCACTGGATGAGATCGTGAAAGAAGCCGATGATCTTCTGTACCGCGGAAAGGCGGAAGGAAGAAACCGGATCGTGACATCCGGGGATAGGAAAGAATGACGAAAATACCAAAATGTCCTTTGCTTTTCAGGGTAAATATGTTACAATAAAACATAATATACGGGGGATTCCATATACAATTTGACGAAAGTGGTTTATAAGGAGTGTTATCGATGGGAAACAAGGCAGAAGTTAAGCAGAAAGCAAAGAAGAGATTTTTTACGTTAAAGGTGAAAATGCTGATCGTGGCGATCGTACCGGTTGTTGTGGCAATGGCAGCTGCAATGATAGTCGGGGCACTTTCTCTGAAGGGAAAGATTGCAGATCAGGAAATACAGACACTGGTAAAGTATTTTGCCATGCTGACGATCATACTCATCGTGCTTGTTACGATTTCAATCCGTCTGACGTTATGGGGCTTTGTCAATTCCCTGAACCGTACGATCAAGGTGCTGGATTCCGCAGCGGAAGGCAATCTGACCGTTACGGCGCAGCCAAAGGATACAGCCCGCAAGGATGAGACAGGAACACTGGCACGCCATACCAATGCGGTGATCAAATCACTGGCAAAGGTGATCGCAAAGGTCGGTAGTACTTCCGATGTGATCGTGGCAGCTTCCGAAAAGCTGGATAAGATGACAGACCAGACAAGGAATGCATCCGATGATGTTGCAAGATCTATGTCAGATATGGCAAACGGTGCAACAGCACAGGCAACAGAGACCCAGTCCGTATCCGAAGCAGTTATGCAGATCGGAGAGGGCATTGAACAGACAAATGCAGCAGTACAGAATCTGATGAACAATGCAGACACGATGAAGAAAGCCGGTCAGGCAGGTGCTGAGAGCGTACAGGATCTGGGGAGCATTTCCGAAAAAGTAAAAGCACAGATCGCAGTGATCTACCAGCAGACAAATACAACCAATGAATCCGCACAGGAAATCCATAAGGCAACAGAACTGATCGCTTCTATCGCCAACGAAACAAACCTTCTTGCACTGAATGCTTCCATTGAAGCGGCAAGAGCCGGTGAAAGCGGACGCGGATTTGCCGTTGTTGCAGAACAGATCAAGAATCTGGCAGAACAGTCCAATGAATCTGCTAAGACAATTGAGGGTATCATCAAGAATCTGTTAGAGGAATCCGAGCAGGCAGTAAAGACGATGAACACAGTAGATGCGATCATCGGACTGCAGGCAGATAAGGTGGAAACAACCAAACGCGTATTTGATAAAGTAAGCGGTGGCTTACAGGTAACGATCGATGGCATCGAAAGTATTGCTTCCAATACGGAAAAGCTGGCGCATGCAAGAGGTCAGGTTATGAGTTCTGTAGAAAGCCTTTCCGCTATTGCAGAAGAGAATGCAGCAGCAACACAGGAAACAGCAGCTTCTGCAGAAGAGCTTGCAGCAACGATCAGTGAGATCAAGGATGCAACAGGCAGACTTTACAAGGTAGCAGATGAGCTGACAGGCGAGCTGAACATGTTCCAGATCTACGAATAAAATACATAGTATGACGAATAAGAGCGACTTACAGGAGCCGGAATGCATTTCATTCCGGCTCCTTCTTTGTAGCGAGGAAAGAAACCAAGCGACAGCGAAGCTGGCATTTGGTTTCGCCCGAGCATAATATGTCCTGCATCTATGATGCAGGATACAGCCCCGAGTATTGCGAAGCAATTATCATACGAGGGGTTCCCGAAGAGAAAATCATGAGTGCGAAGCACGGCTGACAGCGAAGCTGGCAGGATTTTCGAGTCTGAAACGACCGCTAATCAGAGCGAGATTCGCAGAGCGTATCTCGTCTCTGTAATAGGAAACTTCATTCCTATTACATAAAAAAAGAGCCGCGAGGATGTGCCAAGGCACATTCTATGTTCCTGAAATGTTTCCTACAGGTAATCCAATAAATCATTTGACACAAAGGTTAGAATAAACTAACATATATTTGACATGACTATTTGAATAGGTAGAGGGAGGAAGCAATATGTACATAGAGGTGAAAGACGCCGTTAAAAAGTACGGAACAGGAGAAAGTGAGCTGTATGCTTTAAATCATGTTTCGCTGACGCTGGAAAAGGGGGAGATCTGCGTGATATTGGGGCCGTCCGGTTCTGGTAAGAGTACGCTTTTGAACATGCTGGGCGGAATGGATCATCTGGATGCAGGAAGCATTACGATAGACGGACAGGAAATTACAAAGCTCTCCAGAAAGGCACTGGGAGAATACCGCAGAAAGAAGATCGGTGTCGTATTCCAGTCATATAATCTGATCCCGGAGCTGACAGTCCGGGAAAATATCCGTGTAGTAGAGGATATCTCTCAAAATCCGCTGTCGCTTTCCGAACTGCTGGAAAAGCTGGGGCTGACAGATCATGCCACACATTTTCCGTCTGAGCTTTCGGGCGGACAGCAGCAGAGATGTGCAATCGGAAGAGCACTGATCAAAAATCCGGTGCTGCTTCTCTGTGATGAACCGACGGGAGCACTCGATTCTGTTTCTTCCAGGGAGGTATTACGCATGCTGGCGGAGGTGAATGAAGCATATCATACAACGATCGTTATGATCACACATAATGAGGGAATTGCGCAGATGGCAGATCGTGTTGTCCGGATCCATGACGGGCAGATCATCAGTAATCTGAAACAGCAAAAGAAAAAGGTAGAGGAGCTGGAAATCTGATGACATTACAAAAAAGAGTACGAAGAAGTATCGGGAAAAATATTTCCTTTTATCTGACAGGCACTGTTTTAACGGCAATTACCATCATGCTTCTGGTAGGAGCCTTTGCGGTCAGCAATACATTATATGACAGATTTGAGCGATTTTTTGCACAGAACCGGATCGAGGACGGTGAATTCAAAACAGAGACACCTTTGACAGAGGCGGATATCCGGGCACTGGAGGAACAGTACGAGGTTGTGCTGGAACAACAGCACTACACAGATCTGACGTATCAGGATACAAAGCTGCGTATTTTTACACAGATGGAAAAGCTGGATCTTGCTTCTGTATTGGAAGGAGAGGATCTGCAATCCGATACGGATATCATGGTTACCTACCACTATGCAAAAGCAAACGGGATTGCAGTCGGGGATGAGATTACGATCTTGGGTCAGAAATTTCATGTATCCGGTCTTTGTAATAAATCGGACTATGCGATCATGCTCTACGATCTGACAGAGTCTATGCCGGATCAGGATGGTTTCGGCATTGGGATCATCACAAAGCAGGCAATGGAAAAGCTGGTGGATCCGATCACATACTATGCAGTGCGTTATGAGGATAAGGCAAAGGAACAGGATTTCCGCAAGGCAGTTTACGATATGTATAAAACAACGGAATACATTGAAAAAGAAAGTAATACAAGGATCAGCCTGATCTTTCACGAAGCGGATGATCTGACGGCGGAATTTTCCCTGTACAGTCCGATCATTATGCTGCTCGTTGTTGTGATCATTGCCATGGTCTTATCGAGAATGGTCAAAAGAGAGGGAAAGATCATTGCGGTACTGATGACACTTGGGTATCGCAAACAGGAACTCATCCGCCATTATATGTTGTTTGGTATGATCCCTGCGATCGGTGGAGATATTTTGGGCATTCTTTGCAGCATTCCGTTTTCCAAAGCATTTTGCGGCTTTTATTTCGGGGGTGGTGAGTATCTTGATTATACGGTAAAAATGCCTTGGCTTACGCTGCTTGTTGCGGTGCTGATTCCAGTTGTTGTTTATGGGCTGGTGTCTTATCTGGTGCTGTCAGCCTGCCTGAAAAGTGATATTGTTCCGCTTCTGCGTGAGCAGAAGAAGGAGAAAAAAGCCCGCATATGCAGAAACAGTAATCGCAGCACCGGCTGGATCTATACGGTGCGTTCCATCTGGCTGAACAAGGCAAGAAGTCTGACAATGGTCATCGGTATTGCCGTTGCAACACTTGTCGTAGTGCTGGGCGGTTCGTTTCAGGATTCTTATGATAATCTGATCGAAGTAAAAATGCCGGATGCGATGATGGGCGGTCAGTATGAATATGGATTTAAGAGCTTCCAGACGGAAAATCCGTATGGCGGATCGGCTGTTTTTGATATCAGCTTCGGTGCGAAGGTGGATGACTCCCGGTTTAATATGATCGGCTATGAGGAGGAAAATGACGTCCTTTCCGCAAAACTTTGTTCCGGTAAGCCGATCGAATACGGAAAGTATTATATAACGAATGCGGCAGCAAAGCGTTATCACATATCGCCGGGAGACAGCTTTACCTTTTACGATACGGTCACATTGCAGGAAACGACGATTGAAATAACGGATATTCTGGATAATGATGTGATGGCACTTGTCCTGACCTCCAAGGAAAATGTGGCAAAGCTGCTGGACAGACCGGTTGAGCAGTACAATGTCATCATCAGCAGAGAAAAACTGGACATTCCGGGTGAAATGCTCAGTAAATCCGCTTCCGTGGCGGATTATATCGAGCAGGCAAAAAATCTGGCAAGTACAGCAGGGATCGTGCTGAAGCTTTTAAAGGTGCTTGGCGCACTGATCTGTATTCTGGTGACAAGCATGCTGGCCGGTATGATACTGGAGGAAAACAAAAGAAATGTTTCAATGCTTGCCATCTTAGGTTATACGGACAGAGAGATCAGGACATTTATTTTCCGCGCCAATTATATTCTGGTGCCACTTGGATTTCTTCTGGGCGTTCCGCTTGGGTATGCGACGGCTTACTCGATGATCCTGTCAGCCATGCAGTCATCGGGAAGACTGATGAGCCTGCCTGTGAAGGCTTCTACGATCGGGATCAGTTTTGGCTATGTGCTGCTTTCCTATCTGCTGGCAATGTTGCTTCTTTCCAGAAAGAAAGCACTGCTAAAGCTCTTGTGGCAGAAGGATGAATAAAGCAGCTCTATAAGGGAGAAAAAGATATGAAGATCATTGATGAATTACACAGCAAAGGGTTTGACCGGGCAAGTGCGCCATCTATGACGATCCTGTCAAGAAATGAAGAAAACGGAGAAAAAAGCTCCATGGTGTTCCATCCGATCATGCCCGGCGTGTACTTTGTATACAATAATTTTCATTCGCAGGAAGCGGTAGAGGCCGATTATAACGAAGATACCAAAAAGATGATCGAGATCAATCACTGCAGACGGGGACGCTTCGGCTGTAAGGTAAATGGCAGGCAGGTGTACCTTGGCGAGGGAGAAATGGAGGCAAATCTGGTCGGCGTCATCCGGGAAAATCCGGAATTTCCGCTGGGCTTTTATGCAGGGGTGGAAATCCTGATCGATCCTGAGCCGGCAAAGGCATATTTGAAGGATGTGTTCCCGGAGGCGGTCGAGCAGATCGATTTTCTCGGATGGCAGATCCGCAGGGAAAACGGTGCCATGTTCATCCGCTCTCTGCCGGAGATCAATCATATCCTGAATGAAATGTATCAGGTAGATCCAAAGGTGGAAACGTATTATCTGAAATTAAAGATATTGGAACTGCTGCTATTGATCCGTATGGTAACACCGGAAGGGGAAAAGGCGCAGAAACGCTATTACAGGCAGCAGGACTATGATAAGGTGCGTGCGATCCACAAAGAGGTTGTTTCTCATCCGGACCGCCGCTTTTCTGTTCCGCAGCTTGTGCAAAAGTATGGGATCGGACAGACGACGTTTCAGAGCTGTTTCAGTGAAATATACGGAAAACCTTATTATACATTTGTCAAGCATTATAAGATGCACAAGGCGATCCATTACATAGAAGAAACGGAGCACAGCATGGCAGAGATCGCAGGAATGCTCGGTTACGACAATCCGAGCAAGTTTGCCGCGGCTTTTCGTTCGGTTGTGGGCTGCAGTCCGCGGGAATATAAAAAATCCAGTGAACGAATGGAGCATTTGACCCTGCTTGGAGTAGAAATAGAAGAATAAAGCCCTTATGATGGAGCGAGAAAGGAACCATAAGGAGGAGAGAGGTTATGGAGAAGAAGAAAGAAGAGAGCGCGCTTAGTGTCCTGATGCGATATGCAGGCGGACATAAGTATTGCACTTATTTTTCCTGGGTATTTTCCGGGCTCAGTGCAATAGCAGCACTTCTGACCTATGTGTTTTTATTCCGCATCATCAAAGAAGTGATCGAAGCTGCGCCCAATTTTAAAGAAGCAACACATATTGCAAGTAACGGATGGTTTGCGGTGCTTGCTGCAGCAGTTTCCATGCTGCTTTATTTTGCAGCACTGATGTGTTCCCATGCAAGTGCGTTCCGCGTGGCAACGAATATCAGAAAGCAGCTGCTTGCCCATATTGCAAAGCTGCCGATCGGATTTGCCGATGAGCTTGGATCAGGCAGGATCCGCAGGATCATCAATGATTCCGCAGCAACAACAGAGGTATATCTGGCACATCAGCTCCCGGATCTTGTCGGGGCTTATATCACGCCGGTGGCGATGATTCTATTATTGTTTGTATTTAACTGGCGGTTCGGACTGGTCTGTCTGATCCCGGTTGTACTGAGTCTGGCAGGCATGACAAAAATGACCGGCAAACAGATGCAGGAGGATATGAAGCATTATCAGACTGCACTGGAAAATATGAATAATGAAGCAGTGGAATATGTCAGAGGTATCAATGTCGTAAAGACATTCTCCCAGACAGTACATAGCTTCTCCAGATTCAAAGCATCGATCGACAGCTATTATAAATTCTGCATCAATTACACAAAAGAAATGCGCATGCCAATGGTCTGCTATCAGATGATCGTAAACAGCACGTTTGCATTTTTGATCGCACTGACACTGATCCTGTATCGCGGCGATCATGTGGCGTTTAACATTTTACTGAACTTCGTATTTTATGTGATCTTTACACCGGTCATTGCCACAACACTGACCAAGATCATGTTCATGGGAGAGGAATCCATGAAGGTAGAAGATGCGATCGCCCGTTTTAATGAGATCATGGCGATCGAGCCGCTTCCGGAGCCGGCGCAGACAAAGCATCCGCAGGAATATGCGATCTGCTTTGATGACGTCAGCTTCCGTTACCGGAAAGAGTTACCGGATGCTGTCTCTCATATCAGCCTGCAGATCCCGGTGGGAAAGGTAACAGCCTTTGTCGGTCCTTCCGGCAGTGGAAAAAGTACAGCCGCAGGTCTAATCGCCAGGTTTTACGATGCGACGAGCGGGCAGGTACGGATCGGTGATGTTGATATCCGGGATATCGCGCAGGAGGAAAGAGTGGGTACGATCTCCTATGTATTCCAGAACAGCAGACTGTTAGCCGGTACGATCGCCGATAACGTGCGCATGGGGAAAAAGAATGCGACGGATGAAGAAGTGCTTGCAGCACTGCACAAAGCACAGTGTGACGATATTCTGGCAAAACTGCCGCAGGGAATCGAAACGGTGATCGGAACGGATGGTATCTACTTATCCGGCGGTGAACAGCAGAGGATCGCGATCGCAAGGATCATCCTGCAGGATGCACCGGTCATTATCTTAGATGAGGCAACTGCATATGCAGATCCTGAAAATGAAGTGCTTGTCCAGAAAGCCTTTGAAGAAATGGCAGTCGGCAAGACAGTTATCATGATCGCCCACAGACTGACCACGGTCAAAAACGCTGATACGATCTATGTATTTGAAAACGGCAAGATAAAAGAAGCAGGAAAGCATGAAGCACTTCTGGAAGCAAATGGTCTTTACGGGAAGATGTGGAATGATTATCAGACTTCAATCCGGTGGAAGGTAGGTGGCAGTAAATGATAGCAAAATTAATGAAAAATTACGCTGTATCCGAGCAGGGTGCAAAAGATATGATAAAATCCGTGTGCATCTGTATTCTGGTCAATATTGCACTCATGCTCCCGACCGGTCTGTTATATGTTCTGGCAGAGGACATTTTAAATGATGCGCCGTTTGCCCATGCCCGGATGCTGCTCATCGGCAGTATCCTGACGATCGCACTGCTCGGCATCTTATATTACATGCAGTATAACGCAACCTTCTTTGCCATGTATCAAGAATCCGGCAACAAACGTATCTCTTTGGCGGAGAAGCTCAGAAGAATGCCATTATCCTTCTTCGACCAGAAGGACAGTGCAGATCTGACAACGGTTATCTTAGGAGATGTGGCAGCTTTGGAGCATGCTTATTCTCATCAGTTTTCACAGTTTTACGGGGCTGTATTTTCCACGATCATCATTGCGGTCGGTCTGCTGTTCTTCCAGTGGAAGCTGGCACTGGCAGCACTTTGGATGTTACCGTTTGCGATCTGGATCGTATTCGGTTCCAAAAATATCCAGGTCAGAAGCGGGAAAAATCTGACTGAGAAAAAACTGGCAGTTGCGGATGGTATTCAGGAATTTATCGAGTGCTCCAAGGATTTAAAGAGCACAAATTCCCAGAAGGGATATCTGCAGGGCTTATTTGAAAAGATCGACCTGACAGAAAAGGTAACAATGCAGCATGAGCTTTTATCCGGTATGATCGTCAATTCCGGTCAGCTTCTGCTGAAATTCGGCATTGCCTGCGTGGCACTTGTCGGTGGTTCTCTTCTGACAAAGGGCGAGATCGATGTGATCACCTTCTTTGCATTTTTGATCATCGTATCCCGTATTTATGAGCCGCTGAACGGTTCTCTGATGAACCTTGCAGCCTTAAATGCACTGACCGTCAATGTGGAACGTATGAATGAGATTTCGGAAGGTTATGAAATGACAGGCCGTGAGGAACTGACCAACCGGGGCTGTGATATCACATTTGATCACGTCAGCTTTGCTTATGAAACAGGCGAGCAGGTGCTTTGTGATGTTTCCTTTACGGCAAAACAGGGGGAGGTAACAGCACTTGTCGGTCCATCCGGTTGTGGTAAGACAACGGTATCAAGACTGGCTGCCCGTTTCTGGGATCCGACCGGCGGACGTATCACGGTCGGCGGTATGAATGTGAAAGAGACAGATCCGGAAGCTTTGTTATCCTTATATTCCATCGTCTTTCAGGATGTAACATTGTTTGATAATACGATCATGGAAAATATCCGTGTCGGTAAGAAGGATGCAACAGATGCGGAGGTCATGGAAGCGGCAAAACGTGCCAATGTACCGGAATTTGCTGAAAAACTGCCGGATGGCATGCAGACGCGGATCGGTGAAAACGGCTCGGAGCTTTCCGGTGGAGAAAGACAGCGTATTTCCATTGCCAGAGCCTTTTTGAAGGATGCACCGATCATCCTGTTGGATGAAGCTACCGCTTCTTTAGATGCGGAAAACGAAACAAAGGTACAGGCTGCATTATCTGCCCTGATCGGTGGTAAGACCGTTATGGTCATTGCCCACAGAATGCGTACCGTTGTACAGGCAGATAAGATCATCGTACTGGATCGTGGCAGCGTTGTCGAGGAAGGCAGTCCGAAGGAGATGCTTGCAAAAGGCGGAAGCTTTGCACATATGTACAGCCTGCAGACACAGAGCGGTAACTGGGAGATTCCATAAAAGTGGGATGTTAATCCCACGATATGCGAATATTGGGCAGGGTGCTATGTGCCAGTGGCACATGTCTAGCACGGACCGAAGCGGAGCGGAGACGTGGGAGCGCAGAGCACGGAACAATCCGCCGGCATCAAAGCCCGGGCTTTTAACCCCGACATCATAATAAAAAGGTTGGTCAAAGTCGTCCGTGGGGGTTTGCTTTTGTTCGGATATTCGTATATAATGTAATGTGTTGAGTATTATCCATGCGGAGGTGCGGTATGAACGGAATCAAGGGCTATATCTCCATTCGGGAGGCGTCCTACCGTTGGGGCGTATCGGAGCGGCGGGTCAATCAGTATTGCGCCGAGGGGCGGATCCCCAGTGCGTCCCGGTTCGGGCGTTCATGGGCGATTCCGGAAAACGCGGAAAAGCCGTCCGACCCGCGCTTTCAGGAACAGCACCGCGATCCCGGCAGGACAAGCACCTGACGGATCCTCTCCGCATTGGAATTAGAAGCATCCGCAAAAAGGAAGTGAGTGCGATGGCCTGCGATGAAACCCTATACCGCCAATATCTGAGCGGCGACGACGAAGGGCTCAATGCCCTGATGAAAAAATACGGCGACCCCCTGACC